>Ga0181536_10005258_pt1 | contig 13349 bp, 10 predicted proteins | sample PEATcosm2014_Bin_41_FD_121105 | JGI IMG/M metagenome (GOLD analysis project Ga0181536, IMG submission 121105) | Peatland microbial communities from MTU Mesocosm Facility, Houghton, MI, USA - PEATcosm2014_Bin17_60_metaG | ecosystem: Environmental > Terrestrial > Soil > Wetlands > Peat | place...
ACCGCGGCTACGACAGCGCCGGCATCGCCACCCTGGTGAACGGCCATATCGAACGCCGCCGCGCCGAGGGGAAGCTGGTCAATCTGGCCACCGCGCTCGACCGCGCGCCGCTGACCGGCACGACGGGGATTGGCCACACGCGGTGGGCGACGCATGGTGCGCCGACCGAGAACAACGCGCACCCGCACGGCACGTCCCGGGTTTCCGTCGTGCACAATGGCATCATCGAGAACCACGCCGAATTGCGCGAGGAGCTGGAAGCGGCGGGCCAGGAGTTCAGCACCGAGACCGACACCGAAACGGTCGCGCAGCTGGTCGATCTGAACCTGAAACACGGCATGCCGCCGATCGAGGCGGCGGGCGCGGCGTTGCGCCGGCTGGAGGGCGCCTACGCGCTGGCGATGATCTTCTCCGGCCATCCCGAGCTGATGGTGGCGGCGCAGAATGGCGCGCCGCTGGCGGTCGGGTTCGGCGAGGACGAGATGTTCGTCGGCTCCGACGCGCTGGCGCTGGCGCCGCTGACCCGCCGCATCGCCTATTTGCGTGACGGCGACTGGAGCGTGGTCAGCCGCACCGGGGCACAATTCTTCGACAAGAGCGGCGCCGAAATTCAGCGCGAGATCAAGCTGACCCGGCAGACCGGGGCCTCGATCGGCAAAGGCAACTTTCGCCATTTCATGGAGAAGGAGTTGCACGAGCATCCGGCGGTGATCGGCGACACGCTGCACCGAATGGTCGACCCGGCCACGCGGGCCGTCACCTTGCCCGACCTTGGCATCGATTTCGCGACCTTGCCGCGCATTACCATGAGTGCCTGCGGCAGCGCGTTCTACGCCGGCCTGGTCGGCCGCTGGTGGTTCGAGGCGATGGCGCGCATCCCGATGGACGGCGACGTGGCCAGCGAGTTCCGCTATCGCACGCCGCCGCTGCCGAAAGGCGGGCTCGGACTGCTGGTGTCGCAGTCGGGCGAGACGGCCGATACGATGGCGGCGCTGCGTTACATGCGGGAGAACGGGCAGAAGGTCCTGTCCATCGTCAACGTGCCGGAAAGCAGCATGGCGCGGGAGTCGGACGCGATTTTGGAGACCGTCGCCGGGCCGGAGATCGGGGTCGCGAGCACCAAGGCGTTCACCGCGCAGTTGTCGGTGCTGGCCTGTCTGGCGTTGGCTGCCGGGCGGGCGCGCGGCGCGATCGACGCGGCCCAAGAGGCGGCGATGACTCAGGCGCTGCTGGAGGTGCCGGCGCGGGCGGCCGAGGTGCTGGAACAGGACGCGGATATCCAACGGATCGCCGCGTTGGTCGCGCAAGCGCGCGACGTGCTGTATCTGGGGCGGGGGAATTGTTACCCGATCGCACTGGAAGGCGCGCTGAAACTGAAAGAGATCAGCTATATCCACGCCGAGGGCTATGCCGCCGGCGAAATGAAGCACGGGCCGATCGCGCTGATCGATGCCTCGGTGCCGGTGATCGCGATCGTGCCGTCGGGGCCGCTGTTTGAGAAGACGGCGTCCAACCTGCAGGAGGCGGCGGCACGCGGCGGTCAGGTGATCGTGTTCAGCGACGCGGCGGGAGCGGCGAAGCTGAAAGGCATTGCCACGGAGACGGTAGTGCTGCCCGCGGTCGATCCGTTCGTGGCGCCGATCCTGTACGCGATCCCGGTGCAGGTGCTGGCCTATCACGTGGCGGTGCTGAAGGGCACGGATGTCGATCAGCCGCGGAATTTGGCGAAGTCGGTGACGGTGGAATAGGCGTATGACGACGGAACCCCGCCCGTTCTATCACGACGGCATGCGGTCGTTGCAGGACCGGTTCGACGGCCGGCGGGTGGCCGACGCGCTCTCGGCGCATCGCCGCCGCCATGACTTCTGGGACGAGGACCGGCGGATGATCGAGCAGGCGTCGTTCTTCTTCATCGCCACCTCGTACGGCGAGTATGTCGATTGCAGCATGCGCTCCGGCGCGCCCGGGTTCATTCATATCGTTGGTCCCGGCACGCTGGAATTTCCCGAATACGACGGCAATTCGATGTACCGGACGCTGGGCAACATCAGCCGCAACCCGAATGTCGGTCTGCTGTTCGTGAAGTTCGATGGTCAGAGCTATCGCATTCGCATCAACGGCCGGGCTTCGATCCTGGACGACGTGGAGACCCTGGCACGGCATCACGCGGCGAAACTGGTGATTCGCGTGCAGTGCGAGTTGTTTTCCAACTGTCCGCGAGCGGTTCACGACCTCCCCGGCGACCGCCTGTCCGTTTACCTCCCACGACCGGGGCATGAACCGCCGGCGCCCGAGTGGAAGAGCCGGGATTACCTGAAGGACATTCTGCCCGAGAACGATCCGCATCGCCGACGGGACTGACGCACCCGTCGATCGGACCGCGCGGTTGGGTCATCGCGTGGCATGGGATGGGCCTTGATGATCAGTCAGAGTTCTGCCCCGTCCGCGGATTGTCTCTCGGGAGAACCTACCGCCGCCCTGTGGATCGCGGACGACGGAACAGTTCTTGTCAGACCGAGAAGGCAGACATTGGCGAACCCCCCGTTGGGATGGCCGCGACCCGTTCAGCGGCAAGGCCGATCTCGATTTCTTCGGGCGTGATCCGCCGACGTGTACGTGGCTCGACACTCGCCAGTCGAGGCTTCGGATTGTCGGTGATGATCCAACGACCCATGACAGCGTCCTAAGAAACCCGGCAAAGCCAGTGCCGGAGCGTATGCCGCCGACCCGGGCCGCCTCCCCCGTACCGTTCGTAATGACCTCGATCGGTGAAACGGTTCGGAGTTCAGACGACGATGATTGACACCTGTGTCCTGAGCCGCATGGGCAGGGGTCATTCCGGCCCAGCTTCTCGATCAGTTCCTTATCGCAGTTGACGATCCGCACATCTCGGTTCACCCGGGTCTCAGATTTAAAATCCCCTCCGGCACTTGCTCATCGTCTCGGTGGTGAAGCCGTCATGGTTGCGTGACATGACACGATCTCTTTCTCGATGGGGCGGCGACCTGTTAAAAACCATCGACCAAATAGCAACCGAGAACTTTATCTTGATCAAAGTTTCCGCATGACCGTCGCGCTTCGCGCCGCCGACGCCACCCGCATCGCCGACGTCCTGCTCGCGTCCCGCGCCGCGTTCCCGCCCTACGCGCCGTCGCCGCACACGGATGACGAAGTCCGCGCCTGGGTACGCGATGTTTTGCCGCCGCGCGAGGACGTGACAATCGCATCAGTGGCGGGCCAGGTGGTTGGCGTCCTGGCCATGCACCGTGCCGAGGAAAACAGTTGGATCACACAACTTTATCCGCACCCCTCGTTTGTCGTCCAAGGCATCGGCTCGTGTCTGCCGGAGCGGGCGCTGGCGACGGCACCTCGCCAGATCCGACTGTACACCCTCCAACAGAACAGCGGCGCCGGCGGTTTTATGAGCGAAACAGTTTCACGCCCATCCAGTTCACCGATGGCGCCGCGAATCAGGAGCGCTGTCCGGATGTGCTCTACGAGCTCGCCACATAGGAGCGGCTTGCCTTGGCCGAAGGTTTGGGAAATGGTATCATGCGAGGTAGCGTCCGCCACAACGTCGCGAGAACCTGGCGAAGACGGGCAAACTCAAACAACCAGGTCACACAAATTGGGGATGTCGGTTCAATGGTTTGAATATCGTGCGGATGGCGACAACCGCGAATGGGAGAAAACGACAATGACCATGACAAGCAAAATCTCACGCCGCAAGGCACTGAAGCTCGCGACGGCCGCCAGCGCCCTGCCGTTGGTGCACATCCGCACCGCCGGCGCGGCCGGCAAGCTGGCCGTCGCGTTCTGGGACCACTGGGTCCCCGCCGGCAACGACATCATGCAGAAGCAGGTCGACACCTGGGCCGCCGCGAACAAGGTGGCGGTGACGGCGGACTTCGTCACCGGCAACGGCAACAAGCTGATGATGACCGGCGTGGCCGAGGCGCAGGCGAAAACCGGGCACGATATGTACACTTTCTTTAACTGGGACGTGCACAACTCGTGGGAGTCGCTGCTGCCGGTCGATGACGTCATGGGCCGGTTGATCGCCAAGAATGGCGCCCCCAGCGGCACCGCCGAATACCTGGCGAAGAAAAAGCCTGGCTGGATCGCGGTGCCGACCAGCTCCGGCACACAGAACAAGACGCCCTGCGCGCGGATCAGCTGGTTCAAAAAGAACGGGCTCGATCTACAGGCGATCTATCCGGCCCGGCCGGGGCACGTCGACGCCCAGGACGGTTGGACCTGGGACGCGCTGCTGAAATACGCCGAGCTGGCCCAGAAGGATGGCATGACCTTCGGGCTGGGGATGGGAGGCAGTACCAACACCGACGCCACCGACACGCATGGGGCGTTGTTCAAAGCATTCGGCGCCACCTTGGTCGACATCGAAGGCACCCTCCAGCTCCAATCGGACGAAATGCGCCAGGTGCTGGAATTCGCCCAAAAGCTGCTGAAATTCTATCCGCCCGACGCGGTGAGCTACGACGACGCCTCGAACAACCGGGCATTGATTTCCGGCAAGTCCGCCCTGATTTTCAATCCACCCTCCGCCTGGGCCGTGGCGAAACGCGACTCGCCGGCGGTCGCGGCGGATTGTTGGACCATCCCCTCACCCGCCGGTCCGAAGGGCCGCTTCAATCCGACCGCGACCTTCTTCTGGGGGGTCTGGAAGTTCAGCAAGAACCAGTCCGCGGGCAAGGAACTGATAGAATACCTCATGCAGCGCGAGCAGGTGGAAGTACGCTGCGGCATCACGGAAGGATACGATATCCCGCCCTATGCGGGCATGCTGGACTTTAAGTGCTGGGAGACCGTCGAGCCACCGCCCGGTACCGTGTACAACTACCCATCGCGGCCTTGGCACAACGCCAAACCGAGCCTGGCCGCCTCCGAGGCGCCACCGGATATCGCGGTGCAGATCTACAACCGGGCCATCCACAACCAGATGATGGCGCGGCTCAGCGAAGGCCAGACGATTCCGAAGGTGCTCGCCTGGACAAAGGATGAACTGGAAGGCTTCACCCGTTGAGTTGACACATCGTGTGCCCGCCGGCATCGCCGGCGTGGCACACAAGTGATCTTATCCGGCTCAGGCCGCCGCCTGCACCGTTCGCCGCGGATGGAGCTGCCGCAGCAGGAACCAGGCCCCCACCGCGCCCACCAGCAGCAACCCGCCGATCAACGGCCGATGCACGATCCACGCGATCGCGATGGTCAGCAGCGTGATCGGGATCGCCAGCGTCAGCGCCACCAGGAACACCCCCGCGCCAACCAGCGATTCCAGGAACGGCAGTACCGCGAACAGCATTGTCAGCGGCCGCGTCATACAAACGAAGCCGATCAACATCCCGACGAAGCCAACCCCACGCAGGATCCAGGTGAGCGTGCCCTGCGATTTTTTCTCGTCATGGAACAGTGTCTCGGCGCTGACGACGCCCGGCTCGGCCAGAGCGATCGTGAAGCCGTTTTGATCGCGATACGCCGTCAGCACCCCCGACGCCTGGGCCGCCGCCACCGAAACCGTCTGCGCCGGTACCGCGGTGAAGCTGACACGCACATCGCCGATCGCCGGCTGGCCGGGATTCTGGCCCTGATAGAACCCATCCCCGGACACCTGATAACCCGACGGCGGTGCCGCCTGCACGTGCAGCGGTGTGAACATCGTTAATTTGTTGAGCACCGACGGATCGACCTGCCAGGCACCGATTTTGACCCCGGCGCCGTCGAACGTCGCCGACCGCTGTTGCATCGGCGGGTTCTGATGGCCGCCGGGAATCTTGAAGTGGCCCGAGTCGACCGGTTGCGTCGACCAGTCGCGCTTGTAGGTGTAGGTCTTTTCCGTGGTCTTCGAGCCACCGACATTTTGTTGCGATTTCGTGGTGGACTCTTCCTCCCACTGATACATCTCAACCGTCCGGGTCAGGCGCACCAACCCATCGCCGGTGACACCGAAGTCGGGATCTTTCGCCGGCGTGGTGGGTTGCAGCGTCCCCGACACATGCACCAGCTTGCCGTTCGACCCCGGGTCCAGGGCGGCGGCGTTAACCTCGATGACCGAAGCGGCGCCGCGATTGAGCGCCCGGATCGCATCGACCGCCCGCCCCTCGTTCCAATACAGCAGCACGACGGCGGCCGGCACGAGGATCAGGCCGATCAGGGCGGCCATCAGGCTGCCGCCGAGGCGCGAGCCCCAGCCTTCGGTGGAGGTCTCGGTAAATCCGTCCGGCCCGGTGGAGGGTCCGGAGTCCGAGTCGAATGAGTCCGACATGACGTTCGCCCCAGGTTGCGCGACATCGTCTCGATAATCGAAGTCTGGCGGTTTGTCACGGATTCGTAGCGGGGCGCGGCCGCCTGGCAGCCTGTCGGACTTGATGCCTGGCGGCCCGGTTGGTTTCACATTAGAATCGTAACGTCGATTCGTGCCCTCCTCCGGACCTTTCCGCATGGCCAACTTCCGCCCATCCGATCGCCTGACCAACTTTCTGCTGCCTCCGTCGATCGACGAGTGGCTGCCGCAACGGCACCTTGCCCGCTTCGTGGTGGAGGTGATCGACGGCCTCGACCTGACCGCGATGAGCCAGAGCTATTGAGGCACCGGCTCGGCCTCATATCATCCGGCACCGCTGTTGGGCCTTCTGATTTATGGTTACGCCACCGGCGTGTTTTCCAGCCGCAGGCGATTGCCCGGTCGCCCGCGGCGCGGCCTACACAATCCGCGCGGCGGTCATCGCGCGCGCCACACCAGGGTCGCGGACACGGCGTAGTTCCAGACGACCCCAATGACCGCCCCCATCGCACCCGCGACCGACCAGGCCGTATGCGAGTAATATAGCGATCTGGCGATACCGATATTGGCCACCGCCCCGACCCCGCACACCACCATGAACAGCAGCAATCCCCGCCACAGCCTGGGCCCCTTCAGCCGCTGATCGGCATAGGTGATCACGTTGTTCAGTTCGAAATTGAACACCATGGCCACGACCGTGGCGATCGTCTGTTCGCCGCCAAAGGCCAGCGGCGTCGACTCCCGCAGCAGCGCGAGCACCGTCAGATGCACCATCACGCCCATCGCCCCGACCGCGGCGAACGACGCGAACCGCAACGGCAGATAGCCGGCGAAGGTTTTATCCAACAGCAGACCCGCGAATTGCAGCATGACCTGCGCGTCGAGCTTGCTCTCGCCCGCGACCCGCTCGTGAAACGCCGCCGGCACTTCCTTCACCCGCGGCGGCGTCGGCGCGCTGAGCACGAGGTCGAGCAGGATCTTGAACCCCTGACCGGTCAGTTGCGTCGCGAGTTGCTCGAACAGCGCGCGCCGCAGCATGAAAAACCCGCTCATCGGATCGGTCAGCTTAACCGGCAGCAGCTTCTGCGCCAGCCAGATGCCGCGATCGGACAACACGTGGCGCCAGCGGTTGGCGAGGCCGGCGTTGCTGCCTCCCTCGACATGCCGGGAGGCCACAGCGATGTCGTACTGCCCCGACTGCAACTCCTCCAGCATCACCGGCAGGCGGGTCTCGTCGTGCTGCAGGTCGCCGTCGATCACCGCCACGTAGGTGGCCGACGACGACAGCGCGCCCTCGATCACGGCGGAGGCCAGGCCGCGGCGGCCAACGCGACGGATGCAGCGGACCCGCGGATCGATCCGGGCGATCCGGCGCACCTCGGCGCCGGTGCCGTCCGGGCTGTTGTCGTCGACATAGATGACCTCCCAATCGATGCCGCGCAGGGCGGCGTCGAGCTTCGCGACCATCGGCGCGACATTCGGCCGTTCGTTATAACAGGGCACGATCACGCTGAGGGCCGGACCAACGCCGGTTTCGTCAGCGATGCTCAGGCGCAGGTCTTCTTTCATCCCGGTCCGTTTCCGTTATCCGCTCGTGGCCCGCCAGTCTGGCGCCAAAATGGTGTCGATCTGGTGGCATGACAGACCGGTGACGCCGCGACCCGTGCGATCGGCGGGTGCGTCGCTATCGGCAGATCGCTCGTAGCGCCTGCCACGCCACCGGGTCCAGCAGTTCCGGTCCGGACGGTGCCGCGTTTTCCTGCTCCAGGCGACGCGCACGCTCCGGCGTGAGCGGATGGTCGCGCAGGATGGAGAAATGCTCCTCCCGGGGTCCGGAGATACGCAGCAGCAGAGCGCCGAGCGGTGCCGTGGGACGGCCGAGACGGTGCATGACGGTGATCGCGAACCCGTCCGCCCCCGCCTCGATGTCGCGCGAATACGCGGCACTCAGCAGCGAGCGCCCGGCGAACAGCGCGGCGCCCGCGCCGGAGATGTCGCCGAACAGCAGCCCGACCAGGAACGCGGTGCCGCCGTCGCGGATCAGCCGGCGAACGCCGTCACGATGCGAGACGTGGCCGAACTCATGCGCCAGTACCCCGCCCAGTTCATCGGGCGACTGGGCACGATCGAGCAGGGCGGACAGCACGTAGACGCGGCCGCCCGGCAACGCGAACGCATTGGGAATGGGGGAGTGCAGCACGACGGGATCGGGTGCGATGGGCAGGTGCGCCGCCGATTGCAGATTCGCCACCAGCGTGGCGAGCGCTGCTCGCCCATCGGGCCGGGTGCAAGGCGTGCCGGGAAACACCGCGCGGACCTGGCGGTCGATGGCCTCGCCGAGGGGCCGCTCCCAGCTTAGCGGCAGCACCTCCGCGAGTTGGTCCGCGACCAGGGGCACGCCGAACCAGATCATGCCGACGATGACGCAAGCCGCGGCCAGCGACCACGCCGCGATGCGGACCACCGAAATCGGCCGCACCCCTCCTGGGCCGGTCAAATCGAGACAGTATTGCTCAACGTCGCGCCGCGCCGCGGGGTCGCGCAGTTCGAGACGGGCGAGCGGCGGGGCATCGGTCGACCACAGCCGTGTCACCCCCGCCGGTGCGTCCACGCCGCGCACGTGGGCGTAATCCCAGACGGCCAGCTTCGTGCCGTCTTCGATGATTTCGATCGCGGTGGCGAAGCGGACCGCGACCGTGCGCCGGCGATTCGATTGCCCGTCGAAAAAGACGCCCGGCCAGGATACGGGAGCGGGGTCTGCCACCCACTAGAATCCGGCGAAGTCCAGACCGTCAGCCAAGCCTTCGCCAAGCGCCCCCGCGGCCTCGCCGGCGCTCGCGACATCGGCGGCGGCTTCCGGGTTGAGCAACGAGCAGGCGTCAATGACGCGCCGCCAGACATGGTGCAGCGTGAAAATGCGGGCGAGCACGCCGAACGCCAGCACCATGACAAGATACCAGATGGCATATGCGACGATGGTCCACACTGGCATACCCGCCAGTGACCCGGCGAGCGGTTCCGCATGGCCCGCGAGGCGGGAGACCAGCACGGTGATGCCGGCTGCGATGACGCCGAACCCGAGTACCAGCAGCAGACCCATTCCGATCAGTGCCCAATAGATGCCGATCAGGGCAGCGGGCGGCAGGGCGCATGCCACGGCCGCGTCACCGAAGCGAATGCCCTCCGCCCACCACCGCCATTCCGTCGCCTTGCGGACAGCGTGCAGAAACGGCAGGGCGATCAGCAGGAAGAAACCGCCAATAATGACCAATCTGGACAGAATCATTGGGGCGCTGGTGTTCACGAAACCCTGACGCCGGGCCACGGTAGCGGCGATGGTGCCACCGACGAGTGCCACGACCGGCAGCAAACCAAGCAGCCAGATCCACCAGACTCGCCGGAACAGTTGGCCTCCCGTCGCGCCGAAGCTTCCCGGCAGGGTGCCATAGAACGTGCGGCCGAGCTTGTAGCGTTCCAGCGCGGCCATTCGCCACGGATAGGCGAAGCCGACCGTGGGCAGCAGCAGCAGGCCCCACAGAAACGAACGCCAGGCATAGGACCAGCCCGACCCGGTCATCCAGAATCGGACGCCGCGCCAGATCGTGCGTGTGAGGCGGTAACGGCGCGCCCGGTAGACCGCGAACTGACCAAACAAGTACAAAAAGGCATAGAGCGGCAGGCTGGCGAACGCCTTGAAGCGCTCAGCGGCGATGCCGGCCAGGAAATAAAGGAGGAAGACCGGCACCAGCACCGCCAGCGCGATCAGGAAGCCAAGCAGCAATTCCTTGCCGCGACCGGTGTACTCCAGCGCGTCGCCGTCGACCTCGGTGTTCGACCAGAGGTGGCGGCGGATATCGGTGGTCAGCCAGAACCGGTAAAAGCCGAAGGTTATCAGTTCCAGCAGAGCGCCCCGCTCGACGAGCCGGCGGAAGGCGATATTCGCGCCAGTGAAACGGACGCTCGCGGCTCCGCCGGTCTGGGCCATCGATTCGGCTGCGCTCATACCACTGTTTGGAGCACGAAATGACATCGGGCGGCAAGCGCGCCGGCGTAACGATACGCCACGCGCGCCGCGCGCGGAAGCGCGACATCGCGTGCTTTATGCCAGGCCGGCCAGTGATCGATACATGGCACTTTGTTTGCCATGTCATGGCCCTCCCCCCCCCCAACTTGTTCGGGACAGGTGCGTCGCGGAGGGCCAGACGATGACCGGCGGCGCCAGCATTCACATCAATCCCAACAACACCCAGACCGCGCCGTTCGCCGCGCTCGCCGTCCCTGGTAATCAGACCGGGACCGGGATGTTCGCTGTCAATAACGGTGGCGCGATAACGATTCGGTCACCATCACCGCGCCCGCCAATCCGTTGTCCCGCTTCACCACCACGTTTCAGAATACGCTGACCTCGCTGTCGAGCGCGGTGTTTTGGTCACGTCTCGCCTGTCCGGGCTTCTCGCATGCACGCCAGCGGCGCGGCGCGCGCGGATCGGCTGCCTTAACCAAATCTTGACGGTTCGGTGTCGCAATGCGGCCTGGACGGTGGGCTCGTGTGAAAGGGACAGGCGGTGCGCGCGCGGTGGCGGCGAATTTGGGTCATTTTCGGTCTGATTCTGCCCCTGGCGGCCCGCGCGGGGACAGAGAACGAGACCGGTTGGCCCGATCCCGCGCCGGCGCCGCTCACCCTCCCTGGCGTTTCACCGATTGGCGGTGCGTGGTCCGCCGACGGTCTGTTCTGTCCATCCGGCGGGGGCTTTCCCTGGTTGTCGCCCAACCCGGTGCACGCGAGGCGCCTGCACCGGTCCCGGGCCAGACCGGTGCCGGCTTCCGTCCCAGGGATCGAGCCAACGGCGCAACCGCCGCCGGTGTGCCAACCCGTGTGCGTTCCCGAACCGCCCGCCCGCGACATCGCGATGACCGCCGGCCCCGCCGTGTTCAACGTGCTGACCGCCGGCGCGCCGCCGAATTCGAGCATTACGCTGCGCATCGACAACCGGACGACGGTGACCATCACCGTCAACGCCGACCCGGCTGGGTCCTGCCCGCCCGGTTCCTCGGGCGCCCCGCCGGAGCCTGGGACACCACCGGGCGAGGCCTCCGGCGCGCCACCTGGGCTTACCCCGGCGGGGGTCGCGGGCGGGATCTTCGAGGTCCCGTACTGGGCCAACCTGTGGGCGAGCGATCGCACGCACCGCGCGCGCGGCGGACCGCTCGATGGCCAGTTCCTGAATTCCCTGAGTCCGCCCCCGGGTCCGCCGTTCACCGGGACCGGCGGCACGGGGACAGGCGGCAACGGCACGGGCAACACCGGCACCGGCGGCTCGGGCGGCACGGGCTATGAGGGGGGCGGCGCCGCCGGGACGCAGAGCGGCGGTCAGGGCGTGGCGTTGGAGCCCTCGACCCTGGTGTTGCTCAGTTCGGGCCTCGTGGCGCTGGTCTTCCTGGCGCGGCGGCGCCGCTGATCGGAATGGCGCGAGGGCGCCGCTGATTACAACGGCACGCCGGCCAGGTTCCGGCTGGTCCGGATGGTCTGCAAGGTCTGCACCCGGCTGACCGTCGGCAGCCCGGTGAGCCGCTGCGTCAATTGGTTTTCGTGCGCCGTGTCGCGCGCCACGAACCGCAGCAGAAAATCGCCCCCGCCCCGGATCATGTGGCATTCACGCACCTCCGGCCAGGTCGCCACGAGTTGCTCGAACGCCGAGAGCACCGCTTCCTTCTGGCTGTCCAGACCGACGATCGCGAAAACCGTGATTTCCCAACCGAGCTTTTGCGGATCGGTGTCGGCGCGATAGCCGCGAATGACGCCGGCCTCCTCCAGCGCGCGCACCCGGCGCAGGCAGGGCGGCGCCGACACGCCGGCGACCCGCGAGAGCGCGATATTCGTGATCCGCCCGTTCTCCTGCAATGCCGCCAGGATGCGGCGATCGATGGCGTCGAGATGGATCGGCGTCTCCGGTGGGGGCAATTTCATCTCTCGGGCGACCGTGGGCTGGCGAATGGGCGAGTGTATTGGGCAATCCGCCATGGGCAAGAGGGGAAAACGCCACCTGGTAGCGATTGCCGCGAAAACCTGCCACGAAGCGGTGCCATGACGCGATTTCTTCCGGGTCGCGCCGGCCGCCGGTCAGCGGGACGCCGGATCTCCGGGCCGACCGGCCGCCGCGATGCGGCCGGCGAGCGTCACAGCGGGATCGCCAGCAGCGTGTCGAACCGCTGGCTGTCGCAGACCACGATCCGCTCGGCATAGCGCCACGCCCCGGTTTGATCCCGCCGCACCTTGTCCAGAAACACGCCGGCCACGAAGACATCCATCTGACCTTCGCGCATGGTCCGCACGACCAGAAACGACGTCTCCACCGAAACCGCGCCGTCCGCCTGGCCGGTGATCAGCGGCATGCTCAATAGGTGGCGGTAGCGCTGGCGCTCGTAGATGTTGGCCTCGCGCAGGGCGAAGACGCGGTCGGTCAGCATGGCCCGCGTGTCGGCGTAGATAATGCCGGCCTGATAGCCCTTTGCGTGGTTGTCCGCCGTGGTCACCTTATAGAGGCATTGTTCCAGGAAAAATCCCGGCCATTCCTCCAGCCGGTCGGCATCGATCGCCGCGGCGTTGGCGGCGTTCAGCTGAGCGATTTCAAACAGCACGGCGGGATCGGTCATCGTCACATGTCCATATGCGCGCGCCAGGCCTTCCAGAAGCCGCGCACCGAGGCCTCCGTCGCGCGGGTTTCCGACGTTTCGGCGCTGGCGCCGCCCATTTCGATGACCGAGGTCTCGCTGTCCGCGGCGGCGATTCCGCGCTGCACGAAGCCGCCCACCGCGCCGTCCTCCATCGAAACAAATCCCGCTGGGCCGGCCAGGTTGGCCTGCTTCAACCGCATCGCCCGCAACTCCGGCGTGTCGTCAGCGAAACCAAGATAGGTCCAGTTGAGATCCATCCTGTCCACGCCGCGCGGCACGATCTGCCGCACCGCCAGCGCGTTGTGGATCTGTTGCAGGATGAAGCCCGGGAAGATCGACAGGATCTGCAGATTGATGTCGTCGTTGAACTCGG
>Ga0181536_10005259_pt1 | contig 13348 bp, 6 predicted proteins | sample PEATcosm2014_Bin_41_FD_121105 | JGI IMG/M metagenome (GOLD analysis project Ga0181536, IMG submission 121105) | Peatland microbial communities from MTU Mesocosm Facility, Houghton, MI, USA - PEATcosm2014_Bin17_60_metaG | ecosystem: Environmental > Terrestrial > Soil > Wetlands > Peat | place...
CGGGACGAAAGCGACCTCTCAGAAATGAAGCAGAGTCTCGCAGACTCCGCAGATAAGGCAAGCGGCAAGCGATTTCCTCGCCGCCGATTCGACTTCGTGATTGGGAACCCACCGTATATCGGCTACAACGAAGCGTCAAAATCGGTGGGCGTCAAGTTGTTCCGAATGATGAAAGAGGGCTCGGTCAAGCTCAGCAATATATACGGCTGGAACCTTCACTCCGCGCCCGGCCGACAGAAGAAATACCCTCCGAAGCCGAACCTCTATGCGTTCTTTTTGGCTCTAGGGTTCGCGTTGCTCAAAGACAATGGCCGGTTCTGCTACATCATCCCGCAGACCATGCTCACCGAACCAGACTACGATGTCGTGCGATATCACCTATCACACGACTACACGATTGAAAGCCTCATCACCTTTGCGGGAAAGCTGTTCGTTGGCCGGGGCACAAGCCAGAGCAAAGAGGTGCATACGTCGAGCCTCATTCTCATCGCCACCAAGAGCGCACCTCCAGCCGACCACGCCGTTGAATGCGTGCGATCACCCGAGACGGGTGAGGACGTTCGAGACGTCATTGCGAACCTGAGAAAGAACAGGCACACACTTGCCTGCTCCATAGCTCAAAGCGAACTCCGTGACAACTTCGACAACTGGAACTTCATCACGTGGGATGCGGCGCTCGCAAAGGCATACACCCGATACAAACAACATTCTGAAAGCATGACGGTCTACTCGGAGCACCGGTTCGCAGAGCGGCGTTTTGGCGCCCGGTTTTACTTCGATGTCGGGTTCACCCTAGATCGGGAGAAGGAACGCGACCAACCTAGTAAGGGGATGTGGGGTCTCGTCGACTTCAAGGACTTCGTAAACTTCACCAATTTCCGCCCGACGAAGTTCTACCCTGGCAACGAAGACGACATCGAACTCCCAAAGAACTCCCAGGGCTACCAGGCTCTCTACCCCCGGCACAAATTGTTGTGGGACAAGTCGCGACGGATTAAGCTTTATTACACCGACGCCAATGTAGTGCCATCGATGAGTCACTGCCAGATCATTTCATCTGACAACAAGGAGGAGATATTCTTCCTGTTCGCCGTTCTGAATTCCAGCATCACACGGCGCATTTACGAAGCGATGTTCTCGTTAGACAACGAGAAAGTTGGGATGTACGTGGTGGTGAGTCGGTTCAAGCGTTTCTTACGGCCGCCACTCGTTGATACCCCTGCCAAGGCAACCGCCAAGAAGAAAATCATCGGTCTGGTGGGGAAGGCGCTTGCGATGGAGGAGCGAGTAATGAGCGGGTTCGTCGACATCGACACGCTCGTGCACCGCGTCGACGATGTTCGGGTGAATGGGCGGCAGCTTGTCATTACACATGGGGAGCGCGAGATTTCGTTCCCCATCGCACGAGGCTCTGCTGACTTAGTCGATGCTGCACTTGGGGCGCACTTCGGAGATTCCGGCCTTCTGCCCGCGAGCCGGGTTATCACAGTTAGAGAATTGAAGTCGTTGCCTGTGTTTGATGAGGCAGCGCAGTCGACAATTCTTGACGAGGTCGAGGAGATAGTTCTCGACCTCTATGGAGTGGGAGGAAAAACAAAAAGGTGATGCTCAGTAGGTTGGCGGCATGGCGACAGACTTGACGAACCACGCCACTGCACTACGATCTCTCGGCCTTTTGTTGCGAGGCCGAGAGTTCGAAAAGCAACAGAGAACGACCCTAGTGGAGGGGACCGGGGGTATACTGTTGCGGTTCCGGGGAAGCAAAATGAAGAACCCGGCAAAGATTTCGAGCAGACCAGATGGACCAGAGTTCTTTTCGGCAGTCAGCAGGGTGCGAATGGCGCCCTGGGAAGCCTAACCCAGGCACAGAGTAGCAGGATTCGGGCGCATCAGTACTGAAGAAGTAGACTCCTCATAAGAAGGGGTTAGGCGACAGGATTAAACTTGGGGAAGCCATGCTCGTGCCCGACAGGTTGAAGACCAACGCTTTCCGAGTCCTGCGGCTCTCGGCTGACGCCAGCTTGTCCGAGATTCACAAAGCGGCGGGTAGCATGAGGCGTGCGGTTTTGCTTGGTGTAGCGAATACTACTGAAGCCGACATGCCAATGTTGGGCGAGATTCCCCGCACTGAGGCGGATATTAGGGCGGCTATCGGCCGGCTAGAGAATCCAACCCAGCGGCTCAGTGATAGGCTCTTCTGGTTCCACCTGCCACCTGAGTCACGGAATACCAAAGCGCCAGTACGCCCCAGCGGACCAGATGGAGCCCCGTGGAACCATGATGAGGCTCTTCGGGGCCTCTTTGCTGCGTTCGAAACTGGTTTCAACGATGTTGGTGTCCCGGCCTGGGTCCGGGCTCTCCGAGCATGGCATCAGGTCATCTCCGATGATGACTACTGGGCCTACATCGTGGAACTCGAACAACGAGGTGCTTTCGAGCCAGCCGCATTCCCTTCAGAAATCGACGCACTGGGTGCCGATGCGGTTGGGTTGGCTGCAGAGCCCCTGGTGGTGGCAGGTCGCGATGCCCTCGTTCACGATGATGCGTCAACCGTTCGCCGGATTCTAGCAGCCCTGGAAGAATTGGTCGATACCGGGCTATGGGTGGCAATTGCTCAACAGGATATTGCATCTCCCGCAGTTGAGCGTTTTCGAGCATTGTGCCGCGCCGTGCGGGATGATTTTAACAACAAGATTGTTCGCGAGCAGAATGCTGGCAAGCGGAACAAGAAAGTATGTGACGCGGAACTGGTGCGCTTCCGGGCCAACATCGAGCCCGAACTACACAAGGTAATTCAGCTCGTGCCGCCGGACCACCAAGCAGCCCAGGAGGCGCGTGAAGAAGCAGCTCTCTGCCTGAGCGCGATTGCAACCGACTACACCTGGGCGGATGATTTCATTGCCTCCGAAAAGTTGCACGAAGAAGCGCTCAAGCTGGCCCAGAACACATTAGGCACAATTAGGATTGAACATGGACTTGAGCAAATTCGTGCGTCAGCCCGCAAACAGCGCGTATTTGGTGTGTCGATTTCTTCCGCCCCAACGCTTGGTACGTTTAACGGCTTCGGATGCACCCTGTACGGCCGTTCAGATTACGACCAAGAAACGCAATCATATACAACGACGCATTACTTCGTAGCGCTATTTGTCCCCATCCTTCCCCTCGGGCGCTACCGCGTGATCAATGTCGGAGATAACACGTATCGCTTCCTCGGGAAGCTCCCGCTTCGCAAAGCAGATCGCTGGCATCTGGGGATAGCCTTATCGGCAGTAGCTACAATGATCCTCTTTGGCATAGTTAGCTCGAATCAGAGCCAATCTTACGCACCTGCGACAAACACGTCATCTTCCTATACATCTCCCTCAGGCCAGACTTCCGACTCTAGTGACTCCGCTCCCATCTCTCAAAACCCACAACTGTCGGAACTCAAGGCTCGTATTGATTCCGGACGGGCACGCCTAGCGTCGCTCGAAACACAATTGCAACCGGTAATTGACGAGATCAAGAGTTTGGATGCACAAAAGGATACCCTTAATGCTGAGCTCAAATCACTTGATGAACAACAGAAAGCGGGAATTCAGATCGACATCGATGAATACAACGCCAAGGTGAAGACATACAACGCACTACTCGCTAAGAAGCGTGCGCTGATTGCAGCCAACAGAAGCGACCTCAATACTCATGATGACCTGGTAGATCAGGATTCGGCCCTCGTAAAGCAGTACAACGCACTCCTGAAGTAGGAATCCGATGAACTCCAAGACGATACCTGCCGAGCTGCCGATGGATACGGATGGAGCATGTGCCCTCTCTCTGGAGTGTTGGCGGCTTAGCCTTATCACAGAATTGTTAAGGGACAGCAACGAAGGGGCGGGACTTCGCCACGCCGTCCGTCGTATCACTGAGACACTCAAGGGAATGGGTATCGAAGTGGTGGATTTCGCCGGCCGGCCTTACGATCCCGGCATGGTTCCTGAGGTTGTCGAGGTTCGAGAAGACCAGGGGCTACCGGAGGGGCACGCAATCATTGACGAGACTATTGCGCCGACAGTGACCTGGCGCGGACAGGTTATAAAGCCCGGACAAATCATCGTGAAGCGCTCTTTTGTAAGACCGCAGGAACACACTAAGGTGGTTGAATGACCAAGACAGTTGACTTCGGAATCGACCTGGGAACGACGAACTCCTGCATCGCGCGGTGGGAGGACGGGTCGGTAAGGGTCTTCCAGAACAACGACCAGATGAATGTAACACCGTCCGCTGTGCACATCCTGAAGACGGGTCGGGTGATTGTTGGTCGCCGTGCGTACGCAGCACTGCTGACGGATCCTGACAACGTATCCATCGAGTTTAAACGCTGGATGGGACAGAAGGATCGCAAGCGATTCCCCGCAGCCCAGCGCGAACTGTCGGCCGAGGAGCTATCCGCAGAAGTCCTAAAGTCTCTAAGAGAGGATGTGCGCAGGCAGACCGGCGCGGATGTGACCACTGCCGTCATCACCGTTCCAGCTGCATTTGGGGCACTTCAATGCGAAGCTACTGCTCGTGCGGCCGAACTTGCAGGGCTGCAGGAAGCGCCACTGCTTCAGGAACCTATAGCTGCTGCCATCGGCTACGGCGCGCGTTCTGGGAGCGCTGACCAGCGCTGGCTGGTGTTTGATTTGGGCGGAGGGACGCTCGATATTGCCGTGGTTTCGACCCGAGAGGGTCGGCTCAATGTTCTCGAACACCGAGGGAACAACTTGCTCGGAGGCAAGGACATCGACCGCTCGATCGTTGAGCACGTTTTGTTTCCAGCTCTCGAAGCGAGTTACGATCTTCGGGCTTCTGGATCGAACGCTGCGCGGAGCGCGCTGCTTCCCAGGCTACGGATCAAGGCCGAGGAAGCCAAGATCGACCTGTCTACAGACATCGAGGTTATCGTTTCGTTGTTTGATATAGGTAAAGACGACTCCGGAGAGCCTATCGAGATGGAAGTATCGCTTACGCGTACACAGCTTGAGGGGCTCATGGAACCGCTGTTGGAGAAATGCTGCATCCTTGCCAAGGAGGCGCTATCGGGTGCACGCATGGCCGGAGTGGACTTGGACCGCATTCTCCTTGTCGGTGGTCCGACTCAATCTCCCCTCTTGCGTACGATGTTGAGCGCGCGCCTGGGTGCCCCTGTAGATTTCTCTGCAGACCCCATGACGGTCGTTGGGCGCGGCGCGGCGGTCTACGCGTCTACTCTTGAGACGACCAAGAGATCCACAACCCCCACAACCCCAACGACCGGGGACTGCGTGCACCTAAAGCTAGCCTACGAGCCGGTCAGTGCGGAACTGCACTCTACGGTGGCGGGGCGCGTGGTAGACCCTACCCGAGATATCGAAATCAAGATTGACTCAGAGGGCGGTCTCTGGACGAGCGGATGGATGAAGCTGAAAGAGGGGTTTTTCGAGATTTCCTTCCCTCTGAAGGAAGGCGACATCGCGACCTTTTGGGTCTACGCCCGCGACGAACGGGGGCAATTACTCGAGACTGACACGCCAGAGTTTAGGGTGAGGCACGGCCTAGTTCCGTCGGCACCACCTCTTCCCCATACACTATCGTTCGAGGTCGTGAATCCCGGAGGGAAGCCAGCACTAGATCCTGTGTTCTCCAAGGGCACCCCCCTGCCGGCGGAGAGGACGGTCAAGTACCGCGCAACCCATGCACTGATCCAGGACAAGCCGGATTCCGACCTCGCTATTAAGCTCTGGGAAGGTGAATTCCTCGACGACCCGGACGCGAACGAATGGGTGGGTAACGTCTTGCTGCGGCACGATGGCGTCCGCCGATCCGTGCCGGAAGGAGCAGAGATCGAGGTGACGATTCAGGTCAATCCATCGCGGCTGATCACAGTCGAGGCTTTCGTACCACATCTGAATCAGCACTTTAGCGGACGATTGTATGTGCCTCAGCGCGAGGAACAGGACTTTTCGAACCTCTCGCAGACAGTGGCATCGGAGGCTCAGACATACCGCTACCGGCTCGAAGAGCTTGAACGCACATCATCCGATGAGTCCACTCAAGCCGAACTCGAAGATCTTCGTCGCGATCTTGACGAGCTTGATGCCAGAGCACCGTCTCCCAGTGCCACACCAGGGAAAGCAGACCCCGACGACGCCAGGCGCATTGTCGAGGCTTCTAAGACCGTCCGCGGCCGACTCGGGCGCCTCGAGCGCCGTGCTGCTACAGTTCGAAACCCAATGGAACAAACACAGTTCGTAGAGCTGGTCGAGATCACGGAACAAGTTGTGGAGCAATTTGGGACTTCACTTGAGAAGCAACAACTGGCAATGCTCAGACGTGAGCTGGAGCGTGCAGCCTCGAAGGGAGATGGCAAGTCAATCAAAAGGGCAAGCGAAGAAATCGAGGGGTTACGCTGGCGCATACTCTTCAAGCACGATTGGTTCTGGCGTGAGATTTTCGATTCCCTGTGTCAGCCCAATACCCCTTTTGTCAATCCAGCCGAAGCACGACTCCTCATTGCCAAGGGACAAGCGGCAGTTTCCGGCGGAGATGGCGAGGGACTGAGAGAAGTCGTGCGCGGCCTATGGAAGCTTCAGCCCAAGGGAAACGCCGAGGCGGCTCGTGAGCGCGCTGTGCGTTCAGGCCTCCGGAAGTTCTGAATCCTATGATCAATAAAAGGCCAACCTTTGCAACTGGTCACACCTTGGCGGGGCTACCAGCCGTCACTAAGGTGTTGCACACAGATGAGCGCTGTGAACTCTACAGCCTAGCTTCCTCTGGCGCAAGTGAGACGACACTGCTCCTTGTGCGGCGCCCTGAGAGCTCTCCGCCGGATGTGCGTCGCTTGGCAGAGTGGTGGACTACTCAGCCTCCGCAGCTTCTTACCGTCCTCCAAGTGCTCACCATCGAGGAGTCTCCTGCCAATTCAATTGGCTCTGTACTGGCGTTGCGGGGTCGCCGTCTGGAGGACGAGAGCTTGACAGAGGCGAAGCAGGGCAGTCTCAAGCGGCTCTTCCACGCTATGCTCGATGTCGTCGACAGGGGCCTCTCTGTTCAGATGTACCCGGACTTCAATCCTTCTCTAGCGTGGCTAGCAACCGACGAGGGGGCTATGTGCAACCTATTACCGCTGGATGGCCCGGTGCCGGGCGAAGTGGATCAGATCCATCTCGTCGCGAAAGCCTTCTATCGATTCGCAACTGGCATTGAACATGGACAAGTGGCAGGCGGAGTGCCTGCCCTTCTGCGCTGGTCGAAATTCGGTGGAGAGGAACTCTCTCGGATCGTCGACAGATGCCTTGCGCCGACAGGTTCCAAGGCGGGCATTACAACCTTGTCTGGTCTCAACAATGCGCTGGGACGTGAAAGGGCGGAAGGCCTAAATTCACAGGACAGTTCCTCTAAGATGCATTCGACGCCACCGTCATCCGCAACAGGACAGGGCCTCGACAAGGTCGCTGGCATGCACGTTCTCAAGGAGCTTTTGCGCCGTGAGGTCGTTGACCCTGTCAGGAATCCGGAACCTTATCGGCAGTACGGTCTCTCCATCCCGAATGGGATTCTCCTCTACGGTCCTCCCGGCTGCGGCAAGACCTACATCGCGCGACAACTCGCCGAGGAGTTGGGGCATTACTTCGTCGAAATTATCCCCTCCGAGCTGGCCAGCCCCTACATCCACCAAAGTGTGATCCAAATTCGTGAACTATTCGACGCCGCGGCGGAGCAAGCCCCCGCCGTGGTATTCATCGACGAGTTCGAAGCACTCGTTCCATCGCGAGAGGAACTGGGAGGTCACCAGCAATACAAAGCGGAGGAAGTCAACGAGTTCCTGGCTCACCTGAACAGTTGTTCGGAGAAGAAAATCTTCGTGATAGCAGCAACGAACCAACCCCAAAAGATCGACCCGGCGGTGCGGCGGACGGGACGTCTCGACAAACTCATCTACGTTGGTCCTCCAGACGCAGAGGCGCGTCGGGAGATGCTCACGCTCCATCTTGAGGGCAGGCCTGTCGCTGCTGACATCGATGTCGGAGCATTGGCCGAGGCGCTCAATGGCTATTCCGCCAGCGACATACGCTTCCTGGTAGACGAGGCGGCTAGAAACGCGCTCAAAGGACACCAGCATATTACCAGCGAGTCGTTTCGGTTCGCGATGACCCGAATTCAGCCATCCGTGACGTCCGAAATCGAGGCTCAATATATGTCCATCGAGCAGAGAGGCATCTGAATACCAAGGCAGGAAGTCTTCGCTCGAGCGTATCCGTCAGGCCAGCCCCCGGAAATACTGCACATTTGGGGGTCAGGCCCGGAACTTTGCCTCTTTTTCTACAAGAGGATGAAAATACAACTGTAGTATTAGACGAGATTTCACTGGACTAGCTCGAGCCGTTAGCGAGCTAACTATGCAAACGGGCGTGTCGCCTTGCAATAAGGATATTTGCTGCACCCATAGAACCTGCCAAAACGTCCTGTTCGCAGTAACATGCGTGACCCGCACCTCGGACAAGCATTCTGCGAAACCGGTGTTGGGGTAGGCGCAATGTTCGTCGGCCGAACGCGTTTCATGCCCTTGCAAGATTTACAGAATCTGCCTATTCCAGAAGGCAGCGATGCGTCCTTAAACTCTTCAGCGGTACGCAGTGCCTTACACTTCGGGCATTCCTTTAGCCCACCCTCTTGAAGCTGTCGGATGTCGCTGTGGATCGCTTCGAGTACATCGTTGTGAGTCACATCGCCCTTCTTGCCGACCAGTCGTCGTAGCCGAGCGTCGAGGGTAGCGATCGGGTTCTCTCCGAGATTGAAGCGGTTTATCCGGAGGAACTTGTAGCCATAGCTTTCAAGAACCTTCTGGCGGTACACATCCTCTTCCGAGTAGTAGTCGGAATAGTTCGAACTGTCGATGCCAATACCCTCTCCGAAGTGCTCCTTGAAGCCGTCATATTCCAAGATGATCTTCTTCTCGGTGCTCGTCTCAGGGTGATACAAAAGCAAGAAGTCCACGCGGTACTCGGGATGCTCATAGAACGGATCGAGCTGCTTAAGGTATCTGCCTAATTCGAACTGCGGCGTGAATTCGCTCTGGGCCTTTTCTTCGCTCCAAAACCTCGTCTGGTAAAACCAATTCAATACCTCTGCTTCCCGGACGGATCGGGGATCGACTTCGGTCGCGGCGTGTTCTTTTTTCGCTTCCGCACGCACACTCCAGAAATGCCGTAACGCTTCCCCGATCGCGCCACTATAGGCATCAAGCGGCCTACTCAAAACGAAGTGCACGCATTCCTTAGCGCGGCTAAAGCCGACGTTCAGACGCTGGGCCTTCAGTTTCCCGTCTTCCTCAAGGTCCACACTGGCGAGATCCTTGATGAAAACGCCCCAAAGTTTGTCTGAGTCGCTGTTTGCCACCATCGAGTAGAAAACGAGGTCTCTCTCCTCGCCCTGACAGGTATCGAATGTCATGATCTTCAGCCGGAACTCGTTGTACAGAAAATCACGCTCGGGCAGCTTTCCGATCATGTCCACCAGGAGTTTCTGTTGGTCAGTATGCGGCGTGATAATACCGACGCTGGCGTTGCTCTTCTGTTCCTTCAGCTTTAGCAACTCCGAAATGATGAACTGTACCTCTTGTTGGTTGATGTTCCGATTCTTAGGGGCGCGTTCGTCGGAAGAATACGGCAGAATCGTAAATCGTAACACGTCATCGATGTTCTTCCCGCGTATTTTCATCACCTGAAGTTTGTCGCGGTAGAAATTTACGTTCGAGTACGAGATGAGCTCCTTGTAACTGCGGAAATGTTTCACTAGCTGTGCCTGGTAGTTGGTGATGTACTCGAAGAACTCAAGGATCGATGTGCGGATGTTGAACCGCTCCAGCTTAACGAGCTTCGCCGGATCTCGGGAGACGTTCTGACGAAAGCTGGCTTCAAGGTGGTTCAGATATTCCCGGTTCGTATCCGAACGGGCCTGGATGGCCTTCACGTTGCTGAACTGCTTTTTGTCTCCGAGGATCAGGATTCTCTTTGCCCGGAGAAGCGCTGGGAAAGCCTGCGCGATGCTCACCTGTGACGCCTCGTCTATGATAAGTAGGTCGAAAATCTGAGGCTCAAGCGGGATGTACTCTGCATAGTCACGTACGCCGGCCAGGATGCAGGGAAAGGCGTCCTTCAGCTTTCGGAATTCCGCGTGGGGAAAGCGCTGCTTGGTCTTGATGATGTCCCGCAGGGATGTTGCAGTGTTTTTCTGATTCTCGTAGAATTCGATGACCCGCCCATCCATCAGGTAAGTCATATAGACAGTCACGAGATCATGCACGAGGTCTTGCTCGCCGGCATAATTGACTTCGGGTACATCATGGAAGGCGTTGTAAAGCTGCTGCGCCAGCGAGACGTATCGCACGAGCACCGCGAAATTGTCGGCTGTCATGGCCGTGAGGCGATTGGCACTGAGGCTTCCGAAATTCGCCGCTCTGATGCCGAGCCGTTCCATGGTGGATGGATACTTCGAGAGGATGCTACGAAGGCGCTCAGCCCCCTGTGCCAATTCGACGACTCGTCCCAAGAACAATCTCAACTCTGGCTTTGTGAGTACCGCCTGACAGAGCATGATCCCGTCTCCGCGGATAGGCGTCGGTAGGCTCTTCATTTCACTGACGAGGATTTGTGCAATGTTGCGGATTCGCTCGATATCTACCAGACGGGCGTGAGGGGCGTCCGGCGACGCGAACCCAAAAGCGACCCTGAATTCTTGATCGAGCGCATCAATCGCTCGTCCCGAGAACAAATACCCAATTAGTGGCTTCCGCAATCTCGCATACCGTTGCAGGAAGGATGACAGCCCATCGATGCCACCGGCCGAGAGCTTCCGCACAAGGCCTAGGTCGTTGCTCGCTCCGGGATATGTACTTTCCACCTTCCCAAGAATCTCTACGAGACTCAAGGCGACCTTGAAAGACTTTAGAAGTGCGTCTATGCTATCTACTTCGGAGAAGCCTAGCGCCGCAATGATCGAGGATTCCGGTGATTGTATTCCCTTGAATTCTTGCAGCGCTTTGGCTAGCGAATACAGATCCTCCAGATCGCCGACCGCTTCCTCATGGGCGAGTATCTCCCAAAAATCGATGGGGCGATCTTCGTCGAAGCTGATTTCGAGAGCGGCCCATTCCTTTACATGCGAGAGAACTATGTCTTCGTAGCTGATGACCTCGGCTTCAATATCTTCCTTGAGTCCCGCGCAACTCTTGGCGATTGTTTGCTGCACTGTATCGTGCTGCTTTTTCACGGCGCTGTGGTAAGCCTTGATGTCTTCCATGACCCCTTTGGAAAGGATCTTTGCGTAGGTGCTGCCTGTGCTTCCCAGGCGGAGAATAGGATTCTGGAACTTCTTGTCCTTGCGGACGCGGTTCAGTGTGGAGGTGATCTTCTCTTCGACAACGTCCAGGGCTTCCTTCTTATCCGATAGGACCAGAACAGATTCGTTGTTCAGAATAATATTGCAAATGATCGCGGTGATCGTGTGGCTCTTGCCGGTTCCGGGCGGCCCTTCAACGGTGATATATTTGCAGCGCTCCTTTTGCAACGCCATCAAGATCTTCCGTTGCTCGCCGTTCAATGGAACCGGGCTCTCGTACACGAGGCGGTCAGGTACGCCGAGGGCATCCCACCCGTCCTGTACTTCCCCGGCAACAGAATCAGGATTGCGATGAATGAAGTCGTCGATTAGGCCGTTGAAGGCTCCGGCGACACCCGACTCGCTGCCGGCCGCGAGCAGCTGGAGGATTTGTTCATAGTCATTAAGAAGTGCCTCGTCGGCGTTATCGAAAAGCGCGACATAACAGGCGTTGGTGACGCGAACGGACGCGTTCTTGGCGACCTGGGGTGTCGGGTCCTGAAGATCGAGCGTGCGGTCGAGCTGGAAGAAGTTTCCTAGTTCCGCAATAACACCCGAAATGAATTGGGAGAATTGTACATTCTGTTGTGCGAGGTAGATGATGCGGTCGGCGGTACAACGTAGCGTCCCCTTCTTACTGGTGCGCTCATTCTCCTCTTGGACGATGTACTCCAGGGCGCGCTTGTTCAGGTACACCTGGGCGTCGAATTCCACGACCAGTCGGTCTTCCCTCACCGAAGTGCTGAACGGGATGTAGAAGATGGGGTACTTCGAACCGTCGTAGGCAATGTCGCAGAAATAAAGATAAAACTCTTGCTTGTCGAGAATGCTTTTGTTACGTTCCAGCTCGAACAGCTCAAGGAATAAGTCCCCGAGGTCGAAGTTGGAAAAGAAATCCATGACCAGATGCCTTATCGAGTCTGCCTCGAACAGTGACCGGAGTTCTTCGCTGAGATCAATCGGCGTGTCCGTGATGATCTTCCGAATGATTTCGGAAATCTTGTTTCGTGCCGGTTCCTGAATTAGCCCGCAGAGTTCCTCCTCGATTGCAGTGAGAGCGTACTCATCCCCGAGGTCGAGCCGTTCAAGCGGCTTCCGGATGTGGCTCATAAATGGCGAGAGCAGATTGGCGCGGATGCGCGTGCCAACGGCTTCGATCGTCAACGTGAGCGCCTTGTCGTAATCCGTGCGATGGACCTTTGAGAGACGGAGGATGTCCCCGCCGACCGTGGCGCGCAGATACTCCAGTTGTTTGTCGGACAGTTTGTCGACTTCCAACTCGATCAGCTGAAGAAGAGCGCCGGGGAAGGCTGTGCGGAACGTACCCTTCCGGATTTCCGCGAGAGTGTCCTTCGTAAACCCGGATAAGATGACCTTCCATGCCGCCTGTACGAATGCCGGATACCGGGCTAGGTTGATCCCAACCAAGAGGTTGTCGGAGTTTCTGAGGCGGACGCTTCTTTTAGGGTTCTTGTGCCGGTGGAAATCCGTTTCGAGGAAGTCCATGTAGTACATCGCCAACTCTTTGACGAACTTGAGCGGGTCGCTCTGTTCCGCCAAAGCCGACTTGTCGGCGTCAGCAGCCATGGGGTTTCCTGCCGCGTGCTTGGATTGCGTGAGTTCTTTCTCCGCCCCCATTGCCTACTTCCCTTTCAGCAACAGCCCTTGGTCTGCTACGCACTGTTCGCTGGCGTCGCGGACTACCCAGGCCAACTACACTTTTCTGTTGCGATATTTCTTTCGAGAGTTTTGTAGAAATCGGGCGGAAAGCTGATAGCTGCACGGACTGCGGCTCCCTGCTCGGGGTACGCCTCTTTCCTGTCTTCAGATTTTGAGGTATGTTCCATGCCTTCACCACATTACACCACGGCCAAAAGAGAAGGGCCAGATCTGAAGACCTGGCCCTTCTCTTTTGCAGATCACCCTCAACTAAATCGCCGGCAACCCGAAGAAACCGACGCTTGCGGAGACC
>Ga0181536_10005265_pt1 | contig 13340 bp, 11 predicted proteins | sample PEATcosm2014_Bin_41_FD_121105 | JGI IMG/M metagenome (GOLD analysis project Ga0181536, IMG submission 121105) | Peatland microbial communities from MTU Mesocosm Facility, Houghton, MI, USA - PEATcosm2014_Bin17_60_metaG | ecosystem: Environmental > Terrestrial > Soil > Wetlands > Peat | place...
AAAGTCATTCATTCACTCAACTTGAAGGCTATGGATAGCAAACTTCGAAGACAACTCAAGATTCCGCCAGCCAATCTGGCTTCAATCAACAAGCTATTGCTCGACCCAAATAATCGTTTAGTGAACGACGTTCTAGCGGTGATTGCTAAGCACGGCACTATCGAAGAGATAAATCGCAAGTCAGAGCAAGCGCGTAGGCTGCCGAATCTGCTAGCGAGACTCAAGGCGATGAATTCGCCATACTTCCCTGATTTGGAATGGTTGTTAAAGCAACGTGACCAAGACGCATTCATCAGCATCGCTGATTATCGCCGCAGGGTACTGGGAGACCGCGTTGACGGAATGAACTTCAAGAAAGCAAACGCAGTTACACTGGAGATTAGCGCATTCCAATATTTCCCATGGATCATAACGCAAGCCAAGCAATCAATCGACAAGGGCGAGCTTATGCCCGGTCGATTCATTCGCGTCCGATACATGAAGGAATCAGAATCCGACCAAGGAGACCTGCTCGCCGGAATGGCAGCCATGCAGATTATCGGCGCGTCCTACGTAGACACACTCGACACTAAAGGCACAGATGGCTCCAATGTCCATCTAGGTGGACCAGACACAATCACAGGCTATTTTGGCGGTATCGGTGAACCCAACGACTATGCAATAAAATGGCTCGACGAGTTCCTATACTATTACACCAACTATGGGATATACCAAGTACTCAACATCAACGCCGGCACGATTCTCCTAGGCTACCTAATTCACCGACTCGGAATCAATAACGAATTCAAGATCTCCGTATTTGTCGGGACTGACAATTCATATTTCATCCTATGGACACTCATGATGGCGAAGCTATTTGCGCGTCCGGACGGCACGACGCCGTTAATCGGCTTCAACCTGAGTAACTCTGTCGACAAGAATACAATTGGGGACGCAGCGAACATCCGCAAAGCGTTCGGGTTCGAAAATGTTGTGCGTATAGAACATCACATCACCGAATGCTACAAGCACATTGTTCGTCAACCCTACGACCGCCGTGGAGACCTAATGGAACTTGCTGATCACATTAAGAATATTTCAGCAAAGCACGAGGGTGGCGACCCCGACGTGGAGATAACGCGTGAGCATCCATCGGATATTCTAGAGTATTTTCTTCCCAAAGCGAAAGTTGAGTCCGAGGGGCTCATGCCGAAGCTGCTTGCAAACTATATGGACAAACACGCTGCGCTTAACCATACGGCTGAAGAGTTAACCAAACATGGACTTTCATTCGTCGCTGCGAAGAATCTCCATAAGTAATGAGTGAGTCATGTAACCCTATTTGATTCTTAGCTGAGAATTTCGACGCTCTCTCGACAGGTTTAATTTCGTTTTGGTGAGTTTCCACCGTTCCGCCTTCGACACCGCTCTTAAGAAGAGCCGAACCTCGGTTTCGCGCGATTGACTTGGCTGGGAAACCCGCAGTCTACGTCGTAAGCATAATGTTCATCATGGTCGCAGCATTGATTATCCACGTAGTCTCATACGTCTACCAAGAATCACGTGGGGTCCCGATGGATCAGGCGACGAAAGAGGTTCAGCCTGTTTAGGGGTGTCCGTGATGGTCACCAATGTTCCTCAACTAACCAAACGCCACAAAGAATCGTTCGCCCGCCGCCAGTCTATTTGCGGGCCGAAGGGGCGTATGAGGTTATGGCACGTTCGCAGGAACTGGAGTCTAAAGGACGGGATATTGTCCATTTGGAGGTTGGCGAACCAGATTTTAACGGTCCACCAAATGCATCTCTCGCGGGGATTCGCGCCATTGTTAACGGGCAGACACGCTACCTGCCGCCAGCAGGCTTGACTAGCCTCCGTGAAATCATAGCCGATGTCGCCGGGAAGAGGAGAGGCATTAGCATCAGTCCGAAACAGGTTCTCATCAGTCCGGGCGCCAAACCAGCCATGTTCTTCTCAACCCTAGCCCTAGTTGAGCCCGGCGATGAAGTTGTCTACCCCGACCCAGGATTCCCGATTTACGAGGCTATGCTACTAGTTGCGGGTGGCATTCCAAAACCCGTGCCACTACTGGAGTCAAAAGCATTCTCATTCGACCTTGAGGCGTTCGACCGAGTTGTGAATGAGAGGACTCGAATGATTATTCTCAATTCCCCAAGTAACCCGACAGGGGGTATAATCCCCTCGAAAGACTTAGAGCACATAGCAGAAGCCGCTCGGCGTTATGATTGTTGGATTTTGTCGGACGAAATCTACAGTCAGATAATATTCGACGGACTGAGCGCTACAAGCATTGCCTCTTTGCCGGGCATGGCGGAGCGAAGCATCATAGTTGACGGCTTTTCCAAGACCTATGCAATGCATGGCTGGAGGCTTGGCTACGGGATTATGCCTGAACTGCTAGCGGAACGGGTAAAACTCTTTTACACGCACGCATTCGGCTGCACCGCCCACGCATCCCAGATCGCAGCCGTCGAAGCCCTAACTGGTCCCCAAGATCATGTGGCCATGATGGTTGAGCAATATCGGCGCCGACGCGACATAATCGTGGATGGGTTGAACAAATTACCGGGCATTCATTGCTTGAGACCCCCGGGAGCATTCTATGCGTTTCCGAATATTCAGAAAACCGGTAAGTCGTCACAGGAAATAGCTAACCTCTTCCTGGATTACGGAGTCGCCGTCTTGCCCGGAACGGCCTTCGGCAAGTATGGAGAAGGCTACTTGCGACTGTCTTACGCGAATTCGATTCCGAACATACAACGGGCATTGGAACGAATGGATAAAGCGCTCAAGAGCTTAGGCTAGGACGACATAGAAACGCCGGAGGCTGATATGGCTTAGCCGAAGCCGAACATCGGTGGAAGCCTGCCGGTTCATGAATTCGGAGCGCTGTGTTGATCTGACATATGGATACGGAAAGATACGGTTTCGACACGAACTATTAATTGAATTAGTGGGTAACCTAGACCAAGTTCCGGAGTCCGGAGTGCTTATCGTAGTCGTTTTCCAAGATTAAGAACAGCATCGAGTTCCTACGCGTGTCTTTCATAATTCTCTTGGACAATTTGAGTGGTTCGCGTAACTGAGAAAAAAGGATTCAGGAGAAAGACTCAGATTATCGCGAGGAGTTTTTTGTATTCTTCTTCCGGCATTGTGAAGTAATTCTCCTTTTGCGGGAAGGTGTGGCCGGTAACCTCATTCACATATTGAGTGAGCCCTTTCAAGATTACTTCACCGGCGTTGCCGAACACTTTAGCCATGCGTGGTTTGAATTTTGGATAAAGCCCGAACATGTCATGATAGATCAGCAGTTGACCATGGGCATTCGGGCCTGAACCTAGGCTCATTATTATGCAGTTTCTCGCCCGTTCTGTTATGAGCTTGCAGACTACGTCGGGAACCATCTCTAGGAGAATCATGAATGCCCCCGCTTCTTCAATGGCCTTAGCGCTATCTATGATCCGCTTGGCTTGTTCTGCCCCTTTGCCCTGCACTCGGAAGCCACCCAATGCGGAAACGCTTTGAGGGGTAAGTCCGATGTGACCGATTGTGGGAATTCCTGCCTGAACTATGCCGCGGATGCGGTCACACATCTCGATACCGCCTTCCAGTTTGATCGCGTCACAGCTGGCTTCAGCCATGAAACGGCCAGCATTGCGGATACCGGTTTCAACGCTCGGTTGGTAGCTCATGTATGGCATGTCACCGACTATGAAGGTGTTCGGGGCGCCGCGGCGTACGGCTTGGGTGTGTAGAATCATCGCATCCATCGTTACGGGCAATGTGCCTTCATAGCCGAGTATTGTCATACCTAAGCTGTCGCCGACAAGGATCATGTCTATGCCGGCCTTCTCTTGCAAGTATGCGGTCGGATAGTCGTAACAGGTCAACCATGATATTGGTATGTGATCTGCAACTTTCTTGAACAATGTTGTCAGGGTGTGTTTCTTTCGTTCCACCGGTACTGTTTCAGTCATCATTTACCACGCGGGGTTTGACGAGCGGCGGTATATCTATTGACTGTTCAAATGTCACTGCTGAAACTGAAAGTTTCTAAGCTGAAAAATCAGAGAAACCGGACATTTCGACACCGCACTGCCTAAGTCGTTTAGTACAAGCGTTGATCTCGACAGCACTCACATGGAATATTCTTGTTGCAGTAACAGTCTCTTCGTTTCACTCTTTTGACTACTGACTTATTTCTTAACGCTATCGGGAGCTAGCAACCTGGAAAAGATAATGCTAGAAAGTTTCGAAGGATCGAGGTTTCTCTCAAGAGCGGTAAGTGAGACGCCATATTCTTTCGCGTTTTCCAAGAGCGAGGACCTACATTGCTTCTTGTCTGGACAAATCGTGCACCGGCCAATGTTATGTTGGTACCAAACACGGAGCCCGGCCTTCGGGTTTAGCGTAATTACGACGTCAGTTTGAAATTCATTGCTCCAGCCGACGAGTACTCCTCTAGCGGTGTCTATGGTCCTAGGTTCTACTCGGTTAAGCTTGGACGCGTCATACAATGCGGCCGTCATTTTGTTGGGAATTGACTGCGCCAGTTGGTTAACTGCTTGGCGACTGATGCCTAGTCTTCTTGCTATCTCACTTTGCGAGAGACCGCGTCGCGTCATGTTCCAGATGTTGAGTTGACGACCGGTGAGATAGCCACTGTGCAGGCTCAAGAAGATTCACTCATATGGTGCTATCAATATTGATGTTGCTTGCGTATTGGGCTGTATAAGAGTTTTGAGCTGCGGATTTTTTCTAACCTAAATTGAGATCGTCACTCCTAATTTTCGGTCGTCAAGCATATATATTGACAAGTCAAGCTTATAGCTTGACATTTGTTCAGAGGAAAAACTCTTTGAATGATGCTAGGCTTAGTATAAGGAAAGTGCCCAAGCCGGAATGCATGTGTCGGAGTACTGTGCCATGAATCCTAAGCGGGTCTTTGCCAGAGAAGCTACTGGTCTAGTTAGAGAGGCAGGGCTTTTCGATATTTTTTCATTCAACTATGCTTGGACTGGAGCGAGCTTTGGCCTGTGGCTTGCATTCGAGATGGGCCAAGTTATGTGGGCCTTTCCAGGAGGAGACTTCGCGTGGGCCAACATCATATCCATTTTTCCAACAATTCTCTTCTTCATCACCGTATATGCTATGCTGAGCATCGCGATGCCTAGGAGTGGGGGCGACTACGTCTACATGAGCAGACTGGTCTATCCCTCAGTTGGGTTCGCTATGAGCTTCACTATTGCGATGATGCTAGCCTACTATGTGGGATTCGGCGCGATATGGGCAGCAGGATTAGCTATCGGCACTTTTCTGGGCACTATGGGTTACTATACTGGAAACCAAGGACTGATTGGAGCGTCTTTGGTGCTTCAGAACACCAACAACCTGTTCGTGATCTCTTCAATTTTATTGATTGTCTTCGGCTTAATAGTGATGTCTCCTCTGAAGGTCTATCTCCGCTTCAACAACGTCCTCATGATAGTTGGAGCGATCGGTATGTTCGTAGCTCTAGGTCTCCTAGCGACGACAACCCCAGCCATCTTCGCGGCCAAATTCAACAACTTCATGCTCCATTTCACCTCGGATACCAATTATTACCAAACTGTAATTTCGCAGGCTAAGTCGACGGGATGGAATCCAACGCCTCCCTTCTCGTGGTACGCGACATTGCTCATGATCCCAACTGTGATGTCTGCAGTCGGATACACTTACAGTTCGAGCTACATAGGTGGCGAGGTGAAGCAGGTTCAGCGAAACCAGTTTTTTGGCATGGTGTTGCCGCTCATCTTTTACGTTGCCTTTAACGCGATGGTTTATTGGCTCACGATAAACGCGGTTGGCCCTGCATTCGCATCGTCCATAAACTACCTCTGGTGGCAGGGTACGCCCATTTCATTGCCTCTCTGGCCATACTTCAACCTCTGGGCTACACTTCTCACGGACAACCTGGCCTTAGCGTTTATAGTAGGACTGGGTTTCGTGGCCCTTTCGATAATGTATGTTCCGCTAAACTTCATGCTCATTACGAGGATGATTTTCGCTTGGTCTTTCGATAGAGTCTTCCCCGAGAAAATGTCGGAGGTAAATGAGAGAACCAGATCTCCGATATGGGCGGTTGTCTTCGTCATAATCGTGTCTGAGTTCTTTCTAATAGTAATGACCTATACGACGTTCTTGTCTGGTTTGGCCGCGGCCATCGGGCTTTTCATCGCCAACTTTGTAGCTTTTCTATCGGCCGTCCTTCTGCCCTTCAAAGCTCGAAAGTTGTACGAGGCATCTGCTATTTCCAAGTATAAGATTGGAGGAGTGCCTTTGATTAGTCTGTTGGGTGCAGGGGGGATGATTTTCGCGCTAAGCCTGATTATTCCTATGCTTTTAGATGCTCGCTATTTGGCGAATTCTTCGGTCTCGCTCTCTATACTTGCAGGTTCGATAGTCCTTGGATTCGTGGTGTATTACGCGTCTAAAGCTTTCAGAAAGGCTAGAGGGATAGACATCAGTCTCGCCTTCAAAGAAATTCCTCCAGAGTAAGTCGAGCAGCCACGAACACGGTAGCGAAAGATTCATCGCAACAGATAGTTAACCTCATGAGTTCTCTCATTCCGAATGAGAAAGGGCGGACTCGCGGGTTTTTTCAGTTTGATAACCACTCTAAGCTTGCAAGTTGACGTGACAGTAAGCAATGACAAATCGCGTCTACGTGTTAGACACAGGGATCGCGACGTGTGAGAAAAGTCTCCTGACCCTAAATTATAGAGAGTTTGGCAAGACGGTTAAGATACCGATTTTGGCTTATCTGATAAAGACTAATGAAGAGAATATTTTGGTTGACACTAGTTTTGGTAGCCCCGAGCGGGCAGACCTGAAAGCATGGGGATTTGAAAGGCCGCTTGGCCAGGCTCAGGAGCCTATTGTTCAACTGAAGAATCTGGGGCTTGAACCTGACGACGTAGACATCGTAGTGAATACGCATCTCCATAATGATCATTGCGGTAACAATAAGCTGTTCCAGATTTCAAAGTTCTTTATTCAAAAGGAAGAGCTGCGTCATGCCTTTGTTCCTGACGAAAATGAAAGAGACAGCAGTGGGCCATTCTGCAATAGGATTGATTTCGACTACTCTCTAGATTACCAACTTATGACTGGAGATTATGAGGTCGCGGATGGGGTTCAGGTAGTCTACACGCCGGGTCATACTGCAGGCCATCAGTCAGTTGTTGTAAGACTTACGAATCGAAACTTGATTATCGCCTCCGATGCCGTCCTGATGGAGGAGAACTGGAAGGACAATGTACCGCCCGGTCTCGTCTATGACTCAATAGCTTACATGAACTCCATAAGGAAGTTAAAGTCTATCAAAAATTCAATTGTCTACTTCTCCCATGATATGAATTTCTTCAACAGATCACCTCATGAATTCACGTAAGGCACATCTTTACTTGTAGAGTGACCAAATTGGTGCGGAAACCCAACAAAAGATTAGAGATCCTAAGCAGGGATCAAATCGACCGTATTCATTCGGCTACAATCACCCTCCTGGGGGAGGTAGGAGTTGTAATACATCATGACGAAGCTCTTCAAACCCTGCGCAAGATGGGGATTGACGTTGACCTCAAAAATCGAATAGCGAAGATTTCGGAAGAGTTCGTTAAAGAGGCCATTCAGAAAACTCCATCACACTTTGATTATTATGGAAGAGATGGGAAGATGAGCGTTGGCGACGATGAAGTATCGTTTGCTGATGGCGGAAACCCCATCAAGCTGTTGGACCTCGAAGGAAACTACCGGAGAGCAGAATTGAATGATCTATCTGATTTCGTCCGATTATACGATTATTTGGACAGCGTCGATTTTATTATGGGACCGTTTACTCCTGTTGCCGACGTTCCTGAGAAGCTCCATCACCTGTATGACTATCGCGTGAAAATAGCGAACACAACAAAGCCGTTCACGCACGCTCACTATACGCTTGGAGCCATGGAAGCAATTGACCTCATCGACATGGCTTCCAAGGTTGCAGGAGGGAATGATGAGCTTAGAAAACGACCCATGATAATGGGCTGGGAGAATCCACTAAGTCCTCTGGGTCACATCAAAGAACAGGTTGACGCGATGATGGTTTTTGCCAAGAACGGTCTTCCTGTGCTAATTGCTGCAGCCCCGCAATCTGGATCCACTGCACCCGCAACACTTGCTGGCTTACTTGTTCAGCAGAATGCTGAGAATTTGAGTGGCTTTGTTATAGCTCAATCTATTACTGAACCTGGAAGGAGGGCCCCCTTGATTTATGGAACGGCTCCTGCAACATTTGATCAGAAGTATGGGACTATGGTTTACGGTTGTCCTGAATCAGCAATGATCAACGTGGCTTCAAGTCAAATAGCTAAGTACTACGGAATTCCTTGCCGTGGTACCGCCGGAACAACCGAGTCGAAGCTTCCGGATATGCAAGCAGGGTATGAAGCAATGATGACACTTCTATCAACCGCTATGAGTGGCTGCAACATTATAGTAAACGCAACTGGAGGAGCGCTCTGTCCCGGGATTGACGCGATGAGCCTTGAGAAAGCCGTCATCGATAATGAAGTGGCGGCGAACGTGTCAAGGATCTTGAAAGGAATAGACGTGAACGACGAAACCCTGGCAGTAGATGTGATACGAGAAGTGGGACCAGAGGGACATTATCTTGCACACAAGCATACGCTCAAGCATTTTGCAATGGAACACCCAATGCCGAAGATCGGCGACAGGAAACCAACAGACCAATGGTTGAAAGAGGGCCGAGTGGAAATAAGGTCCAGGGCAAGAGAAAGGGCTAGGGAGATACTCCGCGATCATCAACCCAAACCATTAGACAAAGATGTAGAGCGAGACCTTGACGAATTCATAGAGGGAGCTAGGAAAAGCAGACCTTCCTTCGGTTAACAAATCCTTGTGATAATGGAGATTTGGATACATGGTTAAGAGAGGCATGAGAGGCGGGCACCTTCGCTATTTGAATAGAGATCAAGTAGAGCAGATTCATTTTGCCAGTCTTCGGGTCTTGGAGAAGGTTGGTCTACGCTGTAAGTCAAAGCGAATTTTGGAAATTTTTGAAACAGGCGGCGCGGAAGTCAGGGATGAAACTGTCAGGATTCCTCAGCACGTCGTTAGCGCCGCTACGAAGAGTGCGCCTAAGCAGATCGTCTTGTGTGGTAGGGATTCAAAGAACGATATCCTACTGGAACATAACAGGATCTATTTTGGGATGGGGGGCACACCAACTCCTTTCATAAGAGACTTGGAGAATGGGGAGTTCAGACGACCAACCAAGAAAGACTTCGCTGATGCGACAAGGCTAGGAGACGCCTTGCCTAACATGTCCTTTCTTATGACTATCGCTGGCGCGTTTGATGTTCCGTATCAAGTTGAGTATGAACATGAATGGGAGGCGTTATTCAACAATACTGAGAAACCGATCGTTTACTCCGCTCCTAGCGCTTACAGTGCAAGGAAGGTTCTGGAAATGGGAGCTGAAGTAGTGGGGGATATGGATCAGCTTAGGAAGAGACCAATCATGTGCCTATACACCGAAACAGTCTCTCCTCTAGCAATACCAGTGGGTTGCGAGAACATCTTAGAGTTCGCCAAGGAGGGTTTACCGATTACGCAAGGCGCCAGCCCGTTGGTGGGAGCTACTGCTCCGGGGACTTTGGCCGGCACGATGGTGGTAAGTAATGCCGAGAACCTAGCAACCGCAGTTCTAACGCAACTAGTCAACCCTGGAACCCCGTTCATTTACGGAGGATTCTGCGACGTTATGGATCCGATTACAGGAAGAATGACGTATGGATGTCCTGAGTTCTCTATTTCCACGTCAGTACTCAACGCGCAGATGGCAGAGTACTATGGGCTTCCCGTCTTTGGATTCGCGGCGCCCTCGGATTCGAAATTGCCAGACGCCCAGGCGGGGGCCGAAGCGATGCAGATGTCTCTGATGAACGCTCTCGCCGGTGTCAACTTAATGCATGACTGTGGGTATCTAGCTGGAGGGAGCGCTGGATCAATGGAGATGGTTGTCATATGCGACGAAATATTCGACAACGTCTTCAGAATTGTCAGAGGCGTTGACGTGAATGATGAAACTCTCGCGGTGGACGTTATTGAAGAGGTAGGTCCCGAAGGTAGCTATCTAGGCCATAAACATACTTTGAAACACATTAGGAATGAACTTCACATTCCTAGACTCTTCGATAGAAGACCTGAAGGAGAGTGGACAAAATCTGGACGTAAGGCCATCCATGAGGTAGCGAGGGAAAAGGCGAAGCAAATACTGAAAGAACACTTACCCAAGCCCTTGCCGAGAGACGTCCAAAACAAGCTGGCGGCAATAGTGAAGCAAGCGGAAAAAGAGCAAGTGACCAAGTAGTTACCGGGAAAGCGTCGTGAAATACGCTTATCCAGAGTGTTGTCTGGTCTGGTCGTCCATTAAACTCGTTGAGACATTGCGGGAGTCGGTAGCCATGAGCCTAGAAACCGTTCAGGCCAAGACGGGTTAAGCCTCACGACGGTATGGTTTGTGCAACAACTGGCCATGGGTTCAAAGACTAAAACGCAATGACATAAGCTGCTACGTAGCTCCTTACATGATGGAATGTTCGTCGACGTACATCACGGTTCGGCTTGTCGTGAATCTTTCGGTATCATTCTGAGTCGCTTGGCCCTCGGGTGAGCTGAATGCTTTCTTCATGTCAGTGACATTGTCGAACCATAGTTCCACCACGCCATTGTAGTCGGGCTCTCTGTTCGGAGGTGGCGTAACCACATTCACCACGTATCTCCTCAAGCCCGGCATTTTCTTGGCTAAAGGGGCGTGTGTCTCCACCCAGTATTCTGCAAATTGTTCATCTGTGAAAGTGCTTTTCTTCTTCAGTAGGATAATCAGCTTGAACATAGAGATCCATCTTAGTTTCATTTGCTTGGCGTAAGCAGGTTATGTTGTGGAATTAACAGTTTTGATCAAGTTCCGAAATTTTGTTTCGTCAACTTCTAGCTATTGAGACTAGTATGCTGCAGATTACCAGCACAAGCCTACGAATGAATCAATATTCGCTTAGATTCGGTCACTCGCCCTCGCGCATCTGCTTCTTTGTTCCCAAGCTCCAGATAGAACAAAACATAGTGATCGGCAAGGGGTCGCCGAGGATGCTTTCTGGCAAGGTCCCCCCGACTTATTCGTAAGAGTAAAACGCAAGGACAACTTTTCAAGAATGACACTACATCACAGTGAGTTAGGTTGCAAGGAGAGAGAACCACGCCTTAGGTGAAAAGTATGCTTGACATGAGATTCGTTCGTGAAAACGCCGATCTGGTCAAAGAGAACCTCAAACGGAGAGGTGAGATAGACAAAGTTCCTTGGGTGGACCAGTTAATCAGCGACGACAAGAATTGGAGGAGTGTTCAGAGCGAAGCGAATGCTCTCCGAGCCAAGAGAAACAAACTCACGGAAGAAATCGCTCAACTACGAAGAAAAGGCCAGGATACTTCAAGCCTAGTCAAGCAAGCTGAGCAAATTCCGCAACAAATCAAGGATCTTGAGCAACAAACAGTCGAACTAGCAAACAAAGTAACTGGCGCACTCATGGGTTTACCAAACGTCATGCATGAAAGCGTGCCTTTCGGAAAAGATGAGGACGACAATCTTGAAGAGAGAAAGTGGGGGAAGCTCCCAGAGTTCGGTTTCCAACCAAGAGACCACATCGACCTGGCAACCGGTCTGGGGCTTATCGATATGGAAAGTGCTGCGAAGGTTGCAGGCGCTAGATTCTATTACCTTAGGGGAGACCTTGTCAAACTCAATCACGCGTTAATCATTTTCGCCTTAGATTTCATTGAGAAGAAAGGGTACGAGCTAACGCTTCCCCCTTACCTCCTCAGAAGAGAAGCCGTCGGCGGAGCCGTAGCCATTTCGGACTTTGAGGACGTGATCTACAAAGTGGAGGGCGAGGATCTATACTTGCTGGCAACGTCGGAGCATGCCTTGCTCGCCCAACATATGGATGGGATACTGGATGGCAAGTCTCTGCCGTTAAGATACGCCGGTGTAAGCCCTTGCTTCAGGAAGGAGGCTGGTGCGCACGGACGGGATACGAAGGGCATCTTCCGCACGCACCAGTTCGAGAAGGTTGAACAATTCGTATTCTGTAAACCCGACCAATCTTGGGAAGAGCACGAGAAACTAATCGCCAACGCCGAAGAGTTCATCCAAATGCTGAAGCTTCCATACCGAATCGTCAATGTTTGCACTGGGGACCTTGGAACCGTAGCAGCAAAGAAGTATGATCTAGAAGCTTGGTTGCCGGGTCAAGGGAAGTATAGGGAGATCATCTCCTGCAGTAATTGTACAGGCTACCAGGCCGTCCGATCCAAAATCAGATTTAGGGATAAGGCCAACGAACCAACCCAATGGCTTCACACCCTCAACAGTACTCTAGTTGCTACCGAGAGAACTCTAGTTGCAATTATGGAGAATTATCAAGCGAAAGACGGATCGATAACTATCCCTGATGCACTGCAAGTGTATATGGGAGGTGCCGCAAAAATCAAGCCTGTCACTTCGCAGTAAACGGTATAAACGGTTAAGCTGATCGACAGAAAGATCCCTTGATGGCTAAGTTATCGTCTCGAATTAACAAGATCCACACTTCCCCCATACGCAGAGTTGCCGCACTCCTAGATGATGCGCGCGAGCGTAGCGATATCATTTCATTCGGCGGGGGTGCGCCAGGACTTCCTCCCTCCCACAAATTTCTCGAGGAACTGAGCCGCTTTTTGAATGAGAATCCGTTAAGAAGCTGCGGATATACGGGAACACGGGGTATCCCGCAGCTTCGAGAAGCCGTAGCAGAAGATGTGAAGAGACACGGAAAGGTTGCCTTCGATCCCAACACCGAAATAATCGTGACGACTGGCGCAACCGAATCCATCTACAGCTCACTCATGTCACTTATCGATTCAGACGACGAAGTAATCATCACTGATCCGACTTATCTTGGATACCCGGAGGCGATTGAGCTCGCCCAAGGGAGAGGCCAAGGTGGATCCCAGTTCATGTCGGGGACGGCTACCAACCGGATGGCGAAGAACTCAAGGACGTCGTCTCGAAGAAAACCAAAGCTATGATCGTGCTATCTCCAGACAATCCCACGGGTAGAATTCTCAATGAAGCTTTCGTCAAAACTCTAGTAGACCTAGCGGAAGACTACGACTTCTGGATAATCAGCAATGATATCTACAAACATATCGTGTATGAGGGAGAGCACGTGTGGATCACTCGGTTCCCTAGAGCTAAAGAG
>Ga0181536_10005266_pt1 | contig 13337 bp, 13 predicted proteins | sample PEATcosm2014_Bin_41_FD_121105 | JGI IMG/M metagenome (GOLD analysis project Ga0181536, IMG submission 121105) | Peatland microbial communities from MTU Mesocosm Facility, Houghton, MI, USA - PEATcosm2014_Bin17_60_metaG | ecosystem: Environmental > Terrestrial > Soil > Wetlands > Peat | place...
AGCCACATCAAGAAGATCATCGGTAAGCTGTGTGCGGGAAAACCGCACGCACAGTTTGAAAGGGGGTTACATGGAAACGGGCCAGCGGTAACGCTGGAACCGCGCCATAATCTACCAATGCGGCGGCTGCTGATTTTGGCTGCGATTCCGTTGCTCGCGGGCGCGCAGGGAAAAGTCCATCGCGATTGGGAGAAGCATCCGGCGATTGTGCAGGCGGAGAGCAGCGGCGACGTATTCGCCGTGGGGGACGTTCACGGCGATCTGGAGCGGCTGCTGCGCGTGCTGCGGGCGGCCAAAGTAATTGGCGCGGGCGGCCTGGATTGGACGGCGGGGCATTCGATTGTGGTGTGCACGGGAGACCTGATCGATAAAGGGCCGCGTGGGCTGGAGGTGATCCGCTATTGGGCCGCGCTGGGCGAAGCGGCGCGGAAAGCGGGCGGGCAGGTCATCGTGACCATGGGGAATCACGAAGCCGAATTTCTGGCGAACCCCTCCGCGGCCAAGACGCTGGATTTCCGCGGGGAGCTCGAAAAAGCGGGGCTGAAGCCGGGTGAAGTGGCCGGGTGCCGCGGCGACGTGGGCCAGTTTCTGTGTGGGCTGCCGTTTGCCGCGCGCGTGAATGGCTGGTTCTTTTCACACGCCGGAGACACCCACGGGCGCACCCTGGCCAAGCTGGCGGCCGATTTGCAAAACGGCGTGGACGCCCAGGGCTTCGCCTCCGCGCAACTGGCGGCGCCGGATTCGCTTTTGGAAGCGCGGCTCAGCCTCACCAAGAAAAGCGCCTGCGAAAACCCGTGGCCCGAATGCTATGCGGGCCGGACCGGGCGGCAGGTGCTCGCCCAGGATGCGGCGGCGCTGGGAGTCGAGCACCTGGTCCAGGGGCATCAGCCCTCCGGGGTAGTGTTCGCCGACGGCGTTCACCGGCGCGCGGGAGAAATGTTCCAGCGCTATGGGCTGCTGTTTTTGATCGACACCGGAATGAGCAGGGGAGTCGGCGATAGCCAGGGAGCGGTGCTGTGGATTCACGGCGGGAATGCGGCGGCCATCTGTCCGGATGGGACCGAGACGGTGATCTGGCGTGCGGGGATCGCCGCGGACGTGGGGCGCGCCAAAGCCTGCAAGTGAAGTGGGAATGGCGCGCGGTTGTGGCGCACGCACCCGTGTTTCCGGGTGGTCCACCGAAGCGCATCGCCAGGAGTGGCGGCGCGGCACGCAAGAGCGCGTGCGCCAGTAATTTCGTTGTGAATACAAACTATATATTTTTAGCATACAAGGTAATGCCGCATCGATAGCTTGCGCCAGTACTCGAATGGTGTCAATGTATAGTTTGATGCATGAATTAAAATGTCAGATCTACTCTACGATGCCATCCTGAAAGGGGATGCCACAACCGCGGCCATCCTGGCGCGGCAGGCGATCGACCAAGGCTCCGCGCCCGGCCAGATGGTGACCCGCCGCATGATTCCGGCCATGGACGAGGTGGGCCGGAGATTTGAACGCGGAGACTACTTCGTTCCCGAGCTTCTCTTGTCCGGACGCGCCATGAAGGCGGCGCTGAATATCGTGCGGCCGCTGCTGGCATCGGGCGCCGCCGAGCCGGCCGGCAAGGTAGTGATCGGAACGGTTCAAGGCGACCTCCACGATATCGGAAAGAACCTGGTTGCCGCTCTGCTGGAGGGCGGAGGCTTCCAGGTGCATGACTTGGGGGTGGACGTGTCCCCTTCCCGGTTCGTCGAGGCAGTGCAACAGAAGGCGCCGGATATCGTGGCGTTGTCGGCCCTGCTCACCGTCACGCTTCCCGCGATGAGGACCACGCTGGACGCTCTCGGGCGCGCGGGCGTGCGCGAGCAGGTGAGATGGGTGGGGGGCGCACCCGTAACGCGCCAGTATGCCGAAGAGATTGGAGCCGATGGCTACAGCGACAACGCGTTCGGCGCGGTCAGAATGGCTCGAACCCTCATGGAAAATAGCTGCGATGCAATACCGAACTCTAGCCATCCCTAACCCACGGCGCCTGATCTATGGATGGTCGCCGCGGCCCGTGCGGTGCGGCTTCGACCTGGCGATTGGCGGCGGACTGGTCTTTCCGGAGGTCAATTTCACCCTGCCGGCCATTGAGATCCGCCGCGACACGTGGCACGAAGTCATGGCGCATTACGAAGAAATGGCGAGCCAGGTTCTGCGGCGCGCGGTCGCCTTGCAGGCGCCCGGAATCGTGCTGGAGTTCGAGCTGCTGCCGCCCATGACCTCGACGCCGGAATGGGGCGCCGAAATCACACTGCTCCTCCACCGCCATCTGGCGGAGGCATACGAGCGCCATGGCCTGCGCGGCGCCTTGCGTGTCACCCCCGTGGACCTTCGCGAGCAGACCAAGCCGCCCGCGCTGCGGGAAGGCGGTCCTTGGGACATCCTCAAACGCTCCTTCGAGGTGTGCATCGAAGCGGGAGCGGACATTATCTCCATCGAATCGGTCGGCGGCAAGGAACTCCACGATCGGGCCCTGATGTATGCCGACATGAACGGCATCGCGTTCGCCTTGGGCGTCCTGGCGCCGCGCGATATCGCCTGGCTCTGGGAACGCATCGCGGGCCTGTGCCAATCCGGCGGGCACGCGGTTCCGGGGGGCGATTCGGCATGCGGCTTCGCCAACACCGCCATGCAACTGGCCCATCAGAAGATGCTGCCGGAGGTGCTGGCGGCGGTGGTGCGGGCGATGAGCGCCCCGCGCAGCCTGGCTGCCTTCGAGCACGGCGCCGCCGGCCCTTCCAAAGACTGCGCCTACGAAGGGCCCGTGATCAAGGCCATCACCGGCTGCCCGATCTCCATGGAAGGAAAATCCGCTACCTGCGCGCACTTCAGTCCGGTGGGCAATATCGCGGCCGGCGTTTGCGACTTATGGAGCAATGAGTCGGTGCAAAATGTGCGGCTGCTCTCGGGAAACGCTCCGGAAGCTTACACGGAGCTGCTGGCATACGACTGCCGATTGATGAACGTCGCGGCATCCAAGGGTCAGGCGCTCCTGCTCCGCGACTGGCTCTCGGAATCGGATGAGGACTTGAGCCCGCAAGCGGCCGTGCTCTCGCCCGCGGCTACATTCAGGATTGCGCGGGCCATTGTGGCTGCCGATACGCCATATGGGCGCACCATCGCGGCCGGTATGGCCGCGGTGGCCGAGTTGCGCGAGCGCATCGCCGCCGGAAGGCTCAAACTCAGTCCCCAGGAAATCGAGTGGCTCGGCAGGATTGAAAACCAACTGCGCGCTTTGCCGCCCGATGAAGAAGAACTGCGGAGTGAGATACAGGAACGATATCCGGGCGTCTTCGCCCCCGCCAGTTATGGATGGCCGCCGGCTCCGGTGTTGGTTGCGGCGGGCGCGGCCGGGTGACGTTAAGCCCCCACGCGGGCCGGCAACTCTTTCAAAATTTCGGACACGAAGGCTTTGGCGTCGCCGAAGAGCATCAGCGTTTTGTCCATGTAATAGAGGTCGTTGTCGATTCCCGCGAAGCCCGGGCTCATGGAGCGCTTGATGACCATGACGGTGCACGCCTTGTCCACGTCCAGAATCGGCATGCCGTAAATGGGGCTGGTTTTGTCGGTGCGGGCGCCGGGATTGGTGACGTCGTTGGCGCCGATCACCAGGGCCACGTCGCATTGCGGGAACTCGGAGTTGATGTCGTCCATTTCGGAGAGCTTGTCGTACGGGATGTCGGCTTCGGCCAGCAGCACGTTCATGTGGCCGGGCATGCGGCCGGCCACGGGGTGAATGGCGAACTTGACGTCCACCCCGCGGCGCGTCAGGTTGTCGAACAGTTCGCGGATTTTGTGCTGCGCCTGCGCCACCGCCAGGCCGTAGCCGGGAACGATGATGACGCTGCCGGCGGAATCCAGAATCGCCGCCGCTTCTTCGGCGCTGGCGCTGCGGTAGCTGCGCTGCTCGACCGCCGCTTTGCCGGCCTGCACCTGCCCGAACGCGCCGAACAGCACGTTGGTGAACGAGCGGTTCATGGCCTTGCACATGATGATGGAAAGAATCAGCCCCGAGGAACCATCCAGCGCGCCGGCGATGATGAGCAGCTTGTTGTCCAACGCGAAACCCATGGCGCAGGCCGACAGGCCCGCATAGGAATTCAAGAGCGCGATGACCGTGGGCATATCGGCGCCGCCGATGGGGATGATCAGCAGCACGCCGAACAACAGCGCCAGGCCCGCGAACACGGGGAAGATCCACATATCCGTGGGCGCCAGGATGAGCCGCACCCCCAGGCCGGCGGCGATGGCGAAAAGCGTGAAGTTGATGACGTTCTGGTGCTTGTACGTGATGGGGCGCTGCGGCAGCACTTCCTGCAGCTTGCCCATGGCCATCAGGCTGCCCGTGAAGGTGAGAAAGCCGAGCAGCGTTTCCAGCACCAGCGCCACCATCTCGAAGGTTTGCAGCGGCTGATGCAGTTGGTTCGAGCGGTAGAATTCGGCCGTGCCCACCAGCGCGGCGGCCAGCGCGCCGCACGCGTGGGAAAGCGCGGTTCGCTGCGGCACCGCGGTCATCGGCATGATGTAGGCGATGGGGATGCCGACGGCCGTGCCGATGAAGAAGGCCGAAAGAATCCACGTCCAGTTGTGGATGTTTTGCGCGAGCAAGGTGCCGGAGACGGCCAGCAGCATGCCGGTTTCACCCGCAAAAACACCGCGCCGCGCCGAAGCCGGCGAGTTCATCCACTTGAGCGACAGAATGAAAAGCGCGGCGGAGACGATGTAGATGTAGTTGACCAGATGGGCCATCATCACTTTTTCTCCCCGCGCTTCTTGAACATTTTCAGCATGCGGTCGGTGATGAGAAAGCCGCTGACGATGTTGGTAACCGCCGCCGTGATGGCCACAAAGCCGAGAATTTTGCTGAGGAGCGTGGCGCCTTCGGCGCCCGTGATCACGATCGCGCCCACCACCGAAATCGCCGAAATCGCGTTGGTCAGCGACATCAGGGGCGTGTGCAGCAGCGGCGAAACTTTGCGGATCACCTCCAGCCCGACAAAAGTCGCCAGCATGAAAACGTATAAGCCAAGTTCCAGGTTCGAGGGCATCGTGCTCCTTTAGGGGCTTGTCTTCACCGCAGAGACGCAGAGATCACGCCGAGGGCACAGAGAAAACATAGTCTTGGATTCTCTCCGCGCATCTCCGTTTTTCCTCTGCGTCTCTGCGGTTAAAACAAAACCGAACATACTATGAAACCATGGCTTCCCGCACGCGCGGATGCACCACTTCGCCGCCATGCGTGACCAGGGTCTCGCGCACAATTTCGTCGTCGCGATCCAGCGCCAGCGCGCCGTCCTTGATCAAGTACTTGAGAAACGCGGCGATATTCCTGGCGTACATCTGGCTGGCGTGGTAGGGGATGGTGGAAGCCAGATTGACGGGGCCGAGAATTTGCACGCCGCCCGATTCCACGGTTTCGCCGGGACGCGTCAGCTCGCAATTCCCGCCGCGCTCCGCCGCGATATCCACGATGATCGAGCCGGGCGCCATGCGGGCGGCCATTTCGCGCGTAATCAGGATGGGAGCTTTTTTGCCCGGCACGGCGGCCGTGGCGATGACCACGTTTTGCTCGGCGAGCACCGCGGCCATGGCTTCCCTCTGCCGCCGGTAGAAATCTTCGCTCATGGCTTTGGCGTAGCCGCCCTTGTCTTCGGCGGCGTCCGCGGCTACATCCAGAACCACGAAACGCGCCCCCAGGCTTTCGATCTGTTCTTTGACCGCGGAACGAATATCGTAGCCGCTCACCAGAGCGCCCAACCGGCGCGCGGTGGCGATGGCTTGCAATCCGGCCACGCCCGCCCCGATCACCAGTACGCGCGCCGGAGAGACCGTGCCCGCCGCCGTCATGAGCATGGGAAACATGCGCGGCAAGGAATCGGCGGCCAGCAGAACCGCTTTGTAGCCGGCGATGGTAGCCATGGAAGAAAGCGCGTCCATGCTCTGCGCGCGGGTGATGCGCGGCATCAGCTCCATCGCCAGGAACGTGACGCCGCGCTCCGCCAGGGCGCGCGCGGATTCGACGGCGGTGAGAGGTTCGCCGAATCCGATGGCGGTTTGGCCGGAGTGAAGCGCCGCGATATCGGCCGCGCCCGTTTCCGGATTCGCGCCGGGCGAACGGACTTGCAGCAGGACGTCGGCCGCGGCGAAAACTTCCTCGCGGGAGACGATCCGCACGCCCTTTTCGGCGTATTCCGAATCGGCGAAGCCGGCGCGCGCGCCCGCGCCCGCTTGCAGAAAAAGCTCGGCGCCCGTTTTATTCAAGACGGAAACCGCGCCAGGCGCCATCGCCACACGCCGTTCGCCGGGCGCGGATTCGGAAACGATACCGACTTTGATAGACACTGGGCTGCCTTATTGGGCCACGGATAAACACCGATGAACACGGATAAAAAAAATCTTTTTATCGGTGTTTATCGGTGTCCATCGGCGGCTTGCCATCTTGCTTCTTAGAGTAATTCGCTGGTGCTGAAGAAGAAGCGCAGTTCCTGCACGGCGGTTTCGGGGGCATCGGAACCGTGGATGCAGTTGCGCTCGATATTGGCGGCGAAGCGCCGGCGGACGGTGCCCTCCGCCGCGTTGGCGGGATTGGTCGCGCCCATCACTTCGCGCAGCCTTGTAATGGCATCTTCGCGCTCCAGCGCCATGACCACGATGGGGCCTTCGGTCATGAACTTGACGAGCCCGTTAAAGAACGGCCGCTCGCGATGCACGGCGTAAAATCCCCGCGCCTGCGCTTCCGTGAGGCGCGTCATGCGAAGGCCCAGGATTTTGAAGCCGGCCTGCTGCAATAGGGCCAGAATCTCGCCCGCCTGGTTGGCCGCGACGGCGTCCGGCTTGATGATAGAAAAGGTGCGTTCCACACTCATAAACGGCTTTTTACTTTCTCTCCAATTTCGGCCGGCGAAGAGCACACGGTAATGCCGGCCTCTTGCATGGCCTTGATCTTGTCGGATGCCTTGCCCGAGCCCCCCGCGATGATGGCGCCGGCATGGCCCATGCGGCGGCCCGGCGGCGCGGTCTGGCCGGCTACGAAGCCCACCACCGGCTTCTTCACATTGGCTTTCACGTAGGCCGCGGCGGTCTCTTCGGCGTTGCCGCCGATTTCCCCGATCATCACGATGGCGTGCGTATCCGGATCGGCGTTGAACAGTTCCAGGGCATCCACGAAATTGGTGCCGATGATGGGGTCGCCGCCGATCCCGATGCAGGTGCTCTGTCCGATGCCGAGGCGCGTCAACTGGCCCACCGCTTCGTAAGTGAGGGTGCCCGAGCGCGAGACCACTCCCACGTGGCCTTCCTTATGAATATGGCCGGGCATGATGCCGATTTTGCATTTCCCGGGCGAAATTATGCCGGGGCAGTTGGGGCCGATCAGGCGCGTGGCTTTGCCCTTCAAAAACTCCCACGCGCGCACCATGTCCAGCGCCGGAATGCCTTCGGTGATGCACACGGCCAGGGGAAGCCCGGCGTCGGCCGCTTCCATGACGGCATCGGCGGCGAACGGAGGAGGAACGAAGATGACGGTGGCGTTGGCGCCCGTCTGCTTTACGGCGGCGGCGACCGTATCGAATACCGGCAAATCCAGATGCCGCGATCCGCCCTTCCCGGGAACCACGCCGCCCACCACGTTGGTGCCGTACGCGATGGCTTGCTGCGCGTGGAAAGTGCCTTCCTTGCCCGTGAATCCCTGCACGATCAATCGTGTATTGCGATCTACCAGTACGCTCATTCGTCTCTCCGCTTGAATATATCACGGCGCTTTGGCGAGGCATCCTTCCAGCTTGCCCACGGAACGTTTCTTCCTGGTTTTCCGGCAAGCTGGCGCTGGCCAGAGCGCTAGACGATTGTCCCACCTGGCGTATCCTATATCTGGGAGGGGCTATGTATCCGTTGAAGAAGGGCAAGGTCGCCCAGCAGGCCCATGTCGGCATTCCGCAGGGGACTTTCGAAGAGGAGCACGGGCGCAAAGGATTCTTTGGAAAAAGCGCGCATCTGTACCACACGCACCCGCCCACGGGCTGGATCCGCTTCGAAGGCAAGCTGCGGCCGCACCTTTTCGATTTGAACAAACTGGCGCCGAGCGATTGCCACGATCCCGAAGGCGTGCCGATCGCGTTTCTGGGCAACGACGATGTGACGGTGTACGTTTCCCGGCGCTCGCAGCCCATGCCGTTCTATTTCCGCAATGCCGATGGCGACGAACTGCTGTTCGTTCACCGCGGAACCGGCAAGATCGAAACCGATTTCGGACCGCTGGCCTTCGAGCCGGGCGATTACATCGTGCTGCCGCGCGCCGTCACCTACCGCGTGCTTCCCGATACCACGGACAATTTCTTCCTCATCATTCAATCGCGCACCGAATTCGACCAGCCCGATAAGGGTCTCCTCGGACAGCATGCGCTATACGACCCCGGCGTCATCACCACGCCCGAGCCCGCGCCCAATCTGGACGACAATCGCGAGTGGGAAGTGCGCATCAAGGTGGAAGACGAAATCTCGAAAGTGGTGTATCCGTTCAACCCCATCGACGTGGTGGGCTGGAAAGGCGACCTCACGGTGTGGAAGATCAACATGCGCGACATTCGCCCCATCATGAGCCATCGCGCGCACCTGCCGCCCAGCGCCCATACCACGTTTGTGACCGAGGGAGCGGTGGTGTGCAGCTTTCTGCCGCGGCCGCTCGAGCAGGACGCCCAAGCCCTGCGCGTGCCGTTCTTCCATCGCAACACCGACTACGACGAGTTCCTCTTCTACCACGACGGCGATTTCTTCAGCAAAGACAACATCAAGCCAGGCTACGCCACCTTGCATCCGCGCGGCATCCACCACGGGCCGCATCCCAAGGCGCTGGCCAATCAGCACAAGAAAACCGAGACCGACGAATACGCGGTCATGCTGGATGGTCTGAATCCGATTCACGTTCTGCCGGCGGGAGAACAGGTGGAGTGGAAGGAATACTGGGCAAGCTGGATGGAGAAAAAATAAGGGGTTTGCGCAGCCGGTCCAGGCCCGGCGCCGCGCGTCCGCGCGTGGAGAGCCGCACCATCGCGATCAATAGCAGCAGCGCGGGAATGCACAGCGCGCTGCCTTCGGGACCCACGCTGCCGCCCGAAACCCAGCTCGCGCCGGCGGGCCGGCCCGCCAGGAAATGATGCGGCGCGACGCTGCCGCTATCGGCCACGCCATAGAAAAACGATTCGCCCCAATCCCAGGTCATGTGGCAGCCGATGGCCCACCACAGCGAACCGCTCCAGCGCAGGCTGTAGGAGAACACCAGGCCGGCCAGCATGGCGTTGCACACTCCCAGGATTTCTTCGCCGCGATTTCCCAGGTGCCCCGCGCCGAACAGGATCGATAGCAAAACCGCGGCCGGCCAGAAACCGATTCCCTGCGCCAGCGCGAACAGCGGATAGCCGCGCGTGAGAAGTTCCTCGAAAAGCCCCACGAACAGAAACGTCACCGCCATCAGCGAGCCCCAAAACAGAACATCGCCGCCATGTAGCGTAGGCGCCGTCAAGCGGTACGCCCTCGCCAGCACCAGAGCGCCCATCAGGAGGCTGAGCACGGCAATTCCCGCGGCTGCTCCACTGACGAAGTTTCGCGGGCCGTCGGCGCCATCCAACCCAAAGCTCGAAAACGGGCGCGAGTCCACGCGCGACATAATCCACGTGGCGGCCAACACGCATACTAAACCGAGCCCTTCGCGCACCGCTCCCGCCGCCGGGGCAGGGATGAAGCGATGCAGCGGACCGTTCAGCAAGGCCGACCCGGCTATCAAGAGCGCGATGAAGATCAGGGCGAAAGCCGCGAAGCGCCAGCCCGCGCGCAACCCATGCGGCCCCATGAAAATGCGCACCGCGAGCGGGCGGGTGGGCTGGGGCGCGCCTGGCTCGGGAAACATGCGATCACGGTAGCACAACGGAAGCAGGCACGCGAGAGGGAATAGCTCCGTGGGCACCCTGGCCGGTTCGCATCCTTGGCCCGCGGCCTGACGACTGGCCGCAACCACCGGCGGTTTGCGCGTTTATCCGGCCGGTTTTTAACGGCCAGTCGGGTTCTATCGGCGAATTGAACGGCGGTTTCGAGCTGGGTTGCGCGGCTTCTTCCGCTCTGTGCCTTGGTGAAAACCTGTATTCATCACTTTTTACTTTTATGTACTTTCGCTCGAGCACCCGCAGGCGCTTTTCTCTTCAATTTGATCTGATTGTACTCAACGGCGGCACGGACGAGATTTTTCAGAGCACGCTCATTAATCTTGTCGCCCTCGAAAAGATCGATCGCTCGCCACGCGTTGCCTTCCAGGCCCGCGTTGAAGAGCTTGTCAGGATCCGGGAGGCTCGCCCCGTGGGAAAAGGTAAGCTTCACCTTGCCTTTATGGGCGTTGCCGACCGCGATCATTCCGTCGTGAGACCACACCGGGCTTCCCATCCACTTCCATTCCTCGATGATCTCCCGGTCGGCCTCCAGGATGCTCTTGCGGATGCTGGCGAACGTTTTGCCGCGCCAGTCGGTGAGTCCTGCGATCAGTTGGTCAATACGTTCCGATGGATTCATTGGATCTTCATGCCTCGAATTCTTGTTCCGTTTTCATGCGAGTAGTTTTATTGGGCAACCTTTAGAGGAAAGGCAACATCTGAGTATCTCTAGCAGCGGTAACAGGCTGTATTTTAACAGCCCGAGGCGCGCGGTCAGGCGCTCGCCGGCGTGGCCTGCGGGCGGCGCCAAAGGAAGTACGAGAGCCCCCGGAGCGCGCCGGTGGCCGCCGCCCAGCCCACGCCTCCGGGCCATCGTCTTGCGGTCGGCCGCCCGCTCAGTCGGCGCTTCGCCCGTTGCGCCACACGAACAAGTACACACCGGTGAGCGGGAGTAAGGCGAGCGGGAACACCGCCAAGAGGCCCACGCTGGAGGTATACTCTCCCCGGTACCACGGCGACGATGTTGACGATGACGGCCACCGTAAAGGCAATGGACAGCCAGCGGTGGGTCTGCCGAACCCATTTGTTCCAGTGCAATGTGACCCTTTGAATGATTCACGACTTTTGAGCCGCCTGAGGCGGCCAGTTGGGCACTTCAATGCCGAATTGCCTGGCGTACTCCGCGTTCAGCCGCTGCCAGCCGCCGAACTTCATCGCCTTGCCACCAACGATGCGGCCGATGGGAGCTCCGCTGAGAAGGTGATCCAGAACATCGAAACAAATGTGCCACCCGGCAGCACCCATTGAGATGAAGCGGCGATCGATGTTGTGCCACAGCGTCAGGCGCGTGCCGCCATCAATGGCTTCGAGTTCCCACCGGATATCGTTGTACTCAAGCACCTTGAGAGCGTCGGCTCGCGTCACTGTTGTTTCGTGCGACGTGGGCGCTCCCACCCAGATCAGCTTCACCGTGGTTCCAACCGTACCCAGGCTCCCATCGGCTTCAAAGGGAGCCCACTGGCGCAGATGCGCCGGGTCGGTAAGCGCCTGCCAGACTTTTTCCCGCGAGTGGCGCAGTTCTCTGACGAGAATGAGTGCCCACTTCTCTCCGTCCTTTCGAATCTGCGCCCCGCTGGCGGGGCCCGGTACGTACTGCTCGCGATGGGTCATCTTTTTCTCCTTGTCTTCCTTTTCGTTGGTGTGGATCGATCCATGTGGTCGAGGTGGCGTTCGAGAGCATCTACGTGAGCGGACCAGAACCGGCGGAACGGAGCCAGCCAGGCATCCAACTCCTGAAGTGGTTCAGGTTTCAGCCGGTAGAGACGGCGCTGTGCGTCCACCGTGGATTCCACGAAACCGGCCTCGCGCAGCACTCGCAGGTGCTTTGACACGGTCGGTTGCGGCATACGAAGCCGATGCTCGATCTCTCCAACCGATTGTTGTGACGAGACCAGCAGGCTCAATATCGCGCGGCGGTTCGGCTCCGCAATGATTTCGAACACAGATTCCACTCGTTGAATATACTCCATATAGTATATACGTGTCAAGGGATATAAAAGTCAAGAGGCCCGCAGGACGGTTTCAGGGAAAAAGGAAGTGCGCCGGGCAGGACCGGCGCCAGCGTCATCTCCAAAGCACGCTGTGAATAGCACCTGACTCATCACGTTGCCGGCTCGGACCGGAGCATTTTGCGCCAGGCCGAGCAAGCGGGATGATGCCGACGTGAGATTTCCCGTATTCCCATGGACGGCTAGGGAACCAGCGGAGGCTTCACATGGTACCTGGATCTGCTCAGCGGCGGATTAGGCGGCGGCGTGACCGCCCCCGGACAGGAGTGGAGCGAAACTTTCTCGCCGGGATCGCCGGGAACCGGGCTTGGGCAATACGCCATCGATCCCGGCACGCCGGCCGCGGCGTCGGACAGCGGAACCTTCGTCGTCACCTACTACGAATTCACAAGCGATGCCAACGCCCGCGGAAGCTGTTACGCGGCGGACTCATCCGCGCGCGGGGGTACTCAGGTATCCTGCCCTGGCAGCGCCAATATCGCCGCGGCAAGTGATACACTCCCAACATGCCGCAAGACGTTCCTGACGATCCGCCGCCGTTTCTCGGCACGTGGCGCCGCGTTTATATCGCGGTCGTGATCTACCTGGCGGTCATCGTCACGCTCTTTTATCTCTTCACGCGAGCTTACCGATGAGGCCTTTGGATTGGGTCGTTCTGCTGGTCTCGCTGATCTCCATCATTCTCTACGGCCTCTATCGCAGCCGCGGCAGCAACACGGTGGACCGCTATCTGCTGGCGGGCAAATCCATGCCGTGGTACGCCATGGCGCTCTCCATCATGGCCACCCAGGCCAGCGCCATCACGTTCATTTCCACCACCGGCCAATCCTTCGTCGACGGCATGCGCTTCGTGCAGTTCTATTTCGGACTGCCCATCGCCATGGTGATCATCTGCGCCACCGTGGTGCCGCTGTTCCATCACGCCAGGGTCTACACCGCTTACGAATACCTGGAGCAGCGCTTCGACGGCAAAACGCGCGCGCTCGGCAGCCTCATCTTCCTGTGCCAGCGCGGCCTTTCGGCGGGCCTCACCATCTACGCGCCGGCGCTGGTGCTGGGCGTGATTCTGGGCTGGCCGGAGCGTATCACCACCTCGCTGATGGGCGCGGTGGTCATCACCTACACGGTGCTGGGCGGCATCAAGGCGGTGACGTGGTCGGACGTGCAGCAGATGTGCGTCATCTTTCTGGGGCTGGTGGTTTCGCTGGTCACGGTGGTGGTGCTGCTGCCCTCTTCGGTTTCCTTCGGCGACGCGGTTATCCTGGCCGGCGCGGCGGGGCGGCTGAATGCCGTAACCACGAATTTCGATTGGAACGACCGCTTCAAT
>Ga0181536_10005268_pt1 | contig 13336 bp, 5 predicted proteins | sample PEATcosm2014_Bin_41_FD_121105 | JGI IMG/M metagenome (GOLD analysis project Ga0181536, IMG submission 121105) | Peatland microbial communities from MTU Mesocosm Facility, Houghton, MI, USA - PEATcosm2014_Bin17_60_metaG | ecosystem: Environmental > Terrestrial > Soil > Wetlands > Peat | place...
CGGACTGATCTTGTACGAAATGCTGACGGGCAAACAACCCTTTGCAGCCGACAGCGCTCTAGCCAGCCTCATCAAACGGACTCAAGAGCGTGCGACTCCAGTGTCGGATGTTGACGCTCAGATTCCCGGGGCGTTGAGCGGGATCGTGAGCAAGTGCCTGGAACGTGATGTCAATCTGCGTTACCAGAACACCGCCGAGTTCCTGGCTGACTTGGAGCGCTGGCAGGGCAAGAGGGCCGCCGCGACACTCTCATTCCCAGCGGTGGGAACCTGGGCCCAAGGGCCGTGGCCTTGGATAGGCTTATTGTTAACTGTGGTGGTTCTGGTCCTGGCGGTGGTTGGCGGCATGATGTTGCGCGGAGGCCTTACAAAAGCCACTTCCGCAACAAAGAAACCAATCACGGTATTGGTGGCCGACTTCACTAATCACACCGGGGACCCGATTTTTGAAGACACCTTGGAGCCAATGTTCAATGTGGCGCTTGAAGGTGCCAGTTTTATCAACGGTTACAATCGCACGGGGGCACGTAACCTTGCTCAGAAGCTCCCCAATCCCACCGATAAGCTCGATGAGCAGTCGGCGCGTCTGGTTGCGGTAGGCCAGGGCATAGGCGCGGTAGTGATCGGGTCGCTGAGTCGCCGAGGCGATGGCTACAAGCTGTCTGTGGAAGCGTTGGACGCCAGGACCGGCAACTCCATTGCAACGGCCGAAATAAACGCTTCCAACAAAGACGAATTGCTGCTGGCGGTGCCGAAGCTCGCAGCTCCTATCCGCAAGGCGTTGGGTGACACGACTCCAGAATCGGTCCAGCTCGCCGCCTCTGGCCCATTTACTGCCGCATCCCTGGAAGTCGTACACCTATACAACGTCGGCATGGAGCAACAGTTTGCGGGAAAGATGGAGGAGTCCCTGGGCTCTTTCTCAAAAGCCGTGGAGCTCGATCCAAACTTCGCCCGTGCCTACGCCGGTATGTCCGGGCCAGCTGCAGCCCTGGGGCGGCAAGCGGATGCCGACAAGTACCTCAAGCTGGCCATGCAGCATGTCGACCGCATGACGGAGAGAGAGCGGTACCATACCCGCGCCTTTTTTTACCTCGTAACGGGTGATTACCAAAAATGTGTCGAGGAATACAGTATCCTCGTGAATCAATATCCAGCGGACAGAGTTGGACAAGCCAATCTTGCCGTATGCTCTATCCAATTACGCAACATTCCCAGAGCAATTGAGGCCTCGCGGAGAGCCGTCGAGATTGTCCCGAATGGCGTGGTTCAGCGGGTGAATTTGTCGTTTGAAACTTCTTTCGGCGGCGATTTTCAAAGTGGCGAGCGGGAGGCACGGGCTGCCCTGCAGATCAATCCGTCCTCGGATCAGGGTTACCTCAACCTGGCGGAGGCGCAACTGGGGCAAGGCCAGCTCTCTCAAACTACCGAAAGCTATCACATGCTTGAGAAGGTCAGTCCCAGGGGCGCTTCAATGGCCGCTGCGGGTCTGGCCGATTTAGCCGTCTATGAAGGCCGTTTCGCGGATGCTGTGCGCGTCCTCGAAAAAGGCGCGGCCGCCGATCTCGAAGCAAAGAGGCTCGACAGCGCTGCCGACAAATTTGCCGAGTTGGCCCAGGCGCAGTTGTCGCGAGGCCAGACGGAGGCAGCGGTTAACGCCGCCGATAAGGCTTTAGCTCATAGCCAGACTGTACAAGTCAGGTTCCTGGCCGGGCGTATCTTTGCGGAGGCTGGAGAAATAGCCAAAGCGCAGAAACTGGCCACCAGCCTCGGTTCCGAGTTGCTGGCCGAACCTCAAGCCTATGCCAAAATCATTGAGGGAAAGTGTGCCCTGAAGCAGGGAGATAGCCGCCACGCTATTCAAGCATTCACTGAGGCTGAAAAGTTGCTGGACACCTGGATTGGCCGGTTGGAACTTGGCCGAGCCTATCTGGAAGCCGGGTTCTTTGTAGAAGCGGACTCAGAGTTCGACCGTTGCATCAAACGACGGGGCGAAGCCTTGGAGCTTTTCATAGATAACGTGCCCACCTACGGCTATCTTCCTCCGGTCTATTACTACCAAGGGCGTGTTCGCGAAGGATTAAAGAGTTCCACCTCCGCAGACTCTTACCGCACGTATCTGAGCATCCGCGGACAAGCTGGCGAAGACCCTCTGCTTCCTGAAATCCACCGCCGCCTCGGGCAGTAAGGTATAAGAGGACGCCGCAAGGGCGACTCCAGATCGGCCGGGCAGTTCTGACGGCGAGAGGCAACGCTTGGGACGTAATGGCCGCTCGCAAGCGCAAGGGCGCGCGGCAAGGGATCCTGCTGCTGCAGGCGGCGCAGAAGATGCCGATACCTGGATCGGACACAACGATCTTGGCCGCGCCTATCTCGATGCCGGCATGTTTACCGAAGCCAACTCAGAGTTCGAGCTTTGCTCGCGGCGCAAGGGCGAAGCCAGCGTCGTCTCTCGACGACGTGCCCACCTTCCGCATCATTCCACCGCTCTACTACTATCTCGGCCGCGCCCAGGAAGGGCTGAAGAGCCCCGCCGCTGCAGATTCCTACAAGACTTTTCATCAGCTACCAGGAAAAAGGCGTCGGTCCGCTCCTGAGCGATGCCCGACGCCGTGTGAACTCCCACTAGCTTCCGGACCGTCCATCCGCTGAGAACTCAGCAGGCGACGGCGCCTTCCGGGCCTCTCCTGCTACCAGACGTCGACCACGCCGATGTATCGCGTGGGGGTCGGCTGCCCGTTCCACCAATATGGCGAGGAATACAGGAACCCGTAATCCTCGCTGGTATCGATCGCGATATAGTATCGGCCCGGCGTGTTGGGCACGTTGATGTTGAGGCTGGCGGAACCGGAGCCACCACAATCTCCGCAACCGCTGTATGCGTAGGTTTGTGGGGTCGGATCCGTGTTCAAACCAACATCAAGCTGATCGATGCAACCTGGACAACCGGAGTCGTTGATCGTGTAGCTAAATGCCACGGTCACTTGATTCGGGCTGGTGCCGCTGGTGATCTCAAGCACGTTACTGGCAGCCGCGAACGCGCCCGAGGGGTTGCCCGGGTCGGAGAGCGCAACGCTTGAGACCGTGGCCGAGCCCCAGAGCGCTGGGATGGTCAGTGCATCCACCGACTCGAACACGATCGGGGCGGGAGTTGTCGGGAATGCCGTTGCAGGGCACGTCTGGGTGGTCCCGTCGATTGCGATATCGTAGCGGCCCGCCTGTGATGATGCGGTAAGCGAATTCGGCAGAGTCCCAAAAGTGCCGCAGAGCTGCGGAGCGGTACCAGTGAATCCGAACAGCGCACTCCCGCTGAAACCGGAATCCGCAGCATAACTTCCGGGAAGGAAGGTGAAGCTCTGCCCGGAAGTAACCACTCCCTGCTGATAGCTGCTTGGCGGCACATCGTTCCCAGTCACGATGCCGCCGGAGTTGACGTTGACTGTGCCGTTATCCTGGGTGTCCGCAGCTACGACCTGTAAAGGCAGGGTGAACGTGGACGCCCCCGCCGTGAACTGAAGCTGGTATGAACCGCTGGAAATAGATTCTCCGCTCAAGCACCCCGTCAGCATGTTGCCGCCAGCCGGAAGAGTGTAAGAATAAGGAACAGGGGAGGTTTGCACGCCCGCCGATGACGTCAGGGTCAGGGTGGTTGACGAATTGACAGAGGCCACGGTGTAGCCGACGCCGTTAATCGTGATGGTAGAGGGGGTGGGAGACAAGACGAACTGGTCGTTTTGGCCTCCTGTGTGGCTGGACCAGGTAACAGTCGTGCCGTTGGTAGTAACCATGCCAGCAACTGTGACAGTGCCCGCGCCGAGGAATGTCATCTGCCCGGCCAAAGCCCCGGGGAGGGTCACGCTCCACGGTCCAGCGGTGCCACTGCTCAAATAGTACATAGGCGTGGTTGGATAGGGCATGTAGCAATTGCCGCTACCTGCATAGCCCGTTGCCAAACCGATTGTGAGAGACAGACTTGTGTTTGCGGTCAACGAATTCGCGTCCGTCACTGTGATCGGTATGGACCACTGGCCTGCCTGGCCCGGTGTCCCAGAAATGGTTCCGGAGCTGGAGCCGAGCGTCATACCCGCCGGCAAAACGCCGCCCGCGCCCAGCGACCAAGTATACGGCGACGTGCCGCCGCTTACAGACAGGGTCAATGGTGCATAGGGCGAGCTGTACTGGCCATTCGGCAGCGTCGTGGTGCTGATCGCCGGACCGTACACCGTCTGCCCGGGGCTCAGCGCCCCACTGCTTGTCGTAAAATCCCCATCCGCGTTGATGTAGTTCGCCTGCACCGAGTGCGGCGATCCGCTCACGGTCAGCGAAGAGGTGCTCGTAGTCGCGCACAGACTGTACGCTGGTGGGCCGGGGCACACGCTCGGTGTGCCGGATACCGGGCTGCCGCTGTCGATCACGAACTGCACCGAGCCCGTTGGCGTTGCGGCTGTACCCGAAGCGTTCGACACAATCGCCGTGAAGGTCACCGAACTCCCAGAGGTCGAGGGGTTGAGCGAGGAACTCACCGAAGTCGCCGTCATCGCAGGGCTGACCGCTTGGGGCAGCGGAGTCGCCGTGCTGGCGTTGAAGTTGGGATCGTCGCTGTAGACCGCGGTGATTGAGTGCGGCCCGGCTATCAAGGCGGTGGTGGTGAAGCTGGCCGTGCCGCCCGATAGAGCGACCGTGGAGCTGCCCGCCAGCGGAGTGACGCCATCCTCGAAGATCACCGTTCCCGTCGGTGTGCCCGCCCCAGGCGACACCGCGCCCACCGTCGCGGTGAAGGTGACCGCCTGGCCGTAGGTGGACGGATTCGGAGAGGAAGGCGAAGTGACCGAAGTGGTCGTGTTCGCCTTGGTGACCGTGAGCGGGGCGCTGCCGTTGTTGCCCGAGTGCACCGAGTCGGCCGGGTAGGTCCCGGTGATGGTGTGCGGGTTGGTGCCCACCTCCCCCGGGGTTACCGTGGAGGTGCAAGTCGAGACGCCGCCGCCGCTGATCGTCAAGACGCACGCCGCGCCGAAGCTATCCGGCATGGCGGAAGTGTCCGAAGAGGTCAGCCCGACCGTCCCCAAGGGATCGAACGACGGCGTGTAGAGTTCGGCATCGGCCACCGGAGAACCGCCCGAAGTCAGCCCGGTGATCAGCACGTTGTCCTTGTTCAGCAGCGTGGCCGTGAGGCTCGGCTGATCTGTGTTCAGCAAGTTGCCGGTGGCATCGAATTTATCGCTGTCGGGATCGTATAACTCCGTCGTCTGACTGCTGGTCCCTCCGGCCAACAACACCATCCCATTGGGCAGCAGCGTTGCCGTGCCGTTAACGGGTGCGTAGCTCAGCGTCGAGCTAATGGCTGTGAACGCCGGGGTAGTCGGATTGTATATCTCTGCCGTGTCGGTCGAACCGCCTGCGATCAGCACGTTGCCGCTCAGCAGCAGCGTGGCTGTTGCGCCGGTCCGCGGCGCAGTCATGGTCCCGGCTGGGGCAAACGTCCCCGCCCCCGCCGAGTACAGTTCCGCGCTATTCAGGGTTCCGCTCCCGCCCGTGCCGCCTGCGATCAGCACGCCGTTCGCCAGCAGCAGCGCTGCCGCGTCGTATCGTGCCGTCCCCAAGCCGCCTGTCGCGGTAAACGTATCGGTCGCAGGATTGTAGAGTTCCGCAGAGCTGAGTGCGCCGCCGGAGTTCTCTCCGCCGGCGATCAGCACCTGGCCATTCGTCAGCAGCGTCGCCGTGGCGCCAAACCGCACCGCCTGCATGACGTTGCCGGATCCGCTGCCCGCCACCGTGAACGCGCCGGTCACTGGATTGTAGAGTTCCGCCGTGTTGAGCGCATTCGCCGCCGTCCCATTGCTCGATCCACCCGCGATCAGGATCACGCCGTTCGCCAGCAAGGTCGCCGTCGCGCCGGTGCGGGCGGTGTTCAGGCTTCCTGTAGCCGTGAACGTTTTGCTCACGGCGTTATAGATGTAGGCATTGTTAACCGCAGCCCCCGAGTTCAGACCGCCAGCCACCAACACCATTCCGTCGGCGAACAGCGTTGCCGTCGAGCCGCTCGTCCCCACGGTCGGCGTGCCGGAGGTCGCTATCCAGCTGTCGGCCGTGCCCACCGGGTTGGTGATCCCGTTGTCCGTTACCGTTACGGTCGTTGTGCTCGCTTGACCAACTACCACCGTCGCCGGGTTGAGCACCACCCCGGTCGTCGTCCCGCGCAGCGCCACCATCTCGGTTGTTCCCGTGGCGGTGCTGCCTGCATCCGCCCCGGTGGCGTTGAAGTTCGCGTCCCCGTCGTATTGCACCGTGAGGTTGTGCGTCCCCACCGAGAGCAACTGAGTGGTGAACGTGGCTTGGTCGGGCGTGCCGCCGTTCAGCGCGCCCGTTCCGATGGGCGTGGTGCCATCCAAGAAGGTAACCAAGCCCGTCGGCGTGCCCGTGCTACCTCCGGAAGCGTCGATCACCGTAGCCGTTAAGGAGACCGTGTCACCCAGGGTCGGTAAACCGGAAGATACCGCCAGCGTCGCCGTCGTATCCGCCTTCTGCACCGCCTGCCCGGTCACCGTCTGGATCAGCGACCCACTGCTTGTCAGGAAATCCCCATCCGTGTTGATGTAGTTCGCTTGCACCGTGTGCGGCGATCCGCTCACTGTCAGCGAATAGGTGCTCGTAGTCGCGCACAGACTGTACGCAGGTGCGCCCGCGGGGCACGCAATCAGTGCGACGGATAGGCTACCGCTGTAGCTGGAGATCACGAACTGCACCGAGCCCGTTGGCGTTGCGGCTGTACCCGAAGCGTTCGACACAATCGCCGTGAAGGTCACCAAATCCCCATAGGTCGAGGGGTCGAGCGAGGAACTGACCGAAGTCCCCGTCATCGCAGGTTTGACCGTCTGGGACAGCGCAGTTGCCGTGCTCCCGCCAGTGCCAGTTTTGTAGAAGTTGGAATCACCGCTGTACACCGCAGTGATTGAGTTCGTCCCGGCCACCAACTGCAAGGCGGTGGTGGTGTAGCTAGCGGTTGCGCTGGTCAGACTGATCGCGCCGCTGATCGCCGTGGCCCCATCGTAGAACGTCACCGTTCCCTTCGGCGTCCCGGCATACTCGGGCGCCACCGTCGCGTTGAAGGTGACCGTCTGCCCGTAGGTGGACGGGTTCGGGGCGGACGTGACGGAAGTGGTCGTAGTGGCCTGGTTGACCACCTGGGAAAGGACAGTGGCCGTGCTCCCGCCAGTGCCAGTGGCGTAGAAGTTGGAATCACCGCTGTACACCGCTTTGATGGAATGCATTCCGGCCGCCAATTGCAAGGCGGCGGTGGTGAACATGGCGGTGGCGCTGGACAGATTGATCGCGCCGCTGATTGCCGTGGCCCCATCGTAGAACGTCACCGTTCCCGTCGGCGTGCAACTATATTGTGGCGCCACCGTTGCGGTGAAGGTGACCGCCTGCCCGTAGGTGGACGACGGGTACAGAGAGGACGTGACTGACGTAGTAGTCGAGGCCTGATTTATTTGCAGCGTCAGCCCTTGCGTACCATAGTTCTTGTTCGTGTCAGTCACCTTTGCTGTGAAGCTGTAGTTGCCAGCTACGCACGTCGTCCCGGAGACTGTGCCGGTGCTCGCACCCAGCGTAATGCCCGACGGGAGGGAACCGGTGTAGCTCCACGTGAATGGTAACGTGCCACCCGACTCGTAGATTGTATTGGTGTACGTCTGCCCCACCACTCCAGGGGGCAGAGTCGTGGGGGGGATTTGCGGTTTGTCGGAAACGAAAATCAAGAGCGTGAAGGCAGACGTGGTCTGCTGATATTGCACGCTATCGGTGTCCAGCTCGAAGAAATAGCATCCCGCCGCAAGGCCCGCGGTGTTCCAAGAGAATTGGAACGGGTTCGTCGGGGTGACGCCCGAACCTGAAGCCGACAGAACTGAGGAAGACTGCGGATAAGGAGATCCGTGAATCTGCTGATAATTCAGATATACCGGCGGTTGTGCAGCCGTCGAGCAGGTTGGATCACTCGGAATCGGACCGATAGCAACTAGAGTGGCTGCCTTCGTATTGCTCACGGTCCCGCCCGTGGGGTAGAAGTCGTCCGTCAAGCTCCAAGTTATGGAGACATTCGCGCCAACTGGAGCTGTGCCAGGGGTGAATGCTAAGGACGCAGCAACCGCTGGAGGTGTGGTCGCTGTTGCGCCCGTGTAGCAGCCCGTCAGCAGGGGCTGGCCGGATGCAGGCACAGTGTTCGATTTCTCGCTCTCCGCTCCCGGGTTCGTCGAACTGGCTGACTGAACCGAAGTCACGGCATAGCTATAGCCGCTTGGATTGCAGGTGTCAGTGGTATCTGTGTACGTAGTTGCCGGGGGATTGCCGGTGACGGTGTTAAGCAGCGTGAGGGTCTGTCCTGTCACGGCACGGTAGATGTTATATGCACCGATCTGGCCGAAAGTTGGCGCGATCCAGTTTAGTGCAATCGTGCGCGGCGATGTACCCTCGGTCGCCGTCAGGTTCGTCGGAGGATACGTCACCGACTCGGCAATCGTCTGATTAAGTTCACCCGCGCCCCCGCCACCACCCAAACCAGTCACGCCCCCGCCACCGCCCAAACCAGTCACGCCCCCGCCACCACCCACACCAAACTGGCCCGCTCCGTTCGCTGTGGACATGCTGCCGGTCGCGCCGATCTGCCTCAAGTCAATTCCAGGGATCGCACCGGTGCCAACCCAGTCGTTGACCCCGCGCAGGCCGTATACGTTCGGAGCCACACCCACGCCCACGGTCTCGAGCACACCGTCGAAATTGATGTCTTCGCCAGTGGCACTACTCCAGGTAAGTGTAGTGGCCGGGCCCGTGTGTACGTTCATTGACTTGTCGACATCAGTCGAAAGGATAGGCGTGCCGTCACAATGCTGCGTCGCAGCGGTACCTCCTATAACGCTCGTGAATTCATACCATCTCGTGTTGTAGTAGGCTGCGGGAGCAGGGGAAAAGCCGGGCGACGCCGGTGGAGCACCCTCGCTGAGATTGTTCAGAGTTTGCCCGGATAAGTCCGGAACTTGTTTCGTAATTGGATTATGGTTTTGATCAAACCCGATAAGTTTGTCCAAAAGGTGGACTTGGAAATTGTAGTTCATGACGCTCTGATAGTTGGGCTTGCAGTTGGCCTCGATCGTCGGCGTGTAATTGTTATTGGACGCGGTCAGGCTGTCGAAATAAAAGCCGCCATGCGTCCGGCCGAGTGAATGCGTGAGTTCATGCATGAATGTGCCGGCGTAGGACTGCCATGTTTGAAGCGCAGGCGCCCAGGAACCCAAGCCTATAAGTGAGTTCTGGCCACCTATATCGGAAAATCCGGAAATTGTGGTGGCTTGGCCGGAGATAACGGCGAGGTTCGGGTCCGTGGAGGAGGTGTATGTAAAATTTGTCGAACTGGCAACCTGGATTGTGAAGGTGGTTGTGCCGGTAACGGTAATACAGTAGGTCCCGTTCAGGCTGGGATTGGTGATGGCGAAGGCTACGGTAACGCGGCCTTGGGCGCAATATGCATCACCAGCGAACGTGTGCGGCATGGTCGTTTTGAACGTAACCGTGTGACCGGATTGCAGGACGTTGGCCGCTTGGATACTTGATTTGGCATTTGCCAGCGTCCCGCCTAGCAGCGTCCAATTCGGCACACCCACTCCATGGGCAAAGAGCGCGTAGTGATAGCTGTTATTCTTGCCGTGCTGGAATCGCCTTATGCATGTAGTGGGGTTGCTCTCGCACGCACTCTCGGTCGGGTAATTGAGCGGCTGATTCTTGAGAAATACGAGACCTCCTGGCCACGCAACCACGCCCGGTTGATTGGGGAATACGCAAAGCCCAGGCGGCGAGAGGCTCAAATCGTCTTCGCACGTTAGCTCTGGAATGGCGTTGCCGTCAATCGCGTGGAGGATGACGGGAAGGTGCGTGGTGCTGCTGTAGTTCTGATTATCTGCGAACGACTGAACCACCTTCTCCACCGAGTTCAGGCCATCCGACGGGTCGGAGATCGAGAAAGGATCGAACGAATAGCGATTATCACATGTGCTGCCGTTCGTGGTGCTGCACAAGTGATCGAGTTGAACGAAAAGGTCCCGTTCCCCCTGCTTTGCTCCGGGGAGAGCCACCCAGGAAGGATCCGCGGGGCCCTCGCAGGTGCCCGGGTTGACGGAAACATCGCAATAACCCTGGTTCGCCTTCCACACGTCCAGCAGACCGTCGTTGTCACTGTTCTGAACCGTTGTGCTAAGGATCACCGCTCCCGAGGATAGGCATCCTTGTTGGCTGCTGCTCGGCGTGACCTCGGTTGTTGCCGAAGCGGAGAGTCCTCCCACAGGATTCGGAGAATACGGGCTCGGGAAGGTCCAGGTCGTGTTGTCCCATTGGCCGTAGAAACCGGGCAAAGCAGGCTCGTGTCCATAAGGAGAGGGAAGGGGCTCGCTGTTTAGGTAAACGGTTTCCTGCTTGGTGCTTGTACCTGAGCCGACGATATAAGTCAGTCTTGATACAGGTATTACTGCAAGTGTTTTTTGCGCAGCATCATAGAATCCCTGGACTGTTAGCGGCATGGTCAAAGAGGAAGCGCCGTCGTAAATGACAATCGAATTCAACGGAATATTGGGGGAGAGAACGCGATAGATGATGACGAGAGTCGCGCCCAGAGTGAAAGGCGTACTGTTATGGGTGCTGGGCAGGGTGACTTGGAATACGCCATTAGCTAAGACGTTCCCGTGTGCATCTTGCGGCAGCAGGCCATGGACATCTGCGCGATAGGTCCGCACGACCTCCGCTGTCTTAGTGCCTGTGCAGCCGCTAGAACTCCAGTACACAGTGTTGTTGCCGCCCACGTTCACACCCGTTATGGAGTAAGGAGTCAGCGGTCCGCCCACGTACACGGGTCCGAAGAATCCGTTCGCGCCGGAGCCTGGGGTTGTCTCGACCGTTTGCCAGTAAAGCGAGGCGGCAACGATCTGTGCGCCGGTTGGGACGAGCTTTGTGCCAGTAATACCAGGGTTCACATCAGGGACTGTGATTAATCCCGATGTGTAGCCGGAGGCGTCGATTAAATTCAAGCCGTAGGCGCCAGCTACGACATAGTCGCCAGTAACAAAGAAATTGTTTTCAAATTGGAGATCCCCCTGTGCGAAGGATGCGACGCTCAGAATTGTGACGCATGCGAAGCCAGCAAGCAGAAAAGAGGAGAACGAAAGTCGCGCGGAGCGCCATTTTTCCATCAGCAGGGCGACGCGCTTCAGTATGGTGTCGTGCATTACCGAATCTCCTTTTAAGTTCCACTGCCTGTTAGGTTCCACTGTCTGCTTTCCCAGATTCGACGGTGCTCTGTCGCACACCTTGAGGCTTACCGGTGTGCTCGACGAACCGTTGGTGAGGGCTCAGGTGATTTCGATCAGTGCGGCGCCATGCTTTCTCTCCTAAGATTTTCCGATTGGGCGCGAAACAAAAATCTGGGATCGGGAAGGGGGGAACCTAGTTCAACAAAAGTTTTGGCGCGCGAGCCGAAACCACGCTCGCATCTGCATCCCAACACCTCGTCGTCCAAGACCCCTGCAACCCCAGTTGAGGAATCTTGCACTCGAACGGCCCGCCTGTCAACAAGAATTGCTGTCAGAATTCAGCATGGGCGCTCTGAACCCAGGGAAGCAGCAAGCGTCTTCACAATATGCGCATGGGGGTTGCTTCCCGCCAGCCCTGGGAGCTAAGAGGCGTTCCGTTTGTCCTGCGGGAACTTGTGCGTACTCGAAGGCGAGACGCAAGATGCGGGTGCAAGTCCTTTCGGCCATGATCTTCAAACTTTCAACCACGCCCGGAACCACTTCGTGCTCGATGCCCAAGTACAGCCCTCCCGTGTGTTCGCCGAAAGTCATCTCGGGATATCGTTTGGCGACCTGTCTTGAGCACCGCAGAGACAAATCCATCCTAGAGCTTCGTGATGTTGGTTTTGTGGATGGCGTCTCGGGGCGGAAGTGGAGCAACGAGTTCTGCTCGAAAGCTGGCAACATCATGCCGAGCGTCAGAACAACGTACTTGATGAATCGCATGCAGAATCCTTTTCCTCCTGCCCTCGAAGTGAGGCGAAGGCAGGCAGCATTATGATTCCGCACAACGGCCAGGTCAACCGGTTAGCGCCGCCTTTGCCAACGACCACCGAAGCGGCTGGCAACTCGTATTCTGTTAGCCAGCATAGCTCCGTCCAGCCCGATAATCGTATATACTGCCCGCACTACGAAGTAAGCGCAGGCGCGCGCTCGGTGTATTCGATGGGGTCTTGGTTTCGTCAGCCTCCGGGCCGTTCCTAAATTGCATCATGGATGATTCCAGCTCACGGCCGGACGCAAAGTCTGTCCCTAAAAAGCCCGCGGCTCCCGGTGTCAGGACTCCGTTCGCCGGGGAGAGTTCCGACAGCAATGTCCCGGTTCCTCCTCAGGACGAAGCGACGCTAGTCGATGCCGGGCCGTCCCGACACGATCCCGACGCGACGATCGTCGATGCTGGACCGCGATTGGACCCCGAAGCCACGCTGGTAGACGCCGACGCTACGATCGCGCCGGGAACTTCGTTTCGCCGGCCTCCGACGCCGTCACCCCAGCGGCCTTCCGGTTCGGTTGCCAGCGCCGCCGTATTGCAGACCGGCGACTTGCTGGGCGGGCGTTATGAAATTCTCCAACTGCTCGGCGAAGGCGGTATGGGCGCGGTGTACAAGGCCACCGACCGCGAACTCGATCGGTTCGTCGCATTGAAAGTGATTCGGCCTGAGCTGGCTTCGAACCCCTCGATCCTGGCCCGTTTCAAGCAAGAGTTGCTGCTCGCCCACCAAGTCACGCACCGCAACGTGATCCGCATTTACGACCTCGGTGAAGCCGAGAGCGTGAAGTTCATCACGATGGAGTTCATCGAGGGTAAAGATCTCCGCTCCGTCATCCGCGAGAAGAACAAGTTTGCTCCCGAACAAGCCGTGGAGGTTATTCAACAGGTGTGCCAGGCCCTGGACGCAGCACACAGCGTCGGGGTGATTCACCGGGACCTCAAACCGCAAAACATCATGCAGGACGGCACGGGCCGAATGCTGGTGATGGATTTCGGCTTGGCCCGCACCGTGGAAGGCGACGGGATGACCCAAACGGGTGCGATTGTCGGCACCATGGAGTACATGTCGCCGGAACAGGCTCTGGGCAAAGATCTCGATCAACGTTCCGACATCTTCGCTCTCGGACTGATCCTGTACGAAATGCTGACGGGCAAACAACCCTTTGCAGCCGACAGCGCTCTAGCCAGCCTCATCAAACGGACTCAAGAGCGTGCGACTCCAGTGTCGGATGTTGAC
>Ga0181536_10005269_pt1 | contig 13334 bp, 11 predicted proteins | sample PEATcosm2014_Bin_41_FD_121105 | JGI IMG/M metagenome (GOLD analysis project Ga0181536, IMG submission 121105) | Peatland microbial communities from MTU Mesocosm Facility, Houghton, MI, USA - PEATcosm2014_Bin17_60_metaG | ecosystem: Environmental > Terrestrial > Soil > Wetlands > Peat | place...
CAACGGCAAGCCCGTCGAAGCGGCCGAGCTGCGCCCAGACAACCGCGATGACCGTCTCGTCCTCGGGGATCTCACGCTCTATGTCCACGCCAGCGGCGATCGCTTCGCTCTCCGCCTCAAGGATAAGCACAGCCCCTTGCTCAAGAGCTTTACAGGTCTGCACTGGTTTCCCGTTGACGAATCCTACGCCCTCTCGGCGCGCTTCATCCCCTATGACTCGCCCAAACAATTCGATTCGCAGAATGTTCTTGGCGATCCCATCAAGATGGACATCATCGGCTACGTGCTATTTTCGCTGCACGGCCAGGAATACCGCTTGGAAGCCGAAGCCAATCCCGACGGCACGCTCTTCATCGTCTTCCGCGATCTCACCAGCGGCAAGGAAACCTACCCAGCCTCCCGCTTCCTCGACACCGATCCCCCCAAGGATGGCCCCAGCGGCAAAACAGTCCTACTCGATTTCAACAAAGCCTACAATCCTCCTTGCGCCTATAATCCCTACACCACTTGCCCCATCCCCTTGCCAGCCAACAGCCTGCGCGTGGAAATCCCCGCCGGCGAAAAACTCTACAAGCACTCTCACGTCTCCTAGACTTCCCGCCAATGAAGCTGTCGCTGCAAGGCTTATGAAATAAAACCTATGGGATGAATGCAGAATTTGCGCGGAGAGAATAGAGGAGATTGAGCAGCAACAGCAGCAGCAGTGAGAACCGGTCACGCGGAAATCAGATAGTACCGAATTCCTTCACGCGCCGCCCTCGCAGGCAGCCTTCCAACACGCAGCGACAATCCTACCGCATGGGGAGTGCGTACATCAGCCCGCCTTGCGTCCAGAGGTTGTTTGGACCGCGTGGCAACTTCATATCCGACCTCGAGCCGAGGTCTCGCTCGAACATCTCGCCATAATTGCCAACGGCTTCGATAACGCGCGCAGCCCAAGCGTCGTCCAGCCCGATAAATTGCCCATAGCCGCGCTGGACGCCGAGCAAGCGCCGGATCACAGGATCGTCGCTCTTCTTCATCTCCGTGAGATTCGCCTGCGTCACGCCGCTTTCCTCGGCTTGGATCAATGCTTCCACAATCCAGTTGACGATGGTGGCCCATTGAGGGTCGTCCACCCGATAGGTGGGTGCCAAGGGGTCTTTAGCGATCACATCTGCCAGGATTTCAAAATTCCGCGCCTTGCTCTTAAACGCGATTCGCTCGTAGGCGAGTTGCGAAACGTCGGCAGTGACGGCGGCGCAATTCTTCGTGACGAATGCTGCCTCCATCTCACCTTCTTCCTGAAAGAGGAAGGGCAGCCACTTGATATTCTCGCGCTGCATGTACCCTTGAAGCTGAATCTCGATCTCGGTGCCACCCAGGAAACACACTTTCTTGCCCGTCAGGTCCTTGGGAGAAGCGATTCCCATCGTCTTGTTCACAAGGAAGCCCTGATAGTCATAGAAGATGGGCCGCGCAAAGCCCAAGCCCGTGTTGGCTATGTTGATGAAATTCGGAGAACCCGTGGCAAGCAGCGCAATCGCGCCAGATTTCAGAGCTTTCAAGGCATCCTGTTCGTCTTGGAAGGGCACAATTGTGAACTTGGCATTTGCCCCGAGCACAGCCACGGCCACGGCCTTACAGATGTCCTGGTCGAAGGCGACATGATTTCCATGGGCGTCCTGCGTGGAGTACTCGGGCAGTTCGGTGTTGATTCCGCACGCGAGTGTGCCGGCAGCTTTGATTTTATCGAATGTGGGTCCAGCAAGTGCCGTCGGAGGGGCTGCGGTGATCAGCCAGACGATGAAACACAAAAGTGCGGAAGTTCGGGTCATGCAGGTCACGTTCCTTTCGGGTACCTGAGACAAGCCTGTCCATAATAATACGGCGACCGGAAAGAATATCCGGCCGCCGCATGTAAATGGTTGACGTGGACTTTCGTTCTATTGCCAGCTACCCGAACTCGGCACACCCGGTTCACTGCCGGGACGCGGATTGAAGTCGGCGGGAGCCGGATCGATTACTTTCCCGTGGGCTATATCGGTCGGCGTGATCTGCAGGACGCGGCAGCCTTCCGCACCATAATGGGGCAGAGTCACTACGTCGGTTCGCGGAATCATGGCGTAGTCGGCTGGCAACGGCGGCAGGAAGCCTAGCAAGCGCGAATTGTCAAAGGCGGAGAAGAGGTTGCCAACACCAGGAGTATGGGCATCGGCCGGCCCCAGGTACTTCTGGTTGAATGGCGGTAGTTCGCCCAGCGCGCGAGCGTTGGCTTCATCGGAAAGATCCGCAAGCGGCGTCAGGTTAAATAGCTCATCAATGAACTTGATGATCGAACTATGCTCGGTGGCTTCATGAGAGATGGCGTGTGCGACGCCGTATGGTGAGATCACGATCCCTGGGATGCGTGGACCCTGATTGAGGGCGTTTCCCTGGGGGTCAAAGGAGCGGATCACCGGCTGAGTGTGGTCGTAGAGGCCGTCCGATTCATCGTAGGTGATGATGATAACGCTCTCTGGCCAATACTTGCTGCTGGCGATCGCGTTGATCGAGTCAGCCAGAAGGGCTTCGCTGATCTGCGCATCGGAGTAGCCGGGGTGGTCGTCATTCCCCGGAAAATCTGCTTGGACCGCTTTGTTGGGTGAGCGGGGAAGCAAGTTATCCAGGTTGCCATATCCGCCGCGGACATAGAAGACACCGCCTTCTTTCGGCAGGGCGTTCGTGCTGATCGCGGTGTAGAAGTCCCCAAGGCCCTTCAAGTGCGCTGCGGTTTCGGTGGCGTTATTGGCCTCGTAACCGAAGTACTGTGGGCCATTGTGATGGGCGATGTAGTTGGCATACGTTGGGGTGCTGGTAGGATCGGTGGATTCGTGGTCATAGCCTTCCTGGAACCAACCCCAATTTACCGGCTTATTGTTATCGCCCATGATCTTCTGGATGTCATTTTGAACATCCGCAAGATCGATGGAGGGATTATTATCCTTGGCCGTGATGCTTTGAATCTGATCTCCCATAAAGGAGAGCGGCAAACTTGCAAACGTAAGGTTCGACGCCGGAGTTTTGGTCTGAGGCTCCCCGCTCTCGGTGGGCTGGAATAGACCTGGCGGGTTCAAAGCCGCTGCCAGAGCGTTGCCGTAGTAGGGTTGTGGATCGCCGACGATGGGGAGTACGCTGTTTGAGCCGGTGCTAGTGCCCCCCGTGCCGGTGCCCCCCGTCGCCAGACTGGGGTGCAGGACCCACTGCGTCATGCCGGATTGGCCGGCGATCATGGCGATGGCGTTTGGCGTGGACGGCCCGATCACCGTATCAAAGAAGTTGTCGAAAAGAGTGAAGCGGTCCGCATAGCGCCACATAAAGGGAGCAGTATCGCAATTCACATGGCTGACCACCAGCTCGCCCTTTTGCACTTGCGCTTGTGTCGGGACTGGGCCGGTGTAGGTCGTGCCATCGGCGCTCAATGTCCCGCCGGTGATGCCTTCTTCCGTGAAGGCATAGCGATTGTTCTGAGCCACAAGACTCGAATTCAGGTTCAGCTTAGCGTCGATGGCGGTGTGCCCGTGATTCACGGAGTCCGTGTCCTCCGGGTACAGCAGAACTGTGTTGCCGTTAACGTCTTTCACGGACTGGGGAATCAAGAATGGGGAAATGGTTTCAACATCGCCGGCTGTATTGACGATCGGCTGGTAAAAGCCGGGAGTTTCGCTCGCGGGCTGCGAGAACAGGCCCCGGGCTCCGGGGTAGGTACCGAAGTAGAAGTCAAAAGAGCGGTTCTCCTGAAAGAGGACGAAGACGTACTTGATGTGCTTACGGAGTAGCTCCAGTTTCTGAGCGTGGCTGAGATAAGGGAAGTCTTCCACGCGATGTGTATACTGGGCGACTTCATCGCTTGACCGCGGTGCAATTCCGACAAGCTGCTTCTGATCGGTAACTTCATCATTCTTTTGGTCTTGGGCCATTACCAGAGCTGGCTGCAGCAGCAACGCAGCAGCCGCCAGATAAGCGCCACCGGCCTTCACCCATTCCTTAATTTGCATACGTGCTCCTCTCAGATTGAAAGCTTTCTACCCGTGCGGTTTTCCATCGCAGTTCCCCGGACGCCACCTGAGAGCTGAGGGACTAGGCGAGGGAATACTTCGCAGCACAAGGCTTAACAAAGGCGCGTGAATCGGGATTGTAACTTTCGTGAATAGCTGATAAAGACCCTGGGAAGCACGAAAACTCTCAAGATTTCGACAACACCCACAATCGATTAGGGTTGCGCTGGGGTCCGTGTGCAGGAGGCGCCGGACGTGAAGCAGTGGGTCTTTGCCCCTGGCGCTCCCGATTCGACCGTGGAAGTCTCCATCGTCTTTAACCCCACGAATACCCCGAACAACTAAGGTTCGGGGCCCCTCCGGCCCACCAAGGCCGGCATTACGGCAAACACCAGCAGCATCACCAGATACACCGTTCCCGCGACAGGATCGCGCCGCGCTATGACGCAAGCTCGCACGCTGGCCCCCTCGCTTTTCTTCTGCCACAATCAATTCATCGCCATGATCGCCGATCCTGACATCCTGAACGCCGCGCAAATTCTCCGCTCCGGCGGCTTGGTCGTTTTCCCGACGGAAACCGTCTACGGCCTCGGCGCCAACGCCCTCGATCCCGCAGCAATTCGCAAAATCTATGCCCTCAAGGGCCGCCCTGCCGCCAGCCCGCTTATTGTTCACGTCGCCAGCATCGAGCAGGCCCGCGAGCTCGCCGCCGTTTGGCCGCCAGAGGCCGAGCGCCTCGCCCGCGAATACTGGCCTGGCCCGCTCACCATTGTCGTTCCGAAGAAGCCCATCATTCCCGATGACGCCACCGCAGGCCTTCCCACAGTAGGCCTGCGCATGCCCCGGCATCCCGTCGCCCTCGCGCTGCTCCGCGAAGCGGGCGTCCCCATCGCCGCCCCCAGCGCCAACCGCTTCACCCAGCTTTCTCCCACCACGGCGCAGCATGTCCGCGAAGCCTTCGGCGACGACACGCCGTTTCTCCTCGATGGTGGCCCCTGCGAAGTCGGCCTCGAATCCACGGTGATTGCCGTAACGCGCGATGGCTTGGAAGTGTTGCGCCCAGGCATGGCGTTCGTTGAAGAGGCTCAGGAGGACAAGCCGGACTCAGCCGCGAAGCAACAACTCGAAGACGCCCACCGCTCACCGGGCCAGCATAAGAAGCACTACAGCCCGCGCACCCGCGTCCTCCTCGTCAGCCGCGGCCATCTTCCCCGCGAAGGCCGCGGCGCCTATCTCTGGCTCAGCTACAACGCCCGCGCCGCTTTCAAGCAGCGCATGCCACAAAGCGCTGACGACTATGCCGCACAACTCTACGCCACGCTGCACGAACTGGACCGCCAGTTCTTCGACTGGATCGCCGTCGAACTTCCTCCCGACGAGCCGGAATGGACCCCGATTCGCGACCGGCTCACCCGCGCCGCCTACGAATAAGACGCATCCGAAGTAGAAGAGATCGGTAGCAGGTCACCATCCGGCTAGTGCGCTCATAAGGCACAAGGTTCAAAAGCACCGCAGCGCAGTGAACTGACGGTCATCTATATCTCACTGCTCTTGATCTCTTCTTGTGTTCGGAGTACTTTCCCTGCAACGAGCAATCTGCAAAACGGAGGCGCGTCCTTGCCTATTTCCGCCGTGGATGCCATAAGTCCGGCTATTCAGCACGCCAAGCAGCAACTCCTACAACCGTTCCGCTTCACCCAATGGGTGCGCCTGGCCCTGGTCGGATTCCTGGCGGGAGAACTGGGTTCCGGCGGAGGATGCAACTCTAGTTTCAATTGGCCCTCGACGCATCACCAGCGCGGATCGGAGCAGTTTCTTGGCGTGGCCTGGCCTTCGCAGCTGGCGCACCATCCAGCGATGCTTGCCGGGCTGATCATCTTTCTGATTGTGGTTGGACTTAGCTTGACTGTGCTCTTCCTTTACATCAATAGCGTGATGCGGTTCATTCTCTTCGACAGCATCGTGGCCAAGGAATGCCACATCCGCCAGGGATGGGTGCGGCGGCGCTACCACGGCCTCCGTTTCTTTGTCTGGCAACTTTCGTTGATGCTGATAAGTTTCGCGGCTTTCGTGCTTCTGATCGGCATTCCGCTGGCGTTTGCCTGGGCTGTTGGCTGGTTCGATCATGCTAGCGAACATGTGCTTCCATTGGTGCTGGGCGGCATCTTGTTGTTTTTGCTCTTCCTTGCCCTCATCGTGGTGCTGGCTGTGGTCCATGTGATGACCAAGGACTTTGTCGTCCCGCAAATGGCGTTGGAAGACATCAGCGCCATCGAGGGATGGCGCAGGTTATGGTTGTCGATCAAAGCGGAGAAGAGCGGCTATGCCGGTTACATCGCGATGAAAATTGGGCTGGCCATCGCGGCGGGGATCGCCCTCGCCATCATCACGCTGATCGTGTTTCTCGTGCTGCTAATCCCTGTCGGCGGCGTTGGAGTGGTTGCCGTGCTGGCCGGGAAAGCGACCGGATTAACCTGGGACGTCTACACCATCACGCTGGCCGTGGTGATGGGGTGCATTGTGTTGGCGTTTCTAATATTTGTGGCTGCGATGATTTCCGTGCCCGCCATCGTGTTTTTTCCAGCGTATTCCATTTATTTCCTCGCGGCGCGATATCCGGCTTTGGCAGCGCTGCTCTGGCCCCTGCCGCCAGACTCGGTTGCGCCTGCTGCGCCACCACCCGAAGCGCCGCCTTTGCCACCCGCGCCGGCGCCCCTCGGCTAGCACATTTCAGTGGTCGGGGTGGGCCAGCGATCGCAGACGAGACGGGGCAAACTGCGTTTCTACCGGCATGGGCGGGACATCCGTGCCTACACCGGGCTGCGTCGCAGCAAAGGCCGCGAGGGCTATCAGCAAACTGGAGCAAAACGCGCAAGCCGCGCTACAATGCCTGCACAATTTCCATTCGAGGAGATTCCCATGCGCAAACTTTTCTCAACGCGTTTTTTGTTGGCTTCCTGCATTCTGATCGCTGCTGCGTTCGTGGCCCTTGGCCATTTCGCGCGTGCAAGCGCGCAAACCGCAGCCGCCAGCGATAAGCCTTTCGTCATCGAGTACTACTACAAGACCAAGTGGGGCCACGCCGATGAATTCATCGCCCTCTTCCGCAAAAACCACTATCCCGTGCTGAAGAAACAGGTGGAGATGGGCCGCCTCTTGAAAGTTTCCGCCGTCGCTCCCGTCTATCACACCACCGAAGATGGCCGCTGGGACTATCGCGTCACCATCGTCTACAAGAATGCCGCCACCGCCAACGATGGCTACGACTCCGCGCCTCTTCTGAAGCAACTCTTCCCTGATCAGGACACCTTCAAGAAGGAAGAGCAGCGCCGCTTCGAGATTCTCGATGCCCACTGGGATTTGCCCATCAAGGACGTGGACCTCGACGCGAAGTAACACGCGTGAATAGCGAGTCTGCGGCCGATCCATCTATAAATTATCGAGGAAGAAGTTCGTCACCCGGTTCCACAACATTCGCTCCGCCGGAAGATCGCTCACCCCGTGCCCGCGCCCGGGGAACGACATCACCTCGACGTACTTCCCCGCCTTGATCAAATCGTCGATCAGCGCCAGCGTGTTGGAGTAATGCACGTTGTCGTCGCCCGTGCCATGCGCGATCAGCAGCTTCCCTTTCAGCTTCCCCGCATTCTTGATGGGCGAAGATTCCCGGTAGCTTTCTTCCTGCCCCGGCAGCAGCCCCATGTACCGCTCCGTATAAATCGTGTCGTAGAAACGCCAGTCCGTCACCGGGCCGCCCGCGAATCCCACTTTGTAGATGTCCGGCGCCTCAAACATCGCGTCCAGCGTCATGTGCCCGCCGTAGCTCCAGCCGTGTATGCCGATGCGTTCCGCGTCAACGTACGGCTGCATCTTCAGCCATTCGCCGCCGTCCCGCTGATCGGAAAGCTCCTGCGCGCCGAAGTGGTAATGGATGGGCTCCTCGAACACGTGCCCGCGCCCCGCGGAGCCGCGATTGTCCAGCGAAAAGATGATGTAGCCCTTCTGCGCCATCATCTGGTGCCACAGGAATCCGCCGCCCATCCACATATTCATGACCATTTGCGCGTGTGGCCCGCCGTAGGTGTACACAATGACCGGATGTTTCTTCGCCGGGTCGAAGTTTGGCGGCTTGATCATCGAGCAATTCAGCGTCATCCCGTCGTGCGCTTTGATTATGAAGAACTCCACCGGCGACAAATGGTATTCGGCCAACTCCGCTACCTTGTTTTCGTTCACCGTGGCCAGTTTCGTGCCGTCCGCGCGATACACATCCTGCCGTGGTGGCGTGTTCGCATTGGAATACATGTCCACGTACGTCGCCGCATTCGGCGCGAAATTCACGCGGTGCGCGCCCTCGTCCTTGGTGATCCGCGCGAACCCGCTGCCATCCAGCCCAACGCGATACACGTGCCGCTCCAGCGGCGATTTTTCCGTCGCCGTGAAGTACACCACGCCCTTCCCATCATCCACACTGTCCACGTGGTCCACTTCCCAATCGCCCTTCGTCAGCTGCAACGGCGGCTTCCCCGAAAAATCGTACAAATAAAGGTGGCGGTAGCCGCTGCGCTCGCTGGACCACAGGAATCCCTTGCCATCCTTCAGGAAACGCAGGTCATCGCTAACGTTGACCCAATAGTCGTCCTTGTCCGAAAGAATGGTGGACGTTTTCCCCGTGGCCGTGTCGGCGAGCAACACGTCCAGAATCGTTTGCGTGCGATTCAGCCGCTGAATCGCCACGTGCTTCGAATCCGGCAGCCAGTTCACCCGCGCGATATACACGTCCGTTTCTGCGCCCAGGTCCATCGCCCGCGCCTTGCCGCCTCCCACGGGCGCAACAAATACCCTCACTACGGGATTCGTCCCTCCCGGCACCGGATATCTCTGCAGCTCCGCTTCACCCGTAAATGACTCGAAATTCACCAGCGAAAATTGCGTCACCTTCCGTTCATCCATTTCCAGGTACGCAATCGCAGAGGAATCCGGCGCCCACCAGTAGCCGGTGAGAATGTCCAGTTCTTCGGGGTACACCCAATCCAGTTCGCCTTTCCTCACTTCTTCGGTCCCGCCGGCCGTCAGCGCACGCTCTTTTCCATCAGCCGTCCTCACCAGCCACACGTTGTGCTCGCGCACAAAGCTCACGTACTTCCCATCCGGCGAAATCTTCGTGTCGCTCAAATCCTCTTTTCCGTTCACCAGCACGCGCGACGTCTGGCTCTTCAGATCGAACCACGCCAGCGCGTGAGGCCCTTCAAACAACAGCGCGTCGCCTCCCGGCGCCCACTGGTATTGCGCCGGGGGACGCCGCGCAGCCCCGGTGGCTTGCGTTTCCTTGCTCGGCGCCGCAGGCATGGCGCCTTCCAGTTTTTCCGCGGAAACCAGCAGCGCGCGTTCTCCGGTCGCGGTGTCCATGGTCCAGAGTTCCACCTTAGCGTCCTTGCCGCTGCCTTTGGTCTCGAAATAGCTGAGCCGCAGGTTGTCCGGCGCCCAGGCAATGCCTCGCGTCAAGCGCCCGCTCAAACTCGGCTGCGCAAAAATGCGATCGACCGTCAGCTCACCCGGCTTCGCTGCCGTCGCTGTTTCTTGCTGCGCAAAAACGCTGCACTGCCCGCCGACAAACAAACTCAGCAGCAGACCGGACACAACTGCATGACGCACTCCTGCGCGGAAACGCATGCTGCCTCCTTGGAAATCGAATGCTGATGCTTACTCGCCCCTGCGTCTATCCCGGCGGCCAGCGGAAATTCCGTCCGCCCAGCAAATGCAGGTGCAAATGAAACACAGACTGCCCCGCACCGCCCCCGTTGTTGATCACCATACGATACCCCGCCAGCAAACCGCGCTCCTTGGCGATTTTCGCCGCGGCCATCTGCAGCTTGCCCAGCAGCGCTGCATCCTCTTCGCTGGCCTCATGCAACGACGCAAAATGCTTGCGCGGGCACAGCAGTATGTGCGTGGGCGCCTGCGGGTTGATGTCCTCGAACGCAAAAATCTCTTCCTCGTCCAGCACCAGCTTCGCCGGAATTTTCTTCGCGCCGATTTTGCAGAACAGGCAATTCGCGTCCATCAATTCCCTCCTGAAGGCGGCAGCTCATCCAGTCGCAGCACCATGGGCGTGAATCCTTCCTTGGCCCGCAGTTGCTCCGCAAAATCCTGCGCCGCGCTTTCGCCGGAAATTTTCCCTACCCTCACGCGGTAAAATGTCCCGTCGGGTGCATCATATTGCTGAATGAAGACCGGCGTGTACGAGGCGTTCAGGCGGTCGCGCAGCTTCTCGGCGTTCCCGCGATCCCGGAAAGCCCCCACTTGCACCGTGAAAAATCCCTCGGTGGGATCCACGTTCCCCAGCACTTCCAGCCGCACGCGCACCACGCCCGGCCCGATCGATTCGATCTCCCGCGCCGCCGCCATCGAAAGATCGATCACGCGGTTCTCCACGAACGGCCCGCGGTCCGTGATCCGCACGACCGTGGATTTGTTGTTGCTGAGATTCGTCACGCGCACCATGGTCTCAAACGGCAGCGTACGGTGCGCCGCCGTCAGCTTGTGCATGTCGTAAGTTTCGCCATTTGACGCGCGGCGTCCGTGAAACGGATTTCCATACCAGGAAGCATTGCCTTCTTCGGTGTAGCCCACCGGCGCGGGCACCGCCGGAGTCTTGCCGTGTTTCCCTGCTGGCGAAGCAGCAGCGGGCGCAGGGGAAACTTCCGTGTCGCGCTTGGCCTTCTCGCTGGTTTCTTCCGGCGTCGCGGCGGGCTGTGTCGAAGTCGGCGGATGCGTGGCGGCCACGGGGCGTTTTGCAGCACACCCCAGGCAGCAAACACTCACCGCCATCAGCACTGCACGCGATGTGAGCCGGCTCGCTGTCACGGTTTGGGTTCTTGCGGTGTGCGCGCTGCCACCCGCTCTTCTAGCTTCTTTGCCGCTTCGGCTAGCTTGTCGGAAACTTCGCGCAGAAACTGCGCCGTGCGCTTCTCCGTTGTGGGCGCTACCTCTTCATCCAGATACTTTCGCAAACGTGAAATTTCGTCGTCCAGTTTCCGCCCGAATTCTTCGAATTTGTCCATAAGTCCTCTTCGCCGGATTGTGCGGCGCGTTTCCGGTATTATAGGAATGCGATTCGAAGCCCGCAAGGAGGACGGTTGCCCCTTCCCTACCATTGGCAAATGCGCATCGCGCGCTGGAAGCAAATCTTCGGCGGCATGTTCGGCGGCTCCGGCGAAAAGCGCCCACAACTCTGTCCCGCCTGCGGCGCCCTCGTCGGCATCCACGCTAATCGCTGCCACGAATGTGGCACCAGCCTGCGCTTTTCCCTCGCGGCCTGGAGCAAAGGCCTTTCCGAGTTTTTCGGCGGCCACGCTCCGGTAACCGTGGCTCTCCTTGCCGTCAATGTGCTCATGTTCGGCGTCAGCATGCTGCGTTCGCTCCATTCGGGAGGCAGCCTCGGTTTATTCGGCGGCATAAGCGGCACCGAGCTTTACCGCCTTGGAGAAAACGTCCCCTTTCATAGCGGACTTTGGGCCTGGTGGCGCTTGATACTCGCCACTTTCCTTCATGGTGGGTTGCTGCACATCGGATTCAACATGATGGTCCTGATGGATATCGCGCCCGTCGTCGAAGAGTTGTACGGCTCCGCCCGTTTTCTCTTTCTGTATGTTGCCTGCGGGATTGGCGGCTCATTTTGTAGCACTATGCTGGGGAAATACCCATCCGTCGGAGCCAGTGGCGCCATCATGGGGCTGATCGGATTGCTCATTGCCGTCACCACCCGGCGCAGCGGCGCCAACATAAAAGCGATGCGATCACGCCTGATTTCCTGGGTGGTCACGATTTTCGCGTTTGGCTTTCTCTTTCCGGGAATCGACAATTATGCACATTTCGGTGGCCTCGCCACCGGCTTTCTCCTGGGCAAGGTCTTTGCCGATCGCCAACCGGTCCCAGGTCCTGAACGCACCCGCGCCTATCTTCTGGGCTGGCTCGCGGGCGCTGTGGTGATCGCCGCGTTTGTCTTTATGTTCCTTCAGTTGAACAACCCGCTGCCACAATGAGCAGCGGCCAGACAGGTGGATAAACTTTCGCCATGAACGACATACCGCGTCTCTTCCAAGCATTCGTCGGCCCGGCCATTTTCGTCTCCGCTTCCGCCCTCTTCGTGCTCTCCCTCAATGTTCGCCTGATGGGCATGGTCAGCCGCCTTCGCCAGTACCTGCACCACAAATATACCGCCGCAAAGCAGGGACGCCCCGCGGAAGCCGAAGCCTATGCCGCGCAGATCGCCCACATCCAAAGGCGTGCCGAACTGATTCGCGTTGCCTTCCTTCTCACTTTGCTTTCTCTCGCGGGAACCGTCACTACTTGCCTGTTGCTCGGCCTGGGCTTGTATTGGCGCGTTGCCGAGCTTCTTGCCGCCATCATCTTCGTGCTTTCGCTCCTCAGCCTTCTGGCCGGCACAATCTACTATCTCCGCGAAGTGAATGTCGCCCTTAGCTCCGTCCGCGACGAAGCCGCCGACTCGCGCTTCATGGACTTGACCGACGACTCTGTCGGCGAACGCCGCGGCCCTTCCCCGCTCTAGCTGCCTTTGCTCTCGTGGCACTGTCACTCATGCTTGCCCTGAGCCTCGAAGGCCTACCCTGAGCTGCGAAGGGACTGTGTTCTAGGGTTTCTCTTGCTTATGTAGTGGCCGACCCCGCCATGCGGGGTCGGTTCTCGGGTTTGTGCGTGTAGGGGTCAGCATCGCTCGACCCATCTCGGGAATGGCTCCGGCTTTACACTCGCGTAAGCGTCGCGCTTCGCGCGGCTTCCAGAAGCTTTGCGGCATTCCCGCGGATGTCGCCGTGGCCAAACACGCCAGTGCCGATGACCAGCAACTCCGCACCGGCCTTCACCACATCGGTCACCGTGGTCAAATCGATTCCGCCGTCCACCTCGATGCGGAAGTCCAGCTTGCGCTCGGCCCTCATGCGCGCCAGCGCCGCAATCTTGTTCAGCGAATTCGGGATGAACTTCTGCCCGCCAAAGCCGGGATTCACGCTCATCACCAGGACGTGGTGCACCAGGTCCAGAACTTCCGTCAGGAGTTCCACGGGCGTGGCCGGATTGACCACCACGCCCGGTTTGCAGCCATGTTGCGCGATCAGGTGCAGCGTGCGGTCCAGGTTGGCGCACGCTTCCTGGTGCACAGAAATCCAGTTTGCACCGGCATCAGCGAACGCGGGTATGAACAGATCCGGTTCTTCGACCATCAGGTGACAATCCAGAGGAACGCTCACGACCTTGCGCAACGACGCTACCAGCGGCGGCCCCGCGGTAAGGTTCGGC
>Ga0181536_10005273_pt1 | contig 13329 bp, 11 predicted proteins | sample PEATcosm2014_Bin_41_FD_121105 | JGI IMG/M metagenome (GOLD analysis project Ga0181536, IMG submission 121105) | Peatland microbial communities from MTU Mesocosm Facility, Houghton, MI, USA - PEATcosm2014_Bin17_60_metaG | ecosystem: Environmental > Terrestrial > Soil > Wetlands > Peat | place...
CACCATCGGCCTCTTGCTCTTTACCGCTCGGGTTTTCTTCCACATGCCGATGAAGATCGGGTGGCTGACGCTGCTGATTCTTGTGACGGTCGGCACCTTTGCGTTTGCGGGTTTCGGGCTCACCATCGCGAGCGTGGCGAACACCATGCAAGAAGCCCAGATTTACAATAACCTTGTCTGGGTTACGTTGTTGTTTCTCTCCGGGGTTACATTCCCCTTGCCGATGCTTCCGAGATGGATCCAGCGGCTCGCGATGTTTTTTCCTTCCACCTATCTCGTCGGCGCCTTTCAAGGTGTCATGGCGCAGGCAGAATCGCTCCTGGACCACTGGCCGGAGATGCTGGTCCTGGTGACCTCGGGGATCTTCGGCTTGCTCTTCGCCATGAAACTCTTCCGCTGGGAAAAGGAGGAGAGGATATCCACGAAGGCCAAACTATGGTCCGCCGTTTTTGTGCTACCCTTCCTGGTTATGGGCATGTGGATGAATACGCGCGCCAACCCCACGGCCATTTGGGCCCGCTCTTATAGTGTGATGGGGCAAGCCCCCGCTGCCTCCCTGAATCCGGAGGCGGAGAAGCCAAACCTGATTGAAAACTTCGACGGCATTCAAGCTTCCGAAGACCTTTTGAGCCGCTGGCAAATCTCGACAGATTCCGACGTGTCGGGCCATTCCATGGCAGAGACTTCCCTGCTGACACCCGGCGCCGAGGGAACCCCGCACGCCATGCGCCTGAAAGGACACTTGGCGCCCGGACCCAAGGACGCTCAGGGTCATGTCTCGGCCCGCTATGCAGTGAGCTTACCCGCGGGTACGAGAAACCTGCGCGGCATCGAGTTCGAAGCGCGCGGCGAACCTCGTATCTACCAAGTGGGATTTCAGCCCCCAAAAGCAGCGGCCTCTCCTATCCCCGAGATCAGTTTTGTTCCGGGCGAGGCATGGCAAAACGTGCGGGTGCCTATCGCGTGGTTGGCAAACCCTTCAGGGTACGGGCTGGCGGACGGCCCTTGGATGTTGGAAATCTCAGTGACAGGCCCAGCCGGGGAATTCGCCTTGGACCTCGATGAAATCCGATTCTATTAAGCTCGGAGAAGTCGACAGTCGACAGTCGACAGTTGACAGTTCACAGTTTCTGGAAGTCCTCCTGAACCCCGAAAGGGGTTCGATGTGAGTAGCCGTGGGTGTCAACCCACGGACAGCGCCCCGTACCCTCAACCCCTACCCTGAAGGGTTGAACCCCAACCCCCCGCCTCGTCTGGCCCGGCCAGGGCTGGCTTTGTCTCCAGGCTTATGCTTCCGTAGGCTTCATGCCCTAATTAGTGCTGAACGTTGTGGGCCACCGTTGCGCGCCGTGAAGGACGGCGAGGATCTGAATCTCGTCCTGGCGGATGCGATAGGCAATAACGTACGGCGTCCGGGCGACGGCGAGCTCCCTCGTTCCTTGGACGCGGCCTTCGCGGCCCGCGCGCGGATAACGGGTCAGCACGCCCACCGCCGAAAAGATACGCGCCACAAGCTGCTTTGCGGCGTTCTCGTTGTCCTGCCGAACATATTCGTACGCCGCCTCAAGGTCTTGCTCTGCGAGGGGCATCCAGCGTATCGTCATCGCAGTCGCCGCCGCCACTTCGCTACAACTTTTTCGTGGGGCAAGCCCATCCCCGAGTCGGCCTGCCGAATGCTTTCCTTGATATGCGCGACCTGCCAGCGCTGCACATCAAGGTAGGCATCCACCGCCTCATTGAGCAGAAAGGTGCGGTCACGGGCGTGTGCCTTTCCCAGTTCGTCTAGTTCGGCAGCTTTCCCCGCGTCGAGCCGGAAACTTATCGTCTTCTTGTTGTTGGCCTGCTTTTGCATAGCGGCCTCATAATACGTCATATTTCAAGATAATTCAAACGATTATTGCGCGATTGAAATTGCATGGTTGTGAGAACCAGCATAATATCACCGCGCCCGCAGATCTGGGACCGAAACTCGAAAAGCGAAAATCGAACTCGATACTCAGCCTGGTTTTCGAGTTTCGAATTTCGAGTTTCGAATTCTGAGACTTCTCGACGTATTTTGCGCGGCGGAGTGCCGGAGAGCTGACCATGAACATTATTAGCAGAGGAAGGGAGAGAGAGGTCTTAGCCCTCTCCCAAGGGGAGAGGGTGCCGCGCGACCGCGCTTTCACCAGCGGTCGCGGGGCGGGTGAGGGGTAACGGCTCGGGCAAGGCCCCGACGGTCGAGGCTTGAACTTGCCCAAGGTTCACTGGATTATGGCGCGAAGCGCGACGTCCAACTCCTCCAAAAGTTCATGCCCTTTTAGGTCGAGCACTCGTAGTTGATCGCATAGCGTCCGGCGTTTTTCGAGTGTGGCTTCCCCCCGATACTCACGTACAGCTTTCGCGACTTCCTCATTAACAGTTGCGTATTCGCGAATTATGTCGTCAGGGTTCCGTGTTTGTCCCATTTGTCCCCCTTAGGCGTTTTCTCCGCCGCATTTCCATCTCCGGGGAACGTGTAGACTTGAGGCGTGCAAGGTCGGAAATCCGGATAGCGGGACCTGGGCTACACCTCGATGCCCCTCTCAACTAACCCCTCACCCGTCCCGCTCCGGCTGGTGAAAGCGCCGGCAGCGGGACACCCTCTCCCCAAGGGAGAGGGCTGTTTTCCCCGACAGCGCAACAAAGCACTCAATCCTCGAGCGTTGACAGGTCCCCCGTAGGCAAACCCAGTTCCCAGGCCTTCAAAACGCGCCGCATAATCTTCCCGCTGCGCGTTTTGGGAAGCTTTTGTTTGAACTCGATCTCACGGGGCGCGGCATGTGACGCCAGCTTCTGGCGGACGAATTTCTGGATCTCATCTTTCAATTCGTCGCTGGGTTGGTATCCTTCGCGGAGCGAAATAAACGCCTTAATGATGTGACCGCGCAAAGCGTCCGGCTTTCCGATCACTCCCGCCTCGGCTACCGCTGGGTGTTCCACGAGGCAACTCTCCACCTCGAAGGGTCCCACATTCTCACCCGCCGTGATGATGAGGTCATCCACACGGCCCTGGAACCAGAAATACCCATCCGGGTCGCGGTAGGCGCTATCGCCGGTGACGTACCACCCCGGAACGCGAAAATAGGCCCGGTAACGCGCCGGCTGTTTCCAGATGGTCGGCATCATGCCGGGCCAGCCCGGCTTGATCACCAGATTCCCCAAAGTATTGGGCGGCAACTCCTTACCATCGTCATCCACGATGCTCGCCGTGACGCCCGGAACGGGCCTTCCCATTGAACCGGGGCGGATGGTCATGGAGGGATAATTTGAAATGAGGACATGACCAGTTTCGGTCATCCACCAGTTATCGTGGATCCTTCGCCCGTAAGTTTTCCAGCCCCACCATACGACTTCCGGATTCAAGGGTTCCCCCACGCTCAGGACGTGCCTGAGGGAGGAGAAATCGTACCGCTTCGCCGCCTCATCGCCGGCTGCCATCAACATCCGGAATGCCGTGGGAGCGCTATACCAGATGTTTACCCGGAACTTCTCAATCGTGCGGTACCACTCACTTGCGTTAAAGCGGCCGCCGCGAATCAAGTTGGTCGCTCCATTCAGCCAGGGCGCAAAAATTCCGTAGGAGGTGCCCGTTACCCAGCCGGGATCTGCCGTACACCAATAAACATCGTCTTCCTGAAGGTCGAGGACCCACCTGCCGGTCATCAAATGCCCGAGCATGGCACGCTGCACGTGGAGCACGCCCTTGGGCTTGCCGGTAGAACCCGAGGTGTAGTGGATAATCAGCGGATCATCCAGCGTCAGCCACTCGATTTCGGTCCTGTCCTCCGCCCCTTCCACCAACGCTTCGAAACTATAATGTCCTTGGGGCAATCCATCGGAACCCGCGCCGACCAGGATCACGTGCTTGAGCGCCGGCAGTTCCCATTGCGGGACTCGGTCCAGCAGTGCGGGAGAGGTCACCAGGGCCACGGCTTCGGCGTTCGCCATGCGATCGCGGACCGCGTCTTCCATAAAGGCTTCGAAAAGCGGGCTGGGGATGGCCCCGATCTTCAAGATTCCAAGAATGGCAATATAGAGCTCCGGCCGACGCCCCAGGAACACAAAGACGCGGTCCCCTTTTACAACTCCGAGCTTCCTCAGGGCGTTGGCAAAGCGATTCGACTGGAGCGAGAGGTCCTCGAAAGTGAACCGCGCCGTGTATTCGCGGTCGGTATAAATCAGAGCGAGCTTATTCCGCCGGCCTCGGGTCAGGTGCCTGTCGATGGCCTCATGCGCCATGTTCACCTTGCCGGTGTGGCTCCAATCAAACTCCTTATGAGCATCCTCCCACCTGAAGCTCTGGTAAGCGGCCTCATAATTCTGCAAGTGATGCTTCCCAGGAGCATCCGTCGGATCCAATACGTTGTTCACATTCCCCGGCGTCTTCGTAGCCATGATCACGACCTCTCCATGAGAGTTGTTATGCTGCTATAAGCGAGCGAGCAGCGGGTAGGTAGCGCAGACCTGTTCTGTAGGTCTGCGGCTTTTACCGGCCATTCTTGATTTAACTCGTTGCGCCCCGATAAGCTTCGTCCAGTAGTTCTACAACATGGAGCACCCGGCGTGTGCCTCCAGCTCGCGAAACACCGGCGCGCAACTGGAGCAGGCAGCCGGGATTCGCGGTCAGGATAAGCTCGGCCTTCGTCTCCTCAATCCGCCGCATTTTACTCTGGAGAAGTTTCTCCGCCAAGTCGTTGTGCACCACGTTGTAAATCCCGGCGCTTCCACAACAGATCTCCGATTCCTTTAATTCGATAAGCTCCAGCCCCGGTACTGCCGCCAGCAACTTCCTTGGCGCCGACCGAATTCTTTGCGCATGACCCAAGTGGCAGGAGTCCTGATAAGTCGCCCGCACTCTAGTTACCGCGCCACAGAACAGCGTCCCGGCCTAAGATACTTACGAGTTCGCGGACCAAAGCGGTGGGCTTCATGAAGTGCCACACGGCAGGCCTGCGCTGATTGCACGAGCGCACGGGAGGGGAAAATCGATTCGCTCTGCCACCAACACCCTGTTGCCCCAGCAAACTGAGTATATCCACGTTCCGGCAGACCGTCAACGCGCCTTGCCGGCGGGCTCTATGACATATCTGTGAAAGCCCCGGAATCAAGAGCAAGTCCCTTTGTACAGTCCGTCGTGGCGGGCGACAGACCATAGGCCAGGGCGTGGGAAGGTGGGAGATAATCCCGAGGCGTCCAGTGTCTAATCGCGCCTACTATTGAATAATCGTCAACAAAATGTTACGAGGTTCTACTGTTCGATCTTGGGACACGCAATCTCAAAACCGGACAGTCTGCGCTGCTTCGTTTTTTGTGGCGCAGCATCGAAAACGTGTGGATTCAGTTTCTTGGCGCGGGCCTTCAAATGGCAGGCGAATTGCCACAAGCATGGCGGGACGCAACAGGCAGTGGGTGAGGCGTGGCTGATAAGGCCACAGCTCAAGCTTCCGCATGCCATCTACTGTTTGGGAATGCCGCAATTGTTTGGAACTTCGCGCAAGGCCCATGCGTACTAGCTGCTGAATGAGGAAAGCTAACCGAAATGTTCAGCGCGCGTCTAAGAAAAGGGAAGCAGCAGTGAGCTGACGGTTTCAGGAGATTAGTGAACGAAAACCGACTCATCACGCCTAAGGTGGTGAGCGGGCAAGAAAACGTAAGGGGTTAAATGGACTCTCTTCGCTGAAGGTTTGGCGGCCTGGGCGAAGAGAATCCCTCGGAAAGGCGTGAGGCCTTGTGGCCCCCCGCTTCTCATTTAACCCCGTTTGATTCTAAGGGTATTCGCAACTTAAATGCAAGAGGCGACCGGGCAAAGGTGGAGGCGCAGTCCAATGGCTCGGCTGCTCGGATTAACGAAGACCAACCGGCAACGAAGGAGGATCCAATGGATATCAGAAAGTATCTCGGGACATCAATTCTATCGGTGGCGCTGCTTCTCGCATGCGGCATTCCAGGCTTAGCCAAGAACTCGCGGACTGTGGCACTTCCCCATGATGCCGTTCTGAGCGGCAAAACTCTTCCGGCAGGTAATTATGTTGTACAGTGGGAAGCTCACAGCCCTCAAGCCGTCGTGGAATTCGCGCAGCGTCACAAAGTTGTTCTCTCAACAGAGGGCAGATGCGAGGACCGTGGCAAGAAGTACTACTCCAATGTGGTTGTCTACGACACCGCCTCGGATGGGAGCAGGACCATCAGTGAGATTCGCTTCGCGGGCTCGAGCGAGGTTCTCGTTTTCAATCCATGACACCTCAGGCGGAGAGCTGCTGCTGAAGATTTGGAAGCTGATTTGGCGGGCCGCGCCCCGACCCGCCAACCACTTTTGCCGCGACAAGGGACAATACGTCTGTTTCTTGGCACGCAGCCCACAAGCGGCCTAAGGTGGCAAACCCACGCGGCGCACGAGGTCTTGAAAACGAGGATCGGAGCGAAGAGCGTCCAGCATTGGCTCCGCCTTGAGGCTCATAAGCATTGAGAAGGAGCGTTCTTCGTAGGCCTTTTCCAGCCACTTGAACGCCTGGCCTGCCTCACCAAGGCCGACGTAAATAATCGCAAAATCGAATGCCGAGACAAATCTCCGCTCCGAGAGCTTGTGCAATTCTTTGAGCGCCTTCTGCGCGTGTCCTCTTCTCTTAAACACGGCATAGGCATGGCCGAGTGCCCCTACCCTGTCGGGACTGCCTGGGGAAACTGCCAGCGCTTTTTGGAGATGCGCGATCGTTTCCTCGTACATTCCCTTTTGCTCATAGGCCCAAGCGAGGAAGCAGTGCGCCGCAGCGAAGTCAGGTTCCATCTCGAGCGTCTGCCGGAGCTGTTCGATCGCCTCGTCGTACCGGCGCCCCCGGTACAGCATCAGCCCTAAGTGGGTTCTGATGATGAGGGACAGAGGATTAAGTTCTTGGGCTCGTCGCATCTCGGCCAGGGCCTCGTCCACGCGCCCCAGCATTCCTAAATAGAACCCATGCCAGTGACGGGCAGTGGCAAAGTTCGGGTTAAGCTCTATGGCGCGCTGGTAGATGGGCTCGGCCCCGGCCCAGTCCCAGTCGAATGAATGCTTGGCAAAAGCCAAGGCGTTGTGGGCTTCGGGAAGCAAATCGTTAAGCTCCAGAGCCTTGATCGCTGCCGCCTTGGCTCTGGGGAAAGCTTGCTTCCCGGGAAAGACACGGAAGTGATCAGCCAAGTCCAAGGCGACAGCTAACCCAGCATATGCCACGGCATACCTGGAGTCTCTTGAGGTTGCCTCCTCAAAGTGGTCAATCGCTTTCCTCATCCCTTCGGCGGTTCCTTTGTTCAAGCAGTAGCGACCTTTGAGAAACGCCCCGTGGGCTCCCTGATTTGTGGTCGAAGCCCCAGTCATTGCCGCGCGCTTTGCGGGAAGCAATTCAATCTGCAATGAGCGAACAATATGGCGGGCAACCTCGCTGTGGATCGCCAGTACCTTTGCCCGATCGTCCTCAAAGCTATCGGCCCAGAGGTGAGTACGGTCCCTGACCTGGATGAGTTCTACGGTGATACGCACTCGGTCGCCCGCGCGGCGCACGCTGCCTTTGAGGACATAGTCCGCCCCCAGCTCTCGTCCGATTTGGTCAATGTCCTTGTCGGTGTTTTTGTATCGAATCGCAGATGCCAGGGCGATAACGCCCAGACGCTGCGGGTACAAGCGTCCCAACCGCGCAATCATCTCTTCGGTCATCCCGTCGCTGAAGTACTCCTGCCCGGCATCACGTGTCAGGTTCGCGAACGGCAGCACCGCCAGAATCGGCTTGCCCGCTCGCGGCTCTGCTTCCAAGGTTGCGATGAAGCGGTAGCCTCGCCGGGGCAGAGTTTCAATAAATTGTGAATGAGCGGCGGAATCGCCTAAGGCCCGGCGAAGCTTCTTGAGCGCCGTGGCCAAACTGTGCTCGAAATCCACAAAGGTGTTGCCGGGCCAAAGTCTCTTCCGGAGTTCCTCGCGCGTCACAACCTCGCCGGGCCGCTCGAGCAGCGCCGACAGCATTTGAAAGGGTTGTTCCTGGAGCCTTATCTTCACTCCGTGCTTGCGCAGCTCACCGCCTTGAAGATTAACTGCGAAGGCCGCGAAACGAACCTCGTGGGGGCGACTCGAAACTTTTTCCATGGGGAAATTAAACACTCTAGCACGTATCCCAAACGAAGGAAAGCCTCTTGGGAGAGTGGCCCCGCCTATCGAATTAACACTTTGTTCTGGGTAGGTTTCCTGTTCATTCAAAGTTCAACAACAGTTCACCCACAGTGCATCGACATCGCAACAGGCCTAGAGGAAGATGGCTGCGCAGCAAGAAAAGAGAATCAAATGAAAAAGGAGAATCGAATGAATGTGAACATCAGAAAGTATCTTGGAACATCGGGTCTGTCGGTGGCGCTGCTTCTGGCCTCCGGCATTCCCGCCTTGGCTAAGAACTCGCGGACTGTGACCTTTTCCCATGATGTCGTTCTGAACGGGACAACCCTCCCGGCAGGTCAATACACTGTACAGTGGGAAACTCACAGCTCTGGGGTAACCATAGAATTCGTGCAGCGCCACAAAGTTGTTCTCACAACAGACGGCGGATTCGTGGAGCATTCCAAGGGCTACGACCGCAATATGGCTGCCAGCACGGCAAGCAGCCTCGATGGCCGCACCATCGCCTACGACCGCGATTCGGTTGTTTATAACACCGCTTCGGACGGGACGATGTCCCTCGTTGAGATTCGCTTCGCTTATTCGAACAAGGTTCTCGTTTTCGATCAACAAGAAACACCTCAACTGAAAGCCGCCCGCTGAGAACTTGGAAACTACCTTGGCGGGCCGCTTCCACGGCCCGCCAACTTATATTTGGCAGGGAAAATGCCCTTGCCCACTCCAGCTTTTCCCGTGGGCACTACGACCTTGCCCACGTAAAATGGTCGGTCTATGGTTCCCCTCCCTCTCACCGGCCACATCCGGCGGCGGAGCTTCTGGTTCGTTACTCTCGCCATCATCATCGCCAATGTATGGGTTTTCTTCTTTGAACTTGCGCACGGCCCAAATATTAACCGACTGCTTTTGTCTTTGGAATCGTCCCGGCGCGATACGTCACGCGCTATGGGTTCGCAAACCTGACAGTCGCAGGGTTTCTCATCCCCGTCTGCGCTTCCATGTTCCTGCACGGGGGATGGTTGCACCTCCTGGGAAACATGCTCTTCCTCTTCGTGTCAGGTTCTCGAACGGCAGCGCCGCCACAAATAAGCTTGCCCGTTCGAGGCTCTGCTTCCAAGGTTGCGATGAAGCGGTAGCCTCGCCGGGGCAGAGTTTCAATGAATTGTGAATGAGCGGCGGAATCGCCTAAGGCCCGGCGGAGCTTCTTGACCGCCGTGGCCAAACTGTGCTCGAAGTCCACAAAGGTGTTGCCGGACTAAGGTCTCTTCTGGGGGCACTCCCGGGTTTCTCCGTAGCCGGAGGAGGCAGAACTAGCCCCTTTCTGGGCAGCCGGAGTCGCTCGGGAAAGATAGGATAAAAAAAGCTCACTAGAAAAAGCGGTTGGGTGTATACTCGGCTGCGTCACGGTTCCAAAATAGAAATGCTGGTCTATACGAATCTTTGGCGGCCAACAGCACGAACGGCGCGGAAAAGGCGCTTCCTGATGACCGATCGGAAAGAACGCCCCGGCATCGTCACGCGTGGTCCCGGTACAGCAGTCGCCGCGCTGGCAGCGCCAACAGTTGCCGCTAGTGCGCAGGCTGCAGCTTCGACTTCGACATCCCCCAAATCTAAACAAGGAGAGACTCACATGAAGACTCTACTGATGACGGCTAGAAATCTCACCACCATCAGCGTCCTAATCCTGCTGGCGGTTGCCTCTGCTCGCGGGCAGACTGGGACAGTCCTAAGCGCGAATGTTCCGTTCGGCTTCGAGGCAGGTGGCACGTCGCTTCCGGCGGGGACATATCAATTCAAGTTTCACGTAAGCGAGCAATCCCTTGTGATCAGCGGCGCCAAGGCCGAGGAGATAAAACTGCACGTCATCGCCCGGCTCGCCGGGGCTAATCTCTTTAAGGACACAGGCTTGGTCTTCGACGCCTTCGAAGGCCGCCATGTGCTCTCAGAGGTATGGATACCCAATGAAGGAGGGGTGTTGGTGAACGCTACGCCAAAAGAACATCCCCATGAAATGGTGGTCGCTGTGGTCTCAGGCGCGGCGCCCAAAATGTCGGGGAAGGAGGTTTTCGAACACACCTGTATCCGGTGCCACGGGCCGCAGGGCAAGGGCAATCCGGCGGCTGATAAGTTCTTCAATACTCCGATTCCCCGGCTTGATTCCGCGTATGTACAGGGAAAATCGGACGAGGAGTTGAGGGACATTATCAGCCATGGCAGACGTAACATGGATCCTGTCCGGATGGGGCAAGCCTCGATGCAGCACCTTCTCTATCCTGAATTGGTGGGCGCCGTAATTAGCTACATTCGAACCTTCAAGCAGCCGTAAATGCAGGCCAATGCGGTTTTCGCAAGGGCCGGGGCGTCCTTCGAGGGTCTAGCTTGAGCCGGTGCCCGCTGGCGGCTCCTACCCCGGCCTGCTGGAGCACTGTCGGAGGCGCTGCTTCTGGCCTCCGGCTCCCGCGTTGCCGCCCCCTGAGAACTTAGAAACTAACTTGGCGGGCCGCTTCCACGGCCCGCCAACTATATTTGGTAGGGAAAATGCCCTTGCCCACTCCTGCTTTTCCCGTGGGTCCCAGGACCTTCCCCGTGTAAGATGGTGGGCTTATGGTCCCCCTCCCCCTCACCGACCACATCCGGCGGCGGAGCTTCTGGTTCGTTACTCTCGCCATCATCATCGCGAATGTATGGGTCTTCTTGTTTGAACTTGCGCGCGGCCCAAGTATTAACCGACTGGTTTTTGTCTTGGGAATCGTCCCGGCGCGATATGTCACACGCTATGGGTTCGCAAACCTGACAGTCGCAGGTTTTCTCATCCCCGTCTTCGCTTCCATGTTCCTGCACGGGGGATGGTTGCACCTGCTGGGAAACATGCTCTTCCTCTTCGTGTTCGGGCGGAGTGTGGAAGACCGCTTTGGGCATTTCAAGTTTCTGTGTCTCTACTTACTTTCAGGTTTGGCGGGGGCCGTTCTTCACATCGTCCTCAACGCGGGGTCCCGCATGCCGACCATCGGAGCAAGCGGAGCTATCGCAGGAGTGCTTGGCGCCTACTTCGTCAGCTTTCCACGAGCCCGCATTACGACTCTCATCCCCTTGATTTTCTTCTTTTGGACGGTCGAGCTACCCGCCATCCTGCTGCTTGGCTACTGGTTCCTGATCCAGTTCGTTACGGGCTACCAGATGCTGGCGATTCAGTCCGCCACGGGTGGCGGGGTGGCTTGGTGGGGCCACGTCGGAGGATTCGTGATGGGCCTGTCCCTTGCGCTGGCATTTCGGCCCGCCAAAAGAGGCCCGATGGTCGAAATCCTGCCTTGAGTTGTTCCACGGAAAGAAGAAGTCAGGAGTCTGGAGGTAGGGAGTAGAGAGTAGGAAGGTGGGAATAGGGAGTAGGGAACAGGGAGCAGGCAGAGGGCAGTAGGCAGTAGCCAGTCATCCTGGCACAGTGGGGCGGGCCTCTCCTGACCCGGGGTCCTTCCCAGCTATACTCCGACCGCTTCCCTTCTCTCTCCCGACTCCTGCATACTGCCCACTGTTCCCTGTTCCCTATTCCCTGCCTTCCTCCCCACGTTCGCGCTCGGCCAAGTACATGCCCAACAGAATCAGTCCGCCGCCGGCGACGACCCCCAGTGTAATCCTCTCCCCAAGTAGCCATGTCCCCAGAAGCGCCGCCACAACCGGCTGGAGGTAGGCGAAGGCTGCCACGCGTGACGCGGAAAGTTCGGTAAGAGCGAACGCGTAGAAAAAGTAGGCCACTACAGTGCCCAGGACGACCATGAATGCCAAGCTGCCCCAGGCGGCGCGGGTCACGTTGGCCCAGCGGATATGGAGAACTGAGCGAGCGGCAAACGGGATCATCAGCAAGGAACCGATCGCGAACGTCAAGGTGTTAAGGGTAAGCGCGCTGTACCGATTGGCGATTTCCTTAACCTGAATTGTGTAGTACGCGAATGAAACGCCGCCCGCCAGCACAATGAGGTCTCCTTGCCAGTGTGCCGCGCTCCCCCTCTCCACTCCGCCGAGCGTCAGGGTAGCTACTCCCCCGAAGGAAATCAGCATGCCAAGGAACTTGGGCAGGGTTAATGGCTCCAACCGCATCAGGCAAGAAAGCGTCAGCACCATGACTGGACCCAGCGCCACGATGAGCCCGGTGTGCGCCACGGAGGTCCGAGCCAAGCCGTTAATGAAGCAAATCTGGTTGAGTGTCATCCCGTTGAATGCGACAACTGTGAGGACAAGCCATTGACGCCCGCTCAAACGTAACTCAGGCCGTCCCCGCCATGCCAGGAACAGCGCCCCAAAAAGGATGGCAGCACCGGCCAGGCGCAACTGCGCCAACCCCATTCCCCCAAAACCGTTCACAGCCTCTTTTCCTGCCACGATATTAGAGGCCCAAAACACTGTCCCCCAGAACAGGAGAAAATGCATCAAGGCGTGGCTGTGGCCATGGGCCTTTGCGGGAACGCATTGAACTTCTTTGGCCGGCGTGCTACCCAAACAGTTCCTTTCTTACGGTCACTTTTTCGATTCGGTCGAGGTTGGGCTCATATCCCAGCCCGGGCGCCTGGGGGACGTGGATGGTTCCTTGCACGGTCACGGTCACCTCCGGGTCGATGATATCCTCCGCCCAGTATCGCTGGCTGGCAGAAACGTCTCCCGGAAGGGTGAATCCAGGCAGCGAGGACATGGCAATATTGTGAGCCCGCCCGATTCCTGACTCCAGCATCCCGCCGCACCAAACCGGAATGTTTTTTGCCCGGCACACGTCATGAACTTGTTTGGCCGACGTTAAGCCCCCCACGCGGCCGAGCTTCACGTTAATGATCTTGCAAGCGCCGATTTCGATAGCCTTTCGCGCGTCACCGGCGCTGTGGATCGACTCATCCAGGCAAATCGGCGTGGAGATTTCCCTTTGCAGCTTGGCGTGATCGATGATGTCGTCCCAGCCCAGCGGTTGCTCAACCATCATCAAATAGAACCGATCGAATTGCTTCAGGTGCGCCAGGTTGGCGAGCGTGTAAGCGGAATTCGCATCGGCCATCAGGGCGATACGAGGAAACCTCGTGCGGATGCGGTCCAGAACATTGATATCCCAACCCGGCTTAACCTTCACCTTGATCCGCTGATACCCTGCTGAAACTTCACGGGCGATTTTTTCCAGCAGTTCCTCGACGCTGTTCTGAATC
>Ga0181536_10005276_pt1 | contig 13323 bp, 13 predicted proteins | sample PEATcosm2014_Bin_41_FD_121105 | JGI IMG/M metagenome (GOLD analysis project Ga0181536, IMG submission 121105) | Peatland microbial communities from MTU Mesocosm Facility, Houghton, MI, USA - PEATcosm2014_Bin17_60_metaG | ecosystem: Environmental > Terrestrial > Soil > Wetlands > Peat | place...
CTTGTAAAGCTCGCGGTCGTATTCCCAGGGGTCGAGCCGGTTGGACTTAGGCGGGACCACGGGAACCATGCCCGGATCGAGCACTAACTGCCGCGTCTCATCGCCCTCGCAAGCCTTGTCCATCGGCATAGGAAGCCCTTCCGGCATGGGTCCCGGTTCCTCCAATAACAAGCGGCCTTGCGGCGCATCGCGGTCATTGCCCGGCGAGAGCGCGGAAGTTATAGCCGTTCGAGCATCCGCGGCAACCATATGAATCTTGTTGCTCCAGCCGCCGCGCGACTTACCGATAGCTTGCCGGCCGTTTTTTTTAATGAGCCAGTGCCGCCGGGATGAATTTTGACCGAAGTCGAGTCGAGCGAGAAAGCTTCAATCTTGATGCGCACGATCTGTTCGGCCTGTAACTTCTCGAAGACGCGGTCGAGCACGCCGCTCTTGGCCCAGCGATTCATGCGGGCATAAACGCCGTGCCGCTTGCCGAAGCGGGGCGGAAGGCCGCGCCATTTGCAGCCTTGCTCGGCCACATACAGAATTCCGTTGAGTACTTCGAGACTCCGAAGTTTCACATTTCCGCGCTGAGTCGGCAGGCTATCCTTGATCTTTTCGTACTGCTCGGCGGCGATTTCCATAACTTATATTATAGCATGGGTAGTGTGAACACAGCCTAGTGAAACGAACAGCGCAATCGCCCATAACTTACGCATGAATTCTCCTTTGAATGCGTATCCTCACTTTATCAAACAAGTCCAAATTCCCGCAGCAGGAAGGCGTAATCGAAGGCTATCTCCTTCAGGTAGTCGTAGCGGCCGCTGGAGCCGCCGTGGCCGGCCTGCATATTGGTGACCAGCAGCAGCGGGTTGCGATCCGTTTTGAGGGTGCGGAGTTTGGCTACATACTTGGCCGGCTCCCAATACATGACTTGGCTGTCGTGGAGCGAGGTCTTGACCAGCATTGCCGGATAACTCTGTGCATGGAGATTGTTGTAGGGCGAATAACTCAGCATATAGTGAAAGTATAAAGATTCGTTGGGATTGCCCCACTCTTCGTATTCGGGCACGGTGAGCGGCAGCGTGGCGTCGAGCATGGTATTCATCACGTCCACGAACGGCACGTGGGAGACGACGGCGCGGAAGAGATCGGGACGCAGGTTGGAAACCACGCCCATCAATAGACCTCCAGCAGAGCCGCCCTCGATGGCCACTTTGGCGGGGTCGCCGTAACTGGCCGCGGTCAGGTGCTCGACGGCGGCGATGAAGTCGGTAAAGGTGTTGCGCTTGAGGAGCATCTTGCCCGCATCGTGCCAGGGTTCGCCCAGGTCGCTGCCGCCGCGGGTGTGCGCATAGGCCATGACCACGCCGCGATCCAGCAGACTGAGCCGATTGGAGTTGAAACCAAGCGGCAGCGAGTAGCCGTAGGAGCCGTAGCCGTAGACATAGAGCGGATTGCCGCCCAACTCGCGTTTGTCTTTGCGATAGACGAGAGAAACCGGCACATGCACTCCGTCCGGTGCAGTGGCGTGAATGCGCTCGCTGGCATAAAGCGTCCGGTCGAAGCCGCCGGGAACCTCCAATTGCTTGAGCAGCGTGGAAGCGCCGGTGGCCGTGTCGTACTCATAGACCGAACTGGGAGTTACCAACGATTGATAGGCGTAGCGGAAAGCAGTGGCATCGAAGATGCGGTTGATGTGCGGATGGGCGCTGTAGGCCGGCTCCGGGAAAGCAATCTCGCCGGTGGGCGCGGCGTCCGCCCCGTCGCCCGCGAAGCTCCACAAACGCAGGCGAGGCAGTCCGCCTTCGCGCTCGCAGGCAACAAAGAAGCCCGCAAATAGGTCCACTTCCTCCAGCATCACGTCGTCGCGGTGTGGAATGCGCTCGGTCCAGTGCTCGCGGCCGGGCGTAGCAACGGGCGCGGTGACCAGGCGGAAGTTGCGCCCTTTATCGTTGGTGCGGATGAACCATAGGCCGTTGCGATGGTCGATGGAATACTCGTGGTCGTCTTGGCGGGGGCTAATCAATTTCAAATCGGCGGTGGGCTGGCCGGCGGGCAGCACCCACGACTCGCTGGCGGTGTGGCTGGCCGATTCGAGAACCAGAAACTTGCCGTCGCGTGTGCGCCCCGCGCCCAGGTTGAAGCGCTCGTCGTCGTCCTGAAAGATAAGCGTGTCGGCGGAGTGCGGTGTGCCGAGCGTGTGCCGCCAGAATTGGAACTGGCGCTTCTGCTCCTCGTCCTCGACGGTGTAGAAGAGGGTGCGATTGTCCGTGGCCCAAACGACGGAGCCGACGCGCTCGACCTGACTAGAAGCTGGCGGGCCTGCCAGCGTCTCGCCGGTGGCCAGGTCCTTGATGCGTAGCGTGTACTGGCGAAAGCCGGTTGTATCGGTCGAATAGGCCAGCCAGCGCCCATCGCGGGTCACATCGGTAGTCCCGATGGCAAAGAAGGCATGGCCCTCGGCGAGCCGGTTGCCGTCGAGAAGCACCTGTTCGGGCGCGTTGTCATCGGGCGCGGCAGCCGTTCCGGCCTTGCGGCAGTGGATGGAGTACTGGAGGCCCTCCTCGGTGCGCGTGTAATACCACCAGTCTCCGTCGCGGAAGAGGACCGAAACGTCGGTCTGCTTCACGTGCGAGAGCATCTCGCTATAAAGCTCCTCGCGCAGGCCGTCGAGCGGCTTCATCACCGCCGCGGCGTAGGCGTTTTCGGCTTCGAGATACGCGGTGACTTCGGGGTTCTGCTTGTCGCGCAGCCAGGCGTAGTCGTCCATGAGGACGATGCCGTGCAGAGCGGTCTCTTTGTGTTCCTTGCGGGCGATGGGGGGTTCGGAAAGCTGGTATTGTGTCATTTCCTTCCCAGTCTAGCGCGCGCAGCCCAGTGGAATCACGAGCGAATGGTCCTTGCTTGTGTTCGCCGCTTGCACCGCTTCGATTTGCCGCTTGAGCTCCGGCACGCAGAAATCCGCGCGCAGCGCATCGGGCATCAACTGGTCATTGTATGGCTGCTGCGTGGTTCCTTTGGGAACAGCCTTAATTTTCTCTCCCAGGTCCGCATCATTGCGATGCTGGAGAAAGTAGAGGAAGCTATTGTCAAGATATTGCGTGCCGAAAACCTGCTTCTGGCCTATCGCCTGCAAGTATCTGTCCAGCGTTGCGGCGGCGATCCACTTGGAAGAAGCGTCGCCTTTGACAATGGCTTCAACTGCCAAAATGTGCGCGAGCAGAAAATCATCCGGACTTTGGCCATGCTGAAAGATGAATGCGGCATCATGGAAGTCCTGCGCGGAGATCACCTGCCCGGCAGCCAATAGCTCGCTTGCCTTCTTGCGGCGCTCGGCATCCCGGGCGCCAACGGAGACTCCGGAGGGCGGCGCCGAAGTCTGTGCTCCCGCGCTTGGTTTGATTGCCTCGCCCTCATCGGTGAGCAGGACGCCACGATCCCGCTGATCTTCGACGAAAAGCAGGCGCATCGGCTGAATCTTCGCCGCCGGCTCGGATGGGACCTGCCCTTGAGTGATCGGCAACGCACAAAAGTTGAAACAAAAGGCCAGCAGCAGATGTTCTTTTCCTATCCTCATAAAGCTCCTTTGCTTACAGTTACAAACTGAATTGTACGGTTGGATCCTATTGCAATCCAGATGACGAGGAACCTTTCGCCCGCCAAACCCGTACAATAAAAAGCGATGAAGGGTTTTCCCCGTACGCGTTTGGCTGTTTCCCGGCTGCTCCTGGCAGTTCTCGTCTGCATTCCCGCCGTCGCCGCCCCGGCCGAGCGGGTCGAGGATCTTCCCAAGCCCACCGATTACGTGAGCGACTATGCCCACGTGCTCTCGCCTGAGGCCATTGCGCGGCTGGATCGGCTCTGCGCCCAGCTTGACCACTCGCAGGCAAATGCGCAGGTAGCCGTGGTGACGGTGCGGAACCTGAACGGGGAGGATTCCGCCGACTACGCCAACGAGCTTGAAACCAAGTGGAAGATGGGCAAAAAGGGTTCGGACCGCGGCGTGCTAGTGCTGCTGGCCGTGGACGACCACAAGCGCCGGATCGATGTGGGCTATGGCCTGGAAGGGATTCTGCCCGACGGCAAAGTGGGCGATATTGGCCGGGAGATGGTTCCTTATCTGCGGGCCAACGATTTCGACAGCGCCGTAACCCTGAGCGTCGGTGAGGTGGCGCAGGCGATCGCCGCCGATGCCAAGGTGACGCTGAATGACGCGCAGGGGCAGATGCAGGCGCAACGGCCTGTCCGGCATGGGTCCACGGTTGGCAATGTGATTGTGCTGATTATTTTAGTGATCTTCTTTGGCGGCTTCTTCATCTTGCGTCTGCTGGCAAGCTTTGGATTGCTCGGAATGTTTATGGGCGGGCGAGGGCCGTGGATCGGCGGAGGCGGCTTCGGTGGCGGCGGTTTCGGAGGCGGCGGAGATTCCGGCGGTTCCGGATTTGGCGGCTTCGGCGGCGGCGATTTTGGCGGCGGCGGCGCTGGCGGCGATTGGTAGTTTTTTTGAGTTATTGAAACGGCGCTTCCCTGCGCGGAAGCCAAAGGAGAATAGCACTGTATGAGCAAGGGACTTTGGATTGGACTTGGCGTTGTGGGCGTTTTTATTCTGGTTCTGCTTATGGCCTTCGGCAGTTACGTGAGCGCTAAGAACCAGATGGTGGCCAAAGATGAGGTGGTAAAGACCGCATGGTCGGATGTGGACGTGCAGTTGGAGCGGCGCGCCGACTTGATTCCCAACCTGGTGGAGACGGTGAAGGGCTTTACCAAGGAAGAAAGCACCGTTTTTGGCGATATTGCCAATGCGCGCGCGGGAATGCTGAACGCGCAAGGTCCACAAGCCAAGATCGCGGCCAACGGGCATCTCGACTCCGCGCTGGGCCGTCTGCTTCTGCTCACCGAGAATTATCCGCAACTGCGTTCGAGCGATCAGTTCATGCGTTTGCAGGATGAGTTGGCCGGGACCGAAAACCGCATTAGCGTAGCGCGGCGGCGCTATAACGAGTCGCTCCGCGACTACAACACCTTCGTGCGCCAGTTCCCCAACAGCATCTGGGCGGGCATCGCAGGATTCCATGAGAACAACGCCTTCTTCGAGGCCAGCGCCAGCGCGCGCAATGCGCCATCAGTCAAGTTTTAAGAGACTGAGCACTGCTCGATCTCGAACGAGAGGCTTTTTTCTCCCTCTGCGGCGAGCGCAAGACCCAGGAATGGACTGCCTTTAAGTTGAAGACGGGTGAGCCGCTGCGAAACTAGCATTGGCGCGCATAGTTATGGGACGATGCTAGACAGAGGAAATGCCGCAATGAATCACAGTACTGCCCAGCGCGTTCAGGAGTTGCGCGCCGAACTGAGCCGCCACGAGCACCTCTACTGCGTTCTCGACGCGCCGGAGATCACTGACGCCGCATACGACGCGCTGATGAACGAGCTGAAGCACATCGAGGCCGCGCACCCCGAGCTTGTTACTCGCGACTCGCCCACCCAGCGCGTCGGCGGCAAGCCAGCCGAGGGATTCCAGAAAGTTCGCCACTCGCGCCCCTTGCTCAGCCTGGACAATGCCTACTCCTTCGAGGAACTGGCCGTCTGGGATGCCCGTGTGCGCGAATTGGCCGGATTGCTGCCGGTCGAGTACATGGCCGAACTGAAGATGGACGGCCTGGGCGTGGCGCTGCGCTAAGGTCCTGCGGACGGCAGCGGTTCGAGGCTGACGACTGGCATCACGCGCGGCGACGGGCAGATCGGAGAAGACGTTACCTCAAACATCCGCACCATCCGCAGCGTGCCGCTCACCATCTCCGCGGCCCAACTGGCAGCGCTTGGCCTGCCGCCAGCCTTCGAGGTGCGCGGCGAGGCGGTGATGCCCGAAGCCGCCTTTCTGCGATTGAATGAAGAACGCGAGCGGGAGGGCCTTGCCCCAGCCGTGAATCCCCGCAACGCTGCCGCCGGAACCCTGCGCACCCTGGAGCCGAAGATCGTCGCCAATCGCCGCTTGGATTTCTACGCCTACTTTCTACTGGTCGAGGGCGAATTCTGGCCGCAGGGGCAGCGGGCAACCCTCGATGTGCTGGCGAAGCTGGGCTTCCGCGTCAATCCCCACCGCAAGCTGGTTGCGTCGGTCGAGGAGATGAGCCAGTTCATCGACCAGGCCGAAGCCGACCGCGCTACGCTAGGCTACGAGATCGACGGCGTGGTTCTGAAAGTGGACTCCCATGCCACGCAGCAGCGGCTCGGCTATACGGGCCGCGCCCCACGCTGGGCCATCGCCTACAAATTCACCGCCAAGTCGGGCATCACGCAAGTCAACGCCATCACCGTGCAAGTGGGCCGCACCGGCAAGCTGACCCCGGTGGCCGAGCTGGCTCCGGTCTTCATTGGCGGCACCACGGTCAGCCGCGCCACGCTGCACAACGCCGACTTTATCGAGCGACTGGGGCTGAAGCTGGGCGACTGGGTCAAGGTGGAACGCGGCGGCGACGTGATCCCCAAGGTAGTTGAAGTGGTCCATGACGCCGATCATCCGCGTGGAGCGCTTTGCTTTGTATTTCCGACAGAATGCCCGGAGTGCAAAAGCGCCGTCGTCCGCGCCGAGGGCGAAGTTGACTTCCGCTGCGTCAACGCCGACTGTCCGGCCAAGCTGCGCGAGACCCTGCTCCACTTCGGCAAGCGCTCGGTGATGAACATCGAGGGATTGGGCGAGGCGGTGGTGCAGCAGTTGCTCGATCGCGGCCTGGTGAAAAGCGTTGCCGATCTTTACTCATTGACCGAAGAACAGCTAGCTGGCTTAGACCGCTTCGCCGAAAAATCCGCAAAGGCGCTGCTGGAAGAGATCGAGAACTCGAAGCGCGCCGGACTGGCGCGAGTGCTGATGGGCCTGGGCATCCGTTTTGTAGGCGAACGCACAGCCGAACTGCTGGCCGAAGAGTTCGGCTCCATCGACGCGCTGATAAAAGCAACCGCCGAAGAACTGGAGCGCGTGGAAGAGGTCGGCCCGCGCATCTCGCAAGCCATTCTCGAATTCTTTGCGCAGCCGGCGAACGTGGCGCTGATCGATAGCCTGAAGAATGCCGGGCTGAATATGACGGCGGAAAAGAAGCAGCGCTCGACGCAGTTGGCGGGACTGACTTTCGTGCTTACCGGCACACTGCCCACGCTCACCCGCGATCGAGCCAAAGAGATAATCGAGGCTGCTGGAGGCAAGACCGCTGGGTCCGTGAGCAAGAAAACCAGCTACGTTGTCGCCGGTGAAGAGGCCGGTTCCAAGCTGGACAAAGCGCGTGAACTCAAGGTGACGGTGCTGGACGAGGCCGGGCTGCTGGCGCTGCTTGAAGCCGGATCGGATGCGGAGTAGGCGGCGCGGCGGTGATAACTGCTCAAGGGAGAGAAAGGCAAGAGAGCCAGAACAAACAGCAATAGGTCCATCGACATGACAGCCTCAAATACTCTCATCGCAACTTATCAACCGGAGCGGCGGCGGGCGGCAGTCTCCGGACGGCGCTCGACAGCGCGTTGTTCGCGCTCTCGCTCCCGCTCCCAGGCCTCGGCGCGCCAGTTGCGCGATGCAGAGCGGCCCTGATCCTCGGATGAAGATGCGGACGGGGGCGCATCGGCGTGGACCCTTCCCGGCATGGTGACTACTTCACTCGGAACCCTGAGCGGGGGTCTTATGGATGGAACCGGCACCGGCTGCGCAATCAGCCGCGCGGAGGACTCGCCCCCCACATACGCCGCGTTCGAGGTCAGGCTCGTGTCGGTGTCCATTGCCATCTCCTCCACCTCGACCTCTTCGACGGCAGCAGGCTGCACACGCGTCGACAAGGCCCTGGCCATGAATTCATCCACCAACTTGTGCAGACAGGTTTGCCCGCAGAGATGCTTCGACCCTGGACGCAGGCGGTTGCGCGAGTTCCACCCGCTCACCCGCAGCTCTCCGCCCTGGTCATAAGCGACAAACCAATGGTTGGTCTGCTTCTTCTCCGTACCGCAGATGTCGCACGATATCGCCTGCCGGATCACCGTATTTCCCCCAAGTCCGCACAGCCTTTCCGCGGCTTCTTCGATTCCGATCTTTCTCTTCGGCCCCTGTGCGGCAGGCAGACTCGGTGATCCGCAAGCCGCGCAAACGAACCAAGTGGAGATATCTTGGAATCGCCTTCCTCTATTTCATCGCGTGTGGGAAGGAATGGGAGAGAGATGAAGGAAAAGAATCTGGATATGGGACAAATCCGAACAAATAAGCGCGGACCTGTCCTAAAACGGAACGCACTCCAGATTAACTTTGAAACAAAATGTGGAAAAAAGTTGAAGGCGATCCAATGCCCCGGACCCTGGGAGGGCCGGGGGAGCATCGCATGGTGACAAAGCCCGTGGGAGTGGAGGCCTTCCTCTCCCACTGAACCGATTCGCATCGCCGCAGTTTTACTGCTTCGGAGCGAAGTATCCCTTGCGCGTCCGCGCCTGATAGCGCCGGTCGTTGCAAAAAAGATAGATGGGGCGAAACGCGCCGTTGTACTTGAAGTCTGCCGGAGTGTAGGTCAACGAGTACTGGCTGCGCAGTTCCTCTTCGATCTGGTGAAAGCTGTTCGAGACCTCTTCGACCGAAGGAGGAAAGAAGACCTGGCCGCCGGTTTCCGTAGCCATCTTGGATAGCACTTCGTCGCCCTTGCCGCGGCTGGGCGTCCAGTTGGTGCTGATGGTGTAGATGATGGTCTCGGCGCGCTGGCACTCCTTGATGGCTTCATCCTGATAGACGCGGCTTTGGTTGTCGTCGCCATCGGACAAAAGCACGATGGTCTTGCGCACCGGCTCCTGGCCGCGCGAAACGTCCAGCAGTTTGTTGCGGCAGGCGGTGTAGACGGCATCGAAGAGCGCCGTTCCGCCGCCGGGGCGCATCCGGTTGATGCCCGTCTCCAGGGCGTCCAGGTTATTGGTCCAGTCTTGGGTGACCGTGGGCGTTACGTCGAAGCCCATTACGAAGGCCCGGTCGCTCTTGGCCTTGAGTATCTGTAGTAGAAACTCATTGGCCGACTGCTGCTCGAACTGAAACCGCGAGCGAATCGAGGTGCTGGTGTCGATCATGATTCCCACGCGCAAAGGCAGGTTGATCTGCTGCCGGAACGAGTTGACTCTGGCCGGAGCCTTCTGGTCGTCGAGCAGCGCGAAGTCGCTCTGCTGCAGGTTGGGAATATAGTGCCCATGCTTGTCGGTGACGGTGAAGATGAGGTTGACCTCATTCACGTACGCGGGGATGGTGTATGGCACGTCCGCATCGGCTGCCTGCCCGGTTGTCTGACCTGCCGGTTGCTGGGTCGCCGGAGTCTGTGCGGGTTGGGCCGCCGACTGCTGCGCCTGCAAGGTGGCAGCCGGAAACGCTGCCGCAAGAACGAGGCAAAGAAGGAACAAAAGCGATCTGGTCATAGCTCCCTCATTTTATCAATCGTTTTCGCTGTGCGCGCGCGCTTTGCGGAGAAGTTTTTTCGGGCGCGGGCTGGCCGTCTTCTAGCAGAGTTAAATACGCCGCCAACTCCTCGGGCAGCGGCGCTTCCAGTTCCAGCAGCTTTCCCGTCGAAGGGTGCGCAAACTCCAGCCGCGCGGCATGAAGAAAATTCCTGCCCAGCCGGAGCCGCTCCGGCTCCGAGTTGCGGCGCGCCGCTTTGGAGGTTGCGGCCTGCGAGGCCACTTGATCCGTCAACTGGCCCGAACCGCCGTAGAGCGTATCGCCCACCACCGGATGCCCGATAGATGCCAAATGCACACGAATCTGGTGGGTGCGGCCGGTCTCGATGCGCACCCTCACCAGCGTGAACTTGCCGAAGCGCGACGCGATCCGCTGCGCCACCTCGTAGTGCGAGACGGCTGTGCGGGCATCTTCGCCAGGCCGCGTGGTCATCCTCGTCCGCCGCATCGGATCGCGGCCCACGCTGGCGTTGACGGTGCCTTTCTCCCGCTCCACCGCGCCCTGCACCAGCGCGATGTAAGTTTTCTTGATCTTGCGGTTTGCAAACATCTCCCCGAGCGCCGCATGAGCGCGGTCGTTTTTGGCCACCACGATCAACCCGCTGGTGTCCTTGTCCAACCGATGCACGATGCCGGGACGCAGATCGCCGCCTGTCGAGGAGAGCGCCTTGAAGCGATAGAGCAGCGCATTCACCAGCGTGCCGCGGCTGCGCACATCTTCATTTTGCCCCGATCCGGCATGGACCATCATCCCGGCAGGCTTGTTCACAACTGCAATATCTGCGTCCTCATAAACCACGTCCAGCGGAATATCTTCAGCCGCGGCCTTGAGCGGCGCGGGATGCGGCTCGCCGGTTATCGCGATTCGCTCGCCCCCGCGCAGCTTCAGCGAGGCCTTTTCCCGCTCGCCATTGACCAGTACGCCGCCTTGATCCATCAACAGTTGCACCCGCGAACGGCTCACCCCGGCCAGTTGCGCGGCCAGATACTGGTCAAGCCGCTGACCGGCTGCCTCCAGGGGCACTTCGATGGTGAGCAGTTCAAGTTTTTCCGCCTCAACCATGTTTAGCCTCGTTTAAAGTTCTTGTGGCAAGAATTCCCCAAATAACCCATGCTGTGATCATTCCAGTGAGCCAGCTCAGAGAGATTATTGGAGAGAGAAATAAGATGAGATCAAAATCGCGTGTGGTAAAGATTCGCTGGATAGCATCTCTTCCGTATATTGGCAAGAGTATGAAAGTCATTAAACCGCAAACGTATCCCCCAAGAGACCCAACAATAGAAGCACGTATAAGTCCCTTAACCCCCTTCAAGCTAACAAAAAAACAAACACTACACCAAATCGCTAAGCGCGGCAAATAAATTGATATATAATGGTAATATTTTCCTTTCAGAAGAATCCACGCAAATCGATTGATCCCCAATAGACTCGAAATGCCATAGGAAACACCAACTGCAACCAGCACAAGCATGATTGCACGCAGGCATCTCATCATCGGCGTTTTCGCAATCTCAAAAGCTGTTAATTGATCCCAGATTTTCATTTTGCCGAACCATTCTGATTCGAAGCAGGCTTTATGCGCTTACCTTTTCGTTCCCGCAGCACCAACGCGCCCGCCACAACCAGCATAATCGCCGCCGCCTGCGGCCCATCCAGCGCGCCGCCCAGCAGCGCGCCCCGGCCCTCGGAGTCGCGCCAAAATTCTGTGAGGTAAACCACCACGCCAGCCCCCATCAGAGCCACACCAGCCACGTCACCCTGCCGGCGCCGTCTCGGTAGCCAGACAAAAAGAAGAATCGAGAGGATCAAAACAGCCAGCGCCGCGTAGGCCTGCACCGGATGCAACGCCACGCCCAGCGGCGCGCCGCTCCAGCGCGCGGCCAGCGGATCGGTATAGGTAACCGCCCAGCGCACGGCCAACCCGGTTCCCGCTTCCGTTCCGTAACCCGATCCGGCCAGAAGCGCTCCCCACTGCTCGAAGGCCAAGCCCAAGGCCAGCGGCGCGGCCAGCGCGTCGGCAGTGGTCCACAGCGGCAGCCGTTGCCGGCGCGCATAGAGCGCCGCGGCCGCTCCGCCCGCCAGCGCTCCGGCCGCAGCCAGCAGCGGATGATGAATCATGGCCAGCCCCAGCGTCCACATCGGGTTACGGTGAAGGTCGGCCCAGTTGAGCGCCACCAGCAACAACCGCGAAGCCGCCAGCGCAGCAAAGACAGCCACAATGCAGAGATTCCACACCTGCCCGGTATTCAAGCCCGCGATGCGCGCAGTGCGCTGCGAAAGAAACAGCGCCAGCAACACGCCCACGGCCGCCAACGCGCCATAGGACGGGATGAGGATCGAACCGATGTGGAAGAGGACTGGATGCACCAGTGTCAGCATACGGCATTAAGAGTTCAGCCGCAGCCGCTATGGCGGATAAGGTAGAATCCGGCCCACGGGGCCGTGAGCTATGCGCTGGTGAACCCGTCCCAGGACGGTGGAGCTCTCCGCGGTTCATTAGGCATTCCGGACTGGCGGACACGGCACACAGAACCGATTGTCGAGTTGAGCCCCTGTTCATGAATGTTGGTTCAACCAACGTTGACTACCCACCTGCTTTGCAGGCCGGTTTCTATTGCGGATAGTAGTACGCCGCGCCCGGAATTACAAGTCTTGTGCGCGACGGCTGCATTGTGGTACGTTTTGAACCCGCCCCATTCGGGAATCGCGCGCCCTGAATCGGCGAGTCGCCCTGCCTACGATCCGGTCTTCCGCTCTTCCTCAAGCACCTCGTCCAGCAGTACGCGCAGGCTGGCCGCGCGGGCATGACCCAGCCGCGGATCCGCGCCGGCAGTCTTGTACGACTGCGACAACTCGTCGGCAAGATTGATCGCTGCCAACACGGCCACGCGGAGGGAATCCACCGTGCGGCCCTGCTGGGCCACGGCGCGCATCTTGGAGTCCACTATCTCCGCCAATTGGCGAATATGCTCCACATCCTGGCCGGAGAGGTGATAGGTCTGGTCGTAGATGCTTACGGTAATGTATCCGGATGGTTGCTGAGCCAAGTCCGCCTCACAGTTCCAGCACGTCCAATTGCGCCAACAGCCGCTCCACGCGCTGCAGCACAAGGTCGCGCTCCGAGCGCAACGTCTTTACTTCCGATTGCAGACGATCCACAAGCGGCATCTGTTCGAGCAGCTTCGCCTCGGCTTTGGCGGCGCGCTCCTCGGCTTCGGTGCGGGCCTGCCTCTCCTGCTTCACCAAATTGACCGTGCGCTGCACTCGCTCCTCGAGCGCCGAAAAATCGCCTGCGCTCAGGGCCAGAACCTCCGGCTCCGCCGCTTCCTTCTTAGCCGGTCGCTCAGGATGCGGCTCCGGCACAGGCTGCTGTTCAGGCAGCGGTGGCGGCTCGGGTTGCTCCACTTGCTCAAGCTGCTGATCTACCACGACCTCGGACTCCCACAGAGATTGCGACATAGAAACATCCTCCGCCCAAACTCAGACTATGCGAGCAAGTATAGCGCCGATTAAGCCTTTTTGCTTGTCTAACTTCGCAAGCGCGCCCCAACCTTGCCCACAGCCTCCACCACCTGCGCCTGAAAGCTCAACAATTCTTCCTCGCGCAGCGTACGGTCATGCGCCTGGAAAGTAGCTCCCATCAGCAGCGAGTACTCGCCCGCGCCCAGCTTCGCATCGCGAAAGACCTCGCGCGCCCGCCATTCCACCAACTCAGGAATCCGCAATTCGGCCAGCACATGGTCGATCTTATCCCACCCGACGCTCTCGTCCAAAACCAGGGAAAAGTCGCGCCGAACCGGCTGGAAGCGAGAGATTTCACGCGCAATCGGCTTGCGCAAGGGCAGCTTGTACAGACGGTCCAGATAAAGCTCGCCCACCATCTC
>Ga0181536_10005277_pt1 | contig 13316 bp, 11 predicted proteins | sample PEATcosm2014_Bin_41_FD_121105 | JGI IMG/M metagenome (GOLD analysis project Ga0181536, IMG submission 121105) | Peatland microbial communities from MTU Mesocosm Facility, Houghton, MI, USA - PEATcosm2014_Bin17_60_metaG | ecosystem: Environmental > Terrestrial > Soil > Wetlands > Peat | place...
TGGTCGAGCGTTCCCTTCAGGTCGGAGAAGGTGATGCCGGTGTCCACCGCAAGGCCCTCGACCTGGTGGAAGATGGGCGAGTGCGTGGCGTCGGCGGCGTCGTTGCGATGCACCTTGCCGGGAATCACGATCCGCACCGGCGGCGGCTGCTGCTCCATGGTTCGCATCTGTACCGGCGAGGTGTGCGTGCGCAGCAGCAGCCGGTCGCGCCGCGGGCGCCGCTCTTGTCCGGCCACCACCAGCGTGTCCTGCGTGTCTCGCGCTGGATGGTCCGGAGGAAAATTCATGCACTCGAAGTTGTAGTAGTCGGTCTCGACCTCCGGCCCCACGCCCACCGAGTAGCCCAGCGCCGCAAAGACGCCGACTATCTCGTTCATCGTCAGTGTGATCGGGTGCTCGGCTCCGGTCAGCCGCCGCGTCCCCGGCAGCGTAATGTCGATCGCCTCGGCGGCGAGCGCCGCATCGCTCGGCCCCGCGCCGGCAGCCTCGTCCAGCAGCCGCTCCACCAATTCTTTGAAGGCGTTGAACCGCAGCCCCAGCGGCTTTTTAGCCTCTGGAGGCGCAGCCTTCAGCCATCGGCTGAAGACCTCGTTAAGCCGTCCCTGCTTGCGCCCCAGCCATTGCAGCCGGAAGACATCCACAGCCTCATCGCCGTCGATCGCAGCAGCAGCCGCGCGCGCCTGCCGCTCCAGTTGAGCAAACGCCAAGTCCAGCGCGGCCTCATCAAATGCTGTCAAATTGGGAATTTCTTCATTCATGGGTGTATACGTCAGGATAAACTACTCGTCACCGTCCGCAGCGAACCACGATTTTCGTTCCCGGCGCAACCATAGTTCCAGCGGCGGGGGCCTGTTCGCGCACCGTGCCATTGCCGGTGATTTGTACCTCAAGCCCCGCGGCGGCGGAGAGTTCGATGACCTTGCGCACCGGCAGTCCGACCAGCGATGGGACTTGCAGCTTCTTGCCCTCGTTGAGCATTACCGCCGTAGATGTTTGCGGCGGCTTTGCCTGCTGACCGGCTGGATGCGACGAACTCAATTCGGCGTTTGGAGACGCGGCTGCGGCAGTCTGCTTGATGCCCGGTTTGGCGGTTGCATCACGAGAAGCACTGGCCGCTTGCGCAGTAGACTGGCCACCTGCGACTGGCGGATTTGCCGCAGGAGTCTGGCCTGCCCCCGCGCGTAGGGGATCATCGCTGGGCAAATCGTTGGCTGCGGCGTAGAGCGCGCCAATCTCGCCGGTATGCTCTCCGGCATCATCTTCCACGACAGGGGTATTGTCTTTGCCGGCAGCGCGAGAAGCGCGTATATCAATGTCGTGCGGCACGCCTAAATATTCGAGGACCTGCTGCGCCACCTCGGCAAAGACCGGCGCGGAGACGGCGGTTCCATAGTAGGACGCGCCCTTGGGATTGTCGACGATCACCGCAACGGAGATCACCGGATTGTTCACCGGCGCGATGCCGGCGAACGAGGCGATGTGCATGGTCTTCGAATAGAGATGCGTGACAGGATCGATCTTTTGCGCGGTGCCGGTTTTTCCGCCGGAGGAGTAGCCGTTGAGCTGCGCCTGCTTGCCGGTGCCATAGAGCACCACGCCTTCCATCATCTTGCGCATCTGGGCCGCGGTCAGCGTCGAGAGCACTCGATGCGCGCCGGGAGGAAGGGGATTGGGCAGTTCTTCTCCCAGCTTGAGCACCTGCGGCGCGGCCGGCATTTGACCATTGCCGGTTCCGTCCACCTGCCCCGGCAGCAACACGCGGGGGGGAAGATAGACCCCTCCATTGGCGATGGTCGAGACCATCGAGACTAACTGAATGGGAGTAACTCCAATCTCCTGCCCGATGGCGATCGATCCTATGGACGATCCGTTCCACTTATTCACCGGACGCAGCAATCCGCGCGTCTCGCCCGGCATCTCCGCGCCGGTGCGCTGGCCAAAGCCGAAGTCGCGGACGTATTGATAGAAGCGCTCCGGACCCACTCTGAGCGCCAGCTTCACGGCCGCCACGTCGCTTGACTCCTCCAGCGCCTTGTGGACTGGAATTACCCCGAAATGTTCGCCCTGGTTGTCGTGAATCACGCGACCGGCCAGCGTGATCTTGCCGCCTTGGCAGTCGATTGGATCGTCGGGCGCGGCCACGCGCTGCTCCAGCGCCGCCGAGTAAGTGACCAGCTTGAAGGTCGAACCCGGCTCGTATACGTCGCTGACCGCGTGGTTGCGCAGCAGCGCCGGCGTGGTGCGGCGAAACTGATTGGGATTGAAGGTGGGACGAATGGCCAGCGCCAGTATCTGCCCGGTATGCACGTCTTGCACGACCACCGTGCCGTTGGCCGCCTGCGTCCGCTGCATGGCGTGGTCCAGCGCCCGCTCGGCCATGAACTGAATATTCTCGTCGATGGTCAGCACCAGGTTCTGGCCCGGTTCCGGCTCATGCTCGGTGGAACCCAGCACCCGGCTGCGCGCATCGACCGCCGTATACATGCGGCCCGGAGCGCCGTGCAACTGCGGCTCGAACTTCTGCTCCAGGCCACCCAGCCCGTTATCGTCGGTGCCCACATAGCCAAGCACCTGCGCGGCTATCTGATTATTGGGATAGAATCGCTGAAACTCTTTTTGAAAGTAGATGCCCTTGAGGCCGCGCGCTTTAATAAGTTCCTTCACGCGAGCCGCAACTTCGGGAGTTACACGCCGCGCCACCCAGGCAAAGCTATTGCCCTTGGCCAGCCGCGCCGCGATCTGTTCTTCGGTGGTCTGAGCATCTTCGGAATCGGTATGCGCCACGGCGGCCAGTTCTCGCGCGACGGCCTGCTTGTCCTTGTCGTCGATCTCCGTGGGCACCGCGTAGATCGAGTCCACCTGCACGGTCATAGCCAGCTCGCGCAGGTTGCGGTCGTAGAGCATGCCGCGGCGTGGAGCTACCTCAAAAGCGCGCTGCTGCTGCCTAGCCGCGCGCTCGACAAACTCCTTGTGGCGCACGATCTGAAGCCAGAACAGACGACCGCCGACTGTGCAAGCCCAAATGAAAAAGAACAGGCAAATCAGCCAGAAGCGCGCCTGCTTGAAAGGCACGCTACGCGCCGCCGTGGGGCGATTCCGGTTGAATCGAACGGGTGCCTGCATGGTGAATCGCTCCGGGGATAGGAACCCGCCAACTTACTGGCCAGCGGGAGCCGGAGGAAGGACCTGCGCAAGCGCGGGAGCAGCGGCATCGGGACGGGCGTAAGGATGAATCACCTGGCCCGGCTGCGGCTCGGCAAGGCCCAACTGTCGGGCCATCGAGTCGATGCGGCCCGGCTGGGTCAACTGCGCCTCGGCCAACCGCAACTGGCGATTCTCCTCGCGCAACTGGTCCCGCATCTGCTTCTCCGATTCCACCCGGTAACCGCTTTCGATGGCGCTGAAGTGCTGCAATCCGTAGATCATTACCAGCGAGAAAAGCACGGCCACGGCCGCCGCGAACAGGCGCATCTGGCGCATCCGCACCGGATCGGGCGCCTTGACCAGCCGCGAGTTATCGATGCGCATGGGAAAGTAAAACTCCGGCGTGCGCGCGCCACGCCGCCGCAGCGCCTGCTGGGCCATCAGCTCCGCGTTCCGCTCGGCGATCCGCGCGCTTACGCCGCGGCCCGCTTCAAAGTAAGTTGTTGCACATGCCGCCATGATTTCCTCCCTGGCTTTCAGCTTCTAGCTGTTCTTTCCGCCGCCCTCAGTTTCGCGCTGCGCGAACGCGGGTTGCGGTCCATCTCTTCTTCGCCGGCCGTAACCGGCTTCTTGGTCAGAATCTCCCAGATTCCCTGCCGCGCGCCCTCGCGCAGACTGTCTTTCGCAATGCGGTCTTCCAACGAGTGGAAGCTGATGACGGCCAGACGTCCGGAGGGCTTCAGCAATTTTGGCGCGGCCTCCAGCAACACCCGAATCTCGTCTAACTCGCGGTTCACGAAGATACGAAGAGCTTGAAAGGTTCTGGTCGCCGGATGAATGCGCTCTTGTTTCATTGCCGGGGCGGCTGAGGCGACGATTCCGGCTAATTCCCCCGTCGTCGTCACCGGCCGCCCGCGAACAATGGCTCTGGCGATTCTCCGCGACCTCCTTTCCTCTCCGTACTCGTAAATGAGGTTGGCAAGCTCGCGCTCGTTCTCCTCATTCACCACTTGTGCGGCGGTCGGCCCGGAGCGCGTATCCATGCGCATATCCAGCGGCCCATCCGCCTGAAAACTAAATCCCCTGCGCGCCTCGTCGAACTGCAGGCTGCTTACTCCGAAGTCGGCCAGCAAACCATCCACCGAAGCCGGTTTCACGTGCTCGGCAATGGAACTGAACGCCTCGCCGATCAGCGTAACTCGCGGCGCCTGGCTGCCTAACTCCCCGCAAACCCGGTCCAACTTCTCTTTGGCCAACGCAAGCGCCTCTTGGTCCCGATCGAAACCGATCAGATGCCCTTGCGGTCCCAGCAGCCGCGCTACTCCAGCGGCGTGACCCGCCAACCCCAGCGTGCAATCCACATACGTTCCGCCCGCTCGCACCCGGAGAAATTCAATCGCTTCCTTGAAAAGAACCGGCACATGGCGTTCGTTCAAGTTCGTCATGCGCTCCCCTCGGAGTCTCGCCGCTTTCGGAGTTCAACTTCTCCGGCTGAGAATCGCGGCCATCGCCTTGCGATCCTCCACCGTCATTTCGTTGGCCGCGAGATTCTTCTCGAATATCTCCCGGTTATGCACTTCCAGGTAAGTCATCTTGCCGAAGACCGCGACTTCCGCGTCCAGTTTTGCCGTGCCCCGCAAAATCTGCGGCAGCAGCAACCGAGCCTGGTTATCGATCTCCACCTGCTGGCCGTAGTAACTAGTCAGGTTCAGGTACTTTTGCACGGCATCGTCTAGAGTGCTGGATTCGGCAAGCTGCTGTTCCCGCTTCTCCCACTCCGGCAGCGGCCAAATCTCCGCGCTCTTGCCATCCACGCTGGTGACGTAGAACTGGGTCACGTGCTGCGCGTCCACCAACTGCTTGAATGCAGCGGGCAGCTTCAGCCGCCCCTTCTCGTCTACCTTCGCTGGATGGTTTCCGCGAAACATCGTTGCGCCTCACTGCTCTTCCACGGCCGATTCCGCATCTTGCGCCGCGGCCGGTTCCCGCGCTTTCCGGGTTAACAAGGCTGGTTCTCCCAACCCCTTAGCGCCGGATTTTTGTGGACTGAGGAGCAAAATCGGCTAAACTTTACTTGAAATCAGCCGATTTACTCCCTTTCACTCTACTTTGCTCCACATTGAGTCGATACTACCCCTGATTTGGGTTTTAGCCAAGTGGAAAATTATCGAAAAGTTCGAGCGGGAATAGAAAGATGTGGAAAAGCCAACTAATAGATTAGAAGCGGTGAATCACCCCAAGATATAGTGTTAACCGTTTTGGTTCCGGTACTGGACAGAAACGGTAGATCGTGATAGGAGAATAAAAAGCGAAAAGTGAAAAATTCCTTCTCGTTCGGTCCGCAAAAATGCCGAGGCAGCGGCTCCCGGTCACTTATCTTTTGTGCACTGCTGCCGCTTACCGTGTTCCACGACCAGTTTCAACAGGTAAACAAAGACAAGCAGATTGACTGTCAACAGGCTCACTCTGGCCAGCGTCACCCTGCGCAAGACCTCGAATATCTCCCAGGGCAGAAACGAACCGGTAATGGCTAGGGTCAGGTACTTGCCCCAGGTTTTTTCCAGGTAGAGGCCGATTCCTTCCAGCAGATCGAGGCCCGCATAGATGAAGACCACCGCGCCGATTCGCCGGAGGAGTTGGTCGTCGACGAGCGACGATTTCTCCAGGATGAAGTTGACTAAACGCGATTCGGGGTTGAAGCGCAGATGGTCGGCCAGTCGAAGCAGCACATCGCCAACGTCTTTGTGCAGCAGGCGCAACGCGCCCACACCGATGGCCGCAAACAACAACGCCTGACTCAGCTTGAAGGCCGCAATCAGGATGAGCCACCGATTGCGCCGCTTGGGTGTCGATAAGGACTGCGATGGGGATTCGGTCATGATCTTCCGGGAAAGCTAGCGCGAAACCTGCTCCTCCTTACGTTAACCGATGCGCAAGGGTTCTGCCCAACTCGGTTCAAGAATCTGCTGGTGGCAACCCAAGATAGGAAACATTGTCCTCAGAAACTAAGCATGGGAGCAGCCCCCGCATGAGTGAGGCTGCTCCTCGAACCAATTGCCGACAGTCTACTTCTGTATCCGAGAAACGTCCCGCACCGCTCCGCGCGCCGCGCTGGTGGCCATTGCGGCATACACTTGCAGCGCTTTCGAGACCTTGCGTTCGCGCGTTGCAGGTTGCCATGCGGCAGTGCCCCTGGTCTCCGCGGCCTTGCGCCGGTTGGCGAGTTGCTCGTCCGTGATCGCAAGACGCAAGAGGCGCTTGGGAATATCGATCTCAATCCGGTCTTCATCCTCCACCAGCGCCAGCGCGCCGCCCTCGGCAGCTTCGGGAGAGATATGACAGAGGCAAAGCCCAGAGCTGCCGCCGGAAAAGCGCCCATCCGTAATCAGCGCGCAGACCTTTCCCAATCCCTTGGATTTGAGATAGCTGGTCGGATAGAGCATCTCCTGCATTCCCGGACCGCCCTTCGGCCCCTCATAGCGAATCAAAACCACATCGCCGGGATGGATTACGTCTCCCAGGATCGCTTGTACGGCTTCGTCCTGGCTCTCGAAGATACGCGCCGGTCCCGTAAAAGTCAGATGGGCCGCATCCACGCCCGCCGTTTTCACGATGCAGCCGTCCACGGCGATATTGCCGAAGAGCACGGCCAGCCCACCATCGGTGCTGAAGGCATGAGCTATATCGCGGATCACTCCACTCTCGCGATTCAGGTCTAACTCCGAATAGCGCTCGCTCTGGCTGAAAGCTTCCGTGGTGCGAACTCCACCCGGCGCCGCGCGATAAAACTCCTCGACTGCCGGAGCGACCGCGCGTTTCACATCCAGCTTCTCGATAGCCTCGCCCAGAGTTGGAGAATGCACGGTGTGCGTCTGGCGATGCAGCAGCCCGCCGCGGTCAAGCTCGGCAAGGATAGCGAAGATTCCACCGGCGCGATGCACATCTTCGAGATGAACGCTAGGCGCGGAGGGAGCCACCTTGCACAGGTTCGGAACCCGGCGCGACAGGCGATCAATATCGGCCATGGTGAAGGGCACCTCGCCCTCCTGCGCCGCGGCCAGCAGATGCAGCACGGTATTTGTCGATCCCCCCATGGCAATGTCCAGGGTCATCGCGTTCTCGAATGCCTCGAAGGTCGCAATGCGGCGCGGAAGAACGGTTGCATCGTCCTTCTCGTAATAACGCTTGGCCAGATCGACGATGGTTCTGCCCGCCTGAAGAAACAACTCCTTCCGGTCGGCATGTGTCGCCAGCACAGTTCCATTGCCTGGTAGACCCAAGCCCAAAGCCTCGACCAGGCAGTTCATCGAGTTGGCGGTAAACATGCCGGAACAAGAGCCGCAGGTAGGACAGGCGGAGCGTTCATATTCTTCCACCTCCGCATCGCTTACCTTTGGATCTCCAGCGAGAATCATGGCATCGATCAGGTCAACGGCCTTGACGGTGTCGCCGTGCTTGACCTTGCCTGCTTCCATCGGTCCGCCGGAGACAAAGACCACAGGAATGTTGAGCCGTAGCGAGGCCATCAGCATTCCCGGCGTGATCTTGTCGCAGTTGGAGATGCAGACCAGCGCGTCGGCGCAGTGAGCATTGACCATGTACTCGACCGAGTCGGCGATCAGATCGCGGGAGGGCAGGCTATAGAGCATCCCGTCGTGTCCCATCGCAATGCCGTCGTCGATGGCGATGGTGTTGAATTCTTTGGCGACTCCGCCGGCCTTGGCGATTTCTTCGGCAACAAGTTGTCCCAGGTCCTTGAGGTGAACGTGGCCGGGAACAAACTGTGTAAAGGAGTTGGCAACGGCGATGATGGGTTTGCCGAAATCGCCGTCTTGCATCCCGGTAGCGCGCCATAGACTGCGCGCCCCGGCCATATTCCGTCCGTGCGTCGAGGTTCGTGACCGATAAATTGGCATAAGGGCTATTTTACCCCTAGCGGCCCGCTACAACCGCCGAATAAACGCGAGCGCTTCGGCGAGTTGTGGGAAAAGCCTCTCTTCGGCCTTAAAATCGCGGGGGTGGACCGAGCGGCGCAGGCCGCGCATCTTCACCGGGTGCTTGAGGTGCAGCATCTCGTGATAGAGCAGGTACTCGATGGCATATCTCGGACTCGATGAGCGGTCGAAGACGCGGCTGACGACGATGGTGTTGTGAGCCGCATCGTAATGGCCGAGCGCGCGCTTGGAGAACTGTTCGCTCCAGGTAAGCTCCGGACGGCCCAGCAGGCCGCCGAAGAAACGCGCGTTCAGCGAATCGAAAACTTCTTCAAGATTGTAATAGCGGCCTTCGGGACCAGTGAACCGCTTATTGCCGCGGGTGCCTCGGATCAACTCAGCTTGGCGAGTGACGGCAGCCGAGGAGGCAAAGCGCTTGTAGCGCAGTTCTTGCGCGGCGTCGATGGGTTTCTTGTAGAGCTTGGCCAACAGAATGTGGGCGATAGCGCGAATCGCGTACTCTGGAGCGCCCTCCAGAAGATCGGATAGATTGACGAAAACCTGCCCTTCGCGCAGGCGGATGGTGGTATTCAGCGAAGTAAACCTGCGGAAACGGACCACGATGGGCGGCATCGGCGCCTTGGGACGCAACGCCCGGTATTCCTCCTGAAAAATTGGAACGAAATCGGCAGCCACTGTTGACAGCTTACAGCGAACGGCAGACAGTTCACAGCTCGCGGGAGGTTAAGAGCCTATCCGTAAATTGGTAGCGCCGACCTCCAGGTTGGCTGTCCTGTGGGTCTCCAGACCCACGGGAAGCGTATGGCGGCGTGGACGCCGCCAGTACAGCCGGTCTGGAGACCGGCGCTACATTCCTGTCTCAATTTACGGATAGGTTCTAACTGTCAACTGTTAGCCGTCTGCTTGCCTCATTTCGGCTCCGCGCGGTCCTGGCCTTGCTCGTCCTTGTGCAGGTTGAAGTATTCGGTCTGCTCGGTGAGCAGGCGCGCGGCCTGGTCGGCCAACTCCTCGCCGCTCTCGATGGCCTCCTTGCGGGCCAGATCGAAGCCCGGCTCGCCGGACAGCGCGCGCAGGATTCCAAGCCAGCGCTGTGCAGCCTCGGTCAGCGGCTTCAGCGGCTTGCGAATGTCGGCCTTGCGGTCGGAGTAAACGTCGAGGTTGGAGCCAAGCTCGTCCATCAGCGCGGTAAAGTCCTGGAGTTCATCGTCCAGGCGGCGGCTGCGCGCGGCGGATTTCGCGCGGCCGGCTAGCCCCTTGATCGCATCGGCGTGTTCGTCGAGGAACTTGGTGTAGAGCTTGACTCGTTCGACCGGATAAATGCCGGCTTCACGAATTTGCTCGATCTGGGTTTCGGTCAGCGGTTCGCGCTTTTGCTTTTGCGCCGATAGCGGCGCCGCACCCAGCAAACAGACCAGAATCGCAGCCAAACAAGGCATCGAACGCATGTATTTGCCTCTCCCTCGGCGACTCCGATCCCTATTTGCGAAAGACCTGCATCATGGCTTCGTTCCGTGCCTGGTTGACCTGCGCCAGCGTCTGTTCAACCAGCGGGCGATCCTCCACGCTGCTGGAGCGGAGCATCCCGGTGAGCCGGAAGGCGGTGTGGCGCAGCAGGATTTCGGCGTCCTTGAGCCGCTTGTCGTTGTCGGCCACGGAGAGGTGAATCTTCTGCGCGAACTGCTGGATGTTCCGGAGCAGGTCGGAGGCCTTCTCCACGTCGCCCGCTGCATACTGCCGGAGGCTGAGTTCGGTCATCTGATGCACCAGTTCGGCGTAGAGGAAGCACTGCTCGCGCGGTTGCGCCTGGAGAGCCCTGACCTCCAGGGCATCGATGCTCCGCTGATCGGGGATTTTATCGTCGATCCCGGCGGCGCGAACCGGGACCGTGGTTACAGCGAAAAGGGGGAGGACTGCCAACAGAACCCAAAGACGCATGAGGAACCTCCGCGGTTGCGGCTTACCCCTCGTGCCGAGATTATGGGAACTATAGGAGATTTTGCGGAATTTCGCAATCCTCATCGGCTCGAATGTCGCAGCGGTACTCAGAGAATCCCGCTCCTGTTGTTCGCATCGTTGCCGGTCTCACGGCTTTTTTTCAAGCACCAGGAGACGCTGGCGCGCTTGCCACTCCTGATCCGGGAATTTACCGGCGGCCGAGTCCAAAAAGTGATGGTAGTAAGTCGCCGCCTCTGCTTTCCGGTGAAGCGAATCGTAAGTGATTGCCCATAGGAAGTAAGTCGAGGGAACCTCCGGGAGAAATCTCGACCGCACGGCGAGGGCGTGCAGCACAATGGAATACCGATTGGTCTTCGAGGCTGCAAAGGCCAGACCGCTCCAGGCGTCGGCGTTGGCCGGAGCCAGCCGCGTGGCCTTGTCGAAGGCCGCAAAAGCCTCTGCGTACTTGAGTTGGCGAGTGAGGTCCTGGCCGTGGCCGATCAATAGATCGGCGTCTTCGGGGCTGGCCGCAAGCAGGCCGACATAAAGACGGTCAGCGCCCGCCGCGTCGCCGGCCTCGCCCAGCACCTCGGCCAGCATACGGGTAATGGCCGCATCGGCGGGGTGCGCTTCGTGTAGCTTCTGGATCAGCGGCAGGGCCTCGGCTTTGTTCTGATCGGCAAGCACTGTGGCCAGTTGCGCGGCCAGCGCCGGGTCGTCCGGGGTCTGCTGGAGGGCCGCGCGCAGCAGGGTTTCAGCTTCGGGATACTGCTTGCGCGCGATCAGCAGGTGGGCCAGACCGGAGTTGGCGGGGGAGGATTTCGGATCCTTGGCCAGAATGCGGCGGTAGGCGGATTCGGCGGCCTCGTACTCGCCGGCCTGCTCGGCCAGACTGGCGGCCAACAGCGTATCGGCCGGAGTTTCGGGCGCCAGCTTCAAAGCCTCCAGCAGATCGTTGGAGGCTTTGGTTATATCTCCAGTCTTTCCGGCTCCGGGCCGGTCGATCTCCGCCAGAGCGCGCCAGGCGCGGGCTTTCATAGCGGGTCCGGCATCGCCGGGGTCGAGCGTGGTGGCCGCGGCCAGTTCCGTACGGGCATCCGCGAAATTGCCCTGCCTGGCCAGCAGCAGACCCAGCGAAAGATGCGCCTCGAACGACTTGGGATTGGCCTGGACGGCGCGGCGGTAGAGGCTGGCGGCTTCATCCAGCCGGTTTTGGGCATCGGCCGCATACCCAGCGTCGAAGAGCGCCCGCGCATCGCTGGGATGGCCGGCCAACCAAAGCTCCAGCTTGGCCGCGGCAGTCGTCCAATCGGATTTGACAATAGCCGCCTCGGCCTCCGCAACCTGCTCGGAGACGGGCTGGCTCGCGGCAGGAATCTGCATTCCCTGACTCGCTGCGGGGCTTTGGCCTAACCCGGCAACCGAGGCCATAAGAAGGACAAAACGAGCAAGACGATGCACAGAATACCTCACTCAATAGTTTACCGGGGCAGCGGCTAGAGCGTTTTCGGCCCATCTGCATACGATCCGGCATCTGCGGTCTCCCACCCTAGCCGCAAAAAAACAAAGACGCGGCGAGGGTGGGGCACCCAAATTTGTTAACACTTGAATCGAAAACGCTCTAACGAAATTCGGATGGAAACGGCTGAGACTTCGACGCGCCAAGCCAGGAGAAGGAATCGCCGTCGATCGAGCCGTCGATCAAGCGGACCTGAGACCGGCCAATTTTGCCCGATCGGTGGATGAAGCCTCGTTGGCGTAATAAAAATTGTTATTTTTCAGAGGCGCAAGATGGGGTAAGAGTAGTATGCTCTCGCCAGAGTTGTTGGACTTCCCTACCAAGAAAGGTAAAAACCGAATGCGTAGTTTGAAATCCATCGCTGTGGCAGCTTTCGCGCTGCTGACTTTCCTTTCCCTGGCATCGGCCACACCGGCCCATGCCCAATTTCCCGCGTACCTCCATGCCCTCTCCGACCTGCGCTCGGCGCGCGCGTATCTGCAATTTGACACAAATCCAGCGAATGCCGGCGCCCGTGACGTTGCCATCAATGAGATCAACCGCGCCATCGACGACATCAAGAGAGCCGCGCGCGACGATGGAAAGAATCCCTGGCACACACCGCCGCCGCAAAGCGGTGGCAATCCGAATTGGCCCATCCACTCCGCGAAGAAGCTGCTGAAAGAGGCGCGGCATGACGTTGAGAGCGGACAAGATCAACCCGAGAATATCGGGCTGCAAATGCGTTCGATCAAGCATATCGACAGGGCGCTCGAGGCCTTGGGAAGCTTTTAGCTAGCCGCAAGACAACTGCCGTCCCCAGCCATGCGAGGGGCAGCGCGCCGATCGGGCCGCTGCCACCTCGCATTTTTTCAGGGACTCGAAATCCCAGAATCCATTTGCCGCGAACGGCTGCATATTTTCCACAATCGGGGGCCAGCGATGCACCGTCAGGCCTGCGGGCGATTGCGCTACGCTTGAATCGAGATGAGTGTCTGCGCGATCTGCGATGGAGTGGGGCTGGTTCGGGTGGTCAACAAAGGCGGGCAGTGGGTTTCCCGCCCCTGCGAGTGCCAGGAAATGGTGCGCGAGGAGCGCCGTCTGGCCGCCGCGCGCATCCCTGAGCGCTACCGCCATTGTTCCCTGGATGCCTATGAAACCGTCTTTCGCGGCCAGTACGGCCCGTCGGCTTTCAAGAATCGGCACGCTGCCGACAAGCCTCAGGCCGATCCCTCACTGGGCCGCGCGCTGATGATGGCGCGCTCGTATGTCAAGGAATATCCCACGGACAAAGAGCGAAAGGGGCTGCTCTTCACCGGGTCCATCGGTGTCGGCAAAACCCATTTGGCAGTGAGCGTGCTTAGCCGGCTGGTGCAGGAGTACGGCGTCAAGGGCCTCTTCTGCGACTATCGCGAGCTGCTCAAGAACATCCAAAACAGTTACAACCCGCAGGTTCAAACCACCGAACTGGAACTGCTCAAGCCGGTCTTTGCCGCCGAGGTGCTGGTGCTGGACGATCTGGGCGCGCAGAAGCCAAGCGAGTGGATGTGGGACACGGTTGCACTCATTCTCAATACCCGCTACAACGACAAACAGAGAACCATCATCACCACCAACTATCCCAACCGGCCTGCCGGCGGAGGGGAAAAGACCGAAGCCGAACGCGCAGCCCGCGAACTCACTCTCGGCGACCGCATCGGCGACCGTATGCGCTCCCGGCTTGCCGAAATGTGCATCCCTATCGAGATCCAAGGTGAAGATTTCCGGCAATTGATCAAAGGCAA
>Ga0181536_10005280_pt1 | contig 13310 bp, 7 predicted proteins | sample PEATcosm2014_Bin_41_FD_121105 | JGI IMG/M metagenome (GOLD analysis project Ga0181536, IMG submission 121105) | Peatland microbial communities from MTU Mesocosm Facility, Houghton, MI, USA - PEATcosm2014_Bin17_60_metaG | ecosystem: Environmental > Terrestrial > Soil > Wetlands > Peat | place...
ATTCTCCGGGGCCTTACGATCCTGAAGGGAGCTGTCCCTGGCCGGGCCCCTGGGCTCGGTCACATGGCGCCCACCTACTTATGTAGGTTCCCGGGATCAGCGCTCTTACGGCCAACGCGGCTCCGCACTTTCCCTTTCGTCGTGGCCGGGCTTGTCCCGGCCATCCATGTCTATACGGTGGCAGGGCCAAAGACGTGGATGCCCGGCACCATAGGCGAGCGAAGCGACGCCGTTCTTCGAACGGCTATGACCGGGCATGACGGCGAGATGCCCGAAATCGCTGACATCCAAACTGAAAAGGAACGACTCCGCCGCGAGGCGATGGCGCGGCGCGATGCGTTGCCCGCGGAAACACGCAAAGCGGCGGCCGAGGCGATTGCCGCGCGAAAGTTTTCGCTGGCGATTGCGCCGGGCATGATCGTCTCCGGCTTCATGCCGCTCAAGAGCGAGATCAACCCGCTGCCGCTGATGCGCAAGCTCGCGGCAAACGGCGCGCGGCTCGCGTTGCCCGTCGTCGTCGGGCGCGAAAAACCGCTCATCATGCGCGAATGGGCATGGGGCGAACCGCTCGCCGCCGGCGTCTGGGGCATCCGCGAGCCAAAACCCGAAGCGGCCGAAGTGGAACCCGATATTCTCCTGGTGCCGCTGCTGGCCTTCGATCGCGCCGGCCATCGCATCGGCTACGGCGCCGGCTATTACGACATGACCATCAATCGGCTGCGTGCGCGCAAGCCGGTGACGGCTGTCGGCATCGCCTTCGCTGCGCAGGAAATTCCCAAAATTCCGACAACGCCCCGCGACGCGCGGCTCGATCTCGTGCTAACCGAGCGCGAGGTCATTGATTTGCGAGGCGTGTGAGCATGCGCATTCTCTTCGTCGGCGATGTCGTCGGCCGCAGCGGGCGGACCATCGTCTACGAACGCTTGGGCGGCCTCATCCGCGACTGGAAGCTCGATCTGGTCGTGGTCAACGGCGAGAACGCCGCGGGCGGCTTTGGCATCACCGAGCCGATCTACCGCGACCTCGTCGATGCCGGCGCCGACGCCATCACGCTCGGCAATCATGCCTGGGACCAGAAGGAGGCGCTGGTCTTCATCGAGCGCGCGCCGCGGCTGATCCGGCCCGTCAATTATCCCGCCGGCACGCCGGGCCGCGGCGCGGCGCTGATCGAGGCCAAGAACGGCGCGCGCGTCCTCGTCATCAACGCCATGGGCCGCATCTTCATGGAGGCGCTCGACGATCCCTTCGCCGCGGTCGAGCGCGAGCTTGCGGCCTGCCCGCTGCGTTCGGGTGCCGACGCGATCATCGTCGATATCCACGCCGAGGCGACCAGCGAGAAGCAGTCGATGGGTTATTTCTGCGACGGCCGCGCGAGCCTCGTGGTCGGCACCCATACCCACGCTCCCACGGCCGACCTGCGTGTGCTGCCCGCAGGCACCGCCTTCGTGAGCGACGTCGGCATGACCGGCGACTACGATTCGGTGATCGGCATGGCGAAGGACGAGCCGCTGCTGCGGTTCCTGCGCAAAATACCCTCAGCGCGCTTCGAGCCGGCTACCGGCCCGGCGACGCTGTGCGCAATTGCCGTCGAGACGGACCCGGCAACCGGTCTTGCGGCGCGCGTCGGCGCGGTCCGCCTCGGCGGCTGCCTGGAACCGGCCGCGCCCGCCTTCTGGGCTTGAGTTCCCGCCGCCCCCATCTTTATTTCCTCGTTACCGCACCCTATAGGCGTCATAGCGAGGACAGAACGGAAGACGAGCCATGGCCGGACATTCGCAGTTCAAGAACATCATGCACCGCAAGGGGCGGCAGGATGCGGTGAAATCAAAACTGTTCGGCAAGCTCGCGCGCGAGATCACCGTGTCCGCCAAGCTCGGCCTGCCCGATCCGGTGATGAACCCGCGGCTGCGCGCGGCGATCATCGCGGCGCGTGCCGAGAACATGCCGAAGGACAACATCGAACGCGCCATCAAGAAGGCGTTGGGCGGCGACGCCGCGAATTACGAGGAAATCCGCTACGAAGGCTATGGGCCGGGCGGCGTCGCCGTGATCGTCGAGGTTTTGACCGACAATCGCAACCGCACGGCCGGCGAGGTGCGCTCCACCTTCACCAAGAGCGGCGGCAGCCTTGCCGAAACCGGTGCGGTCTCGTTCATGTTCGACCATGTCGGCGTCATCGAATACGACGCCAAGGTCGCGAGCGGCGAGGCGATGTTCGAAGCCGCTCTCGACGCCGGCGCCGACGACATCGTTTCCAGCGAGAACGGCCACGAGGTTTACGCTGCGCCGGATCATTTCAGGTCGGTCGCCAAGGCGCTCGAATTAAAGTTCGGCGAGCCGCGCAAGGCGTCGCTGGTGTGGCGGCCGCAGAACACGGTTGCGGTCGACGACGAGCAGGGCGAGAAGCTGCTCAGGCTCATCGACCACCTCAACGAGCACGACGACGTCCAGAACGTCTATGCCAATTTCGAGATTTCCGACGCACTCGTCGCCAAGATGAGCGCGTGAGCTATGGCGTGTTCTTCATAAATCGAGGGTAACGAGCGAAGATTGCTCGATGTCTGCTCTTACCTCGAAAGCGGACATTCATCGAAGCGATGTCGATGTCCGCCTTGGGCCAGGACGGGACTCCTGCAGCGCAGCAAAACTGAAACGCTTGTACGCCGCATCATTGCGAAGCAGATAATCTATTTTCATCGGGAGCTGCGTGGGTATCCGCCGCCCTGCACACAAGCAGAAATCACCAGAAAATCACGCGATTCGATCTATTAATCGATTCGCGGCGCCTTCCAAATTTTAACAGTCCTATCGCCGCTCGCCGACGCAAGCGATTTGCCGTCGGGCGAAAAGCCGACCGCCCAGACCGCCCCCGTATGTCCAGAGAAGGTGCGCACAAGCGCGGTTGTCGTCGTATTCCACACCCGCACCTCGTTGTCATAGCTGCCCGACGCAATCAGCCTGCCATCTGCAGGAGAGAAAGCGATCGTCATCACGGGCTGCCCGTTCCCCGGAATGATGCCGACCGGCTGCCACGTCCGGGTGTCCCACAGAGTCACATTGCTGTCCCCTCCGGCGGTTGCCAGCAATCCGTCGTCGGCGGAGAACACCGCGGCGTCCATAATGCTGGCGCCGCGAATGGTCTGCACCGGCTGACCGCTGGCGACGTCCCACACGGTGACGGTTTGGTCGAAACTCGCCGAGGCGATCCATTTGCCCCCGGTCGAGAACGCCACCGAAATGACCTCGTCGGAATGTCCGACGAGTTTGCGTCCCGGCTGCGCTCCGCCAAGGTCCCAGAGAAAGACCACGTGATCGTTGCCGCCCGACGCCAGTAATTTGCCGTCAGGCGAGAAGGCCACCGACTGCACCTTATCGGCGTGACCCGACAGGGTCTGCAACACCCGGCGCGTTGCCACATCCCAAAGCACAACATTGTTGCCGGTCTGCGCGCCGCCGGCGATCATTTTGCCATCGGGCGAGAATGGCGCCGCGTGGCCCTGAAAGCCTGAAATGCCGGGCAACTGCAGTTGGCCATTGGCGACGTTCCAGAACTGAATGGAGGCGTCCCAGCCGCCGGCCGCAATCAGCTTGCCGTCGGGCGTGAACGCCACCGAATCGGCGTCGGCACCGTGTCCAGTCAGCGTGCGCACGAGCGGCTGTGTCATGCTGCCATACAGATAATAGCCGCCGCCCACTGCCACGATCAGCGCGGCCGCGGCGGCCAGCGCCGCCGCCGCCGGCACTATGCGGGGTCTGCCGGGCGACAGCGCCGAAATGGGCCTCGGCTGCGCCGCCACCTCGGTGCCCAAAAGGCCCTGCACTGAATCGATCAGCTTGCCAAAATATTGTTCGCGCGGCGGCGGAAAAGCATCGAGCCAGTGCGGCGAACTGATGAAGTATTCGAGATTGCGGTTCGGCGCCACGTCCTCGATGCGCACCGGAATGATCGGCAAGCCCTTGCTGACAGCCCGCTCGACCTCGCGCTTGATCTGCGGAGAGGCATTGGCGTTGCTGGAAAAGATCAGGACGAAGACCTTGCCGCCTTCGATGGCGTCGATGATCGACTCCGCATAGTCGCGCCCGGGATTGATGTCGCGTGGTGCAATCCAGCAGCGGATATTGGCGGATTCAAGCGCTGCACATGCGGCGTCGGCAGTGGGTTTGTCCCGACTGGAATAGCTGATGAAGACGTCGAACGGCACGCGCGCCCCTCTGGATTCCGCGTCATTCCTGCATGCTTACTGCGGGTCGCGCAACTGTCCCGTGCTGCACCGCAACCTGCATGACCGAGTCGGGTCAGTTTCTGCCGCGCCACCTCGCCAGGGGCGCGGCGGCAGTACCCCTGAAAGCCGCCACGCCGGTCGCGTGTCGGCGCGGCCGAGAAGGGCCAGTTTCGACATTTTGCACTGCAAAAATGCGGCGAGCCTTTTCGTCGATCACCAGCTTCGGACTCATGCACTGCGGCAAACGTGCCTGCTTAATTCTCGCGGACCTTCTGGCGCGCCTCAAATAAAGCAACGGCCCCTGTCGCCCGGTGAGTAAGCCAGTGCGCCTCGATGGCTGACCCTGTGCGTCGCGAATTATTGATCATGACGGAACCCGGTAAATAACGCGTCCAGGAGCGAAGCCCCCGGACCCCATGAGGTAAAGAAGTAAAGATTCAAGGCGTAAGCGTCCGGCCGACCCGGAAGCCTACCATGCTGACCCGGTAGACGGGGGCGCCATGGAAGCGGTTGGCCGAGCGAAGATCCCCGGGGTGGCCGCTGAATGGGCCGCCGCGGGCCGTGCGATAAATGCAGTTCGGGATCGTCCAGGCCGAGCCATCGGACGGGGCCCCCCGGTAGCTGTCGTTCCAGCAGTCCTCGACCCATTGCCAGACGTTGCCATGCACGTCGTAAAGGCCAAATGCATTGGGCTTTTTCTGACCAACGGGATGTGCTCGGTCGCCGGAATTGGCGCTGTACCAGGCATAATCGCCGAGCGGCGTCGGATCGTCTCCGAATGAGAAGATAGTTGTGGTTCCCGCCCGCGCCGCATATTCCCATTCCGCCTCCGACAGCAGCCGATAGGGCTTGCCGGTCATCCTGGAGAGCCATGCTACATAGCGCTGGGCGTCATTCCAGCTCACGAAGATGACCGGTTGTTGTCCCTGCCCCCAGCCGAGATCACTGGTCGCGGGACAATCGCCGTAGGTGACGCAAGCATTCCAGTCGTCGAACGTCACGTCGTATTTGCCCGCCGCAAAGGGCTCGGCGAAGACGACCTGGTGTTGAGGACTTTCGTCGGTATAGCGGCCCGGTTCAGTGGCAGGCGAACCCACAACGAATTGCCCTGCCGGAATGACGACCATTTCGGGACAGTTCTTGGCGCATTCCCGAAAGGAGCCTCCCGGCTTCAGCGCCTGCTCCGTCGCGGCGCTGAGCACATAGGGTTGCACCTGAGAGCGGATGTACGGCCGTATGGTCGTAAACCATTGCCATTGCTCCTCCACATAAATCTGGTTCAGCCAGCCGATCAGACCCGCAATGAGGGCAAAGGCAAGCACACCGACGATGGCTTGCACGCGAAGTCGGCGCCGCTGCGCCGCCGTTCGACTAAGACGGATGAATTCCTGGTCAGCTCCCGGGATGTCCGGGCTTCGCTTGGCGAGCCAGCCTTGCGCCTGGGCGAGCGCCAACCCCATAAGCAATGCCTCTGGCTTGGAGCTGTCCGGTGTCGCCTGCCACGTGCGACGCGCGCCTTCAACGCCGCTTCGCCAAACAAGAAATTCGCGCTCGGCGGCAATCCATTCACGCAGCTTGCGCCAGCGCCGAAAGATCGCCTCATGAGCGACTTCGGCATAGGTCTCACCCGTCTCGGTGGTCACGGTGACAAGGAGCCGATTGGGATAGTCGGCCAGATCGGAGACAAGCCGCCACTCCTCGTCCGAGAACTCTTCGCGTCCCGCGCGGCGCCGCGTCGGCTCACCGTCCTCGCGCACGGTCGCACATCGCAAGGTGAGCACACGCCGGAGCGCAGCTTCGGCGCCTGAATGCATCGCTAGAAACGTGTCGGCGCGCTCGACAAGCACGCCGCCAAGCTCGAAGGATTCGGCGGGAAGGCGTAGCGTCCCGTCGCCGTGGCGCACCATCTGCGTCCACATGTCGTCGAGCGTGTAAGAGAGGAGCGGCAAGGCACCTACGTCCTTGATCGAATCCTCCGCGGTGCGCCGTGTAATAATGTCGACGAGACCTTCGGTCTCGAACCGCGCCGCGAGTAGTTGTGCCGGGCGGCTTATGATTTCGTGCAGCTCCTCCTCGCCCAACGGCGGCACGTCGATCTGCTGGCGAGCCTTGAACAGCGGCTTGTCACTTTGAAGATGACCTAGGAAGTCGGAACGCATACTCATCATCGCGCGCAAACGCGGTTCAGGCAGCGCGTGCGCAAGCAGTTCGGAAAAGCGCCGACTCTGATGCTCCTCGGAGCGTACATAAAGTTCCTCGCCCTGATCGACGTAGAGAAAAAAGCCCGGCGGCTTGGGTTGATCGAGTTCCTTGCGGCGGCGCTCGGTGGCCTCGATCAGATCAGGTAGCGTCGCCTTGCCGTCGCGCAATAGCTCGATCCAGCCATGCTGATGCTTCACCCGCTCGGGATCGGTGGCATTAAATTGCCAGGTGTCGAGGAAGGTATCCACCAACGCCTTGAGCGGATCGGTGCCGGGCTTGAACGAAAGAAAGCACCATTGGCGGCTGTCCTGAAAAACTTCCGGCCACGCATTCGGCGCGCGCGTCTCTTCGGGCCAGGCCTGCCGCTTGAGTGCCGCCAGCACGCCCGCCTGCGCCAGCGAGGATTTGCCTACGCCCGAATTGCCGATGAGGATCGGCAGCCGGTCGGGCGCGCCGGCGAGCGCGGAAAGTACGTCAATCGTTTCGCGCTTGCGGCCGAAGAAATAGTCGCTGTCCTTCTCCTCCATCGACTCGAGGCCGCGATAGGGAGAGGCGTAACGCCATAATTCGCCGGGCCTACTGCCGCCGCCAGAGGCTGCGTCAAATATGCGCGCAGTGTCCGTTTCGGATGCCGGATCAGGGGTGATGATCCAGTGCAGTTGACGCAGAAACTGCAGCCCGGGCGCGGTCTGCCCTTCGAGCAACACCACGATGAGCGGAAATTTTCTTCCCGAGTTTACCCATTTGTCGAGCGCCTCATCATACTCGGGCACCTGCCATTTGCCGATGCCGGCGGTGCCGATGAGCAGAATGAAAGCAGTCGCCTCGGCGATTTCCTGCGCTAGCTGCTCCGACCACGATCCGCCGGCCCGCAAGTGCGTGGGTGCGAAAAATACCCGCGAGTCGGAATCCTTGCGCTCGATCGCGGATTTAAGCCGCTCCGCCAGCGCCTGATCCGGAGAGTGATAGCTGAGGAACCAGCGCCGCATTCAAAGCACCGCGTCAGAGCCGTCGTGCACAAGGGACGAGCGTGTTGCCGATCGCTTGCTGTCGGAAATGCGACCCTGCAGCTCGCTATGAGAGCACGGCAGAATATCGAATTGTCACGTATCAGTCAGCAGGGATCCCGCACATTTTGTAACCAGTCGTGGGAGACCACGAATGCCCTTGTCCGCCGCAAAAATCATAATTATCCCCAATGCTGCGATGCACGGCTGGCTGTCGAGTTGGATCATGAGTGACCTTTTGCGCTGTAAAAAAGACACCCTCAACGGCATCATTCTTGCGGCTCCCAAGCGTGGAACAAATCAGCCGCCCAGCAAGATGTAGAAAACTCGCATGATTCTTTGCTCCGGTTTGGGAGCTTTAATCACACGCTTATTCCGACAGCCTCAATACCAGACATCTGGCGCTGTGTCGCACGATGGGCCGCTCCCGCACTCTCGCTACGGGCTCTGCCAAACCCGCGCAGTCTTGTCGCCGGAGGCGGTGACGATGCGGCTGCCGTCCGGGCTGAATGCCGCGTCGAGAACCTTGTCCGTATGTCCCGTGAGCACAGCGATGGCGGCGCCGGTCTTGCCGTCCCAAACGCGCGCGGTTTTGTCCGAGGACGCGGTGACGATACGGCTGCCGTCCGGGCTGAATTGCGCGGTCACCACACTGCCCGTATGCCCCGAGAGCGTCGCTATGGCGGCTCCGGTCTTGCCGTCCCAAATTCGTGCGGTTTTATCTGTCGAGGCGGTGACGATCCGCTGGCCGTCCGGGCTGAACTGTGCGTCATTCACCTCACCTGTATGCCCCGACAGCGTGGCGATGGCGGCGCCGGTCTTGCCGTCCCACAGGCGCGCCGTTTTGTCCCAGGAAGCGGTGACGATGCGGCTGTCGTCCGGGCTGAATTGCCCGGTTCTCACTTCGTCCGTGTGTCCCGAGAGCGTGGCGATAGCCGCGCCGGTCTTGCCGTCCCACAGTCGAGCGGTCTTGTCCCAGGAGGTCGTGACGACGCGCGTGCCGTCTGGGCTGAATTGCGCGTCGAGCACGTTTTCGGTATGCCCCTTGAGTGTCGCAATAGCGGCGCCGGTCTTGCCGTCCCACAGCCGCGCGTAAGTGTCCTGAGAAGCGGTCACGATGCGGCTGCCGTCCTGGGTGAACACAGCAGCATTCACCCAATCGGTATCCCCCGCGAGCGTAGCGAGGGTGCCGCCCAAGGTGTTCCACAGCCGCGCGGTATTGTCCTGGGAGGCGGTCACAATCCGCTGGCTGTCCGAACTGAAGACCGCACTGTTCACCACATATGTGTGTCCCGCGAGAAAGGCGATGGGTTTGCCGATCGTGGCCACCCACAGCCCCGCGAGGTGATCAACCGATGCCGTGAGGATCCACGAACCGTCTGGGCTGAATACCGCGGTCTGTACGGCGGCTGTATGGCCGGTGAGTGTCAAAAGCAGCTTGGCTTGTTCAACCGCAGCAGCGGGCGGCGGTGCTGGCGGCGGAGCCGCAACGGGCTGCGCCGCCGCCACGGCGGCCGGGGCCGTGCCGAGTTTTGCCAGGTTCTGTTGGGCGTACTGGTTCGACGGATCGATTGTCAGGGCTTTTTGGTAGTCGGCGATCGCCGCGGCATTTTGGCCCTGTTTCTGGTAAGCGACGCCGCGCCCAGTGTAGGCATTCACATCCTCGGGGTTGAGCGTGATCGCTTGCGTGCAATCGGCGACGGCGGCGGTGTAGTTTCCCGAATTGTTATAGGAGACGCAGCGATCAAAATAGGCGGCCTCATTTTTTGCGTTGAGCGCGATCGCTTGCGTGCAATCGGCGACGCCGGCAGCGTAGTTTCCCGAATCGTTATAGGCGACGCAGCGATCTTCATAGGCGATGTCATTCTTTGGGTTGAGCGCGATCGCCTGCGTGCAATCGGCGACGGCGGCGGCATAGTTCCCCAGATTGTGATAGGCGTCGCAGCGATTGACATAGGCGCCGTCATCGTTTGAGTTGAGTGTGATCGCCTGCGTGCAATCGGTGAGGGCGGCGGAAAAGTTCCCAGTGGTCGCGTCGTTCAAGCAGCTTTGGTCCGCCGCGGCGGCATTGCTGGATTGGGGCGCCGACGGCGCGGCACCGAGGCTCTTTAATCCATTCTGGGCGTTCTGGTTCGACGGATCGATCGTCAGGGCCTTTTGGTAGTCGGCGATCGCCGCAGCGTTTTGGCCAAGAGCCGCGTAGGCTGCGCCGCGGTTGCTGTACGCAAGCGCCCAATTCGGCGAGAGCGCGATCGCCTGCGTGTAATCGGCGATGGCGGTTGTGTAATTCTTAAGCCCGGCGTACGCAATGCCGCGATTGTCGTAGGGATTAGCATTTACCGGATTGAGCGCAATCACCTGCGTGCAATCGGCGATCGCCGCTGTGTAGTTTCCCAAATTGTTATTGGCGTAGCAGCGGTTCCCATAGGCGCTCGCAAGTTTTGGATTGAGCGCGATTGCCTGCGTGCAATCGGCGATGGCGGCGGTGTAGTTTTCCAGATTGGTATAGGCGAGGCACCGATTGGCATAGGCGCTGTCGTCCTTTGGATTGAGCACGATCGCCTGCGTGCAATCGGCAATGGCGGACGAGTTATTGCCTTTGTTCACGTCGTCCACGCAGCTTTGGTCCGCCGCGGCGGCATTGTTGGATGCCGGTGCCGACGGCGCGGTGGCAAGCCTCTTTAATCCATTCTGGGCGTTCTGGTTCGATGGAACGATCGTCAGGGCTTTTTGGTAGTCGGCGATCGCCGCGGCATTTTGGCTTTGTTTCTCGTAAGCGATCCCCCGATCGACGTACGCATTCACATCCTTGGGGTTGAGCGTAATGGCCTGCGTGCAATCGGCAACGGCGGCGGTGTAGTTTCCTGATCTGCCATAGGCGTCGCAGCGATTTACATAGGCGCTCGCATACCTTGGGTCGAGCGTGATCGCCTGCGTGCAATCGGCAACGGCGGCGGTGTAGTTTCCTGAGCCGTCATAGGCGGCGCAGCGATTGCTATAGGCGATGTTATTCTTCGGATTGAGCGCGATCGCCTGCGTGCAATCGGCGACGCTGGCAGCGTAGTTTCCCAGATTGTTATTGGCGTCGCACCGATCGACATAGGCTTGGTCATTCTTTGGATTGAGCGCGATCGCTTGCGTGCAATCGGCGACGCCGGCAGCGTAGTTTCCCAGATTGTTATAGGAGGCGCAGCGATCTTCATAGGCGATGTCATTCTTCGGATTGAGCGCGATCGCCTGCGTGCAATCGGTGACGGAGGCGGTGTAGTTTCCTGAGCTGCCATAGGCGGCGCAGCGATTGACATAGGCGCTTTCATCCTTTGGGTTGAGCGCGATTGCCTTTGTGCAATCCGTAATGGCGGACGAGTTATTGCCCCTGTCCACGTCGTTGGAGCAGCTTTGGCTCTCCGCGGCGGCGTTGTTGGATACGGGTACCGAAGCGCCGAAGCCCGGCTCAAGCTGAGAAGCCAATCCGATCAACACGACGACAATGCAAATCCCAATCCTAGACATCCCTCGTCTTCCTCGGTTCAGTCCTGCGACGCGAATAGAGGCCGAACAACAGCGAAAAGCATGGCGCAAACTCGCATGATAGCCCCGAAGGGGCCAGCCTCGCCTGTCTCCAGCGATCATTCGACGGCCGGCCCGGCCAAGCACCGACGGCATTGGAATGGGCGGAATATTGTCATCGAACGCATTTGGATAATTGAACTTGCTTGCCGTCGTTCCAAAAACCGTTTTCAAACTGCAGCGCGAGTTTTGATGAGGTTGTAATCGCAAGGGAAATGGACTCGTTCGTTGCTTGCCCTTTATAGTTACAAACAGCCGCAACTCTCACTGCCCCGCCAGCCGTCTCTGCCGCCGACTGGCTCTGGAACTTGCATTGAGTGGTGCCGGAATTGTACGGCCAATTAATTTCCGTATTGGAAATCTCTATGACGCCAAGGTTGGAAGCGTCAGCGGTCGACATACGATCAATTTGTCCGCTCTGCAAAAGACCGCACGCGCTCTCATTTTGGCTCCAGGTGCCGACAAACTGCGATAGAAGGTTGGGCTGAGCCAGTGCACTTGCGGGATTAGCGGCGCACCAGAGAACACCGAAAAATGCGAGCGGCGAGTATGGCTTCATTGCATATGACTCGCAAAACTGGCGAGTATATTCACGCTTTTTCGGCCGTCCTGCAAGATAGCCGCGAGAGTGCGACCGACTGCTGGTAGCCGGGGCAACCCAAACGATAGTCGAGGGCAGGGCTACAATTGGACGGGCCGCTCGAACGGAAACTGTCCGTCTGCATTCGCGAATGAGTGCTCCTCGGCGACTGGACGCGCTAGATCAGGATTGCTCCTCACACCCCGCAAAATCAACCTTGTCCTAACTGCTGCGATGCAGAGATGGTTTTCGCTTCGGTGTAGGTTGGACGCCGAATGCCGAGACCATCCATCCGCTTGGCAGCCGGCGTCCAAAAGCGCCCATGCACGAAATCGCGGTCGGTAGTGGAGCGGCGGTGCGGCGGCGCTCTATGGGGGGTTAGCCACGAGGGTAGCTTCACGCTACCCGTGCTGCGTTGCAGCGAAGTTTTGCGGCAAACCGACGAGATGGGTCATGAACTGCCATCGGGCAACGTCCGCAGTTTGTCCGTTCATCCCCCAGTTTCCGACATGTTGCTGGAAGGTCGCGACGATCGAGGAGTGCCGTCAGCTTTCTCTGGATCGAAGAGAGGTAGAAAGCTCAAATCGCTAATGTCCAGACGGTTTGGGTTTTCCCAAAGTTCGATCCACCTCATCGAGGCGCAGTTGGGCTTGTAAATCTGCCAGGTCGAGCGGCACGTGACGTCCGTCGATATCATCGCTTGCAGTTTGATAGTGGGGCGTCAACTTGTTGAGTGAATCGAATCGAACAGCCAGGTAGTTGGCCATGTACTCGTGAAAGTCTCTTTCACCAGGCTGATCCGAAACCTGCATGCTGTTTGCCTGGGCTAAGAGGTCTTCCGGGCTGATCACTGGCAAATGCAGGTTGGTTTCCCCCCAGTACATCGCGGCGGCATTAAGCGTTCTATCTCCGCCGTATTTCAACGAATCGCTGACAAGCTGTCCTTCCTCCTGGTCCCATGCGGTCTGATTTGCAGCATTCCTTTGCTGATTCTGGAACGAGCTGAGGAAATCCAACCTCAACTGCTCCTCGGCCTTTTGAGCCGCGTTGTATCCTTCATTACCCTCAGCGTCGGTTCCGACCGCAAAGCCGCTATAGAGTTTCTCGATTCGATCCGCGGCTGTGTTTTTCGGGGAGCCGGCCTCTGCCGGCGGGCGCTTGTCGGTAATCCTCGAGTTCGAGCAAGCAAACACCAAAAAACAGGCTGATGCCCAGAGAGCGTCTGCGGTGGCGGATGCAGTAAATCTTGTCCCTCGCGCTTCGTCCGCACCATCGAACCGACTGGCGGCAAAATCGGCCTCAACGACCTGCGAGGGGAACGCGGCCAACATGCAAATAGCTATCGTTTGCAATAACCGAGTCACTTTGTCCAAATCCATCAATCATCAAACTCGCCGAATGACGACACGGTGATTGGTAAAGCGCCTTTCGAGATTTGGAAAGGACCACCTACGGTCGTCCCGACTCACGCAGCAAGCTCGCTTCGCTCGATCTCCTTGCTGGTGCTTTGCAGCACCGTTTTCAGGCTGGGTCAAAGCCGATCGTATAGCCGCCCAGCTTCAGCTGCGCTCGCCCGCAACGCCACATCAGGGTATGCCCGCTATCGGTCTTGGTTGTGTAAAAACTTTCCGGGGGAATCTTTGACAGCAGGCGACCTCAGCGAGTTAGGCGCGCGTGGTAATTTTTCTGAGTTTGGCGAGTTTTTTGTCTGGAAGTGCTTCTGAAGGG
>Ga0181536_10005283_pt1 | contig 13307 bp, 4 predicted proteins | sample PEATcosm2014_Bin_41_FD_121105 | JGI IMG/M metagenome (GOLD analysis project Ga0181536, IMG submission 121105) | Peatland microbial communities from MTU Mesocosm Facility, Houghton, MI, USA - PEATcosm2014_Bin17_60_metaG | ecosystem: Environmental > Terrestrial > Soil > Wetlands > Peat | place...
CACCAACACGAGCAAAGTTGACAACGTTCCTAACAAATCAAACACCAACACGAGCAAAGTCAACAACGGTCCCAACAAATCAAACACCAGCACGAGCAAGCTCAACAATGGCCCCAACAAATCAAGCACCAACACGAGCAAAGTTGACAACGTTCCTAACAAATCAAACACCAGCACGAGCAAGCTCAACAACGGCCCCAACAAATCAAACACCAGCACGAGCAAGCTCAACAACGGCCCCAACAAATCAAACACCAACACGAGCAAACTCAACAACGGTCCCAACAAATCTAGCAGCGGCACCATAAGCAGCAGCAAGTCCAACAAGGGCTTCGACAAAGTGAGTTTTGGGCGGGATCAGAATCGTAGAGATGTTGACGTTCGACGTGGCGCGTACCGCTTTTGGTATGGTGGTCGGTGGGTGACCTTTGTCGGCGTCAGTGCCCTTGCGGCGATTATGGTCGGTTCCGACTATTACGATCCGTATGGTTATGTCCCAATCGCGCAGCCGTATTGCTCCGGTTTCTCTGAGAATGGCTGCAGGCTGAGTTGGCAATCAGTCGCACTCGAGGAAGGCGGAGAACAGGTACAATGCGTAGAATACTGCCCAAGGCGTGCTTTAGCGGCTGTTCCTTCAGAAGCGGCGGTTACGCCTCCGGAAGTGGCGCAATCTCTGGCAGCGGCTCCATCACAACCGCGCGGCCGATGCGAGGTTGCAATCTATGCCGAGCCTGGTCTCAAAGGTCAGTCGGAGACGACTTCAGACGATCAGCCTGAGCTTGCCGAGGCGGGCTGGAAGAACGAGATCGCTTCAATCGAAGTTAGGGCCGGCACCTGGGATTTCTTTACCGATGACAACTATGCCGGCGCGACAATGCGGCTGGCACCGGGGAGCTACAACGAGCTTGGGGCCGATTGGGTAGACAAAATCGGCTCGTTCACTTGCACCAGGCCAGACTCTAGCCCGAACTCGTGAGATGGCGAGCTAGGCCACGGCTTGAATGTATAACAATCGAGCCAACCCCGCCCTTGCGGGCGGGATTGGCGACCGCAAGGCGCGTGGAACTGTCGGTCGCCTTAAAAGAAGGAAATCAAAAGACAGGATTTGAAACCCTACGCCCCAGAATAGGAATATAGTCTGAATTAATTTCCATTTTGGCAGAACGAACCCAAAGTGCGCCGGGAGACCGGCAAAGAGTAGAGGGTGAGAGTCCCTCACAGTGAAGGCGTAGCGGTGCGCCAGGCGAAGCTGGCGAAGTGATATATGCCCGGCCAACCCGTTAGCACCGATGCCGGCTTTAAGCGGCCGAGCGCTCCATAAAGCGGGCCAATGATTGCTGAAAATTAAGCGGTTCCAGCCCGAGACGCTGCAAGTCACAGAGCGGATCGAAGCGGTAGCGATACTTAATTCCGAGCAGGCTCTCTGAACTGACCGGCAGTCGCAACCCCAACCGCTCCAGCAGCATTATGGCGCACAGAGTAAGGTCGCCTGATATGGGGATGATCGTCTTTCCCGGCGATTCGATATCCACTATCTTTCGGTAAAAGTCCCACATGGATATTGTCTCGGGATGCGCCAGGATTACACGGCCTGTTACCTTTCTCCGAACTATTTCTACAATGCCTGCGCTCGCATCTTTAATCCAGATAGTCTGCAGGTGGCAGCCACTATATGGCACTGGCACGATCGGTAGCTTACGGACGATTTCTAAGGTACGCCCAAAAATACCTCCAGGGCCGATGATCATTCCCGGCTTGACGATGGCGTCAGAGGGAGCAGTCATCTCCTGCTCAAGCTGCCACTTCGTCATGCCATAGGTCGATCTCGCCGCTTTGTGGGCGGACATCGACGATATGAAGATGAACTGAGTGGCTGCATGCTGTTGTGCAAGCTTTCGGAGACGCCGCGCTCCAATGAGACTTGTTGCTTGAGCTGCCTTATGGTCAGAGCCTGTAGTGGTGCAGGCGCAATGAATAACAGCCCGCACCTCTACTCCCTGGAATGCTGCCTCGTCGATATGATCCGGCAAGTTGACGCGGTACACGCCTCCATCTGCGACAGCCTTAGGATATTGTTGCCCATCAACATTACGAACGAGCGCGCGTACCGAATAGCCGGCTGATCTAAAGGCAACACAACAGGCTCTGCCAAGAAAACCCGACGCGCCAGTGATCAAGATTGTCTGCATTGTTTTGATACTAGCAGATTGGAACGCGCGGAAACGTCCGCAAGATAAGGGTATCAATCGTCAAGGCGGCAAACAGGGCAAAAGAAATATATCGATTATTCCTGGTAAGATAATTTTGAACAATAACTCCGGCGTCAGCACAGAATTCCGCAGAGTGCGGATTCGCGATATAGCAAGAGACAGTGTGGATTGATAAATTCAACAAGTCGTTTTTCAAGAGAAAATTACAAATTGAACTGTTGTGAAAGCGTTGACTGCGAGCGATTATAAAAAGTACAAAGGACGATAGCGCTTCCATCAGCGATGACGATGCAAAACAATTTGACTGGCAAAAAAACGAGTCTGGAGTGGCGTAACCAGAACTTTTCAATAGGGCTAAATGCTGGTGAGTTTACACCGGTTGCTCTTCATTGAGTCCGGCGATGAATCCCAGCGCGAATGGACGAGAATCTGAGGCGGCGCCATCAGCCGCCAGTATAATATGGACGTTGGACCTTGCACGCATAAGAAATCAAGTTCGGCGGGAGCCAAGTTTGACGGCCTTGCTGGGGCCGTCAGAACATACTCGGGCCGTGCGATATGCAAATGCCGCACTCTCTGAGATGTATGTCGCGGCGCATGTTGGATTGAGGACCATTCTCGCTCAACAATATGGGATGAAAATAGCCGGTAATGATTTCTCGATCACTCCGACTGGGAAGCCATTTTTGGCAGGCGGCCCTGAATTCAGTCTTTCACGCAGCGGCTTGCTAGCCCTTGTCGCAATCTCGGAGGTATCGCACGTCGGCGTCGACGTCGAACAGATGCATAAGAATACGATTAAACGCTGGGCCATTCGCTATCCTGTCCTGCGCTTGTTTGCTTTGAGCACCGACTATGATCAGCCCGAAACATTCCTTCACGCATGGGTACGACTGGAAGCTTGGTGCAAGCGGCGAGCTATGGCACTAAGTACTATATTGGATAATGGTGAGGCCGAATTTCTCCGAATTGGCGAAGAATTAGGGCCGTTCAATCCAGCATCCGAGTTGCGACAATTGGATGTACCATCAGGCCATTTAGCGTGGTGTGCTTGTGATTTGAATAGGGGAATCCTACAGAAGCAGCTTGATTTTTAGAAATGGCGCGCTCGTTCGCGGCTCGCTTCCATGTTACGCCGCCAACCGGGAACAATGCGGTGTCAAAAACCCCTTGGAATCTAGCCGATTCCTGTCGTAAGACCCCTTTCGAAACCGCTTTTTCCAAGATAGGCTTATTTGCAACAATGAATTAACGGGACCTCGTTTTGTCGATCCCGAGTGTATCGAGTTGTGGGGGCTCACGTAGCGATGAATAAAACGGCTTGGCCCGACCGACGCGGACGGGGTGCGTCTGCGATAGCTGTAATTGGTATCGGTTGCCGTTTTCCGGGAGCAGCTGGACCAGACGAATACTGGAAGCTTATTTTAGAGGGTGGCTGCGGGATCAGTGAGATTCCGAAGGATCGTTGGTTAGCCTCTGCATATTTCGACCCAGACCCCGACGCAATTGGGATGAGTCGTTCCAAATGGGGCGGCTTTATGGAAAATGCGTCCGATTTTGACCCGGCATTTTTTGACATTTCGCCCGCAGAGGCCGGCGCAATCGACCCTCAGCAGAGGATAGTCTTAGAGGTCGCATGCGAGACGGCCGAAGATGCTGGCCTTTCTTTGCAGCGGCTACGTGATGTGCGAACCGGCGTCTTTGTCGGAATATCAATGCATGATTTCGCGACCATTGCAGGGCAATCCCGTGTCACAAACGACATTTGGGCGGGCACAGGCAAAGCAAATTCAATGGCGGCCAATCGCATTTCGCACCGCCTCGACCTGACCGGACCCAGTCTGGCGATCGACACGGCATGCTCGTCAGCGCTAGTGGCAATCGCAGAGGCTTGCCAAAATTTAGTTGCTGGAACCTGCGACATGGCGCTTGCTGGCGGCGTCAACTGCATGTTTGAGCCCAGTGCATTTGCCCTCTTTAGTCGGGCGAACATGCTTTCGCCGACGGGTTCTATTTATGCCTTTGATGCCCGTGCTGATGGTTTCGTGCGTGGGGAAGGCTGTGGTCTGGTTCTGCTCAAACGGGCTGACAATGCAATTGCTGACGGTGACCGCATTTATGCGGTCATTGCGGGGACCGCAGTCAACCAGGACGGTCGCACGTCAACGCTCACCGCTCCAAGCCCGCACGCCCAATTTGCAATGTTACAAGATCTCATCGAGCAATCCGGGATTAATCCTGCCGCTATTGGATTTGTGGAGGCGCACGGGACCGGGACGCCAGTGGGAGATCCCATCGAAGCCCGTGCAATAGGTCGAGCGATTGGCAGAGCGCATTCTGCTCCGCTCCTTGTGGGATCTGTGAAACCTAATATCGGGCACCTTGAATCTGCAGCTGGGGCAGCAGGTTTTATCAAAGCGACGTTAGCGATCCATCACGGGATCGTGCCACCCAATCGAAACTTCCAGACCCCCAGCCCGTACATTGCCTTTGACGCGCTCAACATCCGGGTGCCAATCGAGCCGACCGTCTTTCCTGACACTGGAGCTGGAGCGCGGGTTGCGGTAGTGAACTCGTTCGGATTCGGCGGTACGAATGCATCGGTTTGCTTGCATCAGGTCGCCGAGCGCATCAGCCCGACCCACGCCGTCCTCGCCAACCATCAACCGATATCCTTGGCTGAGCCTGCAAACGAGCCAATCCTGGTGCCGGTGTCCGCACCCACTAAGGCCCACCTTGCCCGATGGGCGGGCCAACTTGCAGATGCAATTGAAGGCGGATTGGCGATACATTCGGTGCGCGATGTCGCTCTCGCACTTTCGCGCCAACACGATGATTTTGCAGAGCGCGCGGTCGTGATCTCTTCGGGTGACAGAAAAAATCTCGCCGCAGACCTCCGTCGTCTCACTGGAAATCCTCCACCAGGTGATCCGGACCCAAAACGCGGCGACGTGATCGCAGCCCGTTGCCGGTCCAAAAGATCGGTCGTGTTCACGTTTTCGGGCCAGGGCAGTCAATGGCGAGGAATGGCCCGCCAAAGCCTTACAGAGGACCGATCATTCCGCGCTGCTGTTGAGAGATTTGATTCCATATTGCGCCCGTATACTGGTTGGTCGGTTATCGAAGAAATGATGCGGCCGAAGGTGGAGTTTGACCGCAATGACATCACGCAGGCCAGCATCTTTGCAGTCGAATACGGTTTAGCGGCAATGTGGCGTGACCGCGGCGTTGTGCCAAGCCTCGTTCTTGGCCACAGCTTGGGGGAGATCGCCGCCGCAGTCGTGGCTGATGCAATTTCGCTGGAGACTGCTGCGAAAATTCTGAGCTGCCGCGGCACTATCCGAGACAAAAGCCCGGTAGAGGGGGCGATGGCAGCGGTTGGCTTGCCAGCGGCGGAAATCATCCCGTTGCTGCCGGCCGACGAAACGGTGCTAATCGCCGCGTTTAATGGGCCGACCTCGCATACACTTACTGGTCCCAAGGAATCTCTCGACCTTGTGCTTGAGAGTCTTCAGGCCCGCTTCCCACACGCTTCCGTGCGACGGCTCAATGTGGACTTCGCATGGCACAGCATCCTACTCGATTACGGTAAGAGCTGGTTTCACGCCGAAGTTGGCGAAGTCGCATGGAAAAACCCAGCGATCCCATTCGTGTCGACAGTCACTGGCAAGTTGCATACGGTCTTTGATCTCGAATATTGGTGGCAGAATCTGCGTCAGCCCGTAGCCTATCAAAAGGCAATAGAAACCTGCCTTGATCTTGGCTTTGAGGCGTTCCTAGAGCTCGGTCCGCAGAGAGCCCTCACGCCCTTGACCTACGGCATTACACAACACCGGTCAGCGGACGCCGTCTTGACATATACGCTGGAGCGAGATGGTGACGATCGTCGATCGATCGCGCGCGCAACCGCAAATTTGCATGTCAACGGTGTTGAAACGGACTTGAATCGTATTCTGTCAGGCGATGGAACCCTCCGTATTAACCTGCCAAAGCGAGAATGGATCCATCAAAAGATTTTCCCAGCTTCGCTGGAAGCTGAGCACAAAGGTTTCGAGCCGATCGCCCATCCACTGCTAGGGCGCCGCGACATCGGCCCGATCCCGACTTGGTCAAATGACTTTTCTCTGAAGGGGTTCAGTTACATAGGCGGGCATCGTATACAAAGTGACTGTTTGTTTCCGGCGGCCGGCTATGTCGAGATGATGGCGGCTGCAGTTGTCGCCGAACAGGGGACTCACGGATCGATCGAGTTGCGTGACATAACTTTGCATGAGGCACTATCGCTAGGCGAGGACGATTATTTCATCTTTAGAACTCAATATGATCCGAGGCTCGCGCGTGTATCGATTCATGCGCTCAAGCGCGGTGAAAAGGAGGAATGGCGATTGTGCGCCTCCGGCTATGGATGGCGCCGTGACTTCGAGATCGATAATCAAAACTTCGATCGTTCGATAATGGAAAGCGAATTAACACTCGACGAAAACACGCTATACGATTTTTGCTCTCTCTTTGGTCTTGAGTATTCAGGAGCGTTTCGCACCATCGAGCACATGTGGTTTGCGAAAGAGGATCGATGTGTAGCGAAGACCCGGATTCCGAAAGGGAACGTTTCTATAGATGATCGCTATATTATCTGGCCGCCGCTTTTCGACGCCCTCCTGCACTCAGCAGTTCCAATTAAGGCAGGTCTCCTCAAACGAGTAGCATCGGGAAAAACGATGCAGGAAGCCATCTCTTCATACACGGATTGCAAATTAGTATTACCAATTGGGATAAAACGCGTACTCATCAGCGCGAACGCTTGGCGTGAGGGATTCATCGAATTTCGCCAAAAATCCGATGGAGAGGATGGAGAGTCTGTCGATACGTTCAAAGCTTTTGATGTTGAAGGCAGACCGATCCTTCTGATCGAAAACGTAACCGATTCGCGGCCAATTGAAATAAGGGAGGGCAAGACACACCAGACCAAGCCAAGCAGCTATCGCGAATACTTTGAGGTGATGGAAGAACGCCTCGTTAGCGATGTTGCGGCCACTCCAGGCGCCCGTTGGCTCGCGTTTGTCGATTCTCCGACAACGTTAGCGTCCACGATTACTGCATTAGAGGGTCTGGGCGTTATGGTCGAAGTAGTTCAGGCCGCGGAGATCGAAGTTTCGCGCGATGAACTTTTAAAAGCGATCTCAGAGCGATCTCGTGGCGAGCGTAAACTAGCGGGCATAATTTTTGGTCTTGAGTTGACATCTTCGGGAGATACGGAGGACCTCACGACTTCCGAACTATACAAACGAGCTGAAGGTAATGTATTTCGAGTCGTGGCACTGGGTCAGGCGCTCGATACTCTTCGCGCCGAAGAGGACCGGCCACAGATTGTTATGGTAACGAGGCAAACTCGATCGGTGCCGGGCGACGGTCCGATGCCGGCTAGCGGTTTGTATGCTTCGGGCGCGGTGGGTCTTCTGCGTACCATTGGCAACGAGTGCCCGGAATATAATGTTCGACACATTGATGCGGACGACGCCGCCATAGCGGGCGGTGAAATCTTGGCGCGAGCCTGTCTCGCCACTGCGCCGGAACGTGAGCTTATTCTACGTGGCAGCACGATCTGGGCGCCGCGTCTTGAGCGAATCAGGTCAAACGAACTCGCAGCGGCAACTCGGGTTGTGCGTTCTGAAGATACGGAACTCAACTACACCGTTACCATGAGCCGCCCAGGAGTGCTTGAGAACCTTGTTTTTCGCGAGTTGCCAAAGCCTGAACCACTAGCGGGGGAGATCGTTGTGCAGGTCGCCGCAGTGGGCCTTAACTTCCGCGACATCATGGCCGCCACTAATCTCCTACCCGACGATATTGAGGGCGAAGACGCGTGGTGGCGTAACCTTGGACTCGAATTTTCTGGCGTAGTCAGCGCTGTAGGTGAGGGAGTCTCCACGCTAAAGATTGGTGACCGCGTCATGGGAATGGGGCGCGGCCTTCTCCGGCGGTATGCCCGCGTGGACGCCAGGGCAGTGGCTAAGATTCCCCCACAATTGAGTTTTGCTGACGCGGCAGCGATCCCAACGACGTTTATGACCGCGTATTACAGCTTGGAGTATCTCGGCAGGCTGGCCAAGGGCGAAAAAGTGCTGATCCATTTAGGCTCCGGCGGCGTTGGGCTTGCGGCTATTCAGGTGGCGCGAGCACTTGGAGCGGAAATTTTCACTACCGCGGGCAGTGAGGCAAAACGGGATTATCTGCGCGGACTGGGAATTCAGCAGGTAATGAATTCCCGCACCCTTAACTTCGCAGCGGACGTGTTGGCTGCCACTGGGGGCCGTGGCGTCGATGTGGTCCTCAACAGTGTGTCGGGCGCGGCCATCGACAAGAGTCTCGAATGCCTCGCGCCTTTTGGCCGGTTTATCGAAATTGGAAAGCGAGACCTTGCCCAGGACAAGCCAATTGGTCTCAAATCGCTATACTACAACAATAGCTATTCGGTCGTGGATCTCGCGGCAGTGGCTTCGGAACGACCACAGTTATTGCGCAACCTCTTCGACACAGTCACGCAGCGATTTTTGGAAGGTATTTACAAGCCCATTCCAACGCGGTGTTTTTCGATTTCAAACGTGAAAGACGCTTTTCGGTTCTTGGCTGCCGCGCAACAAATCGGAAAAGTTGTTGTCATCTTTGACGCACCAACTTTGGAAGTTGAATTCGAACTTCAAAAGCCTCTCCGACTCAACTCCAATGCGAGCTACCTCATTACCGGCGGATTGCGCGGCTTCGGGGTTCGTGTGGCAGAATGGATGAGTAGCATCGGAGCCGGTCGCTTGCTCCTCGTATCAAAGAGCGGTGTTGCTGATGCAGGGGTGTCAGAGAGACTGGAAGAAATACGAGAGCGCGGAACCGAAGTTGAGGAAATCGCTCTTGATCTAGTCAACTGCGACGCCGTCGAAACTTTCGTAGCCCAACAAGTCAACGCTGTTATGCCGCTTCGCGGTGTCGTGCATGGCGCCGCGGTGATAGAGGACGGTTTTCTTCAGCAACTCGATCATCTAAAGATCCGACGCGTATTGCAGCCAAAAATTGCTGGAACCTGGAATCTGCACCGCGCATTGGAAAGGGCAGGCGCGGCGGTCGATTTCTTCGTTTCATTCTCTTCCATCGCTCAAATGATAGGCTCGCCGGGCCAGGGCAACTATGTCGCAGCCAACAGCTTCCTTGACGCCTTTTCGCAATTCCGGCGCGACCGCGGCCGAACCGCACTGGCAGTCGGTTGGGGTCCCATTGGTGGTTCTGGGTTCGTGGCCCGCTCCGAGGCTCTTTCAGCTTACATGGAGAGTAGTGGGTTCAAACTCGTTAGCGACGCCGACGCGGCGGAGATGCTTGGACAGTTCCTGCGCACAAATCTGACGTCAATTGTTTATGCAGCTGTTGATTGGAAAGTTGCTAGCCGCGCACTCATCTCAATCGCCTCCAATAGGCGATTTCAACCGCTTCTCAACTGGCAAACAGGTGGTGCCAACCGGTTGCTCAGCGAACTCTTAATGAATCCAAGGCTCGCTTGGCCCGATATCATCGAGGAGGCGGTGTGTTCTGAAGTCGCAAAGATTCTCAAAGTAGATCCTGCCCAGATCGAGTCCAAACAGAAGTTATCTGAAACTGGGCTTGATTCACTGGCCGCGTTCCAGTTGAAGAATCGTGTTGAGTCTCTTCTAGACATTACGATTCCTATCGCCAAATTTGTGCAAAGCCCAAGCGTGGCCGGTCTGTCGCAACTAATCGCTGCAACCATTGATGCAAAAATTGAGGTTGATCGGAAGGCCACCTCCAAAGGTGACGCTGCGGATGACCGTGGTAAGGGCACAACCGTGGCTCTGGAGCAACTGCCGAGGCAGATCGAGGCGATCGCGATTGCACGACGGGCAATGTCTTCGCAAGGCTTACGCGATGGTCTCGAGCTTGCTGGTGAGATTTTACTAAATGGCGCTGATGCGCTCGAACGGGCCAGATCCGCGATCGAGGTACTGGCTGAACACCATCCAATTTTGCGGCTGCATGTAAGCTCAGATGAATCCGGCGAGCAGAAATGGTGGAAAGGCAAACTTGAACTTACTGTGTTGCAAAAAGACGACGATGATTTTGATCGGCCCCAAGAGGCCTTGTGGGCATTTGCTCTAGCGCCTTTTGAAGATGAGTGCAGACTCTTAGCGCGGACGCACAGGGCCGGCGCCGATGCTTTTTCGTTAGCATGGATTCTTTGCGAAGTTGGAGAGGTCGTGTCCGGCAAGCCGTTGTTGCCCAGCTCGTTAACCTTCGAGAGATTCGCAGTAGAGCGCGGCTTAAGCGAAAGCACTGAAATTATGAGACATCAGGCTTTCTGGGACGAAATCGTCGACCGGATGCCGCGTGCGGCTTCCATCCCAGGGCGCAGACGTGTCCTAACGTCCGCCGAGCTTGGGATAGATCGGGCGGGACTAGCTCGTAAGGAGCGCCGGTTCGATGCAACGCCCTGGCGCAGCACCGCTTTAACCGACCTTGAGCCTGCACTTATTCATGGCTTCGCTAAAAGTTTAAGTTCGACGTTCGATTTGGGGGCGGTTGTCATCGAGCGGCATGACCCCGCTCGGCGTGACAGTGGGCCACCTGATATCGTGGGACCAGTTTCTGATTCAGTTCCAGTGCTTGTCGAGGACGTGCGCCGGAGCTCCTACGAACGGGTTAGATCAACACTGGCGTTGGCTTTGATGCACCGTTGCTTTGATACTGCAGCAATAGAGACAGCGTTCCGACCTCAGCTGCTTCAAAACGGCATCGTTCTGCGCCAATTTGGCTTCGCTTACTTCGATGAAGGTTTGAGTGGCCGACTTACCGGTATCGATCCAGAGTCTCTCGCGGCTGACATGCCACCTTACAACGAGATTCGTTTTGACCTGATCGAAACAAAGAGCGAGATCGTGGCGCGTCTTTCGTTCGACATCGATACACTCAACGATGATCAGGCAGAGCATTTACTGGATAAGATTGTCACTAGCCTGCCTGAGACGCTTAAGTTGGGATTGCTTCCGAGTACGGTGGACGGTGGCAGAGATGTGTCAATAAACAGGGCCGTTTTAACAGTTCCCAATCGTAACCGCGAGCGATCGATCCATACGTCACCGAAACTGATTCCAGTCCACCTAAACATGCGTCAGGAATTCCTGCTCAAGACTTTAACAAGCCCGGCTGCGACGGCACGCTATCGGGATTACTGGACTAATGTGTCGGCCTTTATCAGCCGGCCATCGATCGACGCGGAGCGGTTGAAAATAGCCCTGCAAACGGTCTTACGACGTCACGAATCGCTGCGCACCCGGTTTGAGCCAACTGGCTCTGGTTTCAATGCATTTGTTGAAACAAATTGCGAGCCAGAATTCACGGTCGAGGAAGTGGACGCTGGTGATGAGGCGGCTGTGCGTCGCAGGCTTGCAGAGTTAGATAAAATCTCAATTGATCCGTTCCGACAGGCGCCTTACGCACTGACAGTTGTCCGTTGCCCAGGATTCGGAGATGCTATTCACGCGCGTGCTCACCACGTGGCTCTTGATGGCTGGTCGATAGCAGTGATGATAAACGAACTATTTCAGGCATATATCGGCCTTGCGTTACCTGAGATCGAAATTAGTGTGAACGATTTTATTCGTGATTTTGATCAATTTGGCGACGCCGCCGTTATGAACGCTCGCGAGAGTTACTTCAAGCAGGTTTTCCGTGACGCCGCGCCAGCGCCGATATTTGACCGGAGTCGCAGGGGTGGACAGCCTAATTTGAGTGGTGTGGAGGCCCACCGCAGCTCTACGATTGTTAAATTATTATCGCGTGAGCAATACGACGTGCTGCGTGAGCACGCGCGGCGAGCGCGGTCAAGTGTTGGCGTTTTGTTGATGGCCGCGATGGGTCAAACGTTGGCGAAGCGCGGAAGGGTGAATGAGGTCAACATATTGGTGCCTCTTGCGCTACGCGAACATCGCAGGCTCGTCAACTTCATCGGATGGGTCGCAAGCAGGACGGTCGTGCGTTGTCGCGCGGGCACTTTCCCAACCGTAGACGGATTGGCGCAAGATCTGGCCGACCAGATTCGCAATGCAATCCCTCACATGCCCGCGGATTTTACGCTGCAGCATGGACGGCTGCACGACGAACTTTCGGCGCGTGGCTCTTATTTAGGATTATACGAATCTGGCGATATTATCCCGGGTCTGGGCCCCACATCTGACTGGAGTCCCGCACAGGCACTTCAGCGTAAGCATAATGAAGAAATTCTTGACTTTGGCTCATTCAAGCTGGAGGTGAATGCTAGCCCGGCGCGCGAGACTATTCGCGAATTTGATCTCCGGACGATTGAAAAAGGTGACGGTTTGGTGATCCGCTGCGGCTATGACCAAGACGTATTCACAGCAATAACTGCAGCTGATATCGTCGCCGAGATATTAGATCGAGTCGGTTGCGTGTATGGCGAAGATAAGTCGGAAGTTCTTGGGTCAATATAGCGCGCCGTAAATGTTCTCAGGGCCTCTTCCTTTGCCGAAATGCTCCCACGGAGAGAGAACCGAGTAACTCTTGATCACAATCTGCGAGACGCCTGGGGGATCCCGGTACTGCGCATCAATTGTGAGCACAGCCCTCCGGAATTAATCCGGGCGGCAGAGCAGACTGTAGCACTGCGGGCGCTTGCGAAGGTAGCTGGCCTGTCGCTAACGCAAATCGGCGATGGGCCGTCGCCACCAGGACTCGCTAGTCACGAATGCGGGACCGCTCGAATGGGAAATGCCCCTTCGAATTCTGTATTTGATCCTCACAATGAATGCTGGGAGGCACGAGGTCTTTACCTGACCGACGGCGCCTGCTTGCCTTCGCAAGGCCACGCAAAATCCGACGTTAACCCTCCTCGCGCTTACGGCGCGGGCCTGCAATCACGCGTTACGGACTGCGCAATAAATTGAATTAGCGCAGATAGTGCGTCTTCCTCCGGTCAGGGCCGCCTTCCTGAATCGCTTCATTTCGCCGAGTCTGATGTGATCCTTGGCGCTGTGAGGGCGAGAAGTGTCCACAAAGTCAGTTATGGGCATAACTGCAACTGGG
>Ga0181536_10005284_pt1 | contig 13306 bp, 10 predicted proteins | sample PEATcosm2014_Bin_41_FD_121105 | JGI IMG/M metagenome (GOLD analysis project Ga0181536, IMG submission 121105) | Peatland microbial communities from MTU Mesocosm Facility, Houghton, MI, USA - PEATcosm2014_Bin17_60_metaG | ecosystem: Environmental > Terrestrial > Soil > Wetlands > Peat | place...
CTGCGCTGCATCCCAGGCTCAACAGCCGCCAGCTCGAAGCCAACCAACGGAAGCACCGCCCACGCTTAAAGTCGACGTGAAGCTGGTGAACGTCTACGTGACCGTCACGGACGCTCATGGAGGCCCGGTTGCCGGGCTTAAGAAAGAGAATTTCACGCTGCAGGAAGATGGACGCGATCAGACCATCTCCGTGTTCGATAAAGAATCTGCGGTGCCGCTTTCGATCGCGCTCGCGATCGACACCAGCCTGAGCACGCGGCACGATCTGCCATTGGAGCAGGCCTCCGCCAAGCGCTTTGCGCACGCGATCATGCGGCCGGTGGATGCGTTATCCGTGTTTGGATTTAGTGAAACGGTGCTGCAGTCGACGTCTTATACGTCCGACTTGAAGCGGATCGACGATGGCATTGACCACATCCGGCTGGGCGCGGCCACGGCGCTGTTCGACGCCGTCTTTCTGGCCTCGCGGTCGCTCGACCGCCGCCAAGGACGAAAAGTCCTGGTGCTGATTACCGACGGAGGCGACACGGTCAGTAAAGTGGATTACAAAGAGGCCGTGCGCGCCGCCGAAGAGGCAGAAGGGATTGTTTACAGCATCATCGTGGTGCCGATCGAGAACAGCGCCGGGCGCGAGACCGGAGGTGAGCATGCTCTGATCCAGCTCTCGGAAGACACCGGTGGCAAGTATTACTATGCTACCTCGATGTCGCAACTGGACGAGGCCTTCCGCCAGATCAGCGACGAACTCCGCACTCAGTATCTGCTGGCTTACTATCCCTCGGAGCACACGTCGAACTCGCAGTTCCGGCGCATCCAAGTCAGCGTTTCCGGCCCTCCCGATTCCGCCATCTACCGCGTGCGTCATCGAGCTGGCTATTACACGTCTAAGTCCGACTTCTGATCACGCTCTCTCTGCGATGGTACTCAGATGCCCCATCGGGTGACTTCCAACTAGCAAAGCGACCATCCTTGTTAAACAGGAAGAGTTAACATAACATAATTTCCTTTTACAGATTGAATATACAGTTTTCAGTATTTTGAAGGAGCGCGAAGAGTCAAACCTCCTACCTTCCCTATGCCTCAGATCGTTGTAAGTATATGACAAATATAGTGATGCCGACACATTCCAGTTTTGGCGTGCGGCTGGCTGGAAAATTGCTTTAAGTGTGCCCGAGGCATCTTTAGATTTGCCAGAGGATTATTGTGCACGTTTCATTTTTTTTGGCGGGAAGTTCGGATCTGCATCCCGCCGGATCCCTTGATCGAAGGTCCTTAAGTTTCTGGCACGACTTCTGAAAGACGAGATTCTGGAATATTGTGGTGAGGAAAATTTCGATAAGAACGATTCCGAAAGGAAGGTTTACGATGTTAAAGCTAAATTCTTCCCGTCCAAGCGCCCAATTTATGGTATTGGCCTTGATCATTTTATCCGTGTCCGCATTGCTTTTGTGCTCAGTGGCAGGCTTCGCGCAAACCACGGTCGCCCAAGGCAGTATTCAAGGCACGGTAACGGACCCCACCGGCGCGGCTGTGCCCGGAGCGAAGGTTACGATCCAACACAAATCTACCGGGCAGACCTCGACGACTTTCACATCGTCCACGGGTACGTATAACTCCGGCGGTTTGATTCCCGGGGAGTATGTGGTCCGTGTCGAATCCAAGGGCTTTAAAACGTCGGAGGTGCCTGTAACTGTGGAGGTGACGGTCACGTCGTCCGGCAACGTGAAGTTGGAGGTCGGCCAGGAAAGCACTGTGATTGAGGTGCAGGGAAGCGCAGTTGCGGTCAATACAGAACAGGCCACCGTTCAGGGCGTGCTGACGTCAGACCAAATTGACAAGCTGCCCATTGACGGCCGCAACTTCCTAGATCTTGCACAGCTCGAACCTGGAGTTCAGATCCAAGATGGCTCGAACTTCGATCCGACGAAAGCGGGATATTCTTCGGTTTCAGTCAACGGCGTTTATGGGCGGACCCCCCGCATCGAGCTTGACGGTCTTGACATCAGCGACGAAACGGTGGGCACTACGACACAGAACATCGGGATGGGTTCCATTCAGGAGTTCAATATCAGCCGTTCGTTCCTCGACCTTTCGACGGAATTGACCTCCGCGGGCGCCGTCAACGTGACTACCCGGTCTGGTACGAATGCTCTCCATGGCCAGGGTTTTTACAACTTCCGCGACCGAAATGCACTCACGGCTGACTTTCCAGGGGGCGTCGACTCGTACTACCAGAGAAATAACTTCGGTGGCCGCATCGGCGGACCGATCTGGAAAGACAAGCTCTTCTTCTTTATCGACGCGGAGCGCCAAAAGCAGGCTGGTCTAGAAGCCGTCAGCGTTGCCCCACCCTTTAACGCTCTGAGCAGTGGTTTTCCCTCGCCGTTCTTCGACACTGAACTCACGGGCAAGCTGGATTGGCAGGCGAGCAAGAACATCCACGTTTTTTATCGTTTCACGCTTAACTGGAACAAGTCGGCAGCTACTTACTATAGCGGCTTTCCGGTTTATGACAACCGCGACAACACTCCTTCCGACGCTGTAGGCCTGGATTGGAACCAAGGGAGCTGGTCTCACAGCTTCCGCGGCGGCTACCTCAAGTTCCACAATCAGATTGTAGATGGCACACAAGGCAGCTCGTTTTATAATCCCCTGCCCAGGGATGGCGTGCAGTTTGCAGACATCAACTTTTTCTTCGGCCCCAATCTGCTCGCTCCTCAGGGAACCTTCCAGAGCGACAAGCAGATCAAGTACGACGGCAGCAAGGTGTGGCGATCACATATCTTCCGCTTCGGTGTGGGCTCCAACCGGATTGAAGGCGGGGGATTTGCCAGCTTCTTCGGAGTTGCCCCGCTGTTGGTTTCGGTTGCTGCGGCTGGCTCGTTAACGGGCAACCCCGGCGATCCGACTTCTTACCCCTTGCTTGAAGCGCTGCTGGGCAATGGACAGGGCTACTTCACGGAAAAGCCGGGGTTTGGCCTCCCTGCTGGCGGACAGGCCGACTGGCGTTTCCAGTGGTACGTGGGCGACTCCTGGAAGATAAAACCGAATCTCACTCTGACGTACGGTATCAGGTATAACCGCGATACCGGACGCACGGATAGCGATCTCTCTCCGATTCCTTGCTCGCAAATCAGCGCGTCTATAATGGCCACGGGAGAAGCCCCCTGCTCCGGCAGTTCTCTGATCCTCGACCAGTTTGGAAATACCCCTGGACTCGGCAACCGTATTCGGCAGCCCAACACCAACTACGGGCCACAGGTGGGGTTTGCCTGGGACCCGTCGAAGAACGGCAAGACGGTCATCCGAGCGGGTGCGGGCCTCTACTATGAGAACTCGATCTTCAACAACACCTTGTTTGACCGCCCAGCCAAGCTACCCACGGGATTGTTCAACGCGCAAGCACCGCTCATCTGTCCCCCGAGCCCGGCCTTCGGCACTGTCTCTGTGGCCTTCACTCCGACCCAGTCCGTGACCTCAGTCGATGGCGTGGACTTGGCAACTGGCGTCTGCAACCAGGCGCTGTCAGTTGCAGGCCCGCTGGTTGCCGACTTGCAGCAGCAATTTCAGTCGGTTGTGGCTGGTAAGGCCGTTTCCAATCCGAATTACATTGGAAATTCTTTGACTCTGGCCAGTCAGGTAAGTGACTTGGCGGCGTTTACTCCGAACTGGCGCATGCCGCACTCTTACCAGATGAATGTTGGTTTCGAACGTCAACTTCTCAAGGGCGGCGTGTGGAGTGCGGATTACATTCGCAATGTCAGCCTGCATTTCCCCTTAACCATTGACGTCAACCATGTCGGCGACGCACGGTACCTGAATATAGCCGCCGCGAACAACGCGATTACAAACACGTTAGCAGCTTGCGGTGTGGCCACAATCAATGCAGCCATTGCCGCCTGTCCCGGTCTTTACCCCAGCGGCGGCGGTGCAACCATCAACGACTTCGCCGCTAATGGCTTAGATTCAGGCTACGCGTATTTCGGCGGAGCTCCGGTCGAAGTTGCGTCGGGTGGAGCGCTGACCCCGGATACGGGCGCAGCCTTCCCAGGAATCAACCCTTTGATGGGAGTGGGTGACATCGAGGAGCCCATCGGTCGCTCGGTGTACAACGCCTTGCAGACCTCCTACAAGCAGCGCGTCAACAATCCGTTCCGCGGCTTCAACGCAATGGATCTGACGATTTCCTACACTCTGTCCCGTTTCCAGGGCACCGGCGGAAACGACCAGAACTTCAGCGCCAACGCTTGGGACAACAGGAACCCGACCGCTTTCTTCGGTCCGACTTCGCTCGATCGCACTCACGCCTTCAAGTTCGGCGCGACGTTCAATGTAGCGCACCGAGGACCGCAGTTCAGTATGATCGGCAACTTCGGTTCGCCGCATCCGTCGGTTATGCAATTGTTGACACAGAGTGGCAACGCTTATCCCGGTACCGGTGAAATCTTCCGCACTGATATTACGGGAGATGGTTCGGTGCAAGATTTGTTCAACCCGAACGGCGGACCCGGACGGCCGGGGCAACTGGGCCATTCGATATCTCCCGGTAATCTGAATAGCGCCGTCAGTGAGTGGAATAACACCGTGGCGGGGACGCTGACTCCTGCTGGCCAGGCCCTCGTCACTGCCGGACTTTTCACAACAACTCAATTGCAAGCTTTGCAGGCGGTGAAACCATGGGTTGCTCCGCCGCCTCCGGGTGCGGAGGAGGCTGGGTTCTTCAAGGAGGTTAGCACGGTGCTCTCGTGGCCCATCAAGCTGAGGGAAAACATTATCGTTGAACCCTCGATGGGTGCCTTCAATGTGTTCAACTTCCATAACTTCGAAATTCCCTCGCCGCTAATGAGCGACCAGACCACTGGCCCTTATGCGGCGGGGACCTACGGCTCGGCAGGGTCGGTGACGGGGACGGGCTCTGGCTCTTTGAACAGCCGAGAGTCCCTGCGTACCGGCACCGGCTCTGGCGTCTTCTCGAACGGAGCGCCAAGGCAGGTGGAGTTCGGGCTCAAGGTCAACTTCTAACGTCTCTCCAATTGACCTCAACGGCCACCGACTTTCGGGTTGGTGGCCGTTTTTTTTACGGGGTCAATTCCCCGCGCAGTTTCTTGGAGAGTTTTTCGATGTGCTTGAGTTTGTCTGCCAGATCTTTGGGAAGTCTGCCCTGCGCGATTTGGTCAATGTCTGCAGGAACGGTTTGCGCCAGCTGGGCCAGTTCGGCGGCTTCCTGGTGAAGCTTCGCGGAGTCGAGCTTTTGTGCTTGTGGCCCGGTGGGCGGGTCGAGCACGAGGGGGTACTTGGCAATTTCGAGTTTTCCCGGTGTTTCGGGCAGGGATCTCTGAGACTCCATCGGAGCTATGCAGAAGATGACAGCAAGGCAAACGGCCAGGGCCTGGGGCTTCACGGTAGACCTCCTACTGGAAGGAGAATTTGCCGACATTGTACTCCCGATTTGTGCGCCGCAGCTATGAAATCGGATGGGCACCGGCTCGCAAATTTCGGCGATGGATCGATAGCGTGACGCTACTAGGGGTGGAGGCAAGCCGACAGGATGCTTGCAGCCGAAGCGCCTGTGGCAAAATGAACTGGGACCCCAGAAGAAGTCTCCCGCGCTTTGTGTACAATGTCAGCATGCCTTTTCGTGCGCAGGGAAGTCCTAATGCCGTCAAGCGCGGGCGGACGCCGCCTCCGGAAGAGACTTTTGAAGAAGCCAGCTTCCTCAGGGCTCTAGGCGAGAAGCAGAAGCCGGTCAGCGTCAAGTTGATCGATGGCCAGACCGTGCGCGGATGGATCGAGTATTACGATAAGCACATGGTGCGCTTGACGCGCGAAGGCGAGCCTAACCTGTTCATCTTTAAGCACGAGATTATGTACATTGCCGAAGATGGCGGGGCGAAGAAGTGAGGCGGGCTGCGGCTTTCGGGCTTTGGCCAAGCAAAAACCTTCCCTCGGTTCTAAAACCCTGCTGATTAGGCCTTCGCGAAAGGCCGAAGTCTGAAGGCCGAAAGCCGAAGCCTGATTATGTCCTCCAATCACGACAGCTTTATTCCCGCAATGTCAGAGATCGCGCGCGAGGCGGGCGCGCTACTGATGCGCTACTTTCATCAGCAGCTGAAGATTGAGTACAAAGGCGACGCCGACTTGGTGACGGCGGCCGATCGCGCCGCCGAGGCACTGATTCGTGATCGCATCCGCCAGAAGTGGCCAACGCACGACGTTCTCGGCGAAGAGCAGGGACTCAGCGATCAGGGCAGCGATTATCGCTGGTACGTCGATCCGCTGGATGGCACTACGAACTTTGCACACGGATATCCGGTCTTCTGCGTGTCCATGGGACTGGAATATCAGGCGCCGACACACCGGTCTTCAGGTCAAAGGACCAGCCGCATTGCCGCAGTGATCTACGATCCCACGCGCAACGAGTTATTTACCGCGGAGCAGGGAAGAGGCGCGCGGCTGAATGGAGAAAGCGTTCACGTCTCGAAAACCGCTACGCTCAAGGAAAGCCTCCTGGCCACGGGTTTCCCTAGTCACAAGCGGCACAAGAATCCGAATATTTACTTCTATCACCAGATCACGCTGCACACGCACGGAGTGCGCCGGGCGGGCTCTGCTGCGCTCGATCTGTGCAACGTAGCTTCCGGGCGCTTCGACGGCTTCTGGGAGTTTAATCTCAATCCCTGGGACACGGCAGCGGGTGTGCTGATCGTGGAAGAGGCTGGCGGCAAAGTGACTCGTTTCGATGGATCTCCATTTGAACTCAACAGCCGCGAAACGGTGGCCTCGAATGGCCTGCTGCATCAAGAGTTGCTCGCGGAGTTCAGAGAAATCTTCGCCGGACGAGGCGTGGAGCCGCTGCCGGATCCGCGCGAGTATAAGAGATAGGATTCTTGCAGCGCTTCAGCGGTTCAGGTTGTTCTTTACCACGGAGGCAATTGGGAGACACGGGACTTGAGAACATGAATCTGCTGAAGCGTATTGCCGTTGTGGTTTTCTGTTTCGCGTCGTTCCTCTCGCTTTCGAGGGAAGCAGGCCAGGCTGCGTCGTCATCTGCTTCTGTGCCCGATGCGGCGTACGTGCAGTCGTTTGCGAAATGGAAGGCCGAAGAGATCGACGATGTGAAGCAGAACTGGTTGCCGTTGGCTGGCCTGTACTGGCTGAAACCCGGTGCTAACAGTTTCGGGTCAGCAGCGCAGAATGCGATTGTCTTTCCCAAAGGACCAGCGCACGCAGGAGAATTCGATCTTGCGGGTACGGAGGTGACTCTTAAATTGCTTCCGGAGGCACACGCTATATCAGCGGGTAGGCCTCTCACGACGAGTGCCGTCAAGTTGGATCCTGATATTTCCGGACACGCGTCGACAATCGAAATGGGAAGTTTGCAGTTTCACGTGGTCGTGCGCGGCCAACGCATCGGCATTCGTCTGAAAGATACGGACATCGCCGCGGTGCGCAACTTTCAGGGGCTAATTTACCATCCGTAGGACATGAATTACCGAGTCACCGCGACCTGGGTGCCGTCCGATGGAAAGAAGACGATCGATGTGCCGACTCTTTTGGGCGACGTGACTCCTTTGCCGGTGGCGGGCACGGCAGTGTTCAAGCTCAAGGGTCAGGAAGTGCGGCTGACCGACCTCGGCGGTAATCCTGCGAAGGGGCTGTTTTTTGTTTTTAGCGACCTGACCGCGAAGAGCGATACATATCCGGGCGGGCGCTTTCTCGAGACTGGTCCGGTTGTCAATGGGAGTGTGGTACTCGACTTCAACCGGGCCCACAACCCTCCTTGTGCGGTAACTCCGTATGCGACGTGTCCGTTAGCGCCGAAAGAGAACCGGCTTGGCGTTGCGATCGCCGCCGGAGAGAAGTTCGACAAGTCGACGCATGGGCACCGTTAAAGCCAAAGGCCAACGAATCAGTTTTCTTATCCCGCGTTACAATGATGGAGGACCGGGTAGCCGCTCCTGCCTGTCTCTAGTGCTTTAATTTCCGCAGGCTCAACGTGATCAACTCTCTTCTGGAACGCAAAATCGAAAAGCGGCCCGACAAAGTCCGGCTACGGGGACGCATTCTTTTCCTCACCGAAGATCCCGAACTGATCAAGCGGCAGCTCGCGGGTGAAGATCTGCCCTGGGATACGAAGAATCCCGCAAATAATCCCAAGCTGCGCGACGATATCTCGACCGACGAGATCACACCCGCTCATTACTGTTTTTATTTTGATGAGACTCTCGGCGAGATTCCTTACTTGGGGCTAAAGTGCGGCAGCGTGACGCCGATTGGGCGCGGCGACGTGAAGCGCGGCGGGTTTGTGTGCGCGGTAAGCGGGAAGCGGCGTGGTAAAGGATCGAGCCGCGAGCAGTCGCCTTATGCGGAAATGTGCGCCGGCATTCGCGTAGTGATCGCGGAAAACATCGAGCGGATCTACAAGCAAAACTGTCAAAATTTGGGGGTTCTGACTTCGACCAACCTTTCGCTGATCGATAAGATTCGCGGCGGAGAAGATATCCCGTTGAGCGAGTTCACGGCGGGCGAGGATGAGATTACTCGCCAAGTAATTGAGTACGGCGGGTTGTTTCCCTTCAACGTAGCGCGCATGCAGAAGAAAGTATTTCTGCCGCCGCTAAAGACCGACCAGCGCCCAATGACGGTAGCAGAGAAAATCTTTGCGCGGCACATGGTGAATGAAAAAGGCGGCATTGGCGTTGCCACCGTGAAGCCGGGCGATACCGGATTTGCCCAGGCCGATTTGCGCTTCAGCCATGAATACGTTACGCCGATGGCAGCCATTTTTTTTGAACGCTATGTCGGCAAGGATGCGAGGGTCAACGATGCCTCAAGCATTATCTTTTTCCGCGACCACCTCACGTTTCTCGATGAAGTCATTTCGGAGGAGAAAAAGAAGCTTGGCCTGCTCGATCTGGCAACACAACTCAAGTTCAAACAGCAAGACTTCGCGGCGAAGCAGGGAATCAGGTTGCATGGAGAATTGAAAGATCGCAAGGGATCGGAGGGTATCTGCCACTCGATCGTGCTGGAAAGCTACGCGCTCCCCGGGCAGTTAAACATTGGCTCGGATTCACATACGCCGCACGTAGGAGCGATTGGCTGCGTGGCCTTTGGGATTGGAACCACAGACGTGTTCAACGGCTGGATCACGAAGGACGTGCGTGTCAAGGTGCCGGAGTCGGTGAAGATTGTGATTCGCGGCAAGCGCCATGCGAATGTCACGGCGAAGGACTTCATTTTGAAGATTCTGAGCCTTGACTACGTGCGCAGCGGCAAAGCACTAGCCAAGGTGATGGAGTACGCGGGCGAAGCCATCGAAGAACTCGGCGTGGACGAGCGCGCCACCATGACAAACATGGCGGCCGAGATTGGCGGATTCACCGGCATTGTCGCGCCGGACAAGAAGGCGGTCGAGTTCCTCGTGGAGCGTCGCGGCATGGATCGGAAGAAAGCGCAGGCCATGATTGAAGGCTTGTTCAGCGATAAAGACGCACAATACGCACATGTGATCGAGCTCGATGCCACCGAGATTACGCCGATGGTTGCGACTCCGGGCGATCCCGGCAACGGAAAATATGTGCGCGATCTGAACACACCCGTGCCGGTCGAGATCGCATATGGTGGCACCTGCACCGCTGGCAAGAATGAAGACATGGATATGTATGCCCTAGTGCTGGCCGATGCGCTCCGACAAGGCAATCGTGTGGCCGACTCGGTGCAGTTCTACATCCAGTTTGGATCGCAGGAGACACGCGAGTACTGCCTGCGCAAAGGCTATCTGGACGTGTTTCAGAAGGCTGGCGCACGCGTGATCGAGCCCAGTTGTGGAGCTTGCATCAATGCCGGGCCAGGAGTTTCGACCCGTCCCGATCAGGTGGTGATCAGCGCCCAGAACCGCAACTTCCCCGGGCGCAGCGGTCCCGGACAGATGTATCTGGCTTCGCCGCTAACGGTCGCGGCAAGCGCGGTGGCGGGGTACATCGTGGAGTATGAGCCGAGCCAGGAACTGGTGGGCGTGTGAACCGTCCTCACGGGCCGTAAATGGTTTAATTCAGGCGAGGTGGCCGAAATCAGCCACCGGGGAACTGCAACTTTTTTTGGGGTTCCGAGTTCAAATATGTAGGCGCTTCGGATAGAAGCAAGATCTTGAAGACCTGCAGATCCGATAGGTTTGTGGCTAGAATGGCGGATCTGGGACAAGGGGGATTCACCATGAGGTATATCAAATATTTGGCTTTGGTAAGTGCTTTGATGCTGCCACTGGCCTACTCGCAGGCCCAGGTGAGCGTCGGCGTGGGGTGGGGGCCGGGTTACGGTTACGCCGCGGGCCCGCCAGCGTGCGCCTACGGCTACTACGGATACTACCCTTATGCTTGTGCACCTTACGGCTACTACGGGCCTGATTGGTTCGCGGGTGGGCTGTTTATCGGCGCTGGCCCGTGGTATGGCTGGGGCGGTGGTTGGGGACGCGGCGGTTGGGGCTACGGTCGTGGCGGCTGGGGATACGGGAGAGGCTACTACGGACACGCGGGTTATGGTGGACGAGGCTATGCTGGACGAGGATACGCAGGTGGCGGCTTCCGAGGAAATGGGTTCCGAGGCGGTAGCGGGTTCCACGGCTCCGCGGGCGGCTTCCACGGTGGCGGCGGCGGTTTCCACGGCGGTGGCGGCGGCGGCTTCCACGGTGGTGGAGGTGGTCACGGTGGTGGTGGCGGCGGACACCGGTGATCATCACCTAGTTCCGAATCGCCTGATCGGTTAGAGAAGAGAGAACAAAAGAACGGCTGGCAGCGGGCGCTGCTGGCCGTTTCTTTTTTGCGGAGCTTTGCCATTTCTTGCTAGAATGTCCGTTTTCGCAGTGACCGCCGTAGTAAAATATTCGCATCCAGTTTAGGAGACCGACACCGTCATGACTTATGTAATCGCAGAGCCTTGCATCAACACCAAAGACACAGCGTGCGTGGACGCGTGTCCGGTGGATTGCATTCATCCTAAGAAAGATGATCCCAAGTACGCCACGGAGCAGTTGCTCTATATCGATCCGGTGGAGTGTATCGACTGCGGCGCGTGCGTTCCGGTCTGCCCGGTCTCGGCCATCTTTGCCCTCGATGACCTCCCGGAAAAGTGGAACTCGTTTACTGAGCTAAACGCAAAGTATTTTGGGCGGTAGCCCGGCTGCTGGCCATTCGTTTCCAGCGTGTCGATTCAAGGCGCGCGTCCTTCATGGACGCGCGCCTTTTGCTTTGCGAAGGGCGCCGTTAAGCTGACAATCGGAGATTCGTTGATACTCCACTCTCTGGGAGCGATCTGGGGAGCGAAGCGATGTCAGGGTAATTGCACCACAAAGGCTCCGGTACGCTCGGGCGCGCCAGTCTGAGCCGAACGATGCTATTTGTGTTGCGTCATCAGGCTGCGGCAATGGCGCGCAATTTGTTGTTCTTCCTTAGTGGGGACAATCTGAATTTTGTCTGCCGTGAGCCCCAAGGGTTCAAGCCGTTCCGTGGCCGCCGACCGAATGTGGTTGCTGTGCTCTCCGATGCCGCCGGTGAAGACCACAACATCTACACCACCCAACAGGGCTATGTAGGCGCCGATCATCTTGCGCACCGAGACAGCAAAGACGTTCAGCGCCAGAGCGGACTCCGGATCGCGGGAGCGGGCACGCTCCTCCAGGGTCTTTACATCGCTCTCGCCGGACGAGAGACCGAAAAGGCCACTCTGATGATTCAGCAGAGCTTCGAGTTTGTCGGCATCGAGCTTTTCATTGCGCAGAAGATAAATGATCACGCCCGGGTCGAGGTCACCCGACCGCGTGCCCATGGAATGCCGCCAGTAGGAGTGAGGCCCATGGTAGTGTCGATCGATACCCCGTTTCGCAGCGCACAGAGACTCGATCCGTTCCCCAGGTGCGCAAAAATGGCCCGCTGGGGAACCTTTGTGCCGAAGTGATGTACCAGCGATTCATAGGAAATACCGTGGAAGCCATAGCGCCGAATTCCCGCGTCGAAGTATCGGCGTGGAAGAGGGAATCGCGATGCGACCTCTGGGATGGTCTGGTGAAAAGCGTCGTCGAAGCATGCGAAGTGGGCGGCCGCGGGGAAGATCGACTGGGCGGACGCAATCAGCGTTAGCGCCTGCGGAATGTGCAAGGGAGCGAAGTGGGTTGCCGAGCGCAGTTCATCCAAGACTTGCGGCGTGATGAGTTGGTGCTTGCACAGCTTCGGGCCCCCGTGGACGACGCGGTGGCCTACAGCTATTGGACTTGTATGAATATGCTCCCGAATTGCCGTAGCAAGAAGTCTGAGTGCATGGCTTTGCGATTCGTGAATACACTCGCGCTGTGCCAGCGAAGTTCCGTCGGCAGAACGAATATGTAGAGTGCCATTGTTATGCCCGATACCATCGGCGGCTCCGGTCAGCAGCGGCTCTTCATCGCTCGATCCGCGGTAATAGATTCCGAACTTCAGCGACGACGAGCCGCTGTTCAGTACGAGAATCAGATCGTCCTTGTTGGTTAGCTCTGCCACGAGGCTTACTTGGTCCATTTCCAATTGCGAATTTCTTCCTTATCAATACCTTCCGCGTGAGCGTAGCTGATGCTGTCGATGATTTGATCCTTCAGCCATTCTTTGACGTGCGCGCCGATAGGCTGCAGGCGCGGGACGCGGTCGATCACATCGATAGCCAGATCAAAGCGATCGACCTGATTGATAATTGCGAGTTCTAGTGGAGTGTTGATGTTGCCCTTCTCCTTATACCCGCGCACATGAATGTTCTCGTGATTGGTGCGGCGATAGCTGAGCTTGTGGATGAGCGAGGCGTAAGAGTGGAAGTTGAAGATCACGGGTTTGTTGGTGGTAAACAGAGAATCGAAGTCGCGCTCGGAGAGCCCGTGCGGATGTTCGGTCTCCGGCATGAGGCGGAAAAGATCGACAACGTTGACGAAGCGGATTTTTAGGTCAGGGAAGTGCTGCTTCAGAATCTGTACCGCCGCGAGCGACTCCATGGTCGCGATATCGCCGGCACAGGCCATCACTACATCGGGTTCGGCGCCATCGTCCGTGGAAGCCCAGTTCCAGATGCCAATGCCCTTAGTGCAGTGCGTGACGGCTTCGTCCATACTGAGATACTGAAGATGGTCTTGCTTGTCCGCGACGATGACATTGACGTAATCCCGCGAGCGCAGGCAATGATCCGTCACGCTGAGCAGGCAGTTTGCGTCAGGCGGCAAATAAATGCGCACCACGTCCGGACTTTTGTTGGTGACCACATCGAGAAATCCGGGATCCTGGTGCGTGAAGCC
>Ga0181536_10005285_pt1 | contig 13306 bp, 12 predicted proteins | sample PEATcosm2014_Bin_41_FD_121105 | JGI IMG/M metagenome (GOLD analysis project Ga0181536, IMG submission 121105) | Peatland microbial communities from MTU Mesocosm Facility, Houghton, MI, USA - PEATcosm2014_Bin17_60_metaG | ecosystem: Environmental > Terrestrial > Soil > Wetlands > Peat | place...
ACGCGAATGTTCTGCGCCGACGATTCCTGAGATGAAACTCCGTGATTGCTCATAAAAGTCTCTTTCTGGAGCGGCGACTTTGCGCTCCATTGTTAGTTATGACAGACGACGAGAAAGTACCAAAGTCTCGCGACATACGCAGTACATTCAGCGTTGATCGCCGGTCGTTAGCATGGTTTGTTGAGGGGTGTAGCCCAACGCGCTCATTACTGGTTGGATCGCGTGTGGCTTAAAGCGCCGGCTTTAGGAACAAACTTGGACAGATGTGTAACTAGGAACCCAGCCCATGAAAAACCGCAGATACTCATTGCGAGAGAAATGTCTGCTCCCGAACTAACAAGGCGCTCGATGAACGTCGAGCGCAGCATGTGCAGTGAAACGCGGCCAATACCGAGGCTGATTGACAAGGTGGCCAGCTTGCGCGAAACGCGGTCGAGTATTACTCGAGGCGAAGTTCCAAGCACATACTCTGATTCCGGCTGGCGTCCGTGCCGTTCCTCGAGCACCCGGAGTGTCTCCAGTTCAAGAGGGACATGGCGGACGTTACCAGGGTTGGCGGTTACAGAGAGCATTCGCTGCGGAAAATCGACATCGGTCCACCGGAGTTCGCGCAACTCCCTGACTCTGATGCCGGTACCCAACACAATCCGCAGAACGTCGCGGAGGTCGCGCATCCCTGGATGTTCGGCAAACAAATTCAAGAGCTGGCTAATGTGGGTATCGGAGAGGGTCTTGGGGAATTGAGTTCTAGAACGGGACTGATTTTGCTTTCTAATTAGCATGGTGAATCCTCGGCGCAGGTCGCGCTAGTTTGAGAGTAGGGTGATCGGTGAATGTACCAAAGGCTCAGAGGTAAGAGAGCTGAACGCTCTTTCAGACTGGAGATCCTTGGCGGATGAATTCCATGACCGCGAAATACTCGCGTGACAGACGGTCTGGTTTGACGCGGAAATATCTCTGGGTCGTGGCCAGGTTGGAGTGCCCCATGAGCTCTTGGAGAACTGTTGCAGACATGCCGGCATTGACATTCCGAGTGGCAAAACTATGCCGGAGCCTGTGAATGTGAATGTGGTCGATACCTAGTTTGTTGCACCAGCGGCTCAGAATGTCCTGAACATTTCGGCAGCTGATCCGCTTGCGCCTTTCTGAGAGAAAGAGCGCAGGATGGTTGTCCTTCATGCGGTGAGCCTTGATGTATTCCCCGAGCGCATGAAGCGCAGCCGGCCCTACCAGGAATCGCCTCCGCTTGCGCCCTTTGCCCATGACCTCGCCCGCCCCCAGGTAAGAGACAGTGCCGTCAGGAGCCTTGCGTCTCCGCGGCACAATCGTGTCCCTGTTCAACTGGCACAGTTCAGATAGCCGAAGCCCCGAGTAGAGAAACAGCAGAACAATCGCCTTGTCGCGGACATCTGCGATCCCCGCGACCAAGGCAGCCAAGGTATCGTCCTCGACCGCCCTTGGAAGTTCATTGTTCACTTTGGGGCGTTTGACCCTTGCGACCGGATTAGTGATGTTGCCGTCCGAGTTATCGCGTAGAAATTCGTAATACGCGGATAACACTGCGAGCCGGCGGGCGACTGTTGCAGGGGCAAGCGGTCCGCCGTGGTTTCCGGCAAGGTGATTAATGAACTCCGTGACCGTTGAAGGTTTAGCCTGCGTGACGCGCAGGCCTTTTTGACGGAGGAATTCTTCGTACTTGGCCAGATCCTGGCTGTATGCCCGCAACGTTTCCTTGCTGCTGGTCTGGCTCGACAAATTACTTAAGAACGCTTTGATTCGCATAAGTCCTTTCAATGTGAGAGGTTGCATACGAGATTGCAGGTAAGATCCATTACCGGCAATGTGCTCTAAGCTGCTGAAACGGAAAGAGTTAAAGGATCATTGCCGTTCATGGCGGCAAAATCCAAGAGCGAGATCACCTCGTCCTCGTCGGACTCGCGCCTCTCCTGTAACCGCGCGTATGCGGATTCATACTGTGCACGGACCGTCCCCTCAAGCACCTGGATGTAGCGCTGCATCGAGTTCCAGCTTTCCCAGCCGCCAAGCTCCTTGAGAACAGCCAACTCCATGCCGTTGTTCATCAATCGAGTCGCCCAGGTATGGCGCAGGCGATGAAAGCAGAAGTTGGATGCTGGTCCCTGATGATCCCGAAGGGCAGCCTTGAACGAGGCGTCCATTCTGCTACATATATGAGGATGGAGAGCATTGTTGTGAAATAGGTGATCGGAAGGACAGTCAGGATTGCGCTGCTGAAGCCAAATATCGAGGTGCTTCTTCACCTTCTGGTGGTAAGGAACTCGGCGGGTGCGCATGTTCTTTGTGGGCAGTCGAATAAAGATCTCCTGCGCAACAGAATCAATGTCACTAAGGCGAATGTTGCATACCTCACCGATCCGCAAGCCGCATTCTTCGCCGATTACAAAAGCCAGCATGAGTTGAGGATTGCCGGCACTCTCAACGACCTGCCATATCGCAGCCAGTTCCCTATCTGTGTATGGACGCGGATTAGCGGGTGCGCCACGCTGGTTGTGAATCCTGGGGATTACCGGGTTCGGCCGCTTTAGCCGTTCCTCCCCCATCAACCAGCCAAAGAAAGTAGACAGGTGGCCGACGAAGTTCCGGCCGGTCAGTCCGCGCTCACGCTCATGCGCGATGAACCTGGTGATGACCGAGGGACCAATTTGTTCAATATCGGAGATCCGCTCGTTCTCGTTCACGAAGCGAAAGAATTTCCCCATACTGACACGGACGGTGGGAAGCGTACCCGGCCTGTACATGTTGCCCGCTGCTGAGCGCATGTATTCCTCGATCAAAGTGCGAAACGGTCCAGTGGGTGCAAGAACCCGTTCCGTCTCGAACGTCAACCTGTGGGCATTGCAGCAGAATTTCTTCTCTTCTGCCTTGTCCTTACGACCCATGATCGGTCCTCCACAATGCAGGCAAGTTCCGATGAGATATTTTGTGGCGGCGTCGCGGTTCAGGCACTTCTTGCTGCAGAAAGAGCGGGAGCGTTGTGGCGCATAGTACCCGGCCGAAAGAATGTTTTTGCATCCTGGGCCTTCGCACGGAGCGGCCTCAAAGTAAACCTTCGGAGGCCTGCGGGTTGCAGTAAACCAGCTGGAGTTTCTCGTCGCTGTTCCTGCGGCGCTTTCTCGCGCTTCTATTCCCGAATTAGTGATGACGGTCGTCATGTTAGTCCTCCCGATCGCCGCTGCAGAAGGCCGATCCGGCCTTCGCAGTCACATGATCATCAGAAGCGCCATCTGGCGGATTCGGGGCCATCATCATCTCCCGATGGAACCGACGGGCTACGGGGTTTCCGCGGTCGTATTGCCCAATCGATGCGAGCCAGTTGAAGAAGCTCGACAGATGGCCCAGGAAGTTGCTGCTGCAGTACCCGTGGCTGCGGAGCCACTCGATGTAGCAAGTAACCGTAGTGGGCCGGACGAGATCGAGGTCCTTGAAGCCAAGTTCTTTGTTTACGAAGCGGAGGAATCCTGATAGGCTGCACCGCACTTGCGTGCAATAGCCGGGCCGATAAATACGCGGGGCGACCTCGCCCAAGTACTTCTCAAGAAGGCCGCGGAAGGGCCCGGTCCCATCGAGAAGGATTTCTTTCCGGTGTTCGCTTCCGGTTATGTAGCCGCCTCGGATTTTGACGGCAGTGTCATTCTCTAGCGGTGCAGCTGGAGTTACGTGTACTTCGGTCTCGCGGTCATTGAACATCTTGTTTTTCCTTTTCTGTTACTTGTTGATAGGTTGTAATCAAAAGACCAATTTCCTTCTTTCGCAGGGTTGTCGTTGCGAGCCAGCTGCAGAAGCGCGAAAGATTCTCCTGGAGGTTGCTGACGTGGAATGTGTGGTGGTGGTGTGGTACCCCCCAACTCAGGTATTCCTCAATAAGGTCGCGAGACAGTTCTGTCAGAATGGTAGGAGTTTCATCCTGGTGTTCGCTTTCCGGCAACTCAGCAGGAGATACGAGTCTTTCGGACTTTCGGTCATTGAACATCTTGGTTTTTCCTCGCCGCTATTTGCTGATAGGTTGCGATCAGCCGATCAATTTCCTTGGAATCGAAGCGTTGTTCACCGCAGAGAAGGATCGGTCGAATCTGGTGGGTGTCGATGAGCCAGTTAACCTTCGGCTCGGGGAGTTGCAGAATGGCGATGAGATCTGATTTCTGGAGCAGCCTGCGCTCCTGCGTGCCGAGCATTTGTTGTCTCCTGTTCACGTCGCGCCAGGAGGCGTCCCGCGTCAAAGCTCCGTCGAATCTTCGGATCCCGGCTTGCACGTGAAACATTCCTGACGTCTACAGCCATCGTGAATTAGAGAAGGCAACTATCAAAGCTTCAGCCCGCAGACCAGGGAGTGTTCCGTGCCATAGCTCCGTCGGACTTAATAATCCCGGCTTGCGCCCAGCGCACTTCCTGGTTACTATGACCATCCTGCGCGCGCGTCTCTCACTACCAAAGACTCGCCGCCTATTTTTCTGGAATGAGGCGAGGCCCGAGATGTTGGGCGACCTCATCATGGACAAGCCGGCGCTCGCACACTTTGGCTGATTCGCTCTTAGCCGATGAATTGCGGCACAAAGAATACAGCCAAACCGGTTCCGAAGTGGCTCCTGCTCGGATGACCGAGCTCACGCTGGCCGCAGCTCTGGTTCGGTACAGGTTGCGGGGCTGAGTCGCGATTGTCGCCGGCCGCGCTCTGCTCAGTTGATGAGTCGACGTTGCCCGGCGATGAATCCTTCAATCGGTCAACCTCGGCGTCAGAATGCACGCTCGAGCGCCTGGTATTCCGACCCGGAATTGAATCCAGGGCTACGGGATCGATGAAGATGCGGCGCCCATTCCGCCTCGTCGTGGGGCTCGGGTTCTTGCGAACCCATCTGTACACGGTACTGAGGGAGATACCCTTGATGTGGGCCACACTTGCGACCGTGAGCCCGCCTTTCGCTGTGCCAATCAATCCAACCATCCCATTTCCATCCTGACGTGATTTCCAGCCATATAAACGCTGGTGCTGAATGCGAAGCTCCATAGCTGTGGCCCACAAACTCGGTGCACGGCCGACCAGCGGGTACTTCGCCCTTCAATTCACAGAGTGCAGCACGGCGGTCAGGTACCAAAGGCATCCGGGAAATGCTTGCGGAGGGCGGTCTCCACACTTCGGGTGCTCTGGTCGCCACGCACAATGGAATCCGCAGTAGTCGAAAGTTGAAGGATGGCAACTGACTCACTTTAAGTGGTTTGCAGTTGCCCTATGCGGCCCTGGAGTATAGTTGCAAAATGGCAACGAAAGATCCCGCCCGCAAGTTTGCTGAACACGCGCTCGATATCGAACGGATCCTCGACTCCCGCCATATAAACGGAAGCGCAGGACGTGTTGTATTCATCTTGGTGGCCGCCGCTGTGCCCGGCGGCATTACGCAACGGCAACTTGCTCTGGAAACTAATCTGCCGAAAGACGCCCTGAGCAAGCTCATCGGATCATTGGTAAAAGCCAAATTGGTGGACCAGGACCGCGAGGGTTACAACGCTCGCATCAAGAAACTGACTACGACCCGTACCGGAAGAAAGCTCATCTCGGACATCAAGGCGGCCCTTAAACCACCAACGGTATCTAGGGTCCGTGAACAGCCAAGTTCTTACAAGCAAAGCTATCTTGATCTCACAGTTGCAGAATAGCAACTGTCAGCAAGGCTAATGATCTGTCGCCCTTGCTGCGCCCCGCCGCCTGTGGCGCTGTTCGCGCTTCTCGGCCGTGCGAGGGATATTCGGATTGAACATTTCCAGCCACTTGAACATCCAATCGCCGGTGCAACTGTTGGCGAACTTGAGGCAGTAGGCTAGTCCCTCGCGCTCCGGATCGATTGGCTTCACAACGATACTGTCGCCCTCTGGCTGGAACGCACTCTTGGCGCCGTGGCCCACCATGCCCCACCAGACTTTCTTTAACAGCTGGTCTGGAATGGGCCGGTTCGCGGTCACGAGAAGGTGAAAATGAGCCGGTACGGGTATGCCTGATTTCGACACTTCCTCAAGTCCACCTATAAAGCAGACCGATTCCCTCAGCTGTTTCTCAACGCTGTTCAGGAATTCACGCAGCCTTACGGCTGCGGTCTCGGCGCGAACATTCCGGGGAAACTCGAGCGTTACAAAGAATTGCCAACGGACGGGAGCGAGCCATAAGCCGAGGGCATCGATGAACTTACGATCATTCTGGGAAAGGATCCTGTATCTATTGCTCACGCAGCCCTTCGGATTGCCAACATCATCTATATGAGGTTCATTGCTCACAGGGTACACGATCTCCTATAGCGGCCGGTGGATCAGGAGAAGCGGCTGTCCGCCCCTCAGCCAACAGCTCCGAGCCGCCGGCGGTCTCCTGACTGCAGCTTGTAATTTGTGGGGCCGGACCGCGGGTTATGCCACATCGCGCTGCATGAGCCACACTCTTGTAAAGACGTGGGCGTGACCTACAGCCAGTCTTCGCCCCGGCCGAGAACTACCAAAGTCTCCCTGGCGCAAAAAGTCTCTGAGTCGTATCAGCGGGCATTTCGTGGGCGGGACAGTTCCCCGGATTATGATGGTTCTGATCGGAAAACCATGTTTGAGCAAGCCTTTAAGAATATCGACGACATCCTCCGCAAGGAGGCCGGCTGTACCACGGAGCTCGACTACACCGAGCAGAGCTCGTGGCTGCTTTTCCTCAAGTATCTCGACGACCTCGAGCGGGACAAGAAAACCGAGGCCCAATTGGAAGGCCGGCAGTACCAGTACATCCTGAAGCCGGAGTTCCGCTGGAATAGCTGGGCGGCGCCCAAGGGACGGGATGGCAAGATCGACCTCAACCGGGCGCTGACCGGCGACGACCTGCGCGATTTCGTCAACCAGAAGCTCTTTCCTTACCTGCAGGGATTCAAGGAGAAGGCATCGGGGCCGAATACGCTGGAGTACAAGATCGGCGAGATCTTCGGCGAGATCAAGAACAGGATCCAGAGCGGCTACAACCTGCGCGAGATCATCGACCATATCGACGAACTGCACTTCGGTTCGCAGGCGGAGAAACACGAGCTCTCGCACCTCTATGAAGCCAAGATCAAGAACATGGGCAATGCCGGCCGCAACGGTGGCGAGTACTACACGCCGCGGCCGCTCATCCGCGCCATCATCCAGGTCGTCAAGCCGGAAATCGGCAATCGCATCTACGACGGCGCCGTCGGATCGGCGGGCTTCCTTTGCGAGTCGTACAAGTATTTAACCGACCCCAAGCGCCACAAGCTCAGCACGCGCGACGTCAAGACGCTCCAGGAAAAGACTTTCTACGGCAAAGAGAAAAAGCCGCTGGCCTACGTCATTGCCATCATGAACATGATCCTGCATGGCATTGAGGCGCCCAACATCATCCACACCAATACGCTGACGGAGAACCTCGCCGACATCGAAGAGAAGGACCGCTATGAGATCGTGATGGCCAATCCTCCTTTCGGCGGCAAGGAGCGCGCCGAGGTGCAGCAGAACTTCCCCATCCGCACCGGCGAAACGGCCTTCCTCTTCCTGCAGCACTTCATTCGCATCCTCAAGGCCGGCGGCCGCGCGGGTATCGTCATCAAGAACACCTTTCTTTCAAACTCCGACAACGCCAGCGTCAAGCTGCGCGAGAAGCTGCTGAAAGAGTGCAATCTGTACACCATCCTCGATTGCCCAGGCGGAACCTTCCAGGGCGCGGGCGTCAAGACCGTGGTGCTGTTTTTTGAGAAGGGCGCACCCACGCGCAAAATCTGGTACTACCAGCTCGATCCCGGCCGCAACCTGGGCAAGACGAACCCGCTCAACGACGACGACCTCGCCGAGTTCGTCGAGTTGCAAAAGAGCTTCGCCGATTCGCCCAAATCGTGGACGGTCAAGATTGCCGACGTGGATAAGATCACCTGGGATCTCTCGGTGAAGAACCCGAACGGCGGCGAAGAAGTGCAGCACCGCAGCCCACGGGAGATTCTGGACGAGATCGCCGCGCTCGATGCCGAAAGTGCCGAACTGCTGGAAGGAATCAAGGCGCTGCTATGAAGAGTGGGTGGACGATCGAACAGCTGGGCGAAATTGCAACTATCAACTATGGCTACACAGATAGCGCCAAGAGTGAAGCGGTCGGGCCACGTTTTCTTAGGATTACCGATATTCAGAACGAGAACGTCGATTGGGATGCGGTTCCATTCTGCTCCATTGATGATGAAGGGCTGAACAAATACCGCTTACGCTCAGGCGATATTGTCTTTGCACGGACAGGCGCGACAACAGGAAAGAGTTTCCTTGTTCAAGATCCTCCGGAGTCGGTTTTTGCATCTTACTTGATTCGCTTGCGCCTCAATGACAGAAGGTTTCTCCCCCAATTCGTTTCATACTTCCTCCAGACGCCTCAATATTGGCAAGCGATCCGGGATGGTTCATCAGGAAGCGCCCAGGGGGGATTTAACGCAACGAAGCTCGGTGCGTTGAGCCTTCCAGCTCCGCCAGTATTGGAGCAGAAGCGTATCGTCGGCATACTGGATGAGGCGTTTGAGGGCATTGCCGTTGCCAAGGCTAACGCCGAAAAGAACCTCCAAAATGCCCGCGCCCTCTTCGAAAACCATCTCCAAGCCGTGCTTACGCAGCATCGCCCCAGCTGGGTCGAGAAGCCCTTGGGAGAGGTCTTCGCTACATCTACAGGGACAACCCCACCAAAGAACAATTCGGACTTCTATGGGGAATTCATGCCGCTTGTTAAACCACCAGAATTATGCGACGCCCCTATTGATTCTGCGCTAGATAACATATCGGAAGCTGGTTCGGAAGTTGCACGGATACTTCCACCGCAATCGATTCTGGTCTCATGTATTGGCAATTTGGGAAAGATTGGCATCAACACGGTTCCGGTCGCCTTTAATCAACAGATCAACGCCATCTTGCCTGACGAGCGAAAGGCTATTCCTGAGTTTATCTTTCTTCAAGCAATATCCAGTAAGTTCAAAGATCAATTGGAATCCTTGGCATCGGGGACAACAGTGCCAATTGTCAACAAATCTAAATTCAACAGCGTCAGAATAGCTTTACCGCCTCTATCTGAGCAGAAGACGATTGCAGCGCAACTCAACTCGCTCCGTGAGCTGGCCAAACATCTCGAATCCATCTACCAGGAGAAGCTTACGGCCCTCGACAAACTTAAGAAGTCTTTACTCCACGAAGCATTCACCGGCAAGCTGTAGGGCATAGATACATGTCATGAGGAACGAAGCCGAGACCAGAGCCGAGCTGATCGATCCCGCCCTGCAAGCGGCGGGCTGGCACGTGGTCGAGGGTTCGCGCATACGGCGCGAGTTTCCCATCACGCTGGGCCGGCTGGAGGGTCGCAACAAGCGGGGCAAGCCGCTGACCGCCGACTACGTGCTGGAGTATCGCAACCAACGGCTGGCAGTGATTGAGGCCAAGGCGGAAGATGAGCAAGTATCCGAGGGAGTAGGCCAGGCCAAGCAGTACGCCGACAAGCTCGCCATTCGCCACACTTACTCGACCAACGGCCACGGCATCTACGCCATCGACATGGAAACCGGCAGGGAAGGCGAGACTTTGCGCTTCCCCACGCCGGATGAACTGTGGGCGATGGTCTATCCCAAGCCCGCCCCCTGGCGCGACCGTTTAGCACTCATCAAGACCCCGGACAAGAGCGGCACCTGGAGCCTGCGCTTCTACCAGGAGATTGCCGTGCGGCGAGTGCTCGAGGCCATTGAAGCCGGCCGGGACCGCATCCTGCTGACCATGGCTACAGGCACGGGGAAAACTTCGGTCGCCTTCCAGATTGCGTGGAAGCTTTACAGCACTCGCTGGAACCTGAATGACTGGCGCAAGGGCACGGCGCCGGCGCGGCGGCCGCGCATCCTGTTCCTGGCCGACCGCAACAACCTGGCCGATCAGGCATTCAACGACTTCACAGCCTTTCAGGCTTTCCCGGATGACGCCCTGGCCCGCATACGGCCCGAGGAAATTCGCAAGAAGGGCAGGGTGCCGAAAAATGCCAGCGTCTTCTTCACTATCTTCCAGACCTTCATGAGCGGGACGGACGCGGAGGGCAATCCAGCGCCGTACTTCGGTGAGTATCCGCCGGATTTCTTCGATTTCATCGTCATCGATGAGTGTCACCGCGGCGGCGCCAACGACGAGAGCACCTGGCGCGGCATCCTGGAGTACTTCAAGCCGGCCGTCCAGCTGGGCCTGACGGCCACGCCACGCCGGGAAGAAAACCGCGACACCTATCTCTACTTCGGCGAACCCGTTTACGTCTATTCGCTGAAAGAAGGTATCAACGACGGATTCCTGACGCCGTTCCGAGTGAGACAGATTACCTCGAACCTTGACGAGTACGTTCTGGCGCCGGACGACGACGTCGTTGAAGGCGAGGTCGAGGCCGGACGCGTCTACGAAGAAAATGACTTCAACCGCATCATCGAGATCAAGGAGCGCGAAGCCCACCGCGTCCGCCAGTTTATGGACCGGATCGACCAGCGGGAGAAAACGCTGGTCTTCTGCGCCACCCAGGACCATGCGCTGCTGGTCCGCGACCTGATCAACCAGATGAAGCAAAGCAACGATCCGAACTACTGCCATCGGGTGACAGCCGACGACAAGGAGATTGGGAACGAGCACCTGCGCGAGTTCCAGGATAACGAGAAGACGATTCCGACGATATTGACCACGTCCCAGAAGCTCTCGACGGGCGTGGATGCACGGAACATCCGGAATATCGTACTGATGCGGCCGATCAACTCGATGATCGAGTTCAAGCAGATCATCGGGCGCGGCACGCGGCTATTCGACGGCAAGGATTACTTTACGATATGGGATTTCGTGGGAGCGCATCACCACTTCAACGATACGGAGTGGGATGGCGAGCCTGAGAATCCCGAACCTTGCGAGCATTGCGGGCAATACCCCTGCGTATGCCCACCGGGCCAGCCGCGACCACAGCGGCCGTGCCCTGTTTGCGGCAACCGGCCATGCACCTGCGCGAAAGATCCCTGCCCGGTCTGCGGTGAATTACCTTGTGTGTGCAAGCGTAAGGCGGTGGTCAAACTAAGCGACGGAAAGGCCAGAGCGATCCAGTCGACAATGGCTACCACTTTCTGGCATCCGGATGGCACGCCAATCACCGCGCAGCAGTTTATGGAGATGCTCTTTGGCAAGCTGCCGGAGTTTTTCAAGGACGAGGAGGAGCTGCGAAAAATATGGAGTGTCCCGGATACGAGAAAGCTGCTGCTGCATGGGCTTGCCGAAAAGGGCTTTGGAAACGATCAGCTCCATGAGATGCAGAAGATTATTGACGCGGACAGGAGCGACCTCTTCGACGTGCTGGCTTATGTGGCCTACGCCTTGCCCCCGGTTACGCGCGAAAAACGCGCGGCGCAGGCCAAGACAGCAATTGGCGCGCAGTTCACGAGCAAACAGCAGGCGTTTCTCGACTTCGTGCTGGCGCACTACGTGCACGAGGGCGTCGAAGAACTGGACCGCTCCAAGCTGGCTTCACTTCTCAATCTGAAATACGGGACAGTTTCTGACGCGATTCTAAACCTCGGTGCACCGGAAGAGATTAGCCAGTTGTTCGTCGGTTTTCAGAAATATCTATATGATCGGCAGTCTGCGAGCACCACGTGAATGCGATACGGCTAGACTCACATCAGCCGTCCAAGATCTCTTGACCGAGACAAGAAATTGGCAACTGACGAGGTGGATCCTGAAGGGCGTCATACGGTACTGAGTACATGAAGGAATCGAAGCCAGAGCCATCGGATGTGAAGTTGCAGACGCTATATCGCGAGGTAGCGGATCTTTACGCCCGTCGTGCGAAGGATTGGGACCTTGCGGAATTCATTACGGCGGCCCGCGCAGCCGGGATTAGCATCAGTTGGGACAGTCTGCTCGTGATCAGTCAACTTGGGATCTTCCCTCGAATGGGAACAGTTGTCCCAGGTTTTGTGACCTCGTTTATTGCAGCGTGTGCCGCTAAGCGCAAACCTAAAAGCATTTTCGATGGATGGGCTGGCATCGGATCATTGCTCATCCCTGTCGTTAGCGCGAACATGCCAGCAACGGGTACCGGTGTTATACGGTCCGTGAATGAGCTCTCGGTTGCTCAATCGATGAGTGGGAACGCAACGATTAACTGGATTCAGGCTCAGATCGTCGATTGGCCAACGCTCGGGGAATTTGATTTTATCACTTCCTTTCCGCCAATCAATTTGCCCGCAGAGGATTCTGTGATCGAAAAGGACGGAGTGAGCTTGAATGTACGCGACTCGGCAAGCTACACGCACTTGCTGCAGAGCGCTGTTCACCTGGGTAAAAATGGGGCTGCCACATTCCTCGTGCCAAATGGGTTCTTCTTCCACGAGGGGAAGGCTCTCGTCCGAGAGTCCCTTCCAAAGTTCGGTTTGCACATGAACGCCGTAATTGCATTGCCGGCGGGGACTTTTGCGCCGGTGACTAATATCCCGCTCAACATTCTCGTAGTTTCGCGAATCCCGACGAGCGATTTGTTCGTTGGGCAGCTTACTCCGGCCACAGACCAGACGGCTTTGCTCAATAACCTCCTTGAGCGCAAGCAGGGTCCTTCACTGGAACTCGGCAGACTTTTAGCCCGCGAGACATTTACCTCATTCAACGCCTTGCAAACGGCGGATGAGGAGGACCGCTTAGCAAAGCGAAGTGGTCTTGCGCGCGCGGCGCTCAGCGACGTAGTTAGCGAGGTTAATCTTGGCAAACAGACCGATGATGGCGGGTTTAACAATCTCCCCAATTGCGTGTATCTCCCGACAATCGGAAATTCACCTGCCGTCACCGACCTCGACTCTCTCCAAATCAAGCCACAAAACTGCGTTCAGCTCGTTGTCCGGCCAGAGGTCGCTCATGCAGAGTTCCTCGCAGGGTTCTTCAATAGCCCTCTTGGTCGCAAAACGCGCACGGCAATGTTAAGTGGAACGTTCATTCCAAAGCTGTCGAAACAAACCGTCACCAATGGGCACGTCTATTTGCTGCCCTTGGAAGCGCAACAAAACGCGATGACGGTGAGTCGAGAAATCCAAGAATTGCGCCTTCGTTTAGAGCAACTTGAACGCGACTTGTGGATCCGGCCAGTTGATGCGCTTCGCGTGGGTAAGGTCGCTTCCGGCCTCAACCAAAAAGAGGGATTTGAGTCTTGGTTAGAGACGCTTCCGTTTCCGCTTGCCTCGATTCTCTGGCGATACCAAGCTGCAAGCATTCCGGAACGTAAAGTCGA
>Ga0181536_10005287_pt1 | contig 13296 bp, 9 predicted proteins | sample PEATcosm2014_Bin_41_FD_121105 | JGI IMG/M metagenome (GOLD analysis project Ga0181536, IMG submission 121105) | Peatland microbial communities from MTU Mesocosm Facility, Houghton, MI, USA - PEATcosm2014_Bin17_60_metaG | ecosystem: Environmental > Terrestrial > Soil > Wetlands > Peat | place...
CGCCGCGCAAGGCGACCTCGGCGCCGCGATAGGCGATGAACGTGGCCGGCCGCACGACCAGGTGCGGATGCACGCCGTTCGGCGCGGTGCTGTACGCCAGCAGCGCATCGGCCACCGGCCGTTCGCGGCCGTCGCTCGGATCGTTCACCACGCTGGCCGTCGCCGTACCGAGCTCGCGCGTCACCAGCGTCGCCGAACCGCCCGAGTCGAACGCCATCCCGTCGACGGTGCCGAAGCCGCGCATCAGCGCTCCGAATTCGGGCCGCGTCAAACCGATCGAGGTGGCCGGATTCCGGCCGTCGGCAACGATCAGCAGCAACGTTCCGTCCGGTTCCAGCGCGGCACCGGAAACCGGAAAGCGCACGTTCGTTTCTTCCGGCGCCGGACTGTTGGGATCGACGGCCGGCGCGCCGTTCGCGACCAGCAGCGGGCCGCCGCCGACCGCGGTACGCAACGTCGACGTGCTGGGGGTCGTGTCGAACGCGAGCGTCAGCGCATCGCCCGGGTTCGGCACGGGCGCGATCGCTTGCGCGGCCGGACCGAAACCCAACAGCAGGCCGCTCACCGGTCCGGGCGGCGGCGCGCCGACCGCCGTCACGCGATACGTGCCCGGCGCGCCCGCGATCGGCGGGTCGACCGGAGCGAGCGCCGCCGCGACGACGTTGGGCATGGCGGCGAGCGAACCGTAAGCCGGCGTCAGCAGTGCCGCGCCGCCTTGCGGCGGCCATTCGTTCACGCCGGTCAACGGAACTTGCGCGTTGCCGTAGGCCACGCTCCCCGCGAACGTCATCGCCCCGATCGTCACGTCACCGCCGGTATCGACTTCGAGCGCGACGCGTTTCGATGGCGTGCGCAACAGCGTGCCGTCGCGTACGACGACGTTGAGCGGCTGGTTCGTGTTCCCGATGTCGAAGTAGTCGGCGTTGATGCCGGCGACGGCGCCGGTGCGCGCCGCCATCGACGAAACGGTTTCGCCGCTCGAGATCAGGTGGTCGCGCGCGACGACCGTGCCCAGCCGGACGTTCGGATCGTGCGTGTCGATCGCCACCACGTGCACGACCAGCGGACCGGCGCTCGTCGTCAGGCGGTAATCGGTGCGCCGGATCCCGGGCGCGACGTCTTCGGGAGCCGACCATTGCGCGACGACCAGCGGAAACGGCGCCGGCGGCGCCAGCAGCAGCGGTAGCGGAATCACGGAGTGGGACGCAACGGCGTCGGTTCGACGTGCGGACGCGGCGTGGTGACGATCGTTCCGAGCGGCGCCGAACTGTAGACGAGCAACGCATCGGTCACGTAGCGCTCCTCGCTGAAATCCGACGGCGTGTTGCGCACCGTGATCGCGTGGTTGCCCGGCGCGCGCGAAACCAATGTGACGGAGCCGCCGGAATCGAGCGCCATCGCGTCGATCATGCCGTACCCGCGCAACAGCTCGCCGAATTCGGGCCGCGTCATCCCGATCGACCGCTCCGGATGCCGGCCGTCGACGGCGACGAGCATCAGCGTGCCGTCGGGCATCGTGCCGATCGCGACGACGGGCCACTGCACGTCGCGCTCGTCGGGCGCCGGCGCGTGCTTGTCTTCATACCATTGACCGTCTTTCAAGAGCAGCGGCCCGGAACCAACCCCGGCCACCGCCCCCGGCACCGGCGGGTCGAGCGTGTAGTGCACCTCGACGACGTCGCCCGGTTGCGGCAACGGCTCGCGCAGCAGGTTGCTGAAGCCGAGACCCCACGTGACCGGGATCGGTGCGAGCGCAGGTTCGAGCGAAAGCACGCGATAGCGTTCGTCGCCCAGCGGCGCGAGGCGGGCAAACGTCACACCCGGCGCGGCCGGCAGCAGCTTGCCGTAGTCGGGCGTGATGATCGTCGTGTCGCGCGTCGGCCACGAGTTGAACAGCGTGACCGGATAGCGGCGCACGCCGTCCTCCACGGCGGCGCGCAAGTGGAAGCGCGCGAACGTCGGATGGTTGTTGCGATCGAACACGACCGCTTCGTGATCCGTCGGTCCGTGCATCAGCACGCCCGACTTGATCAAGAGGCCCTGCGGCTCGTAGGTGCGGCCGATGTCGAAGTAGTCGCCGTTGGCGCCGGCGACGGCCTTGGTGCGCAGCGCGAGATCCGACGTCCGCTCGCCGGTCGAGATGACGTGATCGTGCGAGAGCGCGGCGTCGAAGTGCAGGGTCGGTTCGCGCGGGTCGACCGCGATCAGCTGTACGACGTGCGGCACGGTTCCGGTCGTCATCGCGTATTGGCCGAACGTGATCCCCGGCGCGGTCGTCTCGACGTTCATCCAGCGCAGGTTCGGCTGCCCGGCGATCAGCGCGAACATGTGCGCCAGCGCGCGCAGATCGCGCGTGCCGGAGCTGCGAATGCGGCCCCAATCGCCGCCGTCGTGCACTTCGCCGACCGCCGCCACCGGCGTGCCGTCGTCGAGCGTCGCGTCGAGGCCCGTGCTGCCCAGACCGTCGGCGGCGATCGTCACCGGCCCGGTCAACCCGTGCAGGGCGTGCCCGGCGACGGACGCTTGCACGTTGTCCAGCACGAACGTGCCGCTCGGACCGGCGGCAGGGGCGAACGCGACGTTGCGCGCGAGGCCGTCCGTCACGCTCACGTCGGCGTCGCCGAGCAGCGCGGTCAGCGGCGCGAGCGGCAGCGCCGCGGCATTCCAGCGCGCGTCGCTCGCGCTGAACGGATACGCACCGGTGTCGGCGATCACGTTGCCGCGCAACACGTAGGTGAGGCGCGCCGCGGCGTCCAGCGTTCCGTCGATCCCGGCCAGCTCGACCTTCGGTCCCCCCTCGGCGCCGCGGGTCACCGTCACCGCCGCGTTGACGACGTGCACGACGAGCCGTCCGATGCCGAGCACGTGGCCCGCATTCGGCGCGCCCGCCAGTTCGTCGCCGGTCAGCGCGTCCAGCGCAACGGTGAGGTGGACGCCGGCCGGGCGCACGTCCCAAGCGTCGCCGTTCACCGCGTACGAAACGTTATCGGCCGTTAAGATTGCCGAGCCGCCGGCCGTTTGGACGCGCACGCCGTCGAGGATCGTCAACCCGTCGGAATGCCGCAGGTTCGCAATCGCCGCGTCGCCGCCGAACGCTCCGGAGAGCGCGCGCTCGAGCACGATCTTCTCGATCGTATCGTGCGCGGCGGCCGCGAGCGCGATCAGGAAGAGCACGACGCAGCCGGCGATGACGGCGACGCGGCGCAGCGCAGGCCGAGGGAAGGTACGCCTCCCCGAAGCAACATGGCCCTTGATGGTCAACCGCTTCCTCGCCTGGACTGCCTTCGTTTGCTTCATGCTGGTTGCAGCACCCGTTCGGGGAGCCGATGACGGACTTCCGCAAGTCGCTGCCGGTGGACGCACGCCGTACCTCGCGGTGATCGTATGGCACGACATCGTTCCGGTGAAGGAACTTTGGTTCGACACGACGCTCGATACCTTCAAGACGCAGCTCGCCGCGATCGCACGCGGCGGATATCACGTCGTCACGCTCGAGGCGGTGCGCGAGCACCTCGAACGCGGTGCCCCGCTGCCGAGCAAGCCGCTCGCGTTGACCTTCGACGACAACGGTCACGGCATCTACGAGAACGCGTTCCCCTTGCTGCGCGCGTATCACTTTCCGGCGACGATGTTCGTGCACTCGAATTTCGTCGGCACCACGACGCACGGCAAACGCCACACCACCTGGCCGCAACTCCTCGAGATGTCGCGCAGCGGCGTCATGACGATCCAGAGCCTCACTGCAAACCATCCGCCCGATCTGCGCAAGCTCAGCGACGCCGGCGTCGTGCACGAGCTGACGCTCTCGCGCACCTCGCTGCAGTACCATCTCGGCCACAAGATCTACGCGCTGGTCTATCCCGAAGACAACTACGACGCGCGCCTCGAGAAGCTCGCGGCGGCCAACGGCTACGAACTCGCGTTCATCGAGGATTGGGGCAGCGCCGGCGATTCCGCCAACCTGCTCGAGATCCACCGCTACTCCGCGCTGACGCGCTTCGCCCAGGCGCTCACCGACGTCGCCGCGGGTCACGCTCCATAACCGCCCCCGCCGCTGCGACGAATGCGCGCGCGATCGCGCTCTACTTGCCGCAGTACCACCCGATTCCGGAGAACGACGCGTGGTGGGGCGCCGGCTTCACCGAGTGGACGAACGTCGTCAAAGCCCGGCCGCTGTTTCCCGGTCACTACCAGCCGCACGTTCCGGCCGAGCTGGGTTACTACGATCTGCGTTCGCCGGCGACGCGCGAAGCGCAGGCGACGCTCGCGCGCGAGCACGGGATCGAAGCGTTCTGCTATTATCACTACTGGTTCGCCGGGCGCCGCCTCTTGGAGCGGCCGTTGCAAGAGGTGCTTGCCGAGGGACGACCCGACTTCCCGTTTTGCGTGTGCTGGGCAAACCAAACCTGGAGCGGTATTTGGCACGGCGCGCCGCGCCGGATTCTCCTCGAACAGCGCTATCCCGGCGCGGACGATCATCGCCGTCACTTCGAGACGTTGCTCCCGGCGTTCTCGGATCCGCGCTACGTGCGCGTCAACGGCCGGCCGCTCTTTCTGATCTTTCGCCCCCAGGAGCTGCCCGACGCGGCGCGCACGCTGGACCTTTGGCGCGAACTTGCCGCGCGCGCCGGATTGCCGGGACTCTACATCATTTGCCAGCACACCGATCCCCGTTTCAACCCGCACCGGCTCGGCTTTGACGCGTCGATGATCGTCACGCTCGGCCCGCGCGGGCGATTGGGGCTGCCCGGCCGGCGCCTGTTGGCCATGCTCGAGCGGAAACTCGGTCGACCGCTCGTCTTCGGGTACGAAGCCGCTGCGCGCAATGCGGTGTCCGCACCGGTTGCCGGCATCCGGAGTTATCCGTGCGTGATGCCGAACTGGGACAATACGCCGCGCAGCGGCGTCCGCGGTATCGTGCTGGACGGCTCGACTCCCGAGCTCTTCCGCGGCGTCGTTCGAGCCGCCGTGGAACGCGTTCGTCGCGAGCCCGCGGAGGAGCGCTTAGTGTTCGTCAAGTCGTGGAACGAATGGGCGGAAGGCAACCATTTGGAGCCCGACCGGAAGTGGGGCCGCGGTTACTTGGAAGTGCTCAGAGAAGAACTCGAGCGCCAGACGTCGGTGATCGGCGCGACGCCGGCGGCGTTACCCGACGGCGGCAGTCCGTAGAAGTCTTCGAGCGTGCGCAGAATGCGGTAGTGGTCGACGGGTTCGGCATAGCGGCCCGGTCGCACCATCGGGCCGGCGAACATCGTCGGGATCGAGTTGCGCGCATCGAACCCTTCGTCCCACGTGAACACGACCAGCGTGTCGTGCGTCGCGGCCCACTTCAGTAGCGGCCCCAGGTGCGCTGCGGCCCAGTCGTCACCTTCCTTCACCGTGCCGTCGTGCATGTCGTCGTTGACGTCGGGCACGATGAACGCGACGGTCGGCAGCGCGTCGAACGACGTCAGCGCTGACAACGGCCGGTGCAACTGCTGCGGGATGTTGCTGAACGACGTCCACGGCGCGTGTTTGCGCGCGTACGTTCCGGCCGAACAGCCCATGAAGCCCGCCGCCGGCAGCGCTTCGGAGTACGCCGCGAAGGTGAGATGCGCCGCGAGCAGCTCGCTGCCGAGATTCGGCGCGCCGGGCGGAATCCCGCGCGCGGGACAGCCGTCGCCGTTGGTGTTCGTGAGGCCGGCCAAGAGCGCGAAGTAGTTCGGCAAGCTGGGATGCGTTTCGGCGTGGGCGTTGGTGAACAACGCGCCGCCGCGCGCGACCGACGTGAGGTAGGGCGCGTTGCCGCTCGAGACGATCTGCGCGAGCGTGTGGTTCTCTTCGATCACCACCACGACGTGCGCGGGGCGCGGCAGCGGAGCGAGCACCGCCGCCAGCATCAGGGCCGCGAAAAACATCGTCAGCGCTCACCTTCGAAGTAGTCGAGCTCCGGTTCGCTACGCACGATGGTACCGGTCGATTCGACCAGCAGCTTGCGCGAATCCGGATAGTAGCACACGTCGCCGCCGTCGGTGTTGGCGAACATGAGGATCAGGCAGGCCGTATCGCTCTCGTTCGAGAGCCGGTGCGCGCCGGCCGGACCGGTCGGAAACGCGATCACGTCGCCGGGCCGCAGCGCAAACGTGCCTTGCGGCGTGCGCAGCGTCGGCGTCCCCGACCACACGACGAACGCTTCTTCTTCCTGCGTATGCCAGTGGTAGGGGCAGTAGACCTCGCCGCGCTCCAGCACCCCGAGCGCGTAGCCGAGGCGGCGTGCGCCGAGCAGCCGGCCGACCTCGGCCGCGGCGCCCGTGTACGGCGGCGGAGCGTCGTCGTGCAGGATCGCCAGGTCGTCGAGGTTGACGCGGCGCGTCAACACGTTCGTACGCGCGTCGAGCATCTCGGAGAGCGCATCCCAGCCGCGGTGGAACACGGGCATCCCGTCGCCGACGAGCAGATGCCGCACGCCCAGCGCGAGCAGCGCGCGCGCCGAGAGCGCGGCGCGCGCGGGATCCTCGAGCTTCTCATCGGGCATCAGGCGCACCGCACCGGCCGGAACGCCCCACAACGCGTCGCCGGTGATCGCGCTGTACGTCGCGCGGTGGAAGAGCGCGAACTCGCCCGTCGTCTTGAAGCCGTCGAGTCCGATCACCCGCCAGCCGAAGAGCTGCTCGCCGTGCTCGACCGTGCGCTCGACGGCGACGCTCATCTCGTTCGCGTCCGGCAGCGACGCAATCACCGGCACGCGGTAGCGCTGCGCGAACGCGGCCGCCGCGCGTTCGTGGTCGCGGTTGGTGACGACGACCGCCGCCAGTCCGCGATCGTCGACGAACGCCAGATCGCAGGCGTCGGGTTCGAGCGGGTCGACGACCATGTTGCCGCCGTGGCCCTCGACGAACCAGGCGTTGAAGAACATCGCGCGATCGGCTTGCCAGCGTGACCAGGTGGCGACGCCCGGAACGATCGTCGCTTGCATCAGGGTGCGCTCGCGATGCCGTCGGCCGCGTCCCGCGCCGTCGCCGCCGCGTCGCGCTCCGACGCCGGGCCGTACCCGCCGCCGCCGGCGGTCTGCACGACCAGCGTCTCGCCGGCGTTCACTTGGAGGGTCACTTTCGCGGGAAGCGTGCGCATCGTCTGCCCTTTCTCGTCGCCGGGCGCGATCAGTGCGTGTCGCCCCGGCGCGCCGTCGCCGCCGCCCGCGCTGCCGTGCGGACGCACGGCATGGCGCTCACCGAGTAGCGAAATCGTCGCCGAACCGGCACGAACCTGCAGCGCCCGAACGAGTCCGGCGCCGCCGCGATAGCGACCGGCGCCGGCAGTCGCATCGGCGAACTCGTAGCGCGTCACGCGCAGGGGAAACGTTCGCTCGAGGACCTCGATCGGGGTATTGAGCGTGTTGGTCATGTGGGCTTGGATCGCGTCGACGCCGTCGGCATCGGGGCGCGCGCCCATGCCGCACCCGTTCGTTTCGTAGAACGCCCACGGCCGCCCGGACTCATCGATCCCGCCCATCATCACGTTGTTCATCGAGCCGCCGCTGGCGGCCGGAACGCGATCCGGCGCGAGCCGGCCGAGCGCCGCCAGCACCAAGTCGGCGTTGCGCATCGACGTCTCGACGTTGCCGGCCGATACCGGAGCCGGACGGCGCGGGTTGAGCAGCGTGCCTTCGGGCACGACCACCTCGACCGGCCGGAACGTGCCGTCGTTCATCGGGATATCCGGCGCGAGCAGCGCGCGAATCGCATAGTACACGCCCGAGAGCGTCACGCCGTAGACGGCGTTGAGCGGCATCGGCAGTTGCGCTGAGGTCCCGGCATAGTCGAGCCGCATGCGATCGCCCCGTTTCTCGAGCCGCAACCGCAATTCGATGCTCGGTTCGCCGCGCTCGTCTTCCAGCACGTCCGTGCACTCGGCGACGCCGTCGGGGAACGCACGCAGCGCGGCGCGCATGCGCCGCTCGCCGTCGGCGATCGCCTTGTCCGTCGCCTGCGCCACCGTCGCCGCACCGTAGCGCCCGACCAGCTCGAGGACGCGGCGCTCGCCGGTGAGATTGCCGGCGAGTTGCGCGCGCAGATCGCCGCTGCGCGTCTCGGGCGTGCGCGAGTTGGCGCGGAAAAGCGCGACCGTTTCGCGCACGACCCCGTCGGCGCGCATCAAACGCATCGGCGGCATGATGAAGCCTTCGGCGAAGAGTTCGCGCGCGTCGGGCGGCATCGAGCCGGGCACCATTCCGCCGACGTCGGCGTGGTGTGCTTTGTTGCAAGCGTAACCGAAGATCGTGCCGTCGACGAAGATCGGCCGGATCACGGTGACGTCGTTGAGGTGCGTTCCCGACAAGTACGGATCGTTGACGACCCACTGATCGCCCGGCGCCATCACCTCGCCGCTCGCCGCGATGTCGTCGAGCGTGCGGCGCAAACCCCACGGCAACGAGCCGAGGTGCACCGGAATGTGCTCGGCCTGGGCGACCAGCCGCAGCTGCGCATCGAAGATCGCGCATGAATGATCGAGGCGCTCCTTGATGTTCGGCGAGTACGCCGCGTTGCGCACGGCGATCCCCATCTCTTCGCTCGCGTAGAGCAATCCCGAGACGATGATCTCGGCCGTAATCGGGTCCGGCGCGCCGGTGATCACGCGCGTTTCTCCAGCTGCAAGTTGCCGCCGTCGTCGGCCTGCGCGCGCCAGCCGCTCGGGACCCACGTCGTGGTGTCGTATTGCTCGACGATCGCCGGGCCCGTGAAGGCGTCGCCGGCGCGCAAGCGTTCGCGGTCGTAGATCGCCGCGTCGGCGAACGCCCCGGCATCCCACGCGCGCCGCGTGCCGATGCGCGCACCCCCCATGTCATCCCGAGCTTGTCGAGGGACCGCCTCAATCGTTGTCACTGGGTGGCTGCCCCCTTCGACAGGCTCAGGGCAGGCTTTCGACAAGCTCAGGGTGACGTGGGATTGCGAGCCGATCGCGGTGACGCGCACTGTTGCCAGCTCGACGCGTTCGTCGCGGGAGGCGTAGCCGTAGCGGCGCTCGTGCCGTTGGTGGAACGCTTCCACGATCGCATTCTCGTCGCCGTCGAACGGGACGGTGAGGTCGAACGACTGTCCGGCATAGCGTACGTCGAGCTCCGCGACAATGCGCATGGCGTCCTCGGCGACGCCTTGTTCGCGCAGCGCGTCGCGCGCTTCGTCGCTCAACGCCGATGCTACATTGCGCGCGGCGCTCAACGACGCCGCGTCGAGCGGCGTCACGAGCGATCGCGAAAGGGTCGCGCGAACGTCGGCGGCGAGCAGTCCGAGCGCGCTGAACAACCCCGGGTAGCGCGGGATGACGACGCGCCGCAGGCCGAGATCGGCGGCTAGCGCGCAAGCGTGCAGCGGTCCGCCGCCGCCGAACGCCATCAAGAGGAAATCGCGCGGATCGAGCCCGCGCTCGACCGAGACGATGCGCAGCACCTTGGCCATCTCGGCGTCGACGAGCGCGACGATGCCGGCGGCGGTGCGCTCCACGTCGCCCCCGAGCGGTGCCGCGACGCTCGCGACGGCGGCGCGCGCGTGGGCGGCGTCGATCGGGAACGTGCCGCCGACCAGCGCGCCCGGATTGAGCCGGCCGAGCACGACGTTGGCGTCGGTGACGGTCGGCTCGGTGCCGCGGCCGTAGCACGCGGGTCCCGGATCGGCGCCGGCCGAGAGCGGGCCGACGCGCAAAACACCGACGGCGTCGAGCCGCGCGATCGTTCCGCCGCCGGCGCTCACCTCGGCCAAGTCGACGAACGGAAAGCGCACCGGATATCCCGATCCCTTGCTCGCGCGTCCGCTGTGCGTCGAACCGGCGGCTTCGAATTCATAAGCGATCTCGGGCCGGCCACCGACGATCGTGCCGGCCTTCGCGGTCGTGCCGCCCATGTCGAACGACAGCACGTTGGCGGCCCCGATCTGCGCGCCGACGGCGGCCGCCGCGATGACGCCGCTCGCCGGACCGCTCTCGATCAGCGTCGCCGGCCGCTCCGCCACGTACGGCAGCGCGGCGGTGCCGCCGTTGGACTGCATGACGAACACCGGCGCCGTAATGCCCAGCGCGCGCACGCCGGCGGCCAGACGTTCCAGATAGCCGCGCACGACGGGCAGCAGCGCCGCGTTGACCACGGCCGTCGAGAAGCGCTCGTATTCGCGTTCCTCGCGCACCAGCGCCGACGATTCCGACACCTCGACGCCGGGGAGGGCCGCACGCAGCGCGCCGGCGACCGCGCGTTCGTGCGCGTCGTTGGCGTAGCTGTTGAGCAAACCCACCGCGACGCTGGCGATGCCGCGGTCACGGATGGTCGCAACGGCCGCGCCGACGCTGTCGTGGTCGAGCGCCACGTGCACGCTGCCGTCGTAGTCGATGCGCTCGCGCACGGTGAGGCGGTCCTCGCGCCGCGCCAGCGGCACCGGCCGCCGGACGTGCAGGTCGTAGACCGCGCTGCGTGCTTGGCGACCGATCTCGAGCACGTCGCGAAAGCCCTCGGTCGTAACGAACGCCACCCGGGGCAGGTCGAGGTGGACCTGCCCCAGCAAGGCGTTGGTCGCGATCGTGCTGGCGTGGGCCAGCTGCACGATCTCCGCCGGATCCACCTCGCGCAACAACGCGCGCAGCGCGTCGAGCAGGCCTTCTTCAGGCGCCTTGGGGGTGGTGGCGACTTTGAAGCGGCGGATCGTTCCGCCGGCGTCGGTCGCGACGAGATCGGTGAACGTGCCGCCGACGTCCACGCCGACGCGCCAGTTCACGCGGTCCGGGCTTTCGTCAGCCCGGCGATCGGGTGAAGGTTAGTTCCAGTGCAGCTCGCGCTCGATTTGTTGGCGTTCCCACTCATCGGAGAACGCGACGTCGTCGGCGGCTTGAGACTTTTGCCCCAAGCGGCGCTCGCACCAGCCGAGAATTGTCGCAACGAACGCGTCGAGCGCGTCGTGCGAGAGTGTTTTTTTCCGTTCCATAGGCTAATTATAGGTGACGTAACACGCTTTGTCAGTGGCATTTGTCGCTACGTAACTGCAGAAAACTTTCTCCCACCACGTTACGACGCGGTCGCTAGCTGCCGACGAGCTCGCGCAGCGCGTGCTGGAACACCTTGGGGGCCTTGCCCTGGAAGAGCACCGACTCGTTGCCGCCGATCTGCTTGCGCAGTTCGATCAGCTCGTCGCGCAACGCCGCGGCCTTTTCGAACTCGAGGTTGGCGGCCGCCTCGCGCATCTTGCGCTCGATGTCGTTCGACATCGCCATCGCGACGTCGCGCGGCAGCTTTTCGCCTTTGAGGCCGGTGGCGGCGACGGTGCTCGCGCTGACCAAGGCCAGAATATCGCGCACGTCCTTGCGAATCGACTTGGGTTCGATGCCGTGCTCGAGGTTGTAGGCGATCTGCCGCTCGCGGCGGCGCTTCGTCTCGCCCAGCGCCCGCGCCATCGATTCGGTCACCACGTCGGCGTACATGATCACCTTACCCTCGACGTTGCGCGCCGCGCGGCCGATGGTCTGGATCAGCGCGGTGCCGCTGCGCAGATAGCCTTCCTTGTCCGCGTCGAGGATGCCGACCAGCGACACCTCCGGCAAATCGAGCCCTTCGCGCAAGAGATTGATGCCGACCAGCACGTCGAACTCGCCCTTGCGCAAATCGCGCAGAATCGCTACGCGCTCGAGCGTCTCGATCTCGCTGTGCAGGTAGCGCACCTTGAGACCGTTCTCGAGCAAGTAGTCGGTCAGGTCTTCGGCCATCTTCTTGGTGAGCGTCGTGACCAGCACGCGCTCGTTCTTTTCGGTGCGCTGGCGGATCTCGTCCATCAGGTCGTCGACCTGATGGCGCGTCGGCCGCACCTCGACTTCCGGATCGACGAGGCCCGTCGGCCGGATCACCATCTCGACGACCTGCGCAGAACGCTTGGTCTCGAACTCCGCCGGCGTCGCCGACACGTAGATCACTTGGTTGAGATGGGCCTGGAATTCATCCGCCGTCAACGGACGGTTGTCGAGCGCCGACGGCAGCCGGAAACCGTGCTCGACCAGCGAGAGCTTGCGCGAGCGGTCGCCGCCGTACATCCCGCCGACTTGCGGGATCGTGACGTGCGACTCGTCGACGAACAACAGCCAGTCCTTGGGGAAAAAATCGAGCAAACAGAACGGCGTCGAGCCTTCTTCGCGGCCGGAGAGGTGCCGCGAATAGTTCTCCACCCCGTTGCAGTAGCCGACTTCGCGCAGCATCTCGAGGTCGTAGCGCGTGCGCTGTTCCAGCCGCTGGGCTTCGAGCAGCTTGCCGTTGTCGCGAAAGAATTTCAGCCGGTCGACCAGCTCTTCTTCGATCGCGTCGATGGCGCGGTAGAGTTTTTCTTCGGGCGTGATGTAGTGTTTGGCCGGGAAGATCTTCAGCTCGTCCTTCGACTCGACGTACTCGCCGGTGAGGATGTTGACGACGTTGATCGCCTCGACCTCATCGCCGAAGAACTCGATGCGGTGGACCAGCTCCTCGTCGACGCCGACGAATTCCAGCGTGTCGCCACGCACGCGGAACGTGCCGCGCACGAGGTTGAGATCGTTGCGCCGGTACTGCATGCCGATCAGCTTGCGCAAGAAGTCGTCGCGGTCGATCGTATCGCCGATCCTGACGTCGGCCGAGAGCTCCATGTAATCGGCCGGCGAGCCCAACCCGTAGATGCACGAGACGGAGGCCACGATCAGCGTATCGGGCCGGGTCAGCAGCGACTGGGTCGCGGCGTGGCGCAAACGCTCGATCTCGTCGTTGATCGAGGAGTCCTTGGCGATGTAGGTATCCGTGTGGGCGATGTATGCTTCGGGCTGGTAGTAATCGAAATAGGAGACGAAATACTCGACCGCGTTGTGCGGCAGGAAGTCCCGGAACTCCGCGCACAGCTGCGCGGCCAGCGTCTTGTTGTGGCACAGGACCAGGGTCGGCTTCTGGACCATCTCGACGACCCGCGCCATGGCCATGGTCTTGCCGCTCCCGGTCACGCCGAGGAGCGTCTGGGCATGGTCCCCGCGCCGGACGCCGGCCGCCAGCGCGTCGGTCGCCGCGGGCTGGTCGCCGGCCAGCGCGTACGGACTGACCAACTGGAATTTGGGCATAAGAACTCCCCATAACACCACCGGGGACCCCAAGCGCTTCAGGGGGCAAGCGTCGCTCGTGCGAAGAAAGGTCCGGGGCTTCCCCCGTGCGCTCAGGCGATCTTGGGGAGCGTTAGGAGTACCTCCGTGATTCAGCCGCCGCTTCTGTTTAGCGGGACTTCGAACCGAGAGCTTGCCGACGAGATCGCGAAAAAGATGCAAACGCGCATCGGCAAC
>Ga0181536_10005292_pt1 | contig 13291 bp, 15 predicted proteins | sample PEATcosm2014_Bin_41_FD_121105 | JGI IMG/M metagenome (GOLD analysis project Ga0181536, IMG submission 121105) | Peatland microbial communities from MTU Mesocosm Facility, Houghton, MI, USA - PEATcosm2014_Bin17_60_metaG | ecosystem: Environmental > Terrestrial > Soil > Wetlands > Peat | place...
CATCTTCATGGCCGGTCAGGCGAGGCCCAAGACGCCGGACAGAGTCGCGCCCATGGCCTTCTAGAGGGCGATCGGACGGCAAGCGGCCCGGCCCGGCAATGGCTGCGCCCGGCTATTTTCCGCCGGCCCTGCGGGCCTTTGCAGCGCGAAACAAAATAGCCGGGCTTCGCCATCCTCCGCTGGCGCTCCGGCCCTGCGCTGCGCTCCGGGTTCTGGCCCGTTCCGCCCGCCGTCTGGTGATCGCCACGAAGGCCACGATGGGCGCGGTCGATCCGGCAAAGGACCTCACCATGACGACCGACCACGACGACACCGAATTCGAACCGCCGCACACCTCCTCCCCGACCGATCACGTGCTCAACGAACTTCAGCTCTATGGCTACCGTCCCTTCGACGACGAGCCCGATCCGAGGCCGCTTCCCGAAGGCGATGCCGTCACGGGAGCCGTCTCCGACATCTTCGACGCCCTGGTCTCAACCCTCAGCGACACGCGCCTCGAACCCGACCTTGACGACCTGCTTTGGTCGACCGTCAACTTGTTCCACCGCGCCACAGATCGCATCGAACGCGAACTCGACGACAACGAGCAGGCGCAGCGGAGGAGTCAGCGGGAACAGAACGGCTCAGAGGTGCGCTCGGTCGAACTGGAGCGCCTCACCGCCGAGGGCATCACGCTGATCGAGCGCCGCAACACCATGGAGCTCTTTCGCGACCAGGCCGCCGAGCGCTTCGAGGTTCACACCGGCTCACCCTGGCGCCCCCGCTCCGGATCGCTGGTCAACCATCGCACACTGACATCGGCAATGATCGACAGCCGCGATTTCCTCGCCGCCAAGCGTCGTGCGGAGACCGAGGTGCTGCTGCCGGCAGGACCCAAGATCGCGCTCACCGGCGGGTTCGACTTCAACGACCATCGTCTGATCTGGGATCGGCTCGACAAGGTCCACGCGAAGCACCCCGACATGGTGCTGCTGCACGGCGGATCGCCGAAAGGCGCCGAACTCATCGCCGCCAAATGGGCGACCAACCGCAAGGTGCCACAGGTCGCGTTCAAGCCCGATTGGACGAAGCACGCCAAGGCCGCACCCTTCAAGCGCAACGACGCGATGCTCGAAGTGCTGCCGATTGGCGTCATGGTGTTCCCCGGCACCGGCATCCAGGGCAATCTCGCCGACAAGGCGAAGAAGCTCGGTCTCCCGGTGTGGAAATTCGGCGAGGGCGGCGCCTGAGCGCCGCCCTCTGCCGGACGCGCGGCATGATGGGGAGATTTGCTATAGTAGACTGCTAGTTGCAGTCTGGGTGACTGGGGACGACCTGTCCGTGGCGGATTCCTGAGCGAGTCAAGCATATGCCCGATGAGACGGGATACACGTACGACGTATTCATCTCCTATAGCAGCCACGACAAGGCGTGGGTGCGGGATTCGTTGCTCGAGACAATTGAAGCCGCCGGGTTGCGAGCATTCATCGACTTCCGCGATTTCAAACCTGGTGCGCCTAGCATCAAAGAAATGGAACGCGGCATCACGGACTGCCGCAAGACCATTGTGGTGCTGACGCCGGCCTACGTCGCAAGCGAGTGGTGCGAGATGGAGGGTGTCATGCTGCAGACGCTCAGCCCTGCCAATCGTGACCTGCGTCTCATCCCGTTGCTGAAGGCACCTTGCGACAGGCCACTTCGTCTCGGCGCACTCACGCACATCGATTTTAGCGATGGCGCGGACATTGATCTTGCCTTGCGGAAGCTCCTTGCCTCCTTGGAGGGGCGCGCTGGGTTTACCGATGATGAACCCATTCCTGCGGATATTCAGGCTGAGCGCGACAAAGCGAAAGTCTTGATGGACAGCGACAGGCATGCCGAGGCTCTGCCGATCTTAGAAAATGGGCTCGCGCTCGCGGAGCACGCCGGTCATGCACGTGCAAAAGTGAAGATCCGCCTGAGCTTGGCTCACGCGCTTCATGATGCGCGCGACGATTTCTCGGCCGCGGAAAAAGTCTATCGTGATGCGCTGGTCTTGGTACCCGTCCAAGACCACGCTCTCAAGCGGACAGTTTTTCTGGGAATTGGCGAGATGCTCCTGCTCGCGGGGCGCCTCGATGAAGCAGCCGCGATCGTTGCGGCGGTGGATGAGAGCGCCAAGCAATCGGGCAAGAAAGTGGAATTGGCATGGTCGCTAATGCTGCGGGGTCATCTGGAGCAAGCCCTGGGCTTTAATCCGCGCGCCGTCTCAACGCTGGACCAAGCGATTGCGCTATTTTTTCAGGAGGGCATGTCGCTTTCGGGTGAGGAGAAGCGGCACAACGCGTCGGCGCTAGCCCTGTGTTACCTCAACAAGGCTGCTCTGGCGCGCGAAGAAGGCAAAATCGACGACGCGCTTGCGCTTTGCGATAAGGCGGCGCAGCAACATCAGATTTCTGAAGATCGCCTTGACGCTGGTAAGGCTCTTGTATTCCGTGGTGAGCTTCATTGCGCGCAGGCCGAATGGGAACAAGGCTTCGAAAGCTTTCGCAAGGCGATGGCATTGTTCCTGGAAATCGCAAACCCGCTGTGGCTCGCGCGCGCGGTCGAGCGGGTTGCGCGCCTGCATGCAATGGGCGAGCGATGGCAGGAAGCGGTGGAAGGTATGCTTGCAGCGGCCTCGGGCGCGTCAGAGGCAGGGCATGCGGGCGAACAGGTGCATTTTCTTTGTGAGGCGGCAGCGTTCGTTCGCCAATGGAAGCGGCGGGTGGGGCGAGATGGAGTGCTTCGCCATCTGTATTCGCGAGCCAACGAAGTACCGAAAGACCAGCAAGCCGCGGTCTATGCGGCTTTGACGACAACCAGCGATGAAATGTATCAGGCGGTAAATGCTTTAGTTCGAGACGATGCCGATGCGCGTGTCCTGCTCGACGAGGCCAAGCGCATAGCCGAGGAGGCGCATCTGCCTCGGCATCTCGCAAACTGCCTGATCGACGAGGCGCACCAAGGCACTTCGCGCGAAGACGTGACCACGCGAAACGCTCTCCTCGCGCGGGCGATCGAGTTGTTCAAAGAGGAATTGCGCCGTGTGCAAACGCCCTCGGCCCGCGGACAGCTCATGGGCCGCATCAGCGCGCTGCACCAAGAACTCGGGCACGATCTTGAAGCGTTGTCATGGCTTCAGCGCGCCGGCGAGTTATTTGAGAAAGCCGGCGATGTGCACGGGCTTGCAAATTACTATGGGTCCTTGGGCCACACGCTGCGAACGCAAGGGCGGCTGACTGACGAGATTACGACATACCGAAAGACGCTCGCACTCATTGAAGGGCGCAGTTTTCATCATGAGGCAGCCGGCGTGCGCGTCAGCTTGGCGAGTGCGCTGCGGTTTCGCAAAGAGTATGGCGAGGCTCAGCGGCTGCTAGACGAAGCCGAAACGATTTGTAGGCAGCATGAATTCGAGGACATGCTTTCGGCGATCGGTTCGTGCCGAAGCAAGATCGAGCGGGAACTGCAGGCCGCCCAAGCGCCATCACGCACACTGCCAGAGTTGCTGCAGAGTCTCGGCCAGTTGCTCGCTTACCGGCACGAAAGCCGCTCCGCTTATCTGCCCTTCTGGTATTTTGCGATGCAGAGCGAACTGCTGAATGCCTTACGATCGGGCCCGGACCTTTCCTTGATGGTGATCACAGATGAGGTGAAGCGCTTCATGGGCCTCGCGCGCGCACTGCATCATGTGGCGAGAAACTTCATCATGGTAACTACGATCGAGCCGTCGGTCACCATTGAGCCATCCCTGCTCGCAATCCCGCCAACGTGGGAGTTTCCCTCGACGTTCACCTTCATGTTGACGAAAAAACGGAGTGGAAATGCGCCCGCCGATGAGAGCGAAGCGGAAGATCAGCAGGATGATGCGCCGCTACCTCGGGTGCGATTTGTCGGGCCGGCAGCGCAAATACCGCTCTATATGCCGGTCGAACACAAATCCGACGTTGAGGGTGAAGGCCACATGATGGCGCTAAAGGCCTCATTCCTACCTCAGCAAGCCATCGATCTTATGATCGGTCAGCCGATCGAAGAATTGACGGCATGCCGCGCGCTGTGGATGGCACTCCCGCGGCACGGTTCGAAAGATCCGTTTCTGACCGATTTGAGGATCGCGCATGAGCGCGCTTTCTTCCCAGTCTATATAGATCGGTTTCCTGCGTCGGATGCCGCAACAGTGTGCGGCACAGCTCAGGTCACAATCCCTGAAAGGGCGCTTAAAGGCGGATCGCCTGCGGATGCCAACAAGTGGCAGCGCGCTTTGCTGAAGATCGCAAAGCTACCGAAGGAGCTAGCGCAATCAGCATTGCTCGATTTGCCGGAGGTTTTTTCGCCGGACGACATCGGAGGCAGCCAGGCTGTTCAGATCGATGTCTCATTATTTGAATTCCTGGAGATTGATACGCTCGTTGTGCAGCCGGCCATTCTAGTGCGTGGTGATGGCTTCTTGACCGCAGAAGCCCGCTGAGCGCCATGGCTAAGCGCCATTGGTCGAACGTCTCTCGATCAGAGAGTTCTTTCTCTCCTAGGGCGGGCATGTTGACGCGGTTTACACATTCAGACCGGATTCCAAAAAGCTACGAATGAGGCTAACCTAATCGTTGCGCCGCGGTGGTGGTGGAAGGCGCGACCGTCACAATTATTGTCACGGAGGCTACCACCATGCTTGTCATCGGACTCATCCTCAGCGTGTTTGGGATCGGCCTGTTCTGCTGGCTGATCTTCACGCTCGCCGTCTACGCCTTGCCGTTCTTCGTTGGACTGACGGCCGGGATGGCCGCGTTTCACGGCGGCGCCGGCGTCATCGGTGCGCTGCTTTTCGGCGTTGTCGCCGGCGCTCTCACCCTCGGCGTCGGGCAGATCGCCTTCGCAGTCGTTCGCCCGCTGCCTCTGCGCGCCGCCATCGCGGCCGCCTTCGCAATTCCGGCGGCCATCGCCGGCTATCATGCGGTTCTCGGTCTTTCCCAGATCGGCGTGCCGTCGCTTATCTGGCGCGAGATCTTCGCCTGGATCGGCGCCATCTTCATCGGCGGTACGGCGTGGGCGCGACTGACGGTCTTCGCCGAGCCCCTGCCGCTGCGGCCAGGCGGAGCGCCGCAGAACGAGCCTCAGCCACTTCTGACGGCCGCGACGCGCGAGAGATAAGCATCGTCCTCATCGTCGATTGAGATTGCTTTGACGATCACGCGCGGAAGGATCGTGGCTCTAGTCACGCAGCATGCGGCCCCTGTCGAAATCGCGCTTCGCCAGTGTGGGAGCGATCTTTAGCGGCTTATGATCCATCGGGTGGAGCGTCCCGGTGCGGCAGTTGCGCGGCAAACGATCCCGCCCTTTCCTACGCCATGGCTTCTTTCTCTACGCCTGAACGCACCGACATCTTGTGCAGGACAACCGACATCCGCCACGTCTTCTCCCGAGGATGCTGTTCAAGCACGGACGCACCTGGCCTCGTGATGGCCTGATCTGGCCGAAGACCGGCTGCGCCTCGATCGCCTGAGCCGCAACGCCGTCGGATCGACTTTCTTCCCCTGGGCTAAAGCCCATTCCTCGCGAGGCAAGAAAGTCTCACCGCCGTCATCCTCCGCTGCGCTCCAGCCCGCGAGCGGGTGCGTCGTCGATCGTCCCCGGCCCGTCGATCGCCATCGAGGCCGCGGTGGTCGCGGGCTCGAAAACAGCAAGGAGAAGTGACATGGCTAATATCGGTTCTTTCAAGAAGGTCGGCAGCGATTTCCAGGGCGAGATCGTCACCCTCAGCCTCCAGACCAAGGGCGTGCGCATCGTGCCCGAGACCAGCCGCTCCAACGACAACGCCCCCAGCCACCGGGTTTACGTGGGCCGGGCCGAGATCGGGGCCGCCTGGTCGAAGCGTTCCAACGAGGGCCGCGACTATCTCTCGCTCAAGCTCGACGATCCGTCCTTCAACGCGCCGATCTTCGCCAACCTCTTCGACGACGAGGACGGCGAAGGCTACACTCTCATCTGGTCGCGCCCCAGCAAGCGCAACGGCGACTGAGCCGGCCCCGTCTGCAACGCCCCGCCCGATCCTTCGGGCGGGGCTTTTGCGCCAAACCTTTCGGACAGCCGAAGGGTCATTTCTTCGGGCCGCCGACCCCGTTCTTGCGGCCCCGGAAACCACCGTGGACGCGCGAACCGCCAGTCCGCGAATCACTCGAATCGCGGAGCGCCGCCGACCCTCGCGGATCGGCTTTTTCGCGTTCACCGGGCGGTTGCAGCACCGCAAAGCGACTATTATAGTCGTATTTCTGGTGCGCGCAGATCGTCTGTCGGAGGTGATCATGAATGATCACCGGCCGACAAGTTCGGGCCGCGCGAGCCTTGCTGAATTGGAAGCAGGAGATGCTCGCCGAAAAAGCCCTGGTGGCGCTAACCGCCCTGAAGCGTCTGGAGTCCGAAAGGCAGCTCCAGGTGCACGAGGGCACGCGCGACCAGGTGCGCCGTGTTCTAGAAGCTGCTGGAATTCTGTTCGTCGAATCCGACCGTGGCCGCGGCGTCATGCTCCTCCATGAGGCAGAGCCGGCAACGCGGCCAGTGAGAAAACCGGCGACCTTGAAACGATAAGGGCGGTTCGTGTTAACGTTTAGGAAACCGTGCCGCTGAGGAGCCTCGATGCAGTCGCCACCCTTGGATCCGCCGGTGGACGATGTCGCCCCAACCGCCGCAATCCTGACCGGTTACGATGAGCGACATGCCATTACCTATCTCCGTCTCCTCGATGCCGATGCCGATGGGGCTGACTGGAGAGAAGTTGCAAAGATCGTCCTGCATATCGACCCCGTACGGGAACATGATCGTGCGCGGCGAGCATGGGAAAGCCATCTCGCGCGCGCCCGGTGGATGACCGAAAAGGGCTATCGTCACCTTCTCCAGGGCGGCGCACCTCATTAGTTCCGTGCAGGATTGGCAATGCGCAGTGCCAATCCTGTCAGTTTCGGAGCGCTACCAGAGCGTGCATCCTTCGCTCAGAGCCGTGGAACGGCTACTGGTCAGAGGAGACGTTACCCATGGCTCGCGCCGATTGGCGATCGGCGAGCGCGTATGAGGACCTGCGGCCGCTCGACGCGCCTGCCTTCGCTTATCAATTTCTGCTGCGGAACCCTGACTTTCTAAGCGACCACGCGCGCCTGGCACACAGCAGCCGGAACCGGACACTCGACGCCGCAGAGGCCGAGGCGTTCGCCCGGCGCTGGGGGGTACGATTTCAAGCGAAATCTAAATCCCGCGCGACACGCCGCACTCTGGACGGCCCAGACGCTCCCGAGCGTGGTGACCCTGACGAAACTCCCCGACGGCCTCGCCGAACCTCGACTTGAACTCGACGCGCGCAGCCTCCAATCCCTTCTCGCTATCGGAGACGACGATCAGATCGTTGAACTGCGCGGAGCGCGCTTGCGGCTTCACCGCGAGGACAAGGCCAGCCCCCCTGTCGCCGTGCTCCTGCCGCTTGACCGGCTCTTCGACATCCGCGCCGCCGCCGCGCTGCGCCTGTGGCGCGCGCTGACCGGGCGCACGCTAGGCCCCGACCCCGGCGCACTCACGCCCGAACGGCGCGGCCGGCTCATCCTCGCGCTGCGCGCGCTGGATGGCCGGCTTGATCGCGCGACCTACCCCGAGATCGCCGCCGTTCTGTTCGATACCGCCCCCATCTCCAAGCGCGACTGGATTTCGCACGAACTGCGCGACCAGACCGGCCGGCTCGTTCGGCTCGGATTCTCCATGATGCGCGGCGGCTATCGCCGTCTTCTCCTTCATCCGTATCGCCGCCGCCCGTAGCGCGCCGTCCCTCCGGATGCGCTTTCGCCACCCTGAGAGATCGCTCTATTTCGGACCGGCCCCCTTCCGCCACCGTGATCGCTAACAGCCGCCGTCATCCGACGGACGCCCACACGATCACGGAGGTATCCCATGTCCACCAATCTCGCGGGTCTGCCGCCGCGCTACCTGCGCACGCCAGAAGCTTCGCGCTTCGTCGGCCTCTCCATCCGCACGCTTGAGAAGCACCGCATCTACGGCACTGGCCCGCGCTATTCGAAGCTCGGCGGGCGCGTCGTCTATCGTATCGAAGACCTGCAGACCTGGGTCGACGCCGCCGCCAAGGCGTCGACATCCGACCCCGGCAAGGTCGTCGTGCTGCCGGCGCGGCGCCACACGCCGGCCGAACTCGAACAAGCCCGCCAGCCGCGCCGCTGACATCGCTCATGTCGACGCGCCACCGCACCCGTTCCGAACGCGAGCAACTCGAACTGTTTCGGGCGCTGCCGCGCGATCTCGCGCCGCGCGACGCGCAGGACCTCATGGCCTATCCGTTCTTCTCGCTCGCCAAGACGCACCGCACGACGCCGATCGACTACCGGATGAACGACATCGCCATCCGCGTGGAGGCCGTGCCCGAGCATGGCATGGCGACCATCTGGGACGCCGATGTTCTGATCTGGGCCGCGTCGCAAATCGTCGAGGCGCGCGACTCTGGCCTGCGCACGTCGCGCCTGATGGCCGCCACGCCCTACGAGATTCTGAGGTTTATCGGCCGCGGCACCAGCGCGCGCGACTACCACCGTCTGAAGGCCGCTTTCGACCGCTTGCAGTCCACCACCGTCGCCACCTCGCTGCGCCAGGCGAGCGAACGGCGTATGCACCGCTTCTCCTGGATCAACGAGTGGACCGAGCACGCCGACGCGCACGGCAACGCCGCCGGCATCGATCTCATCGTGCCCGACTGGTTCTATCGCGCCGTCCTCGACGACGCGCTGGTGCTGACCATCGATCGCGCGTACTTCACACTGACGGGTGGTTTGGAGCGCTGGCTTTACCGCCTCGTGCGCAAGCACGCCGGCAAGCAGCGTGCAGGCTGGCGGTTCGATTTCCGTCATCTCTACGCGAAGTCGGCGAGCCTCTCGCCGTTCAAACGCTTCGCCTTCGAGCTGCGCGACATCGCCCGCCGCCAGCCTTTGCCGGGCTATCGCCTCGGCGTCGATCGCGCGAGCGGCGGCCGCGAACTGCTCGCCTTCGTCAGCGAGACGTCTTTATCCACGAGGGCCTGTGGACAAGCTGTGGAAGCGGTCGTGCTATCGGGAACCGCGAGGCACGTGCCATCAGGAACCGCGCCCTCGTGCTATCAGGAACCGAAAGCGGCATTTTCTCCAAGCGGGTCAAATGTTTCCGAGCCGCCTAACTTAGAGTCTAACGAAGACTCTAACTTTTCTGCTGTTGGCGGCGCTTCTTCGCGGGGGAAACCCGGGAAGGAGGAGCGGCGATGATTGTCGCGCTCCTCAACCAAAAGGGCGGCGTCGGCAAGACCACGCTCGCCCTGCACCTCGCAGGCGCTTGGGCAGACCAGGGCAAGCGCGTCACGGTCATCGACGCCGATCCGCAGGGTTCGGCGCTTGACTGGTCGGCGCAGCGCGCCAAGGAGGCCGTGCCGCGCTTATTTGGCGTCATCGGCCTCGCCCGCGACACGCTGCACCGGGAAGCGCCCGCGCTGGCTCGTGATGCCGACCATGTCGTCATCGACGGCCCACCGCGTGTCGCGGGCCTGCTGCGCTCGGCCTTGCTCGCCGCCGATCTCATTCTGATCCCCGCGCAGCCATCGCCGTTCGACGGCTGGGCGTCGGCCGAGATGCTAAGGCTACTTGAGGAAGCGCGAATCTTTCGCCCGCAGCTCGTGGCGCGCTTCGTGCTTAATCGCTGCGCGGCGCGCACCGTGATCGCACGCGAGACCGCAGCGGGCCTCGCCGATCATGATCCGCCGGTCCTCGCGTCCCGCATCGGCCAGCGTGTCGCCTTCGCCGAGACCGCGCGCTCCGGTCGTCTCGTCTTCGATATCGACACCGCACGTCACGCGGTGCGCGAGATCGTCGCGTTGGCGGCCGAAGTCGACCGGGTAGTGCGATGAGTGCGCGGCCAGCCAGCCGCGGCTTTGCATCGCGCCCCGGTGATCCAGAGACCTGGGTCCGTGCGCCCGAGCCTTCGATCACGGCGCCAAGCACCAGCGACCTCTTCACCGCGCGGCTGACGGTCGATGTGACGCCGGAGCAGCGCGCCCGGATCAAGATCACCGCCTTCCAGCGTGGCCAGACCGTCGCCGACATGCTGCGCGGCCTCCTCGCCCGCGAATTCCCGGCAACCGATGGAGGACAGACATGATGGCGAATCCCGCCTTCGCGCAGGCGCCGCCTTGTTCGCCCGACGCGCTTACGGCCGTCGAGCTCACCTGGCTCGAGAAACGCGTCGAACACTGGATCAGGTTCGGCCGCGATGCGGGCGAGACGATCATAGATCGTCGCCGCCGCGTGCTGAGCTTCGCCCCGAACACCGTCTTCGCCTTCGTCCGCTGGGCGGCGAACGACTTCGGCACCGTCGTCTCGCGCATCGACATCGTGCGGTCGGTCACGCCGGGGGAAGGCTATCAGACGCTGCCCTTCGTGCGTCCCGGCGGCGAGATCCTGCTGCGCATCAGCGGCTGGCCCAAGGTCGAGCGCGTGTTCGCGGCGATCGACGCCGTCGAAACCCTCGGCATCGATCCGGCCGACGCGGCGCCCGAACACTGGCGGCATGTCCACAACCGCCTCGGCGCCGGATACGAGCCGCGTCCTTATAGCCGCGACCAGCATCGCGCCTGGCTTCTGCGGCGGCGGGTGCTGTGATGACGCGCTTCGGCTACGTCATGACGACGTATTTCGCGCTGCTGGGTTTCGTCTGGGCCGCGGTCTTCCCCGTCTCGCCGAGATTTATCTGGAACGCCAGCGCCAGCGTGCCGATCGGCCTCTACGCCATTCGTCCGGCCGGCGTTCTGCACGTCACGGAGCTGGTGGTGGTGCGGCCGCCCGCGGCGCTGGCGAGCTTCCTCGATCAGCGCCGCTACTTGCCCAAGGGCGTGCCGATGCTGAAGCGCATCCTCGCCCTGCCAGGCCAAACCGTCTGCCGATCCGACCGCACGATCACCGTCGATGGAATCGCCATGGGCGAGGCGCTCGACCGCGACAGAAGTGGTCGAATGCTGCCCGTCTGGCAGGGCTGTCGTGTCGTCGCCGGCGATGAAGTCTTCCTCATGAACTGGCAGTCCACGGGTTCCCTCGACGGCCGCTACTTCGGTCCGCTTCCCGCCAGCACCATCGCCGGCCGGGCCGATCCACTCTGGACGCGCGAGGAGGATTGAGCGTGCCCGACCGTCATCCACCGATCGCCATCCTCTCGCGCGCGCCTCGCCAAAACCCTTCCTCCGTTCCGGCCATGCCCGTTCCGATCGCCGGCAAGCCACCGCACAGCTACCACCGCCGCCACCGCTTTTCGGCGTGCATCGGCTTGGCCGTCCTCGCGATGATCGGCTGTCGTGCGGCCGACGCCGAGCCCGCAACGGCTCGCCCTATGGCGTTGCGATCAACTTATGCGCCCTTCTCAGCTTTCGTCGCCGAAGCCTCGCAGCGCTTCGGCATTCCGGCGGCCTGGATACGCGCCGTGATGCACGCCGAGAGCTTCGGCGATGCGCGCGCGATCTCACCGAAGGGCGCTATCGGTCTCATGCAGATCATGCCGGAGACGTGGGCCGGCCTGCGCCAGCGCTACCGCCTCGGCGCCAATCCGTACGACGCGCACGACAACATCATCGCCGGTGCGGCCTATCTGCGAGAGCTGCACGACCGCTACGGCATTCCCGGTTTCCTCGCGGCCTACAATGCCGGTCCCGGGCGCTGGGAAGACCATCTCGCGACCGGCCGGCCACTGCCTGCTGAGACGCGCGCTTACCTCACCCGTCTCGCGCCGATCGTCGGCGGACGTTCAGCGGACGACGCGATCATCCTCGCCACCGTGGTGAGGTCCTGGACGGAAGCATCGTTGTTTCCAGCGCGCCCGGCGAGTCCGTCAAACAACACGCCGTCGGCAACGCCGCCGCAGTCGACCAGCCGTCCGGCGCAGGATTGGACGGGCCTCGCGCCGCAGTCCGATGGATTGTTCGTCGCTCGGTCGAACCGGGAGCGGTCGCAATGAGTGCGATCGGTGGCCATCGTGCTGTTGAGGGCTGTGGCGGCAATTTGGGTGTGAGGAACAGTCAGCACAGGAACCCAACCCACGGACGGCAAGGGAAAAGGCCGGCCCTCGGCGCGGCGCATGTGGTTGGTAAGATTGAGGAATTAGCCAATGCCCCGAACACCCCCTACTGGCGCTTTCTACAAATAATCCAAGACTTTCAATGCTCCGAGCGCCATCGCCCTGAATCCCCTGGGGGCATTGCGCCATGACGACCCGCGACGACGATCTCCGGGTCCGGCCCGGGCGAATCCAGCACGGCAATCGCGGCGGCAAGCGTCCCCAGACTTTCGTTGGCGAGGTGATGCGGGCCGCGAAGAAGGCCGGCCATGTCGGCAACAGCTTCCGCTCAAGCCAGGGTCGCAGCCGCTCGCGGTTCGGCCGCGGCCGGCGTGCGGCGGTCTCGATCCGTCTGCGCTCCAATGCGCGGCGTGTGGTCATGAAGGCGCGCGTCATACGCCACCAGGGCACACGCTTTCGCTCGGCGCCGCTCCCCAAACATATGGCCTATCTCAAGCGTGAGGGCGTAACACGCGACGGCGCTGATGCGCGCATGTTCGACGCCGCCTCCGATACAGCAGACGAACGAGCCTTCGCCGAGCGCTGTGAGGATGACCGCCATCACTTCCGATTCATCATCTCTCCCGAGGACGCCGCCGAGCTCGGGGACCTCAAGACCTTCACCCGCGAGCTGATGGCTGACGTCGAGAAGGACCTCGGCACGAAGCTCGACTGGGTGGCGGTCGATCATTGGAACACCGACAACCCCCATGTTCACGTCCTCATTCGTGGCCGTGCCGACGACGGTCAGGACCTGGTCATCAGCCGCGAATACATCAGCCGGGGATTTCGAGATCGCGCCGCGGAGCGCGTCACCATGGAGCTTGGTCCGCGCAGCGAGCAGGAGATCCGCACAGCCCTGGAGAGGGAGGTCGAAGCGGAACGCTGGACCGGCCTCGACCGCGCCTTGCGCGACATCGCCGACGAATGCGGCGGCGTCGCCGATCTGCGACCCGGCCCCAACGCAGAAGACCCGGAACTGCAAAACCTGTTGCTTGGAAGGGCTGCCAAGCTCGAACGCCTCGGTTTGGCCGACCCGGTCGGGCCCGCCTGCTGGACGTTGAAGCCGGGGCTCGATCAGACGCTCCGCCAGCTCGGCGTCCGCGGCGACATCATCAAGACGATGCACCAGGCAATGAGCGCTGGCGGCCATGATCCGGACGTCAGCACCTTCGCCCTCCACGGTGAA
>Ga0181536_10005293_pt1 | contig 13290 bp, 10 predicted proteins | sample PEATcosm2014_Bin_41_FD_121105 | JGI IMG/M metagenome (GOLD analysis project Ga0181536, IMG submission 121105) | Peatland microbial communities from MTU Mesocosm Facility, Houghton, MI, USA - PEATcosm2014_Bin17_60_metaG | ecosystem: Environmental > Terrestrial > Soil > Wetlands > Peat | place...
GAAATCATAGAGCTTCGAATAGCCGAAGATGGCGATGATGACGAGGCCGGCGATCGCTGACGCCGCAAAATAGGAGATCGCGTCGGGACCCTCCGCGCCGAAGGCTGCCGGCCCGAAGATTCGGAGGATCGCATGATAGACGGCAATGCCGGATACGAAGACCGCCAGGAAGTCCGATGCGATCACTAGCCCGCTGGTAATGACCGACGAATAGGGCGCGCTCGGCAAGACGCGATTGCCGATCCTGATGGTATCCAAGCCGTCCATAACGAAACCCGTACATCGCCGAGGACGAGCCGTTCTGGCATCCTTGGCTTGCTGTGGCGACGCTTCTGCGTCGCACGGGTTTCAGAGATCGCCGCCCAGGCCCGGCGTCATCTCCGCGTCAATTCAAGGCGTTCGCCTCGCACTCCCTGGCCTGCGATCAGGGCACCGTCTTCACGCCGGTGAATCCGGCGCTATTCGAGAGATTCAGGTTGTTCCAGAAATACTGCTTCAGCGCCAGATTGGTTGCGGCCGCGCCGGACCGCGGCACGTAGACAAGATCGTTGGGCAACAGCGCGATGTCCTCGTCGGGATGCGTGCCGTCGAGGACGTGCAGGAGATTCACTTCCAAGACCAGCGGCTGATCCCTGTCGGGCACCCGACGGACCACGACGACATCGGCAAGCGTGGCGTTGTCCGTCACCCCGCCGGCGCTGGCGATGCTCTGCAGCGCCGTCTCGCGCCCCATGTTCATATCGATAAGCCCCGGCCGGTACACCTCGCCGGCGACGAAGGCGCGATCATTGGCGAAGCGGCGAACGAGAACGACTGCCTTGGGCTTCGCGAGATAGCGCGCATAGGAGGCGGTGATCTCATCCGAAAGAGCCGCGGGGGCCTTGCCCGCCGCTGTGAGTTCGCCGACAAGCGATAGCGAAATCTTCCCATCCGGCCGCACCCGCAGATCCTCGTCGAGCTGGGGGTTGAAATAGAAGCGCACCGTGAGGTCGTCGGTCGGCGCAATAACATAGGCCTGGTCCTGCACCGGCTTGGACAAGGCCAAGGCATCCGCCAGCGGCGTCGCGTGGACGGTGCCGATATCGGTCGCAGTCGTACATGCGCCGAGACAGCAGACCGTCGCGATCGCCGGCAGCGTCGCCCAGCCGCCGGGCGCGGCCCCGATGTGCCGCCATAGCTTCACCCGCACCCCCCGCAGAACAACATGCTTGGCCGACAAATAAGGAAGGTCTCAGAACTTATGCCGCAACCGTGTAATTCGCGTAAACAACACCTTACCACGGGCTTTATAAGCGGTTAAGCAGGAAATTCGCGCGTCCCCGAGCGCGCTCGCTTCCTCAACCATCGCTGGAGCGCGACTCGTCACTGGCATTCTTGAAACAGATCGCCGTGCCGGAAATAGACCCGGCTCGATGGCGTCGTCGTCAGCGGCGGATTGGTTGTCGAGCTGGTGACCGTCGATCGCCGATTCGTCGTCGGCGCAGCAGCGCTGGGCGGCGGCGGTCCCGGCACCACGACCGTCGTCCCCGCGCCGCGGCCCGAGGGAGGCGGAACGACGATCACGCGGCTCGGCGGCGGCGGTTGTTCCGCGCGCGGGACATTGACCGCAGTCGGCGCGGCCGATTCGGGGCTCGGCGGCGCATGCGGATTGACGATGCTGGGGGTAAGAGTCGGACCACCGCCATAGAACAGGGTAAGCCTCTGACCCACCCGCGTGCGCAGGATGAGATTGCCCTGGGGGCTGACCCGCCAGGTCCCACGCACGTTGTTGTTGAACAGGAAGTTGCCGTCGCGATCGAAGGCGAAGGCGCGATAACCGGTCTCGCAGCTATTGAGATAGCCGAAGTCCGGCCTGATCTGCGCCCATTTGTGCTGCGTGAAGCGATCCGGGTTGACGTTGCGCTCGGCCTCCTGCGCCTTTGCCCAGGCGATGGGCAGGAGCAGCAGGATGGCGACCATCAGGCTCGACATCCCGTCGCGACCGAGGCGTTTCATCTCATCCCCGCTTGAACCGGCCGGCCTTCGGCACGCTCACGGCGACTCGTCGTGATCTCCAACGGCGACCGATCATAGTCACGATAGGATTACCGGACAAGCTAGGCTGGCATTGCATCGACGGCGTCGCGCCTCAGGCGATCGCGGCGCCGGCCCGGCCGACGCTCATCCGATTAACCGTTGGCTCATCATTAATCAATGATCTTCAACATAGCTTGAGCGAACCGCCGCCGTGTTATTATTGATTCAACCAATCCCAGGCTATCAAGTCGCTGGAAATTCCGATTCGCGAGAGGAGCTGGCGCGTGGCCGAAGAGGGAGTGCGACTTGTAAACCCCGGTGACGTCACCGACAAACGGCCCGTCGATGCCGACGGGCCTTGGGATCGCCCCTTCCGGCCCTTCCTTGCCTCCTGGCTCGAGCGCCCCGCTTTCGAGATCTTCGCGGAGACGGCGGCCGCTTCGGCGGACAAGACCGCGATCGACGACGGCGAAAGCGTTCTCACTTACCGCGAGCTGCGCGACCAGGCGGTGGCTCTTGCATGGCGCATCGCCGCCATGGTCGAGCGCGGCGCGCCCATCGGCATCGCGCTGCCGAATGGCGCGACATATCCGGTGGCGATGCTCGCGGCTCTCGCTGCTGGCTGTCCTTACGTGCCGCTCGACCTGAGCTTTCCCGAAGCGCGCAACGCCCTGATCTTCGAGCATTCGGGGATGAAGGCGGTGATCTCCGACGCAACCACGCGCGAGGCGGTGAGCCGGATGGCACCGACCATGCTGCAGCTCGACTTCGCGGAAGCGCGTGTCCGCGGCGCTGCGCCGCCGCTTCGGCCGACCTCGCCCGACGACCCCGCCTTCATTCTCTATACCTCCGGCAGCTCCGGCCGGCCCAAGGGCGTCTATTTCGACCAGCGCGGCCTCTTACATGACGCGATGCGCCGAACGAATTGCACGCATCTCTCGGCCGAAGACCGGCTGGCGCTGGTCTTCGCTCCGACCGTTTCGGCGGCTCAGCAGGATGTCTTCGGCGCGCTCTTGAACGGCGCGACCCTGTTCGTCGTCGACGTCCGGCGCAAGGGACTGCAGGAGCTTGTGCGGGTGCTGCAGCGCGGGCGGATCACGTTGCTGTTCTGCGTTCCCTTCATCTTCCGAAGGCTCGTCGATCTTTGCCGTGACCCAAAGGTCTTCGCATCCATCCGGCATGTATGTTTTGCCGCCGACCGCGTCTTCGCCTCGGACATCGAGCTCTTCCGCCGGCACTTTCCGCAATCGAGCCTGGTCTCCATGGGCGTCGGCTCGAGCGAGGCCAATTTGTTCTGCCATTGGTTCATCCCGCGTGGCCGCCCGATGGAAGAGCCCTTGGCTCCCGTCGGCTACGTGCTGCCGGGCTATCAGGTGACGCTGGCGGATGCCGAGGGCAATCACGTGCCGCGCGGCGAAGTCGGCGAGATCGTCATCACCAGCCGCTATATCGCTTTAGGCTATTGGAACGACGAGGTGCCGAGCCGGCGCGCCTTCGTGCCGGATGCGAGGGATCCGAAGGCACGCGTCTTCCGCACCGGCGATCTCGCGCGCATGGGGCCTGACGGCCTCTTGGAGCTGGTCGGCCGCAAGGACCGGCAGCTCAAAATTCGCGGCAACCGCGTCGAGCCGGCGGAGATCGAGGCGACCATCCGTCGGCATCCCGACATCCTGGACGTCGCGGTCATCGCCCGCACCGACGATTCGGGCGCGGAACTCGCCGCCTATGTCGTGGCGGACAAAGCCGCTTCGCTGTCGAGCGCGGCGCTGTCCGCCTGGCTCGTCGAAAGGCTGCCCGAGGCGATGCGGCCCAAGGACATCGCCTTGGTCGATGAAATTCCCATGCTCGGGAACTTCAAGCACGACATCGCGGCTCTCACGGCGCTCGACCGCAAAAGCGCCGCCGCCCGGCGCCTCGCGGCTGCGGCAGCGCGACCCGTCCGCGCTGCATTGCCGCAGAGTCCCGACATTTGCGACGCGGTGCGCGCGGCCTGGGAGCGCGCGCTCGGGCCGGAGTCCTTTGCCGCGGATGAGCCGTGGGAACAATCGGGCGGCGACTCGCTGAAGGCGCTCGACCTCGTTTTCGTCCTCGAGGAAACGCTCGGCCGAAGCGTCGCCATGAACCTGCTCGGCCCTGCAACGCGCCCGAGCGAACTCGTTGCCGGCCTGCAAACCGGCAGCGAGCTTGACGCAGAGTCCGCGGATGTTCGGCCGCTGGTCTTTCTGCTGCCGGGCGCCTACGGACCGCTGCTCCATCACATGCGCATCGCCGAAGCGCTGGGCGAAGAGGCGGACGTCCGCATCCTCGAATATGCGCGGGTCGATCCCGCGATGCTGGGAGAGATAGATTTCGCGACCTATTTCGATGGCGTCGTCGCCGAGGCCATCGAACAGATCCGCGCCGCCGCCGGTTCCGACGCGCCTATCCGCCTGCTTGGTCATTCCTTCGGTGGTTTCGTCGCCTTCGAGGCGGCGCGGCGCATGGCGGAGGACGGCAGCGACATCGAGTTTCTCGGCCTCATCGACACTTCGCCGCTGATGCTGACGCATCCGCCGAGCTATCTCATGGGCGAAGCGCTGGTGCCGGAGCTCACCAACCAAACCCTCACGCAGAAACTGTGGCGCACGGTGGAGCGTGGCGAGCTGTGGCGGAAGCTGACCGGCCGCGGCGTGCGCTTGCTCGTCGAGCGGCACTTGCAGCGCGAGCAGTTCTCGTGCCTTGCCTGGGAATGGCGCCTGCTCCAAAAATTGCCGTTGCGGCGGTCACGGGCGATCCTGCGCCAGGCGGCAACCCGCTTCGTGCGGGCGAAGTCGATTCATGACTATCGGCTGCAGCGCTATCAGGCGCGCCTCTGCGTCTTTCGCGCGATCGACAACCCGGATTGGGCGCGGTGGCGGGCGCCCGAGGATCTCGGCTGGTGCGATTATTGCGGCGAAGTGTGGATGTGGCGCGTTCCCGGCGACCACGCCGGCGTCGCCCATGCCGCCAACATAGAAGTCACCAAGGGCGCCATCATCGCCGCCTTGCATATGTGCCAAGACGCGGCCGAGGCCGAATGTGCCATGCGCCAGGCGGGATGAGCAGAGCCATGGCGGCGCTTCGCAAGGTCATCGTCACCGGAAGCGACTCGGGATATTTTCCCCTTCTCGCCGAAATGATCCAGTCGGTCCAGCGGTTCGAGCAATCGCGACAATTCGACCTGCGCTATTTCGACATGGGGTTGAAGGACGAGGAAATCCGATGGCTCGCCGAGCGCGGCTGCATCGGCTGCAAGCCCGGCTGGGATCTGGAAGTTCCCGAGCCTCAGCGCAACACTCGCCATCACAGTCAGGCGATCCGGCCATTCCTGCGCAACTATTTTCCAGGCTATGACGTCTATGTCTGGCTCGACGCCGATCTCTGGATTCAAGATTGGCAGGTCCTCGAGCGCTACGTCGAGGGCGCGCTGGGATACGGTCTCGCCATCAGTTTTGAAAAAGAGCGCGCCTATCGCTTTCAAGGCTGGCTTCTCGGCTGGACACTCAAGCACTTCATTCTGGGCTATGGCCTATGGAGGGGATTGTGGCTTGCGAGCCGGCCGCATCTGAACGTCGGATGCTTCGCAATCGCCGCCGCCGCGCCGCATTGGGAGCCGTGGATCGCGCGGTTCCAGAAGGCAATTTGCCGCGCCGGCCGCGTCGAGCCACACGATCAGTTCGCACTGATCGACGCGGTTTACAGCGACCGCTTGCCGACTTGCATCCTGCCGGCCACTTGCAACTGGATCTGCGATCGCGGCATTCCCGTATGGGACGCGGACGCCAAACTTTTCTGCGTCCCGTACCCGCCCTATACGGCGATCTCCGTCATCCACCTGGCCGGCCCTGCCAAGGCCACGAACTACAGCGTGGCAACGAGGTCGGGCCAGGCGCACGACGTCATGTTGCGCTTCAGCAGTATGCGGCCGGACGCCGATCGGAGCGCGGCAGCTTGAGCACTTCCAGTCTCATCCGGATCGCGCGCCGCGCGGGACAAGTGGCGATCGACTCTCATGTCGCCCTCCCGGTGAGGCTCGCCGATCTGCTGCAAGGAATCGGCCTTCGCTCCCTGGCCGAGCAGTTGCTCCAAGGGCTTTACGACGCCTATCCCTATGACTATCCGCTTGCGCAGCATCTCGGAGACTTGCGCTATCAAAATCGCGAAAGCGAGTACGCGATCGGAACGGCCGAGCGGAACCAGTTCATCCTCAGGAGCCTGTGGCGCGCGATCCCGACCGACCGCTTGAGCGCCGCCTACTTCCGCAATCTCGAGGCGATGCTGGGCGACCGACCGCCGCGCGGCGAGCCGGGCCGGGTCGTGCTCGGTCTCGGCACCGGCCGCTGCGGCTCGACGAGCTTGGCCGCCATTCTGGCGTCGATCGAGGGCGCGCAATCAACACATGAGAACCCGCCGCTGATCTTCTGGCAGCCCTTGCCGCAACAGGTGAAGTTTCACTTGCAGCGGTTCCGCCTGCTCAGCCGATATTTCCCGCTAGTGTCGGATTGCGCGCATTGGTGGCTCAACGTGATCGACACGGTCTTCGACAGCTTTCCATCAGCGAGAGCCATCGCTCTCCACCGCGATACCGAGGCCTGCGTCCGTTCCTGGGCTAAGATCACGCGATGGCCCCGCGACCACAACCACTGGGTCACGCCGCGGAATCGACTCTGGCATCGCGACCGCTTCGACCCGTCCTTCCCGCAGTATCCGATGCCCGAAGACGCTGCGCGGAACCCTGAAGTCGCGAAGGAGCAGCTCATTCGGCGCTATGTCAGCGAGTACAACGACCGTCTGCGCGGGCTCGCCGCACACTCGCCGGAACGAATCCTGCTGCTGCGTACGGAGGAGCTGGATGATGCCGCTACCCGCCAAAGGATATCGAAATTTCTCGGCCTGCCAGTCGGGGCCGAACCCTTGCGCCTCAACACGAAATCGGTGACAGATGCGCAGTCGACCGAGTTCTGGTTCTAACGCGGCGGCAGCGACGAACAGCACGGGCGTTTTCTCTCGAACACCGCGAAAAACGAAGAATTAACCAACTCCGGCTATTGTCCGGGCGTCTTGTCTCGTCGGGCAGCGTGAGCTTGCGCTGAGCGGCGCGCCGGGATGGCGCGCTTCAAGCCGCAGCGGCTCGGCGCAATTGCCGGAAGGAGGATGCATGCTCGCCGGCCTCGGGATCGCCTTCAGTTGGCTCGGCAAGGGGCTCGCCGTGCTCTTCCTGGCCTTCGTCGTGTTCAAGATGTTCGTGGCGCAAAGCGGCGACAACGGCATCATCGTCTCGCTCAGCATATTCTTCGCCCTGACCAGTTGGGTCACCGGCAAGGCCCTTCGTTATATGCTGGCGGGCGATCGCGCTTCCTGATTTCGCGCCGACGAGCGCTCGCGCCGGACGCGCTCATAGAGCGCGTGAGTCGCGCGAGCGATCTCCGTCCAACGCGGCGTCTCGTCCCGGAGCGCGCGCACGGCGGCCGCGAGCTGCGCGCGTAGTTCGGCATCGGCGATGACGCGGCCGAGCGCCCGGGCCAGCGCCGCCGGATCGTCGGGTGGCACCAGCAGCCCCGCGCGCTCTCCGAGCAGGAGTTCGGCAAACCCGCCGATATCCGACGCGATGATCGGCCGGCCTGCTGCAATCGCCGCCATCAATACGCCGCTCGCGTCGACTTCGCGGTAGGGAAAAACGACCGCCGCGGCCGACGCGAAGACCGCGGCCATCTCCGCATCCTCGACAAAGCGGAAGTCGAAGATAAAGCGGTTTGCGACGCCGAGCGCTGCGGCCAGTTCGAGAAGGGGCTTCGTGTCCATATAAGGCTTGCCGATGACGCGCACGCGGCATCGCGCGCGCTCCGCACCCGGCAGCAGCGCCACCGCCCGAATCAGCACATCGACGCCCTTGTAGGGCTTGACCTTGCCGAACATGAGAATGTCGATGACGGGATCGGTCAGCTCCTCGGCCTTGGGTAGCGCCGCAAGGCCGGAGGTCCCGTCATGTAGCAGGCCATGCGCGATCTTCGCGACTCTTCCGCCGGGCAGTCCCTGCCGCTCGAGCCGCGCCCGCGCCTGCTCGGTATGGACGATGAGCGCATCGAAGCCCGCGAGAATGGGGAGCGCGCCCAAACGCTGGATCCAGGCGCTGGGATTGCCATTGAACGGGTTCGAATCATGCACGGTCAGCACCAGCGGCGCGATCCGCCGCAGCGCCGGCAGGAAGGCGCGGTCGATGAGCGGCAGCGGGACCCACTGAAAATGAATGACGTCCGGGCGCCAGCGGCGCAAAGCGCCGACGAGCGCACTCATATCCGCGACATGCGAGGCGCCTTTGAGCCCGCGCAACGCGGGCCGCGGCAGACCGGCGAGTGCCGGATGCGCCAGGCCGCGATAGAAATGCTCGACGATCGACGCGCCAGCTTCGCACGGCTCGCCCGGCGCGATGCGTTTCGTATAAAGACGGACCTCGTCGCCGATACGGCGCAAGCCCGCGATCAACGCGCGGTCATAAGGCGCGGTGAAGAGCGATGGATCGACAAGCGCGACTTTCATGGAACGTTTTCGAGCCCGTCCTACCGCGCATAGGCGCGGATGTAGTCGATTTCGAGAAAGGCGGGAAACGGTGTGGTGTCGTCGGGATCGGGAATCCAGCCATTCGGGTCCTTGCTGCCCAAGGCGAGATTGGCCAACAGGTACATGTCGTCATTGATGAGCGTGTTGTCGGCCTCGAAGGTTTTCCGCCCGTCGAGAAAGAAGGCGATCTTCGCCTCGGTCCATTCCATTCCGTAAGTGTGAAATGCGTCGTGAACGTCGATCACGCCGTTGATCCAGGCACCACGGCCGAAGGATCGCCACGCGCCGCCCGGCGGCCGCGTGCGCTCGATCGCCGCGTGGTGGACGCTCATCCGCCGCGTGCCCGAGCCCTCGAAAACGTCGATTTCGATGTGACGCTCGCGCGAGGGCCGCTTGGCGAAGAGCCAGAATGCCGGCCAGAATCCTTTGCCGAGCGGCAGACGCGCGCAGATCTCGAAATAGCCGTATCTCTGCACATGCGTCAGCTCGCTGGTGATGCAGCCCGAAGTGTAGCGATAGTTCCAGATATACGGGCTGACGCGCACCGGATCGGCGCGGTCGGCGCGGATGCGAAGCACGCCATCGACGATGGAGAAGGGTTGCACACCTAGAGGCTGCCGTCCGGTCCCCGCGAATTCGGGGTCCATGTAGATCTGCTTCTCGCCGTTGATGACGGTGTGGCGGTCCTGCGCATAGCGGCTGCGCCAGGCCGGCGCGCCGGGCCTGCCGCCGGTCGCGTTCTCGTTAATGCGGCCGACATCGGGATCATCGAAATCGTCGCCGAAGACGAGCCGATAGCCCGACGGCACGAACACCGGCCGGGGGGGTAGCTCGATCTCTCCCTCCCAATCCTCGAGCGTAAGCGCGGCAAGCGGGCGGTTGAGGGGCTGCTGCCCGGCGCTGGTCATGCCGAGACGCAGGCGGTCGCCGCAATCGACCGGACCGGGATCGCCGCGGACTCCTGCCTGCGCGAGAAGCCGGGTGGCGGTTGCGCCGCTGGAAATCTGAATGCCGGACGCGCTCCATCCGAGCTCGATCACCTTGTCGCCGGTGGCATCGCCGATGCCGGCGATTTCCAGCCCTCCGACCCGCGCCGTGATCCAGCCGCTGTCGGAATAGCCGATGCGGATGCCCTGGCGGTCGCCGCGGCTCGCGTCGAGAATCACGCCGCTGGCGCGTCCGCCTTCGGGCAATTCCAGGAGCAAGCGCCCTTGCGGCTTTGCCAGCGGCGCCGCCGACAAGCTCACCTCGTCTGCGGCACGTCGTTCCGCAACGCCGGCGGTCGGGATCGGCGAGCTTGCCTCTGCCGCCGCCTCGTATTGCGGCGCCCAGACCAGCGCCCAGTCGAGCAGAGCGGGGATAGGCTCGGGATCGCGGCGTGGCGCCGGCGCGTTGTCGACGAGCGCGAAGAGCTTGTCGCCGGTGTCCCGGTACTGCCATAGGCGCCAGCCGCTGAAGCGCCGCCATTCGCTGCCGACCTCGACGATCGGGCTCGTGCCGTTGCCGGTCGCGAGGTCGAAGAGACCGAGCCGCCATTTGCCGCCGCCGGCGGGAGAGCGCAGCCACACCGAGCCGCAGCCGAAGCCATCGCCGCCCGGCGCGGCAATTCGAACGGCCATGAAGCTGCCGGGCCGAAGCGGTGCGCGGTCGATGCGCCAGACGCCGAGGCTGCCGTCCGGCGCGACCTCGCCCGGCTGCCAGGCGACGGCGATGCCGTTGGTCAGGCGCCAACCGGAAGCGCCGACCAAATGCGTCGAATCCGGAATGAGGTTGGCGCTCGCGCCTTCGATCAGCAAGCCGCCGCGAAAGCGCGGCTCGTCAGGGGCGGCTTTGCGAATGCGGCCGTGCTCGTCGAGGTACATCGCCGGGCTCGCGCGTCTGAAGGTGACGCCTGGCGGCAATTCGCGGCGAAAATCGAGCCGAAGCCGCGGCGCGGCGATTGCCGCGGCAGAAGGCGCGCCGAGCAGGCAACCGCCAAGACAAGCGCCGGCCGCGGCCAGCAGCCCTCGTCTGCTGGGACCAGGCGCTCTCACGCTCCTTCGTCCCGGTCGCGTTTTTCGTCGGACGGCCAGACCAGCGCCGGAAGGATCAGGCCATGCGCAAAGGGCACGAGCGCCTCGTTCAACAGCAGATAAACCATCATGCCCCAGCGCAGGAAAATCGATTGCCGGCTGCGGAAGATGCAGTTGCCGATGAAGGCGAAATAGACCGCGGCGCCGATGAGACCGTATTCGAAGGGGATCTTCACCCAGGTCACGCCGGCCGCGCTGTAGATCGCGCGGCGGCTGTAGCCTTCCCAGGCGCCCGCTCCCATGCCGAAGAGCGTGCGGCCGAGATCCTGCCAGAGGTATTGATCGAAAAGATAGAATCCGGCGACGTAGCGGGCAAAGCCGCTGGTCTCCGAGCCACCCTGCCTAAGCTCGCCGGCGCGCTCGACGAAGACTTCGAGATGCAATGCATCCGCGGCGATGAGCGCCACTCCGACGCCGAGCGCTCCCAACACGAGCAGCAGGAGGAACAGATCCAACCGGCGCTGGATGATGATGATGAGCGGCGCGACGCAGGCGAGAAGGACGAGGCCGGTCCCTGAAAAGGAAACCGCCATCCCCGCCGCGAGAATGAACAGCCGCAAGAGCCGCTGCAGGAAGCGCCGAACGAAGAGGAATTCGATAATGATGGCGATCGCCAGGTTCTGACTGAGTTCGGAGGGCTCGGTCAGGAAGATGCCGTTGCTCTTATAGAGGCCGGAGCTGCCGAGCGGGATAAGGTTGTGATATCCGCCCAAGAGAAGTCCGTCCGGCAGCTGATCGATCGGAAACAGCATCTCGTAGCCCGTGACGAACTGACCGGCGAACTGGGCGATGCCGCAAAGCGCAAGGATCAGCGCCACATTCGCATAGAACCGCAGCAGCGAATCCTGCCGCGCCAGGCCGTTTCCGAGCGAGACGACATAGGGAAAATGGATGGCGACCAGTAGTGCTACGGACTTGCCCGAGAAATAATTGCCGCCGAAGACCTGCTCCGCCGCTAGCACCGCGACCATGGCCGAGTAGAAGACGAAATTCCCGCCATTGATCTGCATCCGGCCCAAGAGGAGCCCGGCCGCCAGCGCTGCCCAGATGAAGAGCAGCGCCACCGAAATGCTCCGCGTGCCGAAGGACATGCCGAACTTCGCGAAGAAGGTCACGCCGACGATGGGCAGATAGAGCAGCAGCTCGGCAAGGCGATCCTGCGCGGGTGCCGATACGCGGGACGCGGGATGCGGCACGCCGCCGCGGGCCAGGTCGACGACGCTCATCTTTCGCGGCTCTGTTAATTTTGAGTTAACCGACGGCTGCCTATCATCCTAGCGAGATGTCGTAAACATAAGCTGACTGCGGCCTTCGCGACACGGCGTCCCAGGATCCCAATCATGACCGAGGCGCTGTTCATTCTGGGCGGTTTGTTCCTGTGGGCCGCGCTTCATCCCTTCACGACCTACCCACTCAGTCTGCTCTTGATCCGCCGCTGGCGGCGCGCTCCGGCAATCGGCGCCGGATCGCCCGAGCGTCGCGAGACATTCGCCATCTGCTTCTGCGCCTACAACGAGGAGCGCGTCATCGACGCCAAGATGCGCAACTTGCTGGAACTGCGGCGCGCGCTCCCCGGACTCGAGATCCTCGTCTATGTCGATGCGGCCACCGACCGCACCGCCGAGCGGCTGCGCCGCTATGCCGATCAAATCACGCTTCACGTCTCGTCAGAGCGGCTCGGCAAGACCCATGGCATGAACCTGCTGGCCGAGCGGACGACGGCCTCGATCATCGTCTTCACCGACGCCAACGTCATGCTCGACGGCGCTGCGCTCGCCAATCTCCGGCGCTATTTCGCCGATCCGCGGGTCGGCTGCGTCTGCGGTCATCTTCTTTATGTCAATCCGCACCAGTCGGTCACTGCCGGCAACGGGTCGCTTTATTGGCGTCTCGAGGAGTGGATCAAGCAGCTTGAGACCGAAACGGGCTCGGCGATGGGCGCGGACGGATCGCTGTTCGCCATTCGCCGATCGCTGCGCCAGCGCGTGCCCGATGACATCATCGACGACATGTTCGTGTCGCTCGCCGTGCTGCGCGACGGCTACCGAGTCGTGCGCGCGCCCGACGTCATGGCCTATGAGGAGACGGTGACGGAAGCGTCCGAGGAATTCCGCCGCAAGATCCGCATCGCCTGCCAGGCCTTCAATGTGCACCGCCTGCTCTGGCCCGATTTGCGCCGGCTGGATCCCCTCACGGTGTATAAATACGTCTCGCACAAGTTGCTGCGCTGGCTGTCGATTTACAGCCTGCTGTCGTCCTGCCTGTGCGGCGAGGCGGCGCTGATGCTCGCGGGACTGACGCCCGCTGCTGTGGAGCTGACCGCGCTCGGCGGCGTGGCGCTGCTCGTCGGCAAGAACTGGCCGGTCCGGCCCTTCGCGCAGATCTGGGACATTTTCAACGCGCTGCTCGCGACCGGGATCGGCGTCTGGCTGTCCTTGCGCGGCGAGCAGTTCCGCACCTGGACGCCGGCCGCTTCGATCCGCGGCTGACGCAGCCGCTACTCTGCCGGCGCCGCGCGCGGCTGGGCCAAGAGGCGCAGGTAACCGCGGATTCTTTGCCAGGTGCCCGGCCACGCCAGTGCCGCCAGCGGCAGCGCCGTGACCCACGGCCCCAGCCGGTGCAGCGC
>Ga0181536_10005295_pt1 | contig 13288 bp, 6 predicted proteins | sample PEATcosm2014_Bin_41_FD_121105 | JGI IMG/M metagenome (GOLD analysis project Ga0181536, IMG submission 121105) | Peatland microbial communities from MTU Mesocosm Facility, Houghton, MI, USA - PEATcosm2014_Bin17_60_metaG | ecosystem: Environmental > Terrestrial > Soil > Wetlands > Peat | place...
GGGTGCTGCCGGACCGCATCGGCATCATGGGCTTCTCCGCCGGGGGACACCTGGCCTCCACGGCCGGGACGCATTTCGACGTTGGAAACGCCAGCGCTTCCGACCCCATCGACCGCGTGAGCAGCCGTCCCGATTTCCTGGTGCTGTGCTACCCCGTGGTCACGTTCGGCCAGTTCGCGCATCGCGGCTCGCGCGAAATGCTGCTGGGCGATAATCCCGATCCCAAGCTGGTCGAGAACCTCTCGAACGAATTGCAGGTGACGCCGCAGACGCCGCCCACGTTCCTGTTCCACACCACCGCGGACACCACCGTGCCGGTGGAAAACAGCGTGCAATTCTACATGGCGCTGCGCAAAGCCGGGGTCCCCGCCGAGATGCACATTTACGAGCGCGGCCCGCACGGCGTCGGCCTCGCTCCGACGGACGAAGCGCTCTCCTCCTGGCCGGCGCGCCTGGCGGACTGGCTGCGCGCGCGCGGGTTGCTCAACGCCGCGGCGAAATAGGCCGCATTCACCGAACCGCCCGCGCGATCGGCTTGATGATTGTTCCGTCCGGCCCATGGACCGTGACTTCGACCTTATAAGTCGTATCCGGCGGGAAGTAGGACGTGCGGCTGCGATGGACCATCCAGCAGCAATATAAGAACACGGCGAAGCAAATAGCAGCCGGGACGAGGGCCTTCACGGCCTTATGCTACGGCAGCGGGTCTGGGATTGTCTACTCTGCGTCCGATCCGGAATTCCCTTGATGTATTCTGGATGAGGAGAAAATGAAGACGCGGGAGTTGACGCCGTGGGTGTGAGTCGGGGCAGGCGGCCAACCAGGCTTGCGCAACGGGACAAAGTGCCACTGCCGAAGGTGGACTCCCCGGCGATCGGCCTGCGGGATGCCGGAACGTGGGCGTTGCTGTTGTGCGCTACCTTCGTCGCTCACCTGCCGGCGCTTCGCGGCGGCCTGTTGTGGGACGATAACATGCACGTGACCCGGGCGGACCTGCGGAGCCTCCACGGTCTATGGCGCATCTGGTTCGATCTGGGGGCCACCCAGCAATACTATCCCCTGCTGCACAGCGCGTTCTGGCTGGAGCATCGCATCTGGGGCGACGCCACGCTGGGTTACCACCTGACCAACGTCGCTCTGCACGCGGCGTCGGCCTGCCTGGTGGTGATGATTGTGCGGCGCCTGAAGCTACCGGGCGCGTGGCTGGCCGGCTTTGTCTTTGCCCTGCACCCGGTATGCGTGGAGGCGGTGGCTTGGATCTCGGAGCAGAAGAGCACCCTCTCCGGGGTCTTCTACCTGGCAGCCGCCCTCACCTATTTGCGCTTTGACCGGGGTGCCCCTGGGGCCCGCCGAAAGTCCCAGTACTTCATGGCGCTGGGGCTGTTTGTTCTGGCCCTGATGAGTAAGACGGTGACGGCTACGTTACCGGCCGCGATGCTGGTGGTCTTTTGGTGGCAGCGGGGCCGGCTCGCGTGGAGGCGCGATGTGCTGCCGTTGATTCCGTGGTTCGCCGCGGGGGCCTCCGCGGGGCTTTTCACCGCGTGGGTCGAGAGCACCCCGCGGTTGATCGGCGCGCAAGGACCGCAATACGCGCTCACACTCGTCGAGCGTCTCCTGCTGGCTGGCCGCGTGCCGTGGTTCTACGCCTGCAAGGTGCTTTGGCCGTCGAACCTGATGTTTTTTTATCCTCGCTGGAAGATTGATTCCGGCCAGTGGTGGCAATACCTCTTCCCGCTGGGATTGGCGGCGCTGGCGGTCGCTCTCGTTTTGCTGGCGCGGAAAAGCCGCGGACCGCTGGCCGGTTTTCTGATTTTCGCCGGCACGCTCTTTCCCGTGCTCGGTTTTCTGAATGTGTATCCTTTTCGTTACTCCTACGTGGCCGATCACTTCCAGTACCTGGCCACCCTGGGCATCATCGTTCCGGCGGCTTCATGGCTGACGGTTTTGGCAAGGCGGATTTCGCCAGGTAAAATTGGCGCCATCGCCCTGCCTGCTCTTTTGCTGACTACACTGGGGGCCGCGACCTGGCGGCACAGCGGCATATATCGCGACGACGAAGCGCTTTTCCGCGCCAATCTGCCAGGCAATCCCGACAGCCCCGATCTCCACAACGATCTGGGCGTGACACTCATGGGCATGCTCGGAGGCGTACCGGAAGCCGTGGCCGAATTCGAGGCGGCGGTGCGCCTGAAACCCGATAGCCCCGAGTTTCACGACAACTTGGGACTGGCTCTGGCGCAGATGCCTGGCCGTCTGCCGGACGCCGTCGCGGAGTATCGAACGGCCTTGCGGATTGACCCCAACTTCCAGGCGGCGCATCTCAACCTGGGACTGGCTTGGATGTCGATGCCCGGCCGCCTGCAGGATGCGATCGCGGAGTATCAGGCGGCCATCGCGGAGAATCAGACGGCGCTGCGGACCGAACCCAATTTCTGGGAGGCGCACCTCAACCTGGGACTCGCCTACGCACAAATACCCGGCCGGCAGGCCGACGCCATCGCGGAATACCGGACGGCCCTGCGGATCAAGCCCGATTCCGCCGTGGCGCACTTCAAGCTGGGGAATGTTTTCCAGACGATGGGCCGGCTGCCGGACGCCATCGCGGAGTATCAGGCATCGCTGAGCATCGACCCCGGTGTCGCTGAGGTCCACTATGAGCTGGCGTATGCGCTGGCGCAGATTCCCGGCCGCGTACCGGAGGCCATCGTCGAGTGCCAGAAGATGTTACTCATCAGTCCCGATGACGAACCGGGGCGGCAATTGATGGCGTCGTTGCTGGCGTTTCGAGACGGCCGCGGGCGGTAGCGGACGGCCAGCGAACACAATACGGAATTTCATAGTTTTTTGCCCGTCTTTCTGCCAAGAATCATAGGCCGTGGAGGCCTGTGAGATCGGCCCTGCACGCCCTTCGGCGATCCTGCCAGCAGGTCCGCCGGGACCTCGTAGATTGTGTACAAAGCTTGTTTTTTCAATACGATACACTAGTTTATTAGGACTGGCGCATGATTATGCACGATGCATCGTGTTATGCCGGCAATCGGCTGGGCTCAGGCCGAATAATTTCTGGAAAAAGTGTCTGGACAGGATAGCCAATTCCTGGTAGTGTTATTCTGTTTACGCATTAAGGGTCTTGAGGTCCTGTAACCGGCGATGATTCACTGCCAGACTGACGCAGTCGGCGTCGTGCCAGGAAGCCAACCCTCAGTGTGTGAGTGCAAGTCGTGGTGGAGCGTACCGGAAAGGCACACTCCACATGACAAGGAAACCGCCCATGACCCCGTTGATCGTAACGGTGTCGTTGGGAATAGCCGGGGGCGGTATTCCATCTCTTCAATGGCTATTTTCTCAACAAGGAGAACAGAATGCGTATTCGTCTAGGAATAGGGCTGATAGCCCTTGTTATTTTGCTGGCAATGCCCGTGTTCGCGCAGAACAGCGGCATCATTTCCGGCAGAGTCACGGATCCGACCGGAGCGGTCGTGCCAGGCGCACAGATCACGGTCACCCAAACCGATACGAATGTGGAAAACGTCAGCGAGACCAACTCTGAGGGGCTGTTTCGTGTTCCGTCGCTCCGGGATGGCCCTTATAGGGTAACCGTCACCGCCAGCGGATTCAAAAAGACCGTGCGCGAGGGCTTTAGCCTCCGCATCGACGAGAATCTAAACGTGGAACTGACGCTGGATGTGGGTTCGGTTTCCGAAACCATCCAGGTCACCAGCTCCATTCCCTTGCTGGAGACGCAGACCTCGTCCACCGGCCAGGTGATGGAGGGCGATTATTTTTACGAACTGCCCAATTATCAACACTGGGAGAAGGGCGTCCTGTACTATATCCCCCAGGTTGAGAGCAGCAACGCCCCGTGGCCCGGCGCACTGGGCAATTGGAACATCAACGGCGCCAACAGCTACCAGATCGCCCAATATGAAGATGGGCAGTTGGCCACCACCATGGACGGTGGCACCACGGCCAATTCCGTCTCGGTCGGCGATGAGGAAATCCAGGTGCTCACCAGCGCCATGCCGGCCGAATACGGCCACGCCACCTCCGGCGCCCTCATCGTGGTCAAGAAGGCCGGCACCAACGAACTGCACGGCCAGGGCGGCGAGCTTTTCAAGGACAACGCCATGTTCCACCGCCGTTTCTTCCAGGAGTATACCAACCCGCAACAGGGCATTACCGACCTTTTCCAAATGCCCGATTTCGTGGTCAGCGGACCGGTCTACCTCCCTCACCTCTACCATGGCAAAAACAAGACGTTCTTCGAGGTGGGCGGATCGTACCACGTGGATAGCTCGTCCAATTCGAGCAGCTATACGGTTCCCACCGCCGCCATGCTGGGGGGCGACTTCAGCGCCTACTCCAACCAGATTTACGATCCCGGCTCCACGGCCGGAACCTTCGCCGCCGGCAACCTGTCGCGCACGCCCTTCCCCGGCAACATCATTCCCAAGAGCCGGTTCAGCACCATGTGGAATACCATCGCGGCCAACAATCCTTTCGCCGCGCCCCAGGCGGGCGCCGGCAGCATACTCGCTACCGGCCCCAGCGGAAACATCGTTGGATCCGGCGCTGGACATTACTATAACCTCACCGACCAGGTCCGCATAGACCACAGTTTCACCGACAAGTTCAAGATGTTCGTCAGTTACTGGCAAGGCAACCAACATCAGCCCGCCATCAACGCCGACATTACCTACCAACCGTACGATCAGTACCAGGTATACACGCTGACCTACCAGAACGTCGGCACCGTCGGGTTTACCTACACCATTTCCCCCACCCTCATCAGCGAGACCAGAATCGGTGAATACCGGCGCACGCAAAACCCGACTTCCCCCGGCGGGGACTTCGAATTCACCATGGCCAAGACCGTTCCCAACCTCCCCGCCAACGTGTACCTCAACCCGGTCGGCTTCGGGATGTCCGAGGGCAGTAACGGCAGCTCCCAGTTCGGCGTTGGCACCCTGAGTGTCCTGGTGAACAACATCCACCAGTTCCGCCAGGACTTCACCAAGGTCAAGGGCACCCATGCCTTCAAGTTCGGGTATGAATGGCTATGGGAAAACGAAGTGAGCCACAATATCGGCAACCCGCGGCTGACCCTCACCTTCGGCGTCGGCGCGGGTAGTAACGCCGCCCTCGACCCCACCATGAACCTTTCGGGCACTGGGGTTGCGGTCCCCAACACCGGCGGCATCGGCTTGGCCAATGTCATGCTGGGATACGTCACCGCCTATGCCTACGCCCAGCAGGGGCCGAGCCTGCTTCCAGTAGACTCCAACCAGAGCGGGTATATCCAGGACGACTGGAGGGTTACTCCCAAGCTCACCCTAAACATAGGTGTCCGCTACAGCAATGAGACGCCGGCGCACAGCAAGTTCCCGGGGCAGCTCAGCAACGGGAGTCTCACCGTGCCGGACAACTACTATGGCTCCAGTTCCATCCCCGGCGTCCTGACCTGCCCCGCGGGCGGATGCATGGGCGCCTGGGTCCAGCCCAAGGGCTTTATCTGGAACCGCGACAACAACAACTTCCAGCCGCGCTTCGGCCTGGCCTGGAATGTCGAGCCTAATACGGTGATCCGCGCAGGCTTCGCGGAAATGATTCTGGATTGGAACCTCGGGTATACCACCCAGAACGAGATCGGCGGAGGCAGCTTCTTTAACCAAACCGTCACTCAGCCGGCCAACAGCTACGCGCCGCTCTTCAATATCAACCAAGGCGTGCCGGCGTTCGTCTCGGTGGCGCAGTTGCCCAACGGATCGATCCCCACCTCGGCTTCGTCGCCATCGGCTCGCCCCACTATCACCGTGTATCCCGCCAACTACCACAATCCATACACGTTGAACTGGAACATTAGTATCCAGCACGCGCTCAAGAAGAACTACGTGGTGGAATTGTCGTACGTGGGCCTGCACAACGTGGGCTTCGGAGGCTCCTACAACTGGGACTCGCGGCCTTACGGGACGGGTATCGACGCCAACGGCAACGTGATCGACCTCACGCAGCAAGCCAATTGGGCCTATCGCAACACCTGGGTCTCCAATTCGTCGGGCGTCAATGGCACCCAAGCCTACAAACCCTATCCCAGTTTGGGCGGCGTCAACTATGAGTGCAATTGCGTCCGCATGATCTACCATTCGGGAACCATCAAGATGCAAAAACGATACTCCTATGGCCTCACCTTCCTCGCGTTTCTTACCTACCAGAAGGGTATCCAGAACGCCCCGGGCAATCTCTACCTGAACCAGCAAGAAGCCAGGGCGGTCACCGGCATTACCCAGAAGTATCGCTTCGTCAGCTCCATGCTCTACGAACTGCCGTTCGGCAAGGGCAAACGCTGGATGAACCATAGCCGGCTGGCGAACTGGGTGTTGGGCGGCTATAGCTTCTCGTGGAACTACTCCATCTGGGCGCCCACCCCCGCCGGTATCGGCTACTCCGGCGGCACCTACGTCAACCCTGCGACCGGCGCGCTCGGCGGCCGGCAGGACTATCCAAGCTATGAGCCGGAGCCCGGCAGCCAAATCTACCTCATCAAGGACCCGCAGCTTCGGTCCGGCTGGCAGGACATCGGAAACAACCGCTTCGTACAGACGGGGCAGAACCCTATCGTCGTCAACTGCGGTGTTACTCCGATCTACTACGCCAATGGAGCAACCCAGGGCAACCTGTGCGAAACCGTAGCTCCGTCGTTCCAGAACGGCAACCTGCCCGGAAACGAGTGGATCGAGCAACGGATCATCGGGTCCAACGCGTCGGTGTTCAAGGACTTCCCGATCAAGGAGAGGTTCCAGGCGCAACTCCGGTTCGATTACTTCACCCCGTTCAAATGGTTCAACTGGAGCCAGGCGAACACCACCATGACCCAAACCAACCCGGGCACTTTCATGACACCCGGTCTCAATGACAATGGGGATTCCACTGAAGGCGGACCGTCGGAAATGCAATTGTCGTTCCGCATCAGGTTCTAACCACTGAGGCTGGCGACAGCGTAGCTGCAAAACCGGGGCAGGTTCCAGAGTTTGGAACCTGCCCCTTTTCTTGGTCGCGGGGCATAATGAGGAGGTGACCAAGGTTCGTCCCAAGCCGGCGGGCAAACTGGCGCCGCCCGTAGCGCGGAGTCTCTGGCCCGACCTCGGCGTCTGCCTGATTCTGCTGCTCCTGACTCTCGCCGTGTACGGGCAGGTCCGGCACTACGATTTCGTTAACTACGACGATCCCGATAACTTCAGCCAAAACGCGCACGTCCGCGCCGGGGTGAGCTCGCAAGGCCTGGCATGGGCGCTGACTTCCGGCGACTCCGCCAACTGGTTCCCCGTGACTCGGCTCTCCTACCTAATCGACTACCAGTTGTTCGGCCTCGATGCGGGCATGCTGCATCTCACCAACCTGCTGTTTCATGTGTTGAGCACGCTGCTGGTGTTTGCGCTGTTCCGCCGCATGACCGGGGCGCGATGGCGCAGCGCGCTGGTGGCCGCTCTGTTCGCGCTGCACCCACTCCACGTGGAATCGGTGGCGTGGATCGCGGAGCGGAAGGACGTGCTCAGCGGCTTCTTCTGGTTTCTGGCGATGCTGGGCTACACGCACTATGTGCGGCGTCCGTCGCCGGGCCGATACCTGCTGGTGGCAGCCCCATTCTGCCTGGGCCTGATGGCCAAGCCGGTGGTGGTGACGCTGCCCTTGGCGCTGCTCCTGCTGGATGTCTGGCCGCTCGGCCGCATCCGGCTGGGGACGAAACCGAAGGCCGGGGTTTTCTGGGAGAAGGCGCCCCTGCTGGCGCTCTCCATCGGTTCGTCGGTGGCGACATACCTGGTCCAATCCAGCGCTGGCGCGGTCGGAACGCTCGATTCCATCCCGCTTGCCCGGCGTTTCTCTAACGCCCTCGTCTCGTATCTGGTCTACATCGTCAAAATGTTCTGGCCCACCCGGCTGGCCGCCTTCTACCCTTACGCGCAGGAGTTGCCCGCATGGCAGGTGGGAGCGGCGGCTTTGACTCTGCTGGCCATTACTTTTGTGGCGCTACGCTGGCTGCGCCGCCGCCCCTGGTTCGCGGTGGGGTGGTTCTGGTATCTGGGCACGCTGGTTCCAGTGATCGGACTGGTGCAGGTGGGCGCGGCGTCGCACGCGGACCGGTACACCTATCTGCCGGCGGTAGGAATCTCGATCATGCTGGCCTGGGGCGCGGCGGAATTGGCCCAGCGATGGCCCCGCGCTAAGCCCGCCATCGCCGGTCTGGCAGCCGCGAGTTGTGCCGCCTGCTTATGTCTGGCCTGGTTCCAGGTGCAATATTGGGAGAACAGTATCACCCTGTTCCAGCATGCCATCCAGGTGACCAGCGGCAATTACGTGGCCTACAACAACCTGGGCAGCGCGTTGCGGAGCGAGGGGCGGATCGACGAGGCAATTGCGGATTTCGGGCGGGCCGTGGAGATCCGCGGCCGCTTCACGGACGCGTTGATCAATCTGGGCGACGCCTACCAGGCGCAGGGCCGCTTTGAAGAGGGCGCCCGCTACAGCTCCGCGGCGCTAGAGATCAACCCGGCTTCCGTGGAAGCGCACGTCAACCTGGGCACCGCCCTCGGAGCGCTGGGCAGGGCCGGCGAAGCCGAAGCCCAATTCCGCCAGGCCGTGCAACTTCGCCCGGACGACGCCAAGGCGCACAACGATCTGGGGCTCGCTCTGGCTTCCCAGGGAAAGGTAAGCCAGGCCCTGCAGGAGTTCACGGCGGCGGTGCGCCTCGACCCCGAGTATGCCAACGCTCAATTCAATCTGGGAGCGGCGCTGGCAAACTCCGGGCGTCTTGAGGAAGCGGTGGCGCATTTCTCGGAAGCTCTGCGGATTCAGCCCGATTTCCGGCGGGCGCGCGAGAGTTTGGAAGCCGTATCGGCCCGCTTGCGGGCTCACTGACAGCCGAAGGCCGCTTGCGACTGGCGCTGGAGCTGAATCGCCAGATCCTGGCGTTCGAGCCGCGTATACACCGGGATCAACCTGGCCGCGGCGGAACAGGCGTGCCTCCGCACCATTTCGCAGGACGGGTTGATCCGCGGACCGTCGGGGCCCGCCAGCAGCGCGCAGCCCTGCCCGCCTGGCATGTCCTGGTAGAGCGTCTCCAGCTTGCTCCTCAAGTCCACGTCGGCAGTTGCGAACAGACCCTCGAACAGCGCAATGGCGGCATCTTCCGCCTGGCCATCCTCCAGCGAAGCGGCCGCCAGCAGGCGGTAGGATTCGGCCGTCTGCGGAGACCGCCCGATGGCAGCAGTTGCCGCCGTCGCGCTGTGCGCCGCGTCGCCGAGCCGCAGGTACGCCGCGGAAAGCTCGTCCTGCAATTCGACGAACTTAGCGGCCGTCGAGCCGTGGTTCGCTTCCACGATGGATTGGGTGTGGAGAAGCAGTTGCAGTTCCCTTTGGTACGCCCCCTTGGCCCGGTAGTAGTCGGCGGCTTGCAGGAAAGCGTCGGAGTTCAATCGATCGTCCGGCAGCCCGTCAAGAATCGCCAGGCCCTTCTCGGCCTCCGCGATCACATGGTCGAGATTGGCATGGCCGGGGTCGGCCGCGAACAGCGCCAACGCCAGCGCGCCGTGCGTCTTGTAACTGTTGGGTGAGGTTTCGACGCCCGCGGTGGTCACTGTGACGCTGTCCCGCCAATCGGCATTCCGCGCAAAGGTCCGCGCCGCCAGCGCCACGCCGATTACGCACAACATCACCGGCGCCATCCGCGGTCCCAGTCTGTCCGCGGCTACTACCAGGCATATCGCCAACGCGATCGCCGGCAGATAGAGGAAGCGCTCCGCGAAGATGGTTCCGATGGGCAGCACCAGGTTGGAAGTTGGCAGAAACGCCGCGAACGCGAAACCGATGGCGAAGAAGACGGTGCGGTTGAAGCGGTAGGCCAGGAACACAGCCGCACCCACGGCGGCGACGGCCATCCAGCCGGCCCAATCCGCCAGGCTGCCGGTGGCCATGGGAATCTGGGCGTAAGAATAGTCCCACGAGAGGTGCGCCGGCCAGATCAGCAGGCCGAGGTATTTCGCGAGGAGGCGGACCGCGGTGAGTTTGGCGCTCCAAAACCCGGCCGCCGCCAGTGGATTGTCGAGGAACGGAATCTCCATCGGCGGAAACTTCGAGAGCACTGCCGCGCGTTGATACGCCATCGCCGCCAGGGCCGGCAATACCGCCAGACAGCCCAGCGCCAGCGCGCGGCCGCGTTTTCGCTCCCACCAGCTCAGTTCAAAGAGCGCCATCACCCCGGGCAGCACCACGGCATTCTCTTTGGAAAACACTCCGCACATGGCGGCCAGCATGAGCCCGCCCAACCAGGCCCAGCGCCGTACGCCCTGGCTTTCGGCGCTTTTCAAGTACATCCACAAACCGCTCAATACGGCGAGCGCGGCCAGCAGGTCGGCGCGTCCGGCTATGTTCGTGACAGACTCGGTCAAGACCGGATCGACCGCCCAGAGAGCCGCCACCGCCAAGGCCTTCCAGCCGGTCTTCCACCATCGCCGTGCCAGAAGGTACAGCAGCAGAACGTTGCCGGCATGCAGCAGGAAATTGACCGCGTGGTAGCCTGCCGGCCGGTCGCCATTTCCCAGGACGGCGTAATTGAAGAGGTACGTGAGTGTCGTGATTGGCCGGTAAAGACCGCTTTCGCCGTACGGCCACCAGTAGGTGTGCCCCAGAATGAGCTGCAGGTTCTCAGCGGTGGCGGCGTGGATACGGTCTTGGAGCAGGATGCCGCGGCTATCGAGCGAGAATCCGGCCTGGAAGGAGTTGGAATACGCCAGCAGCGTGACGGCGCACAACCCGGTCATCGCCAACGCGCGGCGCAGGCGCGGTGTCCAACGGCTGGCGGGCGGGGCGGCGCCCTGTCTTCTGGACTTTTTCATGCCACGGTGAAGAATCAGAGTAACAAAGTCGCCTGCCGGCGAGCGGCGCCGCAATTTCAATTTCGGGGAGAGGACAGAATACAAGACCTCGAAACTCAAATTGGTGGGTGGAGCGGAGTTCCGTGAGAGGTGTGGCTCAATCCCCACCTGCCACAGTGCGATTCACAGCTAACCGTAACGTTCTGAAAACACATGGTCAAGCGTGGCCCCCGTCACGCCTCCCGACCGAGATTCCACATTGATTGTTTGGCGCGCCAGCCTGGTGCAACTGAAACTGGGCGGTTGGTTGGGCAAATTCCTTCCGGGCGTGCCAAAAATGCCTTACGATGAAATTGAGGCTGAAATGAGCACACGGGAAGTGATCGCCCGCGAATTGGATAACATGCCGGAGCAGGATCTCGACAAGTTGCTGGCGTTTCTGCGACTACTCAAGGAAGTACACGCCGAGGCCGCGATGCCGGCGCTGGCCGCCGAATCATCACTGGCCAAGGATTGGCTCACGCCAGAGGAGGATGCGGCCTGGGCCAATTTGTAAAAGGCGATGTTGTAGTCCTCAACTTCCCCTTCTCGGACCTCAGCCAGACAAAGCGACGGCCGGCGCTCGTGATCGCAACGCTCAAAGGCGATGATGTCATCCTGTGCCAAGTCACCAGTCAAGTTCGAACGGATGAATACTCGATTCGCCTCGATGAGGTTGATTTCGTCTCGGGCGGGCTCCCTCAGAGCAGCCGCATTCGCCCGAATCGGCTATTCACGGCCGACGCGGGCATTATCCTCTACCGTGCCGGTCGCGTTTCCGAGGCGAGGCTCAACGCAGTAGTGGACCGCCTGATCGTCATCATCAAGCAGACTTGAGCGGATCGCGGCGCTTGCGCTTTCCCCGTGGAACTTTGACTTCCGGCTGGCACGCGGGGCGGTGCGCTGCGCGGCGAGTGGCGGCGAGTGAGCTAGCGAACTGCCGAACCGACGTTCGGGGCGGCATCAACCCGCTTAATAACCATGATTGCATCGCCGCTGCATGGGTTCGGTTTGCCGTCCGGCCCGAATGCGCAACGCCGGTAATCAATGTTCGTCTCGTCCTTGAGACGCGGGTCGAACTCTTTCATGACCTGGCGGATACGCATCACAGTCTTCTTGAGTGACTCAAGATCGGTGGTTTCCCCTTCCTGAACGGCTAACCGCTGGCGCAACTCCGCGGCCGCTTGGGGTGAGAGGCCCTGGATGTCGACACTCAGCTTTACGGGAACGTCTTCAAACGAGGGCTTGGCGATCTTGACATACTGCTCGAACCCAGCGGGTTGCGGGGCGAAATCCCGAGGCGAGATCATGAGCGTTACGTCCATGCTGTCCGGCGGGAGCACCTTTCCATCGGCTCCGACATTGCGCGGGACCTTCGCCATCATTCGACTGTAGTTGAGATGCGGGTCGAACTCGGTGACGATCTGGCGGATTCGCTCCAGTTCCTTTACGAGTGCCGCGTGATCGAAGGTCTCGCCCTCCCGGAGGGCCAGCCGCTGGCGCAACTCCGCCGCAGCCTCGGCCGACAGGCCCTGGATGTCGACGTGCAGCTTGCGGGGAATATCGCCAATGGTGTCGCCCTTGGCAGGCGCTTGCGGCGCCGGCACCCCGGTAGGTTCCTGCGGCTGTGTCTGTGCCAGGACAGCCGGATTCCCCTTCGACGATGTGACTTGAGACTGAACGAGCACCACTCTCCGGTCGAGTTGGCTGGCAGGGCGCTGGTGGTCGAGAGTGCTGGTGGCAAACGCGGCGGAGGTGGCCGCGCAAGCGATGCAGGCACACACCAGACGCGCGCGCGACAGCCGGGGCAGCGGGCCGCCCTCGAGGATTCGCCGAATGCGTTTCTCCAGGAAACCGCCGGGCATTGCCACGCCCCAAACCTGGATTCTGGCGCCAGTGTTGGACACGGAACGGGCCATGTCTATCAGATATTTGGAATAGTCGCGCGGGTCATGGCCGTGCGCCAATACCACGGCATCGCAAGCCTCCTCCGCCAGAGCCGCCATACGCCTCTCCAGCCACCACGCGAGCGGGTGGAACCAGAACATGGCGCGATTCAGCAAAGCGAGCCATTGAAAGAGAGGATCGCGCCGGCGTGCGTGCTCATGCTCATGGGTCAGCACCGCGTCGAGTTGCGCCGCTGGCCACTGGGACCGGCTTTCAGGTAGAACCACCACGGGACGGAGCCACCCTACTGTGACCGGCACACCGCAGGCGCCGGAGAATAATTTGCCGTCGCGGTGGCACGCCCGGCGAGCGAGCAACTGCGCCTGCAGCGTGCCTAATGTGAGACGCACCAGGAACACGGCCACGCCGACCAGATAGATACCGACCAGACAGGCCGCCCAATTCCACGAAGGATGCCGGGGGACGAGCGGCGA
>Ga0181536_10005301_pt1 | contig 13282 bp, 8 predicted proteins | sample PEATcosm2014_Bin_41_FD_121105 | JGI IMG/M metagenome (GOLD analysis project Ga0181536, IMG submission 121105) | Peatland microbial communities from MTU Mesocosm Facility, Houghton, MI, USA - PEATcosm2014_Bin17_60_metaG | ecosystem: Environmental > Terrestrial > Soil > Wetlands > Peat | place...
TGAACGCATGATCCAGCATTCAATTTCGTGGTGGGGCGGGAACGGTGCTTCGCACCGGAAGAATTTTGACACTCCACCCCTTCGAGGGTGCTGCAGAGCGTCCTGAGGCGTTCCAGAGCGACTCGTTCGGAATGAATAACCTGTAGCTCCGAGGGCGCTTCAGAGCGCCTCACGTGCACTTGTTGAAAAGAGGTAACTATGGCCGCAGAACTCACTTTTGCAAAGAAGAACGAATCGCAAAATTTCCGCATTCGCACTGCCAGCACCAAGGTGACTCAATCGGAGTTTGCCGAGCTCGAACACGCGGCGGCAGAGCACGGCCTCCGGCTTAGCGAATGGATCCGCGAAGTGCTCTTTCGAGAGCTTCGTGACAGTGACCATATGAACTCCGGTGACCACTTCAACTACGGAAAGCGATTGTTGACGGAGATCGTTGGTCTGCAAGTTTTCCTGACCCACGTACTCTCTGTCATGTCACGCGGGGAATGGCTGGACGCTGAACAATACGAGGAAATCACACGGCAGGTGAAGGCAAAAAAACATCGCTGGGCCCAAGAGATTTTGGCGGAGCAGCCACCAGATGCACACAGCTAAAACCAGTCGCAACCATTCCCAGGATAGCGCGAGTATAGCCGAGGCGCGGTCCGTGTCAAGGCTCTGCGACCGCTCCGCGGCGGACGTTGTCCGGCCTTGACACAGACCGCTGGCACCTCGGCTTTGTGTCTCCGACTATCGGGGAATGTTTAGAGGGTTCTTTCACACAAAAAAGCCGCCCGAAACCTGAGCGGCGTTTCTGTGCCTTCCGTTTGCTGCCGCTTCTACTGCGGCAGTTGACGCTTTCAGCGACGACGCTAGCACCCTCAGCGTTGCGTCGCCGCCGGTGCGTCCTAACCAAGGTCATTGAGCCGGGCCCAGCCGGGCTTCTAGCTTGGCAAGTCGGTTGGCCAAGTCCTGGATCTCGGCCTGCTGCTGCGCGATGGTGCTCTGCTGATCCTGGTTCGCTTTCTGCTGCTCCTCAATTAGCTTGCGCTGCTTCTGTACTTCGTTCAGGAGCATGGCGTTGACGAAGTGGTAGCGCACCGTCTGCGGAGTGCCGTCCTTCTCGAACACGACGAGCTGCGGAGCCACCTGCGCCACCTCCTCGGCTACCAGGCCGTACTGCCGAGTGTGCGTCGGATCCAACTCTGGCTTGTAATAGAACGACACCGGGCGCAGCTTCATCAGCAGGTCGCTTTCGTCGCCCATGTCGACGATGTCGTCCTTGAAGCGCTGGGAAGAAGTGACGTTGCCGAGCTGGCCGCTGGAGTTGACGAGGACCTCTAAGCCGCTAGCGCTGGTTTGCCCGTAGATGCCGGCGATGTAGATGGCTGTTTGCGTTCCCGGAGTGCCGATGTGGATGATTCCCGATTCGCCCGCGCTTCCGGAGTTGCCGATGTCGATGTTGTTGCTTTCGTTCCCGGTGTAGGCGTTACCGGCCTGGTAACCGATCGCGGTGTTGGAATTTCCCGTTGTCGTAGACCCGGGGCTATAGAGCGACCCGTAGCCGACGGCAGTGTTGTTGCTGCCCGTTGTGTTGTTGAACAGCGCGACATAGCCGTTGGCCGTGTTGTAATTGCCCGTTGTATTGGAGTAAAGCGCGTCGTATCCGGTGCCCGTGTTTTCGTTTCCCAGCGTGTTACGGAACAATGCGGTTGCTCCGATGGCCGTATTGCCGTCGGCCGCGAAGCCACCGCTGCTGCCGGTGCCGTTGACATTAAGCGCCTGGAAGCCAACGGCTGTGTTGTTATCGCCGGTCTCGCCGGAGATTTTGTTGGTTGATTCCCCCGCATACCCAAGAAACACGTTATCGCCATAGCCTGTGCCTGACTCGTACGCGAAAGCGTTAGTTGGGTTCCCGCTGAGGAAAAAGCTGCCCGCGCTCACGGTCGTTCCTGACACCGTTGTGCCAGAGATGGTTGTGCCCGATATAGTCGCGCCCGACACCGTGCCGGTCGCGGCAACGTTGCCCGTGACCGTCTGGTTGCCGGTGAATGAGTTGGGAGTTGTCAGTTGCGGCACGACGGCGGTGTTTATGGAGACAGTGCCGCTGGTCGTGATCGGCCCGCCGGTGAGGCCGAGGCCGGTGGCCACGCTGGTCACGGTGCCGCCACCGCCGCCACTGCCGCTAGCCGCTGTGGTTTGCACCGAGCCGTCTGGAAACATGAAACCGCCGGCAGAGGAGCGGATGGTTCCGGCCACGTCGAGTGGGTACGCCGGCTTGGTCGTGCCGATGCCGACGTTGACGCTAGCGCAGCTATTTGCCGCGGTGCAGTTGTTCACGTTAAGAATGCCGCCAAGCACCAAAGCGTTGCTCTCGGCCACGTCCGCATACGCTCCGATGGCAGTGGCGTTGTTGAGGCTAGGAGTATTTTCATCAGTGCTCGCGTCGAATCCGAGCGCTGTATCGCCGTTGCCTGTGAGATCGTGGAAGAGCGCATTCTGGCCGACAGCGGTATTGGTGTTCCCCGAAGTGTTGTTGGCGAGGGAGTAGGCGCCAACGGCGGTGTTGCCACCACTGTTGGGGGTGTTGCTGACGTTCAATGCGTTATATCCGACGGCGGTGTCGACATTGTTCCCGCTGGCCGCTGAGAGGGCCCCGCTACCGACCGCCACGTTGAACAGGCCGCCAGAGTTCGATGGAAGCGCCTCGTAGCCCAGGGACACGCTATTGATGCTGCTCCACAGAGTTCCCCAGCCCACCTGCAAGGTCGTGGCATTGATGCCCCCATTCACATCTAGCGTGTACTCGGGGCTGGGCTGGTTGATGCCGACGTTGATCGCTCCCGTGGTGGCGTTGGTGCTCTGAAATACGTTCGAACTGCCAACTGAGGTGGCAGTGGCGAACAGCGGCAGGGAATTCACCGTGATGGTGCCGGTTGGCGCGAGTGGCCCCGGAGGTCCTTGCAGCCCCTGCGGTCCCATTGGCCCCTGTATTCCCTGCGGTCCAGCCGGACCCTGAGGCCCCGGAGGTCCCTGCGGACCTTGCGTGCCGTTAAACGTCTGGCCGGAGACGAAGGTGACGATTCCGTTCGGCGCAATGGAAAGTCCCGTGGATTGTGGCGTGGAACCTGAGGAGCCGAATAACAGATTCAGATTTGCCGAGGGAGTCGCGCCGTCGGCATTCGCCGCCTGCCAGCGAAAGGTCTGATTGCTGGCGGTGGTAAAGTTGGAAGCCGAGGCAGTGAGATCGAGTGGATAAGAGGGCGATCCTGAAGTGGCCGAGGTTCCGGTGGCGGGGAATACCGCTCCTCCGCCCGCCGTGAGCAAGCCCGTAAAATTGTTGGCCGCCCCCAACTGGGGCACGACGGTTGGATCGATTTGCAGAGTGCCGGTAGTCGTGATCGGGTTTGGGCTAGCGATCACGCCGAGGCCGCCGCCTACGCTTGCGACTGAGCCGCTGCCCGATCCGGTCACGGTGGAGCAGACCCACCCGCCGGTGCCTTGTCCGTTCCAGGCTAGGACTTGGCCGATGCTGCAGGTGTTGATCAGGCTCAGACTTACGCTTCCCGTGCCTCCGCCCTGCAGTCCGCTGCCGCTAGTAATGTTCAGAGGCCCGACCGTGCCGGGGAAAGTCTGCAACGAGGAAAAATTCACGGGATAGCCAAACGTCACCACTCCTGTGAAGTTGCCGGTGCCGTGGACATCCAGCGTCGCCTGTGGCGCGGTGGTGCCGATACCGACGTTGGTGCTGGCGCACGACGGGGAGTTGCAGCCATTCGTGTTCAATATGCTGCCCAGCACCAGGGAGTTGCTTTGGGTCACATCCGCATAGGCACCGATGGCGGTGGCGTTGGTGAGTCCGGTAGTGCTTGGGTCGGTCCCGGCATTGAAGCCGAACGCCGAGTTGTAGCTTCCAGTGGTGTTGGAATAAAGCGATTTATATCCACTGGCGGTGTTGTAACTGCTCTTGTTCTCGTAAAGCGCCTCAAAGCCGTTGGCGGTGTTCCAAATGCCAATATTGTTTGACGAGAGTGCGCCCGTGCCAATTGCCGTGTTCGAGCTGCCGTTATTATTGGACAGAAGTGCTCCGGCACCAACGGCCGTGTTGGAATTGCCTTGTTGGTTTGCGTTAAGGGCATTTTCTCCACTAGCCGTATTTTCATGGCCGTTGGCGTTGTGTTCTAGCGTCCCACGACCAGTAGCGGTGTTGAAATAGCCTGCTTGGTTGCTACTCAGTGCCGAGGAACCCACGGCGACGTTGCCCGATCCTGTGTTAGAGGATTTCTGGTTACCAGCAAATCCGAAAAAGGCGGTGGCTTTAGTGAACGAGCCAAATGCAAACGCACTCCCTCCGAGATTGAAGCCGTTCGCGGCATTGACCGTTCCATTCACATCGAGGGTCGACGCGGGTGTTGTCGTGCCAATCCCGACATTGCCCGCAGTGCTTTGAAACACATTCGAGTCGCCCAGGTCGCCCGCGGTGTCGTCGAAGTAAGGAATGTAGCCCAATGTACCCGAGATCGTGGTAGGTTTGGCCGCGCTGGATTTCTCACTGGCCGGCGCGCTCGCCGCCGAGGTTGCCGCGACTTCTCCCGTTTTTGGCTGCGCCGGGTTCGCCATCACGAAAGCCGAGGGCGGCAATCCGCCGATGGTTGCGGCATCGCCCGCCTTTAATGCGTAGGGGACGCTCAGCAGCAGGACCCGCGGTTGTTCGGCTTGGCCGGAGATCTGAACGCCGAGCCAGTGGGCTTCGCCCGTGGTAAACAACGCTGTGGGCACGCCGTTCGGCTGGGTGATGCCCAGTTGCACGGAGTAGTGGCCGGTGGGATCGAGGGGGATGTCGTTCTGGGTCTCGGTCCACAGCGGTTCGCCGCCTTGCTGGGCGGCGTAGAGCGAGAAGGTGATGTTCACCACGCCGCTGAGGGAACTGCCGCTTTCGTCAGTGGCAACGTTGGAGAACTGGATCAGCGGAGGAGGCGCCTGGGCCGAGGCGGAGCTGCTGCTCGGCGTCTGAGCGACCACTGAAAGAACTAACGACAGGAATCCAACGACCACACAAGCGGCGCGGAGCTTCATGGGAGATTTCTCCTTGGGAATTTTCGGCGACCTTGTTCGAAAATGGGGCGGACTGCTGGGCGGCGCGGTCGCGTCTTCCTTGCGCGTGCGAACAGCCGTAGCGCTCAGCACCGCGACGCGAAGTGCGCGGACGTAGGACAGCGTGATGTGGTCGCGATCCATGCTGAGCGGCACCTTCTGCTGGGAGCGGCGTTTCATAACTACCTCCTCGGGAGAATCAAAAGACAGACTCCTAGTGCGTAACATCGCTCTTTTCGGAACGAAGGCCTTGGCTCCCCGGGATTTCCTGACTGCTTTCTGAATCGTGAGGCCCCGGCCACTCAGTTAAAGCCTTGTCATCTCCCTAAAGCGAAATCTCCTGGAGAACTGGACCACGAAAAACAAGAATTTCTTGATGCCACTCACCCAGCCGCCGAGAAGCCCAGTCTGGCCCGACCAAGTACCCGTCTTTTCAATCGGTTGACATTGGTGCCCGCTGCGGCTACTTTGTTGCCCAAGCTTCTGCGGGGTCCACGCTGGGGAGGCTGGTTGGTGCAACTTCCGTCCAAGACCGTCAGCAAACTACTGGCGGACTGGCACGCCGGTGACGCAGAGGCGCTGCGCACAGTAATTCCTCTCGTCTATGACGAACTGCGACGAGTGGCGCATCATTATCTGCAGAATGAACGCCCTGGCCATACACTGCAAAGCACCGCGTTGGTGCACGAGGCGTATCTGCGCCTGGAGAAACAAGGGGCGGCTGAGTTCAAGAACCGGGAACATTTCTTAGCGATCTGCGCCCAATTGATGCGGCAGATTCTGGTCGAGTACGCGCGCAGCCGCAATGCGGCCAAGCGGGATGGTGGATTCAGGCTCACGCTCGATGACGCGCTCGCGTTCAAGACCCGGAGTGTGGACATGGTCGCTCTCGACGACGCGCTGAACGAACTGGCGAAACTTGATGAGCAACAGAGTCGCATTGTGGAGTTGAGATTTTTCGGCGGCCTTTCCATTGAAGAAACTGCGCGTGCGCTGAATCTCTCGCCAATGACGGTAAAGAGACACTGGGCTACAGCGAGGCTCTGGCTGCATCACCAGATGGCCAAGGCAGCAGACGTATGACGCCGGAACATTGGCAACAGATTCGTGATGTGCTGGAGAAAGCGCTGGAGCTGACGCCAGACGAGCGCTCCGCCTTTCTGAATCAGGCCTGCTCGTCCGATGCATCCTTGCGGCAGGAAGTCGAAACCCTGCTCGCCTCCAGCCCTGACGTCCGCTCCAACTTCCTGCAATCCTCCACGCTGCGCGTAACGCTCACGTCCGGGACGAAGTTGGGCGACTATGAGGTCAAGTCGTTGCTGGGCTCGGGCGGCATGGGCGAGGTGTATCGCGCCCGCGATTCTCGGCTGGGGCGGGACGTGGCGATCAAAGTCTTGCCGTCTTTGCTCTCCGCGGATTCCGACCGGCTGCGGCGCTTCGAGCAGGAAGCGCGAGCGGCGGCCGCGCTGAACCATCCCAACATTCTTGCGGTTTTTCAGATGGGCACCTATGAAGGTGCGCCGTACATGGTCTCGGAGTTGCTGGAGGGGGAACCGCTGCGGGAGCCGATCCGGCGTGGCCGTCTGCCGGTTCGCAAGGCGATTGATTACGGGGTGCAGATCACCAGAGGGCTGGCCGCAGCGCATGAAAAAGGGATTGTCCATCGCGATCTGAAGCCAGAGAACCTGTTCGTCACCAAAGACGGACGAGTAAAGATTCTGGACTTCGGGCTGGCGAAGCTGACGCAGCCGCAGTCCAGTTCGGAGCACAGCGCAGTGACGCTGACCGAAGGGACGGAAGCGGGAGTAGTGATGGGCACGGTGGGCTACATGTCGCCGGAGCAGGTGCGGGGGCAAACGGCCGACCACCGGGCAGACATCTTCGCCTTCGGTGCGATTCTGTATGAAATGCTGGCGGGGAAGCGAGCGTTTCAGAAGCCGACTTCGCCGGAGACGATGACAGCGATCCTGAACGAAGATCCACCGGGCATTTCGCAGGTTGTACCCAACCTTCCGCCGGCCTTGCAGAGGGTGGTACATCGGTGTCTGGAGAAGAACGCGGAGCAGCGCTTCCAGTCGGCATCCGACTTGGCATTCGCGCTGGACGCGTTGTCGGAGTCTGGAGGGTCGGCATACTCGGCAACGGCTGCGAAGGGCGTGACTGGTGCCGGGAAACGCTGGAAGGCAGTTGTTGCTGCTGCCCTTGTGGCACTGGCGGCCGGTGGTTACATCTTTTTCCACCGCAAGATGCACACCTCAGTCGGGTCGCCCGCAGAGCGCCCAGGCGGTGCCCCGCCGGGGGCGATGCAGTTCACCCCACTCACCACCACCGGAGACGCTAAGTTCGCCGGTATTTCTCCCGATGGACGGCTGGTCACCTATGCCCGCGAACAGCACGGAAAGTTCACGCTGTGGATGCTGCAACTCGCCACGGGAAGCACAGTCCAGATCGCGGCGTCAGCGTCTCCGTTAAGCACCGGTCCGCGTTTTTCACCCGATGGCAGCTACATCTATTTCTCCACCCAGGTCCTTGGGGCGCCCAAGTCAACGCTTTATCGCGTGGCCTCGCTCGGTGGTCTGCCGGAAATCATACTGGACGATGTGCCGTCGAGCATCAGCTTTTCCCCGGACGGGAAGCGTTTCTTGTTCATCCGCTCAACGGCTGCGAAACACGAGAGCTACGTGATGATGGCGGAAGCCGATGGCGGCAATCCTCGGATTGTAGCGACCAAGAAGGAGCCCCAGGCGTTTACCGAGTACGGGCCGGCCTGGCTGCCCGACGGCCAGCACGCCGCCGTTGTGTCTGAGGAAAATGTCGCCCGTCTCGGCAGTCATCTTGAACTCGTGGACATCGGGACTGGGAAGTCTACTCCGTTCGGCGATTTCGTCTTTGCCGGCATGAGCCGGCTAACCTGGCGTTCCAACCCGGATGCAATCGTCTTTGTCGGATCCGAAAAGTCTGGGGAGCTTCGGAGTCAAATCTGGGAGACCCTTTATCCCAGCGGACAACTGCGGCAGATCACCAATGATCTGAACTCCTACAATAGTGCTGGGATGACAGCTGATGGAAGCAAACTCGTCTTCAGGCAAGATCTCCGCCGAAGCGGCTTGTGGCTGGCGCCAGCGTCCAACCCCGACGCCGCGCATCAAATCACCCCAGGAACAAGCCGTCAGGATGGGATTGGGATATCTTGGAACGGGAACAGCCAGATCGTTTACGGCTATCTTGGAGCAGGTACCTCCAGGCTCGCAAGGCTTGATTTGCCAACTTCTCAGCCGGTAGATCTGCATCTGCCGGGCGAGGGGCAGTTGCTTCCCGCATCCTGCGGGAACGGGGCCATCGCTTATACCCAGACTGTAAAACAGAGCTTTTCCATTTGGCATGCGGATGTCATCGGAGGAATGCGGGCGGAGCTCGACGCCGGCCCTTCGAGTTTTGGTCCTGCTTGCAGTCCGGACGGCAAGACCGTTGTGTACGAAAGAGCTGAGGGTAGCGAAACTCGGCTGATGCGCGTGCCCGCGACCGGCGGCACACCGCAAAAGCTGAACGACTTGAATATGGCAAACGCCGCCGTCTCGCCCGATGGCCGGCTGATCGCTGCGCTCTACTGGACGGATCCTACCGCGGTACCAAAACTGGCGCTGATTCCACTCGAAGGCGGCGCCCCAACCCGAATGATCGATCTGCCGTCTGGGGCGGCTAAGCAGACCTACGAGAATCAAGAAGGACTCGACTGGGTGCCGGACAGCCGCAGCATCGTCTTCGCGATGCACAAGGATGGCGTCACCAACCTTTGGCTCCAGACCCTGAGCCCATCCGGAAACAAGCCCGCTCCTCCCCGCCAGTGGACCCATTTCTCCTCCAACGACATAAGAACATTCGCCATCTCACCCGACGGCAAGCAGGTCGCGTTTTCGCGCGACACCTCCACCAGCGACATCGTCCTCATCACGCATCTGCCCTGAAAGGAATGGCGTTCGCCGTAGACGCTCGCCTACGGTTTCTTGAGGTCCAGCGGGCAGATGCCGAGATGCCGACGCCGCCCGCGTCCGAGCGCGCTGCCTACAAGGATTTCCTCACGCTGTGGAAAGATGCCGGCCCCGACGGCCCTCCATCCTGAAGCAAGCCAAGGGGAGTAGGCGAAGATGCAAGAAACCATTGCAGCATCCTGAATTGTTCTGTGGTCAGCGCTGCGATTGACCTCCACTTCCCCTCGACCTAACATGTCTACCCAGCGGCCATGAAGTTTGGCTGCATCACCAGATGGCCAAAGCAGCGGAGGCATGACACCGGAGCGCTGGCAACAAATTCGCGACGTGCTGGAGAAGGCGCTGGAGCTGGCGCCAGGCGAGCGATCCGCCTTTCTGGAGCGGGCGTGCTCGTCCGATCCATCCTTGCGGCAGGAAGTTGAAACCCTGCTCGCCTCCAGCCCTGACGTGCGCTCCAGCTTTCTGCAATCGTCCACGCTGCGAGTAACGCTCACGTCCGGGACGAAGTTGGGCGACTATGAGGTCAAGTCGTTGCTGGGTTCGGGGGGCATGGGTGAGGTCTATCGGGCCCGCGATTCGCGGCTGGGGCGCGACGTGGCGATCAAGGTCTTGCCGTCGTTCTTGTCCGCTGATTCCGAGCGGCTGCGGCGCTTCGAGCAAGAGGCGCGAGCGGCAGCGGCGCTGAACCATCCCAACATCCTGGCGGTGTTTCAGATGGGAACATATGAAGGTGCGCCGTATCTGGTGTCGGAACTGCTGGAGGGCGAAACGCTGCGGGAGCCGATCCGGCGTGGCCGTCTGTCGGTTCGCAAGGCGGTTGATTACGGGGTGCAGATTGCCAGAGGTCTGGCCGCGGCGCATGAAAAAGGGATTGTCCATCGCGATCTGAAGCCGGAGAACCTGTTTGTCACCAAAGACGGGCGAGTGAAGATTCTGGACTTCGGACTGGCGAAGCTGACGCAACCGCAGTCCAGTTCGGCGCACAGCGCAGTGACGCTCACCGAGGGGACGGAAGCGGGAGTGGTGATGGGCACGGTGGGCTACATGTCGCCGGAGCAGGTACGAGGACAAACGACCGACCATCGGGCCGACATCTTCGCCTTCGGCGCGATTCTGTACGAGATGCTGGCGGGGAAGCGGGCGTTTCAGAAGCCGACCTCGCCGGAGACGATGACCGCGATCCTGAACGAAGATCCGGCCAGCATTTCGCAACTCACGACCAATATTCCGCTGGCATTGCAGCGGGTGGTGCATCGGTGTCTGGAGAAAAACCCGGAACAGCGCTTCCAGTCGGCTTCCGACCTGGCGTTCGCTCTGGATGCGCTGTCTGAGAGCACGGCATCTTCGAACCTGCCCACAGTGGTTTCGCCACGAAAGCTACTCCGCAGCAAAATGCTTGCCCTGTTGGTGGTCCTCTGCGGGGCGGCATGGGGCGCTTACTACCTCTGGCATCGCGCTGTCCCTTTGCCGTTCGAGAAATTCACCGTCACCCAGCTTACGAACACAGGCAAAGCGGCGAGGGCTGCAATCTCACCAGACGGCAAATATCTGCTCAGCGTGAACGATAACAACGGACTGCAAAGCCTGTGGCTCCGCAACGTGCCTACTGGAAGCGATACCCAAGTATTCCCGCCATCGGGTTCGTATTACACGAGTCTCGCTTTCTCCCCGGACGGGAACTACATCTACTTCCGCAAGGCTCAAAATGCTACTCACACCTACTTCATTCTGTACCGCGCTCCGATATTTGGGGGCACGCCGCAGACGATTGTGCGCGACATAGACAGCGACATCTCGTTTTCTCCTGATGGGCATCGAATAGCATATTTGCGCCCGAACAGCCCGGAAGTTGGCAAATACACTATCTTCACCGCGTCGTCGGATGGCGGGGGTGAGACCGCTTTGCAAACTGGAGTTGCAGCCGTAGAGCCAAACTCCTTGGCATGGTCATTGAAGGGTGACGAAATCTACTACTCACTGTACTTGGCTGAGGAAGGACTGGGCGCGATTGACAGTCTCGACGTTAGCACGGGTAAATCGCATCGGTTCGTCACTTTCAAAAGCCAGTTTCCCTATGAAATCCAGTGGTCGCCAGATGGCGAGACGCTTTATACAAACTATGGGCGAACAGGAGCCAATCGTTTAAGAGGGCAAATCGGATTCCTACGCAGAACAGGCAATGAGATCGAACCGATTACCCGTGACACGAGTCAGTATAGGACTCTCTCGCTCTCCGCAGATGGAAGGACCATCGCCACGATTTTAGTGAGAAGCTATGGGACGATTTCCGTCTTCTCAAAAACGGAGCACGACTACAGGGAAACCCGAACATTGCATGTGCAACCAAACGAATTTGACGGATGGAGCTATTTGAATTTGCTCCCTGATAATGATCTGGTTGTTAGTAGCCTTAGCCACGTAGTTAAACTGACACCTGACGGGAAAAATCAAACTCAACTCTTGTCGGATACCGACGCCTCAATCTTCGACCTCGCTTCTTGTGGCACGAATTATCTTGTTCTGACTTGGGCATTTCACGCCCGAACGACCACTATGAACGTTTGGCGCACCGATGCGGACGGTTCAAATCCTCTGAGATTGACGGACGGAAAGCTCGATTGGTACCCGGTTTGCTCGCCCGATCAGAAATGGGTGTATTACATCAACTGGGATGACAATAAAATCTATCGTGTGCCACTGGGCGGATCGGGCAGAGCCGAAGCGGTAGTCGCTTCTCCCCAAGATTACTTGGGCGGACTCAGTGTTTCTCCAGACGGCAAAACACTCGCCGCAGCAGTTCACAAAACGGAAGGGCAGGGAGTCGCGGTCAAGATTGCACTCTTTGAGATTGGATCGCAGAGTCAGCCGAGATTGCTCGACGCTGCTCATCGTTCAGGGGGCGTGCAATTCACTCCTGACGGGAAGTCCGTGGCTTTTGCAAATCGGGAAAACGGTGTGGACAACGTGTGGGTGCAGCCCTTAGATGGTTCTGCAGGTCATGCAATCACCGACTTCCAGTCGGAACAAATCTGGTCGATGAGCTTTTCATCGGACGGCAAAAGCCTTGCTGTTCTGCGGGGGCACTATGATTCTGATGTCGTGCTCCTGCAAGAAGCGAAGTAGGAAATCACCCTGATCGAGAAGCCTTGTGGAGAGAAGCCGACCCCGACATCCCCATCTTTAAGCAAGCCAAAGCGGAGTACGCGAACCTGAAGTAAATCCAGCAGGCGTCCTTGCTCCATTACGGCAGCTCGTACGAAAGTTGTGATGACTGTCTATATCGGCAGAGAGATTTTTGGTGTTGGATTGCGGACAAATTTGTTGTTCGTCATTCTGTCGCCTGATGTGGTATAACTGTTATACTCATGCGGTTTCACTTCGATGAGCGGAAGAGCGGGCGGTTAAGAGCAAAGTCGAAAAGAGGCATCGGATTCGAAGAGGTGCAGGAAGTTTTCTCGCACCCATACTACCTTGACCAGCGCTCAGATTTACCCGAGCAGTGCCGGGCGATAGGCTGGGTGGGTGAGCGGCTGTACACCGTCATTTTCGAAGTGCGCGAGGACGACGAAGGAGAGTACTACCACCTCGTGACTCTCTGGAGGGCCACCAAACAGGAGCAGCAACTTTATGCAGAACACTCGTAGACGTCGGAAACCGGTATCGGCAGAAGCCATCGCCCGCCTTGCGGACGACGGGAGGGATGTGTCACGATTCTTCACCAATAGTGGGCGCATGATGGGTCCGATCCAGAGGGTGAATGTCGACCTGGCGTCGGGCATGCTAGAAGAACTGGACAGGGCCGCCAAAGAGTTGAACGTCAGCCGGCAGGCAGTGATCAAGACGCTGATACGTCAAGCGCTCGATCAACAGTATCTGGCACGAGGGGGCCGCGCCTCTGCCAAGCGAAGGTAGAATTCTTGCGGCAGTTGGCCTTTACAAAACTAAACGTAGCCGAGGGAGACTCTACGCGAGAGTTGTGAGAGCGCTGAATTGTGGTCCGACTATGGTCCAATAACTGTGCTTTCCTGTCTTTTCAATGACTTTGTGTCGTTCCCGGCGGCGTCAAGTCGTTGAAATGTAATGCTGTCGTTTATTCGGTTGGGCTCATAACCCAAAGGTCGGTGGTTCAAATCCACCCCCCGCAACCAACTCCACAGTTTGGTTTCAATGGGTTGAGCCAATCTCACAACTGGCTCGGTGACTCTAAACCCAACTTCCCA
>Ga0181536_10005310_pt1 | contig 13268 bp, 10 predicted proteins | sample PEATcosm2014_Bin_41_FD_121105 | JGI IMG/M metagenome (GOLD analysis project Ga0181536, IMG submission 121105) | Peatland microbial communities from MTU Mesocosm Facility, Houghton, MI, USA - PEATcosm2014_Bin17_60_metaG | ecosystem: Environmental > Terrestrial > Soil > Wetlands > Peat | place...
GCCAAATCCCGCGCCAGCGTCGCCGGGTCGCACGCCACAATCGTCACCGCCCGCGGCTTCAATTCCGCGAGGCGCCGCACCACCGCTTTCCCCAGCCCCGCGCGCGGCGGATCCAGCAGCACCCAATCCGGCGCGGTCTCCAGCTTTTCCAAAAAACCCTCCGCCGCCGCCACTTTCGCCGCCACGTTCCCTAGCCCCGCCCGCTCCGCGTTGAACTGCAAATCCCGCACCGCAACCGATCCCGATTCCACCGCCGTCACCTGCCGGAACCGCTTCGCCATCGCCAGCGCAAACAGTCCCACTCCCGCGTACAGATCCAGCGCGCTTTCGCCCTCCGCGCCCTCCAGCGCCGTATCCACCAGCTTCTCCAGCAGAAACCGGTTCACCTGAAAAAACGAATTGCGGCTCACCCGGAACCGCCCGTCGTAATCCAGCGCGCCTTCCACCATCCCCGGAATCTTCTCCGCGCACCATTCGAAAAACCGCCGCGCCACCGGCCGCTCCGTCTCCAGCACGTTGAGCTGCACCGCGCCTTCATCGCTGAAAATCTCGATCCCGCGCACGAATCGCGGCCAGCGCGAATCGCGCAGCATCCCCGCCAGCGTCGCGAGCGTCTGGTTCACTTTCGGCGAACTAATCGGGCAATGGCCGATCGCGCAAAGTTTGTGCGAGCGCGCTTCCCGGTATCCCAGCCGCCCGTTCTCCACGTGCAACTGCGCGCGGTTGCGATAGCCCCAGGGCTCGCCCGCCACCACCGCGATCTCCGCCGGCGGCTCGATCTTGCCCAGCCGCCGCAGCTCTTCCACCAGGATGTGCCGCTTCATCGCGAGCTGATATTCGTATCCGGCGTGCTGGTAGTGGCAGCCGCCGCAGCGCCCGAAGTACGGGCATGGCGCCGCCACCCGCTCGGCCGATGGCTCCAGCACCGCTTCCGTCGCGGCCTTCACCAGCCCCGGCTTCTCCCGCTCCGGCCGCACGCGCACCCTCTCGCCCGGCAGCACGTATGGCGCGAACACCACCCGCCCGTCCAGCCGCGCCAGCCCATCGCCTCCGTAGACCAGCTTTTCCACCGTCACTTCGAAATTGCTTACGATAGTGGTTTACCCGCTTTCCTCTTACCATGAAAACACGAGTCTTCTCCGGCATGCAGCCAACCGGAAATCTTCACATCGGAAATTATCTGGGCGCGCTCAAGAATTGGGTGCGGATTCAGTACGATTACGAATGCATCTTCTGCATCGTGGACCTGCACGCCGTCACCCTCTACCAGGACCCCGCCGAGCTGCGCGCCAAAATTCAGGAGATCGCCGCCCTCTACCTGGCCGCCGGCATCGATCCCCAGGCTTGCTCCATCATGGTGCAATCCGCCGTCCCCTCCCATGCCGAGCTCGCCTGGATGCTCACCTGCGTCACCCCCGTCGGCTGGCTCGAGCGCATGACCCAGTACAAAGCCAAAGCCGCCAAACAGGAATCCGTGGGCGACGGCCTGCTGCAATATCCCGTCCTCATGGCCGCCGATATTCTGCTCTACCAGGCCGGCATCGTCCCCGTCGGCGAAGACCAGGCACAGCATCTCGAACTCACCCGCGATATCGCCCAGCGTTTCAACTCGCTATATAAGGATACCTTCGTCGTCCCCGATACCAGCCTGCCGGCGGTTGGCGCGCGCATCATGGGGCTCGACGATCCCACCCAGAAGATGAGCAAATCGGCCACCGGCGCCGGTCACGCCGTCGCCTTGCTCGATCCGCCCGCCAGGATCCTCAAGACCATCATGCGCGCCACCACCGATTCCAACCCCGCCGTGGATCTGGAAACCGCCGGTCCCGGCGTCCTGAACCTGCTCTCCATCTACCAGGCCTTCTCCGGCGATTCCGACGAGGCCATCAAACGGCGCTTCACCGGCATGCGCTACGGCGATCTCAAAAAGACCGTCGCCGAAATGGTCATCGCCCACCTCGAACCCTTCCAGGAACGCTATCGCCGCATCGTCTCCGAGCCCGGCTACCTGGCCGGCATTCTGCGCGAAGGCGCGGCGCGCGTCGCCCCCATCGCCGCCGATACCGTGCGCACCGTCAAACAGCGCATGGGATTGTATACCGAGTGATCGCTTCCTACCTGCGCCTGCTCCGCGCCAACCGCAATTTCCGGCTGCTGTTTATCGCCCAGGTGATCAGCGAATTGGGCGATTGGTTCTACACCCTGGCGGTCTACTCCCTGCTGCTCGAGCTGACCCACAGCAAAGCCCAATCCGTGGGACTGGCGGTGGTCCTGCAATTGCTCCCCGGAACGTTCGTTTCCCCCACCGCCGGCGCCATCAACGATCGCATCAGCCGCAAGGCCATCATGATCGCCGCCGATCTCGCGCGCTTCTTCATCGTGCTCGGCATGCTCTTCGTGCGCACGCCCGGCATGGTGTGGCTGGCCTACCCGCTGCTCTTTCTGGAAACTGTCGCGGTCACTTTCTTCGAGCCCGCTCACTCGGCCGTGATCCCCAACATGGTGGCCCCGCACGACGTTCTCACCGCCAACGCCCTGGCCTCCATCGCCTGGTCGTTTTGCCTCGCCGCGGGCGCTTCCATCGGCGGCGTGGTGGCCGCGCTGCTGGGCCGCGACACCGTCTTCGTCCTCAACGCGCTTTCCTTTCTCGCCTCGGCCTGGTTGATCGGCCGGCTGCGTTTTCAAGAGCCGCACGCCGCCGGCCACGCTCCCCTGCGCGCCGCCGAGCTCTTCGACTTCCATCCCATGCTGGAGGGCCTCCGCTACATCCGCCGCGATCGCCGCTTGTTCGCCACCGTCTTTGTGAAACTGGGCGGCGGCCTGCTGGGCGCCAACCTGGTGCTGCTTCCCATTCTCGGCCAGCGCGTCTTCCCGGTGGGACGCGACTCCGCCCGCGGCGCGCTCCTCGGCATGAGCCTGCTGATGGGCGCGCGCGGCGTGGGAGCGCTGGCCGGCCCTCTCATCGGCGGCCGTTGGGCCGCCAACCGCGAATCGCGGCTGCGCTCCGGCATCCTGCTCGGTTTCCTCCTGGCCGCCGCCGGGTACGTCTGGCTGGGCCTCGCCGGTTCGCTTGCCGTCGCCTGCCTCTCCGTCGCCATCGCCCACGGCGGTACGTCCACCAACTGGGTCTTCTCCACCACCCTGCTTCAGCTCTATACCGGCGACCGTTTCCGCGGGCGCGTCTTCGCCGCCGACTACGGCCTCTGCATGCTCGGCATGGCGGCCAGCAGCTACCTCGCCGGTGTGGCTATCGATCTGGGCGCGCCGCCCCGCACCTTCGCCATGGTACTCGGCTTGGTCATGCTGTTGCCCTCCTTGGTCTGGTGGCGCACCGGGAGTGGTATCGTATTCACAAAGGAGGGCCGGTCCGACGGGGATCGGCAAACGTGATGTTTCGTACCTCAGTGGGTTATCTTGTAATTCTCCTCGCCCTGCCGGCCATGCCCCAGCAAGCTCCGCGCTTCACCGCGCGCGAGCTGTTTTATTCGGCCTCGCAGCCACCCGCGCCCGCCGCCAAGCCGCCGGCGGCCAGGAAGAAAGCCGCGCCGCCGACGGCTGTCGCCTCCACTCCCAAAACCGCCGCGCCCGCCGCGCCAACCCCTCCGCAGCCCACTTCGCAACCCGCCGCTCTCCCCGATGGCGCCCATATCATCGCCGCCTCCGTCACGGTGCCCGCACCCACCGCCGGACCGGCGCTGGGCCTGCGCTATACCATCCTCAAACGCATCGGCGACCAGATGGTCGAGGTCGCGCCCAACACCGTATTTCACGCCGGAGACCGCATCCAGCTCGACATCGAAACCAACGGTCCCGGCTATCTGTACATTGTCAGCCAGGGATCCAGCGGCACTTGGAAACCCATGTTTCCGTCGAAGGACGTGGAAGACGGCAACAATCGCGTCGAGCCTTTCCGCGATTACTCCATGCCGCCCCGTTCCCGCTTCGTGTTCGACGAACAGTCCGGCCAGGAAAAACTCTTCGTCGTGCTCTCGCGCAATCCCGAGCCGGATCTCGAAAACCTGATCTATTCGCTGCAAGGCCCCAAGGCCAAGCCGGTTTCCGAACCCGCCGCCGCGCCCCAGCCCAAACCGCTGGTGGCCGATCTGCGCATCGACGACGCCACCGTCGGCCTGCTGCGCAACGCCTACGCGCGCGACCTCATCGTGGAGAAGGTCGATGAGAACAGCCCCGGCGATAAGAAAGAAAAGGCCGTGTACGTCGTCAATCCGACCGGCAGCTCCGATTCGCGCGTGGTCGCCGATATCGTTCTGGTGCACCAATGATCGCCCGCATCCTTCCGCTCCTGGTCTGCATTCTTCCGGCCATGGCCCAGTCGCACCGTATGGAAATCGTGCTCGAGCGGCTGGAGGGCGTCAAGTGGCAGGCCGTCGATCCCGCCCTGATCCTCGCCCAGGGCGACCGCATCCGCTTCCGCTTTCACACCAATTTCGATGGCTACCTTTACGTGATGAACCAGGGCACGTCCGGCAAGTACGAGCAGCTCTTTCCACGCGAGGAAACCGGACAGGACAACCGCATTCTCGCGGATAAGGAATATCAGGTGCCTGCCACCTCCACCGTGTTCCGCATCGCCGGTCCGGCGGGGCATGAAATCGTCTATTGGCTGGTGAGTCCCGTGCGCCTCACCGACGCCGAGCGCCCCGGACCGTTGCCCGGCGGCCATGCGGCTCCGCTTCCCACGTTGATTCCGCGCTGCGACGATGCCGTGCTCAAAGCCCGCGGCGATTGCGTGGATTCCTCCGCCGGCCCCAAGCTGATTCCGCGCGGCGAACAGGTGCCGCAAAACCTCTCGGGCGCCGCCGCTCCAGCCGACCGCGACCTGGTCTTTATGCGCGAACAAAATAAGGCCGTGATCTCTTCCCCCGAGCCCTTGACCGGTCCGGTGGTTTACGAATTCCGAGTGGCTCACCGATGACCCGTATGGCAAACCCAGCCCCAGCATCCTTGCCGCCGGCGGCGTCGTTGAAGCTTGCCCTCGCCCTGATGTTGTCTTGCGCCGCCTTCGCGCAAACCGCGCCCCAGCAGCCCCGGAAGCGCGACCTCAACATCGAAAAAGCCGAGGAGCCCACGCTTCCGCCCAAAACCGTCGCCATCCCCCGCAGCTATGCCGTAATCATAGGCATCTCGCGCTATAAAAACGTACCCGAGAAGCTTCAACTGCAATTCGCCGAGCGCGACGCCCAATCCATTTACACCATCCTGATCAGCCCCGAAGGCGGCAATTTCAAAGCCGAAAACGTCCACCTGCTTACCGGCGCCAAAGCCACCCTGGCCGCCGTGCGCCGCGAGATCGACGAGTGGCTGCCGTCCGTCGCGCAGAGCGACGATCGCGTGCTCATCTATTTCGCCGGCCACGGATTCCTTTTCCAGGGCAAGGGCTACCTGGCGCCCTACGATATCGACCTCGATAGAATCGCCGCCACCGGTTTCCCCATGGACGAGCTCGGCGAAACCATCGGCGGCAAGATTCAAGCCAAGAGCAAAATCCTCCTTACCGATGCCTGCCACTCGGGCGCCATCACCCCCGAGGACACCGAGAACCTGAACCATACCCTCGGCGACCTGCGCAAGTCGCTGTTCTCTCTCACCGCCAGCCGCGATCGCGAAAGCTCCTTTGAAAGTCCCGACCTGGAAGGCGGCCACGGCGTCTTCACTTACTATGTGGTGAAAGGTCTGGAAGGCGCCGCCGATACTTCGGGCGATGGCATCGTAACGGCCGACGAACTGGCGGAGTATGTCCACACACAGGTGCGCGAGGCCACTTCCGCGCGCCAGAACCCCACCAGCGACCGCGGCACTTACGACCCCAACATGCTGCTGGCCTATGTCCCCTCCAACGCCAGGCCCGCCGCGCCGCCGGCGCCCAAATTCGGCGCCCTGATCTTCGAATCGAACATGGATGGCGTCGAGATCTTCGTGGACGGGAAATCCATCGGAGTGATTCAACAGAACAAGCCCATCACGGTGCCCGGCCTGCCGCCCGGCGAGCACACCGTGAAAGGCGTGAAGATGGGCTACGAGCCGGACGGGCCGCGCCAGGAAACCGTTTATCCGGGGCAGGAGTCCACCGTCAGCATCAAGATTCTGATCGCGCGGCGGCACAATAAAGCCGCCCTCGACTTACTCGACGAAGGCATCAAGTATTACCAGAAGGGTTACGAGCAGAACTATCGCCAGGCCGCCGATTACTTCGAGAAGGCCCTCGCCGCCGATCCCACTTACAGCCAGGCGGCTTTCTATTTGGGGCTCACTTACAACGCGCTGTTCGACGAAGATAAGGCGGCCGAGTATTACCAGAAGGCCATCCAGATCGACCCGGATTATCTCGAAGCCCACGCCAATTATGGCGGCATGCTGCTGGATACCGGCAATGTCGACGAAGCCATCCGCCAATTCAACCTGGTGCTCACGCGCCAGCCCAATCATGCCGACGCTCTCACCATGCTGGCGCAGGCGTACCGCTTCAAGCAGCTCTATCCGCAATCCATCGAGGCCGCGCAGAAGGCCATTCAACTGACGCCCCGCAACGCCGAGCCGCACTTGTGGCTCGCCGACAGCCTGCGGTTGGGCGGAAAGTATGCCGATGCCAGCGGCGAATACAACCAGTACTTGAAGCTCAGCGATTTCGACAGCAAGCTGGCCGGCCAGTTGAACTATTACGTGCTCGGCTCGCTCATCGGGTTGGGCAGGAAGAAGCGCGCCGCCACGCAGGATATCTGGAAGGATCTGCGCAGCCTGGCCTGGTTCGGCATCTGCGATTGCCAGCGCAAGCTCAACCAGTTCGATGCCGCCATCGCCAGTTGCGAGAAAGCCTTGAGCTACGATTCCCGGGACCCCTACGCGCATTACGCGCTGGGACTCGCCTTTATGACCAAGGCGGTGACCACCGGCAGCGTCGCGGAGCTCGACCCCGCGCGCAGGCATTTCCAGCAGATGATCGACATCAACCCCGATCTGGAAGAGACGCGCAACGCGCGCCAGAACATCGCCAATATCGACAAGTTCCTGCAAACCCGGTGATCCTCAAAATCGTTCAACTCGGCGCGCCGGTGCTGCGCGAGAAAGCGCGCCCGCTCACCGTGGAAGAGATCCGCGGCGCGGAGATCCAGCGGCTCATCGAGTGGATGCGCGAGACCATGCGGGACGCGCCGGGAGTGGGGCTGGCCGCTCCGCAGGTGGGCCTGCCGCTGCAACTGGCGGTCGTCGAAGAGCGCGCCGAACTGTTGGAATCCATCCCGCCCCAGCGCCTGGCGGAGCGCTCGCGCAGGCCCGTGCCGTTTCAGGTGATCGTCAATCCGCGCATCGAGCTGGCCGGCGCGCAAGTGGAATTCCACGAAGGCTGCCTGAGCTTCCCCGGTTACAGCGCGCTGGTGCCGCGCGCCTTCGCAGCGCGCGTGGAATGCCTGAACCATCGCGGCGAGCCGGCCAGCTTTGTCGCCGAGGGTTGGCACGCACGCATCGTGCAGCACGAGTTCGATCACCTGCAGGGCGGAATCTACATCGACCGCATGCGGCCGCGCTCGCTGGCCACGGTGGAGAATCTGAACCGCTACGGGAAGTAGGACGGGCCTCCCGGCATGCCCTACTTCAAAGCTTGCGCAACCTTGGCCGCGGCTTCCGCAACCGGAACGTCCCTGGCCTGGCGCGTCTTGCGCTCCACCATCTCGACCATGCCGGAGGCCAGCTTTTTGCCGATCGTGATGCGGTAAGGAATCCCCACCAGGTCGGCGTCCTTGAATTTGACGCCGGGGCGCTCGTCGCGATCGTCCAGCAGCGTATCGAGACCCAGTGCCAGACAGGCGCTGTAAATCGCTCGCGCCGCCTCGGCCTGCGCCGCATCGTTCATATTGGCGGGGGTAACCACCACCTGGAACGGAGCGATGGATGCCGGCAGAATCATACCGTCCTTATCGTGGTACAGCTCGATGGCGGCGCACAGGATGCGCTCGATGCCGATCCCATAGGAGCCCATGATGGGGGTGACTTCCTTGCCGTCGGCATTCAGAACGCGCAGCTTCATGGACTCGGAATACTTGTAGCCAAGCTTGAAGATGTGGCCGATCTCGACCGTCTTGCGCACCTCCAGCGGAGCGCCGCACTGCATGCAGGCGTCGCCCGCAACCACCTGCCGCAGGTCGCGCAGCTCGGCTTGAAAATCTTCGCCCGGCGTCACGTGGCGCAAGTGGAAATCGTTCTTGTTGGCGCCCGCGATCATGTTGCGGCGTCCGGCCAGCGCCTGGTCGGCGAATATCGGCAGGTTGCTCACGCCGAGGGGGCCGAGCGATCCGGCATCGGCGCCGAACCACTGGCGAATCTCTTCGGGATGCGCCGGACGAAAATCGGGATCGCCCGCCATGGTTCCGAACTTGGCTTCGCTGAGCTGATGGTCGCCGCGCAGCAGCACCAGGAACGGCTTGCCGTTGGCCACGAGCACCAGGCTCTTCATCTGCGAAGTTTCGGGCAGGCCGGTGAATGCCGCGATTTCGGCGATGGTCTTCTGGCCGGGAGTGGAGAACTCCTCCGGCGCGAAGTCGCCCGCGGGATCGGCGGCGCCCGGCGCGGAGGGTTGCGCCACCGCTTTTTCTAAATTGGCCGAATAGCCGCAGCTCTTGCAGATGGCCACGAAGTCTTCGCCGGCATCGCTGGCCACCATGAATTCGTGCGACTGGCTGCCGCCCATGGCGCCGGAGTGCGCTTCCACCGCGGTGTACTCCAGGCCGCAGCGGTCGAAGATGCGGCAGTACGCCCGGTAGTGCTTCTCGTAGGCCACATCCAGGCCGGCGGCATCCATATCGAAGGAGTAGGAGTCCTTCATGATGAACTGGCGCACGCGCAGCAGGCCGGATTTGGGACGCGGTTCGTCGCGGAACTTGCTCTGGATCTGATACCAGATTTGCGGAAGCTGTTTGTAGCTGCGCAGCTCGCCGCGCGCGATGTCGGTCATGACTTCTTCTTCCGTCATGCCGAGGACCAGGTCGCGTCCGAAACGGTCCTTGAGGCGGAACATGTTATCGCCCATCACCGCCCAGCGGCCGGATTCCTGCCACAACTCGGCCGGATGAATGGCGGGAAGCAGGAATTCCTGGGCGCCCATGGCATCCATTTCCTGGCGCACGATCTGCTGAATTTTGAGCAGCGACCTCTGCGCCAGGAAGAGGTAATTATAAATACCCGCGGAGAGCTGGCGGATATAACCCGCGCGCAGCAGCAACTGGTGGCTGGCAACCTCCGCCTCGGCGGGGTTTTCGCGTAGGGTGGGGATGAACAACTTACTCCAAAGCATAGAGTTGTGAAGGGAAAACTCAATTCTAGCATGCTAAAATCGAGCTTTCCCATGAAGATCGCCATAGCCGCGGACCACGCCGGTTTTGCCTTGAAGGAACAATTGCGCAGGAAACTGGCGGACGAAGGACACGAGCTGGTGGATTTCGGGCCGGCCAGCGCCGAGTCGTGCGATTATCCGGATTACGCGCAGCCGGTGGCGCGCGAGGTGGCGCAAGGGCGCAGCGATCGCGGGATTCTGGTGTGCTCGACGGGCATCGGCATGGCCATGGCGGCCAACAAAGTCTCGGGCGTGCGCGCCGCGCCGGCGCAGAGTGAAGACGAGGTGCTCCTGACGCGCCAGCACAACGACGCCAACGTGCTGACTTTGGGCGCCAGGTATCTGGACGAGGCTCGCGCGCTGGACCTGATCCACATTTTTCTGGGAACGGAATTCGCCGGTGGCAGGCATGCCCGGCGGGTCGCCAAGATCGCGCAGTTAGAGCGGCATTAAGCCGGCACGAAACGGAGGAACCGGATTGACAGCAGAAGAACGCATGCGGCGGCCGCTTTCGGAGGTGGATCCGGAAGTGCACGCGGCCATCGAGCACGAGATCGAGCGGCAGGATTCCCAGCTTGAGCTGATCGCCAGCGAGAACTTCACCAGCGAAGCCGTGCTGCAAGCCACCGCCTCGGTCTTCACCAACAAGTACGCCGAAGGCTACCCCGGCAAGCGATACTACGGCGGTTGCGAGTTCACCGATATCGTCGAGAACCTGGCGCGCGAGCGGGCTAAGAAACTGTTCGGCGCGGAACATGCCAACGTGCAGCCGCATTCCGGGTCGCAGGCCAACCAGGCGGCCTACGCCGCGGTCCTTTCGCCGGGCGACACCATCATGGGGTTGAACCTGGCGCACGGCGGGCACCTCACCCACGGTCACCAGCTCAACTTTTCGGGCAAGACGTACCACGTGGTGCCCTACAACGTGCGGCGCGAAGACGAGCGGATCGACTACGAAGAGGTGGAAAAGCTGGCGCACGAGCACCAGCCCAAGATGATGATTACGGGAGCCAGCGCGTATCCGCGGATTCTGGATTTCGCGCGCTTCCGCCAAATCGCCGACGCGGTGGGCGCCATTTTTCTGGTGGACATGGCCCACATTGCGGGGCTGGTGGCGGCGGGGCTGCATCCCAACCCGTGCCAGTACGCCGATATCGTGACTTCCACCACCCACAAGACCCTGCGCGGCCCGCGGGCGGGGCTCATCCTTTCAAAGGAGAAATTCGGCGCGGCCATCGACAAAGTGGTATTTCCGGGAACGCAGGGCGGCCCGCTGGTGCACGTGATCGCGGCTAAGGCGGTGTGCCTGTTGGAGGCCATGCAGCCGGAATTCGTGGCCTATCAAAAACAGGTGCTGGCCAACGCGCGCGCGCTGGCCGGAACGCTGATGGCGGAAGGGTTCCGGCTGGTTTCCGGCGGCACCGACACGCACCTGATGCTGGTGGACGTATTTTCCAAGGGGCTGCGCGGCAAGGAGGCGGAGAAGGCGCTGGACCGCGCGCGCATCACGGTCAACAAGAACGCCATCCCGTTCGACCAGAATCCGCCCATGAACCCGAGCGGCATCCGTCTGGGCTCGCCGGCGGTCACCACGCGCGGGTTCGGCGAAGACGAGATGCGCGAAGTAGGCGGGCTGATCGCCGAAGTGTTGAAGCATATCGATAACCAAGAAGCGATCGCCGGCGTGCGCGGGAAAGTGGGCGCGCTGACGGCGCGCTTCCCGCTGTACCGCTGGAAAATGGAGCCGGTGCGCGCGTAAGGCGCCGCGCCGTTCCCGCAACATGCCGCTGCACATCGTGATGGACGCCCGGCGCATCCGGGACTTCGGCATCGGCACCTACATCCGAAGCCTCGTGCACGCGCTCGGCGAAATTGACACGTCCAACCGCTACACGCTGGTGAGCGGCCCGGCCGAGGTGCGAACGCTCTCCGGTTTGCCGGAGAATTTTCAGAAAGCCGTGTACCGGCGCACGGACAGCGAGCACAGCGACAATCTGTTGTTCCCGATTTTCTTGAAACGGCTTGCCCCGGACCTCGTCCACATTCCCCTGAACCGCGTTCCCCTCTTCATGGCCAGCCCGTACGTGGTGACCATTCACGATATGGCGAACTTGTTTTACGGCGAGGAGGAGACCTCCAAGCTGCGCATGCAATTGCGGCAATACCGCTTCCGGCGCGGCTTGCAACGGGCGCGGCGGGTGATCGCCGTTTCCGACGCCACGCGGCGCGACGTGGAGACGCACATGAACATCCCTCCCGGCCGCATCCGGCGCGTGTACAACGCACCCGACCCGGGATTCCTCGCGCGCAGCGCGGAACCGGAAGAGCGCCTCCGCATCATGGAGCGATACCAGGTCAACTATCCGTTCCTGCTCTACGCCGGCAATATCCGGCGGCATAAGAATGTGCCGCGCCTGGTGGAGGCGTTCGCGGTGCTGCGCGAGCAACTGGCGGCCTATCCCGAGTACCGCGAGCTGCGGCTGGTGATTATCGGAGACACGATTTCGCAATTTCCAGCGGTGCGGCAGGCCGTGGTCAAGAGCAAGATGGAGCACGTGGTGCGGTTTCTGGGATTCGTTCCCTTCGAGACCCTGCGGTGCTTCTACGAAATGGCGGCGGCGTTCGTGTTTCCCTCGCGATACGAAGGCTTCGGGCTGCCGCCGCTGGAGGCCATGGCATGCGGAACGCCGGTGGTGACCTCCAACGTCAGCTCGCTGCCGGAGGTGGTGGGAGACGCGGCGGTGCTGGTGAATCCGGAGAACGTCTTCGATATCGCGCGCGGCGTCCGCGACGTGCTGCTGGACGCCGGCCTGCGCGAGGATCTCGTGCGGCGGGGGAAGGAGCAGGCGCGGCGGTTCAGTTGGGAGCGCACAGCCAGACAGGTGCTGGAGATTTACGTGGAGGCCGCGGGGAAAGCTTGAGCATTTCGGCCAGCCGCTTTCGCCGGCGCCCCGCCGGCCCCGCTTACGCCACGCTCATTTTGATCAACTGCTCGGCATTGCGCAGCGCCTCGGGCGTCAGTTTTTGCCCGGAGAGCATGCGGCCCACTTCCTGGGTCCGGCCGTCGGCATCCAGTTCCTCCATGGTGGCTATGGTGCGGCCCTCGGATTCGCGCTTCTCCACCCTGTAATGATGGTCGGCGAAGGAAGCGATCTGCGGCAGATGGGTCACGCAGAGCACCTGGTTGGACGCAGCCAGCTTTTTGAGCCTCCGCCCCACGCCCTCGGCCGCCCGGCCGCCCACGCCGGCATCCACTTCGTCGAATACCAGGGTCCGCATGGACGCGTGGCGGGCGCTGCGAACGCCTTCGGCCAGGCAGGTTTTCAGAGCCAGCGCGATGCGCGAAATCTCTCCTCCCGAAGCGACCTTTTCGAGTGGCCGCGGTTCTTCGCCCAGGTTGGGCGAAACTAGAAATTCCACCCGGTCGGCGCCCGACGCGGACCATGCCGCCGCCGTCACCGCGGCGCGGAACACCGTCCGCTCCATGGCCAACTGCGCCAGTTCGGCTTCCACGCGCTTCTCCAGGCGGCGCGCCGCCGCGGTCCGCTTGGCGCTCAATTCGGCCGCCAGTTTTTCGAATTCTCCCGCCAGCCGCGCCTGCTGCTTGCGTAGCTCCTCCATGCGCTCGCCGGCGTGCTCGACCCCCGCAATCTGGCGCCGCGCGTCTTTCAGAAACTCCAGGATTCCGGCGATGGATTGGCCGTATTTCCGCTTCAAACGGTCCATTGCCGCGAGCCGCGCTTCAACTTCTTCCAGCCTTCCTGGATTGGCCTCCAGCTTTCCCAGGTAATCGCGCAGCGCATAGGAGACTTCCTGCAAACTCAAATCGGCGGTCTTGAGGTGCTCGCGCAAACCCTCCAGCGACGAATCGATGCGGCAGAGTTCCTCGACGCGCTTCGCCGCCAGCCGCACCAGCGAGACGGCC
>Ga0181536_10005312_pt1 | contig 13267 bp, 9 predicted proteins | sample PEATcosm2014_Bin_41_FD_121105 | JGI IMG/M metagenome (GOLD analysis project Ga0181536, IMG submission 121105) | Peatland microbial communities from MTU Mesocosm Facility, Houghton, MI, USA - PEATcosm2014_Bin17_60_metaG | ecosystem: Environmental > Terrestrial > Soil > Wetlands > Peat | place...
CGCCGCGGAGCGTTGGCGGCGGACGACCGAACAGGCGCGCGATGTTTGCGCCAACGCGCTATCGATCGCTTTGTCGAGTTTGCTCTGGCTGGCCGGATCGTTCGCCGCCAACAGCATCCGGGCGCCCCGCAGATAGTTGGTGATGGCGCACAGCGCTTCATTCACTTCCAGCGCCAGCGTGTTCACGGTTTGGCGCAGCTCGCCGCACTGGCGGTCATGCGGCGGGTTGCCGCGGCGGTCCTCCGCCAGGAGCGGCACTTCGAACGGGGCGGGGGCGGCCAGGCATGAGGTGGCGAAGGCCCGGTTGCCCGGGTTGGCCCGCCTCGGTGACGATAAGAGATGTGCCATGGGGGCCGGTGAGACCGCCGCGGCGGTCTCAGATTCATGATCGACCTCGGTCACATAATCATCGAGATTTTCCATTCGCCATCCCCCGGCCGATCCGCCCCGATCACCTGATACGTCTCGGTACGCACGTCGCACCTTGACTTGCCGAGACTCCGGCGCTGGTCGCATTGGGGAACGTAGTATTTCGGCAACCATTGGATAGCGTCGGAATGTACCTAATGGTCTGTCGCCCTGACGACGGCAGGACGCCGCGAGCCTTACGTTCTCGGCACAATCGGCCTTACAGGCCCGGCAAATCCAGGACCCGGAACAACTCGGTACAAGTACCCAACCGATCCTCTCAACGATAAGATCCGGCCGGGATCAATGCCGCCCGTGCATGACCATTCGGATCAGCTCCGCCAGCGATTTCACCCCCAGCTTCGTCATCACGGCACTGCGATGGTGCTCGATGGTGCGCTGACTGAGGTTGAGATCGGCGGCGATGTTCTTATTGGGCTGGCCGTCGATCATCCGCTCCAGTACGTCACGCTGCCGCCGCGTGAGTTCGCCGATTCGGGTCTCGGCGTCACGGCCGGCGGCGGTTTCGCTGTCCGTTCCGCGGCCATTCATTGGCCGGGACGCTGACGCCTGGGCGACGCTTTCCAGCAACGCCGCCGCGCGCACCGGCTTCTCCAGGAAATCCGCGGCGCCATCCCGCATGGCCCTGACCGCCAGCGGCAGATCGGCCCCGCCGGTGATAAAGATCATCGGCGGCGACGGTTCCTCGGCGGCGAGACGCCGCTGCAACTCCAGCCCGTCCATCCCGGGCAGGCCGATATCCACCAGCAGGCACTTGTAGCCGCGGCGGTTCGGATCCGCCAGGAACGCTTCGGCGCTGGGGTGGCTGACGACCTCGTAGCCGTTCGCGACAAGCATATCGCGCATCGCGTCGCGCACCCCCTGATCGTCGTCGATGATCGCGACGGTCGCCAGCCCAGCCGGCGGCGGTTCAGCGGGCGGCTCCGGTCGAGGCGCGGGGAAGGACCTCCCGGACGCCGGAGGGGCAAGGTTCTGAATGGTCTGCAGCAGCATCGCTGGCCTGACCGGCTTGTGCAGCAATGGGAGCCCGGCGCCCGCGACCGCTCGCGCCGCTTGCTGCGACACATCTCCGGTGATGATCACGGCGGGGACGGAGCGGTTGAGTCTGGCGGCGATCTGACGCACGGCTTCCGGGCCGTTCATGTCGCCGCCCAGATTGTAATCGGCCAGGATGACGTCGGGACGAAAGCCGCGGGGTCCAGCGGCCAGAGCGATCGCCTCCTGTCCCGAACGTGCCGTCTCGACGGCATGGCCATGGGCCGACAGCAGAAGCCGCATCGACGCGCGTTGCGCTTCATCGTCCTCGATCACCAGCACTTGCGGGAGATCGGGATTGCCGGCGGCGAACGGATCGGCGGCCGAGCTGGCATCGCCTTCCGCGCCGTGCCCACCCAGCGGAACCGTGATGGAAAACACCGTGCCTTTGCCGGGAGACGAGCGGACGGTCACTTTGTGGCCCAGCAACCGGGCAAGCTGGTCGACGATGTACAGGCCGATGCCGACATTGGCGGCGGATGGGCTGGAAGATGGACCGACCTGATAGAATTCATCGAAGATTTCCGCGATATGTTCGTCTGGAATGCCGCGCCCGGTGTCCCAGACTTCGATCGTCAGCGTCTCCCGATGGCGCCGGCAGCCAAGCAGAATTCTGCCCGTCTCGGTATACTGCACCGCGTTGGAGAGCAGATTGCCCAGGATGCGCTCCAGCAGGCGTGGGTCGCTGCGAATCGTCGCGCTGGATGGCACGATCCGCAGCACCAATCCCTTGGCGGCGGCAAGGGCGCCGAACGCGTCCCGCAGGCGCGCGAGCAGGCCGGCGGCCGGGAATTCCACGATGCTCGGCGTAATGGTTCCGCTTTCGATCTGACTGACGTCAAGGAACGCGCCCAGCACCCCGCTCATCACATCGACCGTGGTTTCCAGACGTTCCAGCATGGCCTTTCCGGCCGCATCGGTGGTCCGTGCCGCCAACGCGCCGTGCAGCAGCCGGACCACTTGCAGCGGCTGGCGCAGATCATGACTGGCGGCCTGGAGAAAACGGGACTTCGCCCGGTTGGCTCGCTGGGCTTCCATTCTGGCATCGGTGAGGACCTGCTCGACGCGCCGGCGCTCGGAGATGTCGCGCACGACGGCGGTAACCGTCAGTCCGGCGCTGCCGCGGATCGGAGTCAGCGCGATTTCCAGCGGGACAATGCGGCCATCCTTGGTCACACCATGGATCTCCAGGCCACCTCCCATTGGTCGCGGCCTGGGGTCGTTCAGATACGCACGGTGCAACGATTGATGCCCGATCCGGCGGTCCGCCGGCACCAGGATTTCAACCGGCTGCCCAATCAATTCGCTGGCGTCATAGCCGAACAGACGCTCCATCCCGGTATTGACCGAACGGACGCGGCCGCCCTCCGACGTCGTGAAGATCGGCTCCGGCATGGCGTCCATGAAGGACTGGAATTGCTGTTCAATGGAGCTGCGGCGTTCGGTCACATCCTCCACCACCAGCAGGATCATTTCGGCGCCCGGTGGATTGTCCGGCAATCCGCGGCCGCTCAACATCAGCGTCCGAGGTGGTTCGCCGGACCCCTCGATGGTGATCTCCTGGTCGACGATGAGGTCGGTCTGCCGCGCGAGTCGATCGACGATTTCGCCCAGTTTTCGATCCCGCAACGCCGGGCTTCCGAGCTCATGCAGCGCTCGCCCTTTGACGGCATCGGCTGCGACGGCAAAAACGGTCATGAAGGCGGGATTGGCACTGATCACCCGCAACCCGTGATCGAGCACCACCAGCGGTTCGTGAATGGTCTCGACGATGGTTTCGGCGAAAGCCCGGGCGCGGTCGGCGGCGAGTTCCGCCACCTTCGCCGCCGTGATGTCGGCGAAGGTGATCACCACGCCCTCGCCGGCGCCGCTTTCGGTCCGGTACGGCAGGATGGTTCGGTTGTACCAGGTCCCGCGCTCGCCCCGGATCTCCCGCTGGGTCTGGGTGCCGGTCGCCAGCACCATCTCGGTATCCGCGAGCAGGTCGGGATCGGCGAATTTCTGCGCCAGGTCGCTGAGCGGCCGGCCGATATCGGCGGTGATGATGCTGAACAGGACGTTGGCGGGCGGGTTGAAGAATTTGATCCGCAGGCCCGCGTCCAGGAACAATGTGGCGATACCGATACCGTTCAGCAGGTTGGTCAGATCGTTGGCGGCGGCGTTCTGTGCATCCAGGGACTGCCGCAGCTCGGTGTTCAGCGTGGTCAGTTCCTCGTTCAGCGACTGCAACTCTTCCTTGGAGGTCTCCAGTTCCTCGTTGGTGGCCTGGAGTTCCTCGTTCATCGAGATGGCTTCTTCGCTCACTCCCGTCAGTTCTTCGTTGGTGCGTTCGAGGTCGCGGATGGTTCGGGTGAGCTCCTTGCGGGTCGCGTCGAGTTCGGCCTGAAGCTCCGGGGTGGCCTCATGCTCCGCGCCGGCCGTCACGCGCGCTGGCAGGCTGGCTTCCTGGATGAAGCTGACCAGCAGCAACGCGCCGTCGGCCTCGGCGACCGGAGACACCTCGATGGTGACATGGGCCAGCCGGCTGGCGCGTTGGATGCGGACGCCGCGGGCGGTGACCCGCTTGCCGGTGCGAAAGCCGCGCTCGACGGCGTCGCGCAATCTCGGCCGCAATCCCTGGCGGGCCATCAACAGCACGTCCTGCCCCGGCTCCCCGGTGGCCAGGGCCATGAAACGGTCGATGGCACCGAAGAAATACAGGGCATTCCGGTTACGGTCGATGATCACCGAGGCGGGTGCGTACTGGTCCAGCAGCGCTCTTTGGGCCAGATCGGCCAGCCGCCGCCGTGCTGGCGCGGCGCCGGGCCGCAGTCCCGCCAGTGGCGTGGGCGCATCCGCGCGTCCCAGAGTCGGAAGACTCGCCCAGGGACGATGCACTGGCCGGATCAGACGGAAAATACGGTACGCCCGTTCGATGGGTTCGAACAGGTTGGTCGCCTCGCCAACGGATTCCGAGGCGCCGAGAAACAGCACGCCGTGATCCCGCAATGCGAAATGGAACAGCGCGATCACCCGCTTCTGAGCTTCGGGCCGCAGATAGATCAGCAGGTTGCGGCACGAAATCAGGTCGAACCGGGACAGCGGCGGGTCGCTGAGCAGGTTGTGGCGGGCGAAAACGATGGTTTTCCGCAGCCCTTCACCGACCGTGTACTGGTGACCGGCCTTGGTGAAGAAACGCCGCAGCCGCTCGGCCGAAACGTTGGCCTCGATGGATTCCGGATAGACGCCGGCCCGGGCGATGGCGAGGGCGTCGGCATCGATGTCGGTCGCGAAAATCTGAACCCGGGTTCGCTTGCCGGCGCTCGCCACCTGTTCCAGCAACAAAATCGCCAGCGAGTATGCCTCTTCCCCGGTGGCGCAACCGGCCACCCAGACCCGGATCGGCTGGTCGGTGCCCTGACGCGCGACCAAAGGCGGCAGCACATGCTCGGCCAGGAAGGTGAACGCCGCGTTGTCGCGAAAGAAGCTGGTGACGTTGATCAGCAGGTCCTTGGCGAGTGCATCCGCCTCAGCCGTGTCGCTCCGCAGCCGTGCGACATAGCCGGGGAAATCGTCCGTCGCCGTCAATGCCATGCGCCGCTCGACCCGGCGCAGCAGCGTCCCCGTCCGGTAGAGGGCGAAATCCTCGCCAACCGCGGTGTGCAAGGCATTGACCACCAGGGCAGCGCGGGCTTCAGCATCTTCGACGTTGTCTTCGGCCACCTGGGTCTCGCCGTTCCTGGCGTAGTCCCGCGCGGCGAAGCGGAGCATGGCGGCCGGCATTTCGCGTACCGACAGGATGTAATCGGCGGCGCCGGCATCGATAGCGCTACGCGGCATGCCGTCGAATGTGGCCTCCGCCGGGTCCTGGACCAGGGTGAGGCCGCCGGCTTCCTTGATCGCCTTCAGCCCCAGGGTTCCGTCGGCACCGGTGCCCGACAGGACCACGCCGATCGCTTGCTTCCCGCGATCCTGGGCGAGGGAATGCAGGAAAAAATCCACCGGCAGCCGCAGGGTGCGGGTCGGGCTCTCGGACAGTTGGAACTGGCCGTTGACGATCGCCAGATAGGCGCCCGGAGGGATCACATAGACGCAGTTGGCCTGCACGGTCATCCCGTCGGCGGTCTGCCGTACCGGGATGGCGGTGCGCCGGGCCAGCAATTCCACCAGCAGGCTTTTGTTGGTGGGATCGAGATGTTGGATGATGACGATTGCCAGGCCGCTGTCGACCGGCACGGCCTCCAGCAACGCGCTGACCGCCTCCAGCCCGCCGGCCGAAGCGCCTACGCCGACGACCGGTCCGTTCGTGGCCGCCGGCGTGGTTGCAGGCTCCGCCGCTCCGGGTCGTGCGCGTTGATTCCGTCTGGTCGTTGGTGCCGGCGCTTTGGCGGCTTTACCCATGGGCGGCTCTGGCCTTTTGACTGAAGAGAATTCTGGCCGCCGGAGCAAGGGTGTCTCGGACGGGGAGGGCAGCAGGCTGGCGAACCCGGGTTCCGCTTTGAGCATAGGACCGCGGCTGAACCAAACCTAGTGCCTCGGCACGGCGATCTTGACCGAATGAATGGGTCTGCGACGAATGTTTGAATATTGGCGCCCCGAGCCACCAACAGGGAGGGCGGGTGCACCGGGCGTCGAATTCATAGGATCAAAATCACCGCTCGGCGGTACTGCGTACTTTCCGCAAGCGATCGTTATGGATCAGACCCGTGATCCAGGTACTTTCCGAGGGTTTGATATCATGGATCAGCCCTGCATTCTGCCGTGGTGAGAGAGGGCTTCCCCAACCTGCGCCCTCTCGCACTACCCCCCAAACCTGGCGCGCGGTGATCCAAATACTCACCGCGCGCCTCTTTTTGGAACGGGGGCCGGAAACGTTGTTCGTCGCGCCGCGCCACGACGGTACGCGCCGGGTTCATCATGCGGACACGGCAATGGCGCGGATCAAGAATGGCATATGATCGCGGCGACCGCATTTTCCGGATTGTTCTTGTTCCGCGCTGAGCTTTCTGGCGTGATGGGGGTGTTCGGAACAGTGCTGTTCCTGAGCCTGGCCGTGGGTTCGTTTCTCGGCGGTTCTGGACATTGCCCGCGGACGACCTTCCGACCCGGTGCGACAGAATGTCCCGCGCGCCCCGGGTCGGACATCCGGTTGAACCACGAGGCCGGCACCAGAGGGTTGCTTAATTCCCAGCCGCCATCTTGTCCTGCGTCTTCGTTTCAAAATCGCTGGCGTCATGGCGCTCATGCAACTGGCTCGCCGGGTCGCCCTGAAGGCGGTTGACGATGCGCCCACGCTTCACGGCTGGCCGTTGGCCGATCGTATCAGCCCAGCGCTGCACGTTCTTGTAGTCCTGCACTGACAGGAACTCGCCCGCGCCATACAGCAGCCCCTTCGCCAGGCCGCCGTACCAGGGCCAGACCGCGATATCGGCGATGGTGTAATCGTCACCGCCCAGGAACGGGGTTTCGGCGAGCCGGCGGTCGAGGACGTCCAACTGACGCCTGGTTTCCATCGCGAACCGGTCGATGGCGTATTCGATCTTCACCGGCGCGTAGGCGTAGAAGTGGCCAAACCCGCCACCCAGATACGGCGCGCTGCCCATCTGCCAGAACAGCCATGACAGGCACTCGGCGCGCGGCCCGGCCTCCGTCGGCAGGAACGCGCCGAACTTCTCGGCGAGATGCATCAGGATCGCGCCTGACTCGAAGACCCGGATCGGTTTCGGCCCGCTGCGGTCCATCAAAGCGGGGATCTTGGAGTTCGGGTTGATCGCCACGAAACCGCTGCCGAACTGGTCGCCCTCGCCGATCCGGATCAGCCAGGCGTCGTATTCCGCGCCGCGGTGGCCGAGCGCCAGCAGTTCCTCCAGCATGATGGTGACTTTCTGGCCGTTCGGCGTTCCCAGCGAGTAGAGCTGCATCGGATGGCGGCCGACCGGCAATTCCTTGTCGTGGGTGGGGCCGGCGATCGGGCGGTTGATGTTGGCGAACCGGCCACCGCTCGGCTTGTTCCAGACCCAGACTTTTGGCGGTGTGTATTCGGACGAACTGCTCATTTTGATGGCTCCTGGTGTTTGGCGCGCAGCCTGGCGAGGCCGCCCGGATCGCGCAAGCCATGCTCCTGGCGGGTCCGCCGACTATGCGATTTCGGGTCCGCGGGATAGAACGGTTCCGCTGAACGGGAGGCAACCATGCGAGTGATCGACGTCCAGGTCCATGCCTATGAACGCAATCATCCTGGGCGGCCCTGGGCCGGCCAACTGCACGGCCCCCAATCCGCCAATGGCGCGGAGATGACAGCGGCGATGGACGCGGTCGGCGTCGACGCGGCGATCATCGTGTCCACCTTCAATCTCTACCGCTACGACCCGAGTTTTGCGCTTTCGGTGTATGCCACCTACCCGGATCGCTTCCGGGTGGTGAAGCCGATCGATGTCACCGATCCGGCGATCGACGACGTCGTGGCCGATTGGGCGCGGACCAAGGGGGCGGTGGGGGTCCGCATCATGCTGCGGGACGAGCTGCCGAGCGATCCGGCCGATCCGCGGGTGAACCGGGCGTTCGCCGCCGCGGGCAAGCATGGTTTGCCGGTCAATTTCCTCTGCTGGGGGCGGTTGGAGCATGGGACGGAGCTGGTGCGGCGCAATCCGGACACGGTGATCGTCATCGACCATCTGGGGCTGTTGCAGCCCAACCAGCCGCCGCCACTGGCCGAGCCCTGGGCCGATCTGCCGAAGCTGCTGGCGCTGGCGGTTTTTCCCAATGTTCGGGTGAAGATCAGCGGGGCGTGTACGTTGTCGCGGGAGGCGTTTCCTTACGATGATATCTGGGATCCGGTGCTGCGGATCATCGACGCGTTTGGGCTGGACCGTTGCATGTGGGGAACGGACTGGACGCGGACGAGCGGGATGCTGACCTATGAGCAGGGGGTGGCGCCGTTCCGGGATACCACGCTTCTGTCGGAGAGCGACAAGGCGAAGCTGATGGGCGGGACGCTGGAGAAGGTTTATAAGTGGTAGCGCGGACTGTGGATTGATGCGTGCGCCGATGGCTGGCGCCACGCTGACCCATCCTCGCCGCGAGACTGCGCCTTTGATTTGGTGTGGCCGGCGCTGATCCTCAGGCGTGGACCTTTGCCGTCAATTCGATGCCGAGCGCCTTCATTCCCGCGATCGTGGTCTTTAGTGTCGGATTGCCATTCTCGCTGAATGAACGATAGAGCTATTCGCGGGGAACGCCGGTCTGTCTGGCGATCCGTGCCATACCCTTCGCACGCGCCACCACGCCAAGGGCATGCGCGATATAGCCCGCGTCTGCCGATGCGAACGCTTCCGCCATGAAGGTCGCGATCGCCGCGTCTGACGTCAAATCTTCAACAGGATCATAGGTTGTGAGTTTTTCAACCATTTCAGCCGCTCCATTCAGCCCCGAGGCGTTTAGCCGTCACGTAACGCGCCGCCAACCCCTCCCCGCGCGTGGTAATCACGTCACACCCGAGCACGTCACCCTTCCCACGGGATATCGCCCCGCGTTCCGGTCCTCGGAAATGAACGTCGCATCCTCGGCGATGGCCTGCGCGATCAGCAGGTGATCGAACGGGTCGCGGTGGTGCATCGGCAGCCCCGCGAGGGTCAGCAGATGCGTTATGCCGATGTCGAGCAAGGTGAACCCCTCTTACTGGACGGCATCCGTGATCTCCTTGATGTCGGCTCGCAGCTTGCCGATGCGGGTCTTCACGGCGATTTCCCACAGCGACACCATACTGATCAGAACATCGTTGCCAGGGTCTGCAACCAGTTCCCTCGCCCGCTGCCCAGGCTGCTGATCGTCAGCCAGCCACCAAAGCAGGGCATGGGTGTCGAGGAGGAGTTTCATTCCTCCTCACCCTCCATGGCGGCCAACATGTCCGAGGGGAGAGCGTCGAAATCGGGCGCGATCCAGATTTTGCCGCGCAGGGCGCCCGGCTGCCGGCGAGGCCGCGCCGCTTGAGCCTCACGGCGGAAGGGCACGCGCATCCCGCCCAGGCAAAGCGTTGACCCCGCGAACGGTTCCAGGTCTCAAAGAGCCCATGCGGGGCAGCCAGGACGCGACGCCGTCGCGACAAAGCGGAGAATGACACGACGCCCGCGAGGGAGAGCCATTCATCCACAGTGGACGCCGTCGTTGTCGCACCGGGCTTCACGGTCCTGATCGTCCCGGCGATCTGGTTGCGGGCGGAAAGTTTCATGCCAGCGCCTCGGTGTGGTTCCGGTTCACTTGTTGGCGCGGAAGCGATTACGTGCGAGCAAATGCTTTCGGGCCGTGACCGCTGTATCCATTTCGATAGCACGGTAGCGCGCGATGATCGCCTTGCCGGCCGGAGTCAATACCGTGCCGCCGCCGCCGCTGAGCGGCACTGATCGAACCGGTCAGGCGTATTCCTTCGAGCAGCTTCGCCTGGGTCGGTCCGAATGCGACGGCTCCCTCCGGCATCACCCGTAACCCGGCGTCAGGACCGGGCCGGTCCGCCATGCGGGATTTCCCCCGAGGCTTGTTGCCGCTATATCGAACGGCATATACCGTGGCAAGCAAGGAGACCACTATGCTCCGCCGCCTGATATTGCTCCTGCCGCTGCTTTGTTCCGGCGTCGCGTTGGCGGCCGAGGTGACCGATTCGACCGGCCGCGCGGTCCAGATACCCGACCGGATCCTGCATGTGCTACCCGCCGGCACGCCCGCCGCCGTTCTCCTCGAGGCCATTGCCCCCGGTCTGATGGTCGGCTGGCCTGGGCCGTTATCCGACGATGCGAAGGCATTACTCCCCGGCAGCGCCAACCATCCGCGCATTCCCCGCCTGACCGGGCGAGACGATGTGACCGACAAGATCAAGGCGCTGAAGCCGGACCTGATCATCGACTACGGAGAAGTGACGCCGCGTTATTTCGAACTGGTGCAAACGACTCAGCAAAAGACCGGCATTCCAACCCTGCTGTTCGCGGGTTCGCTCGACAACATCCCGCGCGTCGTCCGCCAGGTCGGGGCTATTCTCCATCGGGAGGCACGCGCCGAAACGCTGGCGACCTTCGCTGAAGCGATGCTCGCGTTACCGGTCATACCGTTGCCGGCCTCGTTGGGCGCGCATCCGCGTGTCCTCTACGCGCGTGGCGCGGACGGCCTGACGGTGACCGCGCCCGACACCGATGTGACCGAAGTGTTCAAACAGCCTGGCTGGCAGGTGATCGCACCAGATGGCCAAGGTACGTTCCGCGAGACCAGTATTGAGGCGATCGCCGCCCTCAATCCAGATATCCTGGTTTTCTCCGACCCGGCGATGCGCGCGACCCTCGCGCGACCCGACGCCTGGAAATCCGTGCGGGCGATCCGTGAAGGCCATGCTTTGGTCGCGCCTGCCTTGCCATTCGGTTGGGTCGAAGAACCGCCATCGATCAACCGGCTGCCTGGTCTCGCCTGGCTGGGCGGCCATGAGCCCACGAGCATGGCGGCGACATTCTACGCGGTCGTCTACGGCCGCGCTCTGACGCCCCAACAACTTGATACCGTGCTCGGCGGCGTTCGATCCATCCAACCCTGAGAGGCTCGATCATGCGTTTTCTGTACGTTTTGGTTGTCCTGCTGCTGCCGCTCACCGCGCGCGCGCGGGAAGTTACGGTGTTCGCGGCGGCGAGTTTGACGGACGCGATGATGGATGTCTCCGCCAAATGGGCGGAAGCGGGACATCAGCCGTTACGGATGTCGTTCGGTTCGAGTTCGACCCTGGCGCGACAGATCGAGCAAGGCGCGCCCGCGAACGTGTTCGCCTCGGCCGACGAAAAATGGATGGACTACCTCGCGGACAAGCAACTGATCGCCACAGACACGCGTAAAAGTCTGCTTGGAAACGATCTTGTGCTGGTGGTCGCGGCCGACCAGCCGGTGCATGTGACGATCAACAAGAGCTTCGATCTGGCGAGTCTTCTGGGTGCGAACGGACGACTGGCGACCGGCGATCCGGCACATGTTCCGGTCGGGATTTATGCCGAACAGGCGCTCAGGAAGCTTGGCATGTGGGACAGTATTTCTCCGAAACTGGCCCGGACTGAAGATGTGCGGGCCGCGTTATTGCTGGTGGAACGCGGCGAAGCACCCGCGGGCATCGTCTACGCCACTGATGCCGCTGTCTCGAAATCCGTCATGATCGCGGGAACCTTCCCAGCCGACAGCCACGATCCGGTGTCATACCCGTTCGCGGTCACCAAATCGGGCGACACGGCGGAAGCGCGGGCTTTGCTTCAGTTTCTGACCGGCCCGGCCGCCCGCGCGGTGTTCGTGCAACGCGGCTTCAAGGTCGAATAATCTGATCCTTTCGCCGGAGGAATGGGAAGCCCTCAGTCGGGCCGCGCTTCGCCGCTCATCTGGCAGGCGATCCGCGAAGCGGCGCCTGGGATGCCGGATATGGCTACCTCCGCGCGCAACCTTGGTTCGAGGGATCGTTGAAATTGATTGTTCGACGGGCACGACACTGAGCAAGATCGGTTCGCGCAACCCACCGGCGACGTAACACAGGAGTTCTTGTCATGAAGTTCGGCATTCACAACCCATCATGGCTGTTCGGCCCCGACCCCGCGGAAGCCTTCGAGGGCGTGAAAGCGAAAGCGCAATGGGCCGAAACCCATGGCTTCACATGGTTCTCGGTGATGGACCATCTGATCCAGATCGCCAACATCGGCGCACCGGACGAACCGTTCATCGAGGGCTGGACCGTGCTGTCAGCTCTCGCCGCCGTCACCAGCCGGGTCCGCCTCGCCACGCTCGTTTCATCGGTCGCGTTCCGCAATCCCGCTCATTTGGCCAAGATCGCCGCCGGCGTCGATCTGATCAGCCGGGGACGGCTTACTCTGGGCATTGGCGCCGGCTGGTTCGAGGAGGAGTACCGTCAATACGGTTGGGAATTTCCCGCGCGCCCCGCCGTGCGCATCCGGCAGATGGAAGAAGCCGTGAGACTGATCATCGGCATGTGGACGGAGCAGCGATCGACCTTCACCGGCAAGTATTTCCACGTGCGGGACGCGATCCTGGAGCCAAAGCCGACGCCACGCCCGCCCATCATGATCGCCGGCGGTGGTGAGCAATTGACGTTGCGCGCGGTCGCGCGTTTGGCGGATGCCTGCAACGTCGGTGGCGATCCGGAGATGGTGAAGCACAAGTTCGCGGTCCTTCGCCGCCATTGCGAAGCCGAAGGGCGCGACTACGAAACGATCGAGCGAACCAACGTGACCAGCTTCCTGTTGGCACGAGACGAAGCCGCGCTCACGGCGAAGCGCCAAAGATTGGGCGCGGCGGAGTCATTCCGGGGCTTCTCCGGCACCGTTGCCCAGGCGACCGATCTGATTGGACGTTACCAGGACGCCGGCGTGCAGCTTCTCATCAGCAGCGCCTTCAGGAACGACGCCGAGACCCACGAATTGGTCGCATCGGATATCATGCCCCACTTCGCGTGAGAGACGGTGGCCGCCCAGGGGCCGCGGCAAATTCCGGTGGAGCGTGTAACGTCCACCGGGATGCCGAGGCTTCCGCGTAACGCAGGTGTGCGTGACCCTCGGCTGACAATGGAGCAAACCATGGATCGCATCGCCGTAAACGCAAGCCGCGTCCGCCGGGCGCTCGCGGCCGCCGGTCTGCTGGCCGCCGCCGTCATCCTGCTGCCTGTCGCGCGGACATCCGCTAACCCATCTTTAGCACTTTTCCCGTCACTTTCTGCAACGAATACGGAAAAACCCTGATATATAGTCGAGTGGCCCGCGGTTTTTCAATGTAGTGCCATAATCGTGTTTCAGGGCCTTGACGC
>Ga0181536_10005320_pt1 | contig 13249 bp, 13 predicted proteins | sample PEATcosm2014_Bin_41_FD_121105 | JGI IMG/M metagenome (GOLD analysis project Ga0181536, IMG submission 121105) | Peatland microbial communities from MTU Mesocosm Facility, Houghton, MI, USA - PEATcosm2014_Bin17_60_metaG | ecosystem: Environmental > Terrestrial > Soil > Wetlands > Peat | place...
TACGGTGCGAATTTTTTGCGGTGGCATTGACATAGGATATAAGGTTCAAGCTGCTTGCGCAGGCCGAGGCGAGTTGATCATTAAGCACTAAATCGCATGAGGTCATAAGCGATAGTTCGTTTCCCGCGGCTCGCGCGGTTTCTATACTTTCCCGCCTGATGAATTCATTAGTGCCGGACCTCCCAAAGTCCCTGCGAGCGCGCGCAGAGGACAGCATCTCGCGACTTCGCGCGGCGGTCTCGGACTATAAAAATGTGTGCTATGCCAATAGCTTGGGCTCCGAATCCATGGTGCTTACGGACCTCATCTGGGAGGCGGTCCCGGAAATCGAAATCTTCAGCATCGATACCGGCAGGCTCTACCCGGAAACGTATGATCTGATCGAGCGCGTGCAGGCGCGCTATGGTCGTGCGCTGCGTATCTATTATCCCGACGGCCTCGACATGGAACGCTGGGTGGGTGAAAACGGCATCAACGGCTTTCGCGACGGTCTTAAGCAGCGCCACAGCTGTTGCGCCATCCGCAAAGTAGAGCCGTTCCGCCGCGCCGTGTCCGGTCGCGGTGCTTGGGTGACGGGCATCCGGCGGGGCCAATCGGCCAGCCGTGCACTCGCCGCCCCGGTGGAATGGGACAGCGAATATGGCCTGCACAAGGTCAGTCCTCTGCTCGATTGGCCCGAGACCGAAATCTGGGAGTACATTCGTAAGAAACGGTTACCTTACAATACCTTGCATGATAGTGGCTTTCCGAGCATCGGCTGCGCGCCCTGCACCCGTGCGGTGCAACCCGGCGAGGATGAGCGCTCCGGACGCTGGTGGTGGGAGCGAGCGGATTCCCGCGAATGCGGCCTGCATCCGCGCCACAGAATCGCGGGCGCCCTCGCTGGCAGCCAAAAAACCCAACCCTAACTGCAGCGTGTTTGCTGCATAGCGCATAGCGCTGTGCGAGGATGGGTGCCGTGAATTATTTTCCGGTTTTCTTTGATCTCAAGGGTCAGAACGTCCTGGTTGTCGGCGGCGGCGATGTGGCCTTGCGCAAGATCTCGCTGTTGGAGCGCAGCGGCGCCGTAATCACGTTGGTTGCGCCCGAGATCGTCCCTGAACTCAGGCAGCGCGGCGCTGCCGGCCATCTTAAGGTCAAGGCCCGGGAGTTCGTTCCAAGCGACCTGGACGGAGCGCGCCTGGTCATCGTCGCCACCTCGCGCCGCGCCATCAACCGGTGGATTGCCAAGTTGAGCGACGCGCGCGCCATCCCTGTCAATGTCGTCGATGATCGGGAAGCATCGCGCTTCATCATACCGGCCATCGTTGATCGCGATCCGGTGCTGGTCGCGGTCTCTACCGGCGGTACATCGCCGGTTTTGGCGCGCCGATTGCGCGAGCGGCTTGAAGCATCCATCCCGAAGCGCATGGGTGACCTTGCGCTATGGCTGCGCGGACTTCGCAGGACCAGCATGGCCCGGCTGCGCGACACGAAGGAACGGCGCCGCTTTTTCGAAACCATTGTCGACGGTCCCGCGGCGCGCCGCTTCATCGACGGCGACAGCCAAGGTGCGCTGCGCATCGCGCAACGATTGCTGTCGCGGACGGCCACCGCCCCAAGGGCCAGCGGAGAAGTAACGCTGGTGGGCGCCGGCCCTGGCGATCCTGAGTTGCTGACGCTAAAGGCGCTGCGCGCGCTGCAGGATGCGGATGTCGTTTTCCACGATCGCTTGGTCTCCGACGCCATATTGGACTTCGCGCGGCGCGATGCGACTCGGATCTGCGTCGGCAAGTCGGCCGGCGGCATCGGTACCACGCAATCGGAGATCAATCACTTGCTCATCCGGCACGCGACCGAGGGCAAGCGGGTAGTGCGGCTCAAAGGCGGTGATCCCTTCATTTTTGGGCGTGGCGGCGAGGAGTTGGAGGCGCTGGCGCTGGCGCAAATCGATTTTTCGGTGGTGCCGGGCGTCACGGCGGCATCGGGGTGCGCTGCTTATGCCGGTATTCCGCTGACCCACCGTGAATACGCCCATAGCGTGAGCTTCGTGACGGGACACGCCGATGAGAACGGCAAGCAGCCGGACTGGCGGGCGCTGGCATTCCCCGGAGCGACCGCGGTGTTCTATATGGGCTTGGCGCGCCTGGATCACATTGTCAGCAAGCTACTCGAGCACGGCGCAGCGGTGACGCTGCCTGCCGCCATCGTTGCCCGCGGTACCCTGCCGAATCAGCGAATCATCGCGGCAACCCTCGGCACGATCCTCGATGCGGCTTCTCGGGCGGCGCTCGAATCGCCGGCGTTGCTGGTGGTGGGTGAGGTCGTCGCCCTACAGTCGAAACTCGCCTGGTTCAGCCTAGGAACCGACACCGACGTGTCTCAATCAGCGTAAGCCGAGCGTTAGCGCGCTCAAGATATGGCCTCGAGAAATCCTTTTTCTTGAATCCACGCCTTGTTGAACAATCGAGACTGATACTTCGCACCGCCGTCGCACAAAATCGTCGCAATGGTATGCCCGGGCCCCAACTGTTTCGCCACCCTCACGGCCGCGGCAACATTGATGCCGGCGGTGCTGCCCAGGAGCAGCCCTTCCTCACGCAGCAATCGGTAAACGAAGTGCATGGTTTCCGCGTCCGGGATCCGCAGAGCATCATCTATTGGGGCCCCCTGCAGATTGGCGGTCACTCGCCCCGTTCCGATGCCCTCAGTGATCGATGACCCCCCATCGGACTTTAACTCTCCGTCCTTGATGTAGTGATACAGAGCACTGCCCGGCGGATCGACCAGAACGATGCGGATGGCTGCCGATTTGGATTTCAGAAAAGCAGCCACTCCGGCCAGCGTTCCGCCGGTACCGGTGGCTGCGCAAAAAGCGTCGAGCTTGCCGTCGGTATCGCGCCAGATCTCGGGGCCCGTCGATTCGAAATGCGCGGTGCGATTCGCCGTGTTGTCGAACTGATTCGCCCAGACCGCGTTCGGTAGTTCCTGCGCCAGCCGCCCCGCCACCTTTTGATATTGATTCGGGTTGCTGTAGGGCACCGCCGGCACCTTGCGCAGCTCGGCGCCCAAGGCCTCGATGATTTGGTACTTCTCCGCCGCTTGGTTGTCGGGCATCACGATGACACATTTGTAGCCGCGCGCATTACAGACATGCGCAAGGCCGATGCCGGTGTTGCCCGCGGTGCCCTCGACCACCGTTCCGCCGGCATGCAGCACACCGCGCGTTTCCGCATCCAGCACGATCCAGCTCGCAGCACGATCTTTGACCGAACCGCCGGGATTCATGAATTCGGCCTTACCCAAGATTTCGCACCCGGTCTCGTCGCTCAAGTGACGCAAGCGGATCAAGGGAGTATTGCCGATCGCACCGACGAAACCATCACTCACGCTCATCGATATCCCCCATAATTCCTTCGGACCGCGCCAGTTCGCGCTGCATTGTGGCCGCATCCAGCTCGCCGGTCCATTTGGCGACGACCAGCGTTGCGACGCCATTGCCGATCACATTGGTCAACGCTCGCGCCTCGGACATGAAGCGATCGATGCCGAGCACCAGCGTCAGTCCCGCCACCGGAAGCGTCCCCACCGACGACAATGTCGCAGCCAACACGATAAAGCCGCTCCCCGTGACGCCGGCGGCCCCTTTGGAAGTCAGCAGAAGCACCGCGAGCAGCGTCAGTTGTTGGAAAAGGGTCATCGGCGTGTTGGTAGCCTGGGCTATGAACAAGGTCGCCATCGTCAAATAAACCGACGTGCCGTCGAGATTGAACGAGTAACCGGCCGGCACGACCAATCCGACCACCTGTTTGCTGGCGCCCAGCTTCTCGAGTTTTGCGATGATTCGGGGCAGCACCGATTCAGACGAGGACGTGCCCAGCACGATGAAAAGCTCTTCGCGGATATAGGCGAGGAACCTCACGATGCTGAATCCATTTAGCCGCGCCACCAGACCCAGCGCCCCAAAAATAAAGACCAGACAGGTCAGATAAAAACTCCCCATCAGTTTGCCGAGCGAGAGCAGTGACGCGAATCCATAGTTGCCGATGGTGAAGGCCATGGCTCCGAATGCACCGATGGGCGCAAGCCGCATCACGAAACCAACGATGCCGAACAACACTTCAGAGAGACCCTCAACGAAGGTAAATATCGCTCGACCTCGCGATTTCATACGCTGTAGCGCGAATCCGAACAGGATCGCAAACAATAGAACTTGCAGGATATCGCCCTTCGCAAAGGCATCGACCACCGTCGTCGGTATCACATCCAACAGAAATTCAGTGACGGATTGCAGCTTTCCGGAGCCCGTGTACGCGCCCAGCGGTCCCGTGCTGAGCGTCCGCGGATCGACGTTCATGCCATTGCCCGGTCGCAAGACGTTGGCCACTGCGAGCCCAATGATGAGCGCGAGGCTGCTCATCACCTCGAAGTACAGGAGCGCCAGGCCGCCGGTCTTTCCGACCTTCTTGACGTCGGCGACACCGGCAATTCCGAGTACCACCGTGCAAAAAATCACCGGGGCTATCAACATCTTGATGAGTTTGATGAAGCCAAGCCCAAGCGGCTGCATCTTTGCCCCGCCCTCTGGATAGACGGCTCCCAGCAGCACGCCGAGCGCGATAGCGATCAGGACTTGAAAGTACAGTGATTTAGCCAAGCGTTTCACGGCGCACTTCCAAGCGAATTGGATTTAAGCAGAGGACTTTTAAAAGAATCCCCGGACACGCCGGGGAATTCGAGTGGAACAGGTGCAGGGTAAGAACCCAGCACGTCCGTCATTGGAAGATACGCGGCACATAAGATGCCTAGCGTTCTATCTTCTATCAGTTGTTGCACTTAAGTAACGGGAAAATCGGACACCGCTACTTAATATGTTGGAAGAATACCAGTTAATATAGAAAAATCCAAGAGTTAACAGAATATTTTCGCGCTTTGTTGCAGGCCGTCAAGGATCAACTCGATTTGTGACATGGGCGCAACATCCGGCGGGAGCGAGAGCACCGGACGGCGTCCAAATCGCCGGTTCGACCGCCGCTGATGAATCCGGCTGGTTTGCTTTTATGCCCGGCTTCCTCCAAATTTGCGCCTTCCAGCAAGGGTTCCAAGTCATTATGAAATATTTGCATACCATGGTACGCGTAACGGATATCGAGCAATCTCTGCGCTTCTACCGAGACGCGCTAGGGCTTTCCGAACTCTCGCGGCGGGACTATCCGCAAGGCCGGTACACGTTGGTATTCCTGGCGGCCCCAGGCGACGATCACGCGCAGGTCGAACTGACTTACAACTGGGACCCTGAAGCTTATGACGGCGGCCGGAATTTTGGGCACCTCGCCTATGCCGTCGACGACATCTATGCGACCTGTAAGCGTCTAATGGATCACGGCGTGCCCATTAATCGGCCGCCCCGCGACGGGCGCATGGCGTTCGTTCGATCGCCGGACAAGATATCCATCGAACTGCTGCAGCGTGGAGAAGCACTCAAGCCCGCCGAACCCTGGACCAGCATGCCGAATATCGGGGTCTGGTAGGTTTCCAGGCGCTTCGCGCCGAATCTACGGCGTCGCCCTACGGGCACGCGACCGTCCCATAACTGCTCGCTGCGCGAGCATTCGATCTCTTAGGCCTGCGACCGCGCCGGGCTAAAACATCTCCGAAGCGTCGGGCGTCTTGACCTCGACCTTACCGCGGGAAGGGATGTGGTCGCCCGTGATCATGTCTTCGTATGCTTGGCCGGGACCCACCATCGGATACACGCCGGCGTCCTGGTCGATCATCACTTCCAAGAATGCCGGACCTTGGAAGCTTATGAATTCCTCGATCACACGCGGCACATCGGACTTTTTGTCGAGGCGCACTGCGTATTTGAAGCCATCGGCTTGCGCGGCCTTGACGAAATCCTTGGTGTGCAAACTCTTGTCGCTACCGCTCAAGCGACCCTTGTGAAAGAGCTTCTGCCATTGCTTGACCATGCCGTCGCCGCAGTTGTTGAGCACGACGACCTTGATAGGCAAGTCATAGGTCGTCACGGTCTCCATTTCACCGATGTTCATGCGGATGCTGGCGTCGCCGTCGATATCGATCACCAAGCGGTTACGCTGCGCGTACTGCGCACCGATCGCCGCCGGCAGGCCAAAACCCATGGTTCCCATGCTGCCCGACGTCAGCCACAACCGCGGGCTGCGAAAGTCGAAATATTGCGCAGCCCACATTTGGTGTTGGCCCACGCCGGTGGCGATGATCGCCTCGCCTCGGGTCAGCCGGTTGATCTCTTCGATGACATAGTACGGCTGAATGATCGGGCTGTTCCGATCGTAGTTCATCGCATAGATCGACCGCAGTTCGTGGCAGTGCCGCCGCCAATCGGACCAATCGCACTTGAACCCAATGCGCTTCCCATAATCGAACAAGGTCTGCAATGCATCGGGCATCAGACCCACGTGACTCCAGTCGACGTGCTTGACCTTGTTGATCTCCGACGCGTCGATATCGACATGAGCGATGTACTTGGCCCTTGCCGCAAATCTTCCAGGGTTGCCCGCCACGCGATCGTCGAAGCGCGCACCCAGCGCCACCAAAAAATCGCAATCGTCCACCGCATAGTTTGCGAAAGCGGCGCCGTGCATCCCCAACATCCTCATGGACAATGCTTGCTGGGTATCGACCGCGCCGATTCCCATCAACGTCGTAACCACGGGAATTTGAAAAGCGTTCGCGAACTCGCGCAACGCGTGCGAGGCGCTGCCGTTGACGACGCCGCCGCCGACGTACAGAAGCGGACGCTTCGCCGCGCTCAATGCGGCAAAAAAACCAGCGCAGGCCGCCTCGGGCAGCTTGCTCGCCTCGAGCCGATTCATCCGTTGTCGATAGCCCGGGATCGGCAAACGGCCGGAACCGTGAAAAACGCCTTTCCAATTTTGCACGTCTTTCGGGACGTCGAGCACCACGGGGCCGGGCCGACCGGTACGCGCGATTTCGAAGGCGGTGCGCACCGTCGCCTCCAATTTGGTGGGATCCGTGATCAGGAAGACGTGTTTGGCCACCGCCCCCATGATGCTCGGCACTGGCGCTTCCTGAAACGCATCCGTACCGATCGCCGTGGTCGGCACCTGGCCGCAAATCACCACGATGGGGACCGAATCAGCCATGCTGTCGCGCACGGGGGTTACCATATTCGTGGCGCCGGGCCCGGAGGTCACCAAGGCGAGGCCCACCCGGCCGCTTGCGCGTGCAAAACCCGCCGCCATGAAACCCGCTCCCTGCTCGTTGGCGGGGACTATCAGCGGCATCGCCGAATCATGTTCCTGGTTGTAGCGGAACACCGCATCGTAAATCGGCAGTATCGCGCCGCCGCTGTAACCGAAAATGGTGTCCACGCCCTCATCCGCCAGGACTTGGACGAGCATATCCGCACCCGTCATGCTGGCGCCGGCCAGCGGGTGGGCCCCTTGATTCAACATGTCGTAGCGGTCTTTCACCCGGGAAGACTAGCAGTTCTCGCCCTGGCGCCCAAGTGCCGCCCTCCCGTATCCTCTTAGGTATGCGACACATCATAGCGATTCTCCTGCAAAACGAAGCCGGCGCGCTGACACGCGTCACCGGCCTGATTTCCTCGCGCGGCTACAACATCGAATCTCTGTCGGTGGCTCCCACCAACGATCCCACTGTTTCGCGCATCACGTTGGTCACCACAGGTTCCGATCAGGTCATCGCGCAGATCAACGCCCAGTTGCTGAAACTGGTAGACGTGGTGGCGGTCGAAGACATGACCAGCGGGGATCACCTCGCACGCGAACTGATGCTCCTCAAGCTGCATGTCGCGGCTGAACACGTCGAGGCGGTCAACGCCTTGTCGCGGCGCGTCGGCGGCAAGGTATTGTCACCCAAACCATCGAGTTTCATCGTGGAACTCACCGGCACCGAAGCTGAAATCACCGAATTCATCGCCAACGCGGGCGCGTTCGGCGACATCGTGGAGGTGGTCCGGAGCGGTGTGTTGGGAATCTCCCGCGCGAATCCGCGTCTCCACCTCGTTAAATAGGTTCATGCAATGACTGAAATTGAGGTTAAACCCGAACACGCGGCGGATCCCAATACGCGGCGCGTCGGAATCCTGGTCGGTATGGTCGGTATTCTCTTATCCGTAGTTACCATCGCATCGCACCGTGCGCATACCGAGGCGGTCATTCACCGCACCGAATCGAACGACCAGTGGGCCTTCTACCAGGCGAAAAAGATTCGCGAGAACACCAGCGACGTGGCGCTGACTCTATTGCAAACCCTGGAACCCGACCAGCCCAAGGCGGAGGCGGCCCTGCATAAGTTGGAGGCGGCCCTGCATAAGTTGGAGGCGGCGCGCGACAAATACTCGGACGAAGCCAAAGACATCATGAAGGAAGCGCAGGCCAAAGATATTGAACAGAAAATCGAAGAGCGCCGCGCCTTGCGCTTCGATATCGGCGAAGGACTGCTCGAACTCGGGTTGGTACTGTGCTCGTTATACTTCCTGGCACGTAAGACCTTCTTCCCGGCATTGGGCATCGTCGCCAGCATCGCGGGCACCGCGCTGGGCATCTGGGGCTGGATGCTTTGAGGAAGTTGCTTGCCTTGGTTTGCGCCGCCGGCCTTGCGCTGCCGGGGGCACCGCCGGCGCCTGCAGCCGACGAGCCGGCCGCACCTCGCATCGAAGCGCGCTCGGCGGACTTGTTGGCGGTCGGCATCGTTCATGGCGACCGTATGTCGATCCACCTGAGCCGGTTGGCGGACAACGCGCCGGTCCGTGATGCGATGTTGAACGTCTTGTTGCGGGGCGTCGTCCATCCGGCGGTGGCAGAGGCAGACGGTAGCTATACGTTGCAGACGCAGGATCTGGTCGTGCCGGGCGCCGCGTCGATGGATTTCCAAGTCGTGCAGGGACAGGTGCGGGAGGATCTCAAAGGAGAGCTGGTGGTCGCCGACAGTCAATCCAAACCCGAGGCGAAGAACAGCGCCCGCCAGCTCTGGTGGTGGGTGTTGAATTTCGCGGTGTGCGTCGGGTTTCTGATGCTGCTGTCGCGGCGGCGCAAGGCGGCGGCCGAACGCCGGACCGGCTCGCACGATTAAAAGCTTTGGAAGGTCTGCACCAGAAATTGAAACTTCTGAATGCCGGCGATGTTGCTCAGCGGAAAAGCGAAATCGACATGCACTACGTTGCCCAGGCCGGTGCGCGTATTGCCGAGCCGCAATCCGAATCCCACGTCTCGCAACAGTCCCGGGTCGCTGTTGCCGATGACGCCGCTCCCCCAGGTGCGCCCCGCGTCTGCGAAAACGGCGGCGCCGACACGCGCGAGGCGAAAGGGATACCAATCCGTGAAAAAACGCTGCTCGACGGTCGCCAGCGCCCGCGACGTCCCCGATTCATAGCGCAGCGGGTAGCCACGCAGACCATTATCGCCTCCGAGCAAGATTTGCATGTCGGGATCCAACGAATCGGTGACCGTGGCCGCCACGGCGGCGTACAGCAGACACGCCTCATGCCATCGCCAATAGTATTTCGCGCCGGCGTCGGCAATGAGGTTGCGGGCACGCCCCTCCTCGATGCGCGTCGAGAAGTCACCGCTCAAGAAGAGCTGCTGCTCTACCGGTAATTCAAAGCCCTTGACGACCGTCGCGGCCAGCATCACCGCTTTGCGATCCGCGCCGAAAGCGCTGTTCGACAAGCCAACGGAGCCGGTGACTTCGGTGCCGAAATACAAATCCTCGGTTCTGCCGATTTCGTTCTCGTCGCCGACCTTCTTGTAGTAGTCCTGGAGGATATCGAAACCGACGAATGGGTACGACAGGGTCCGATCGGGCGGCAGCACTTTTGCCGGCGTCGCCGTGAGCGGCGTGGGCACGAATATATTGCGGTCGTACGTCATTCCGAACAGCAGACGATTGACCCATCCGTCGACCAAACCGCTCGAGATCCCGCCGCTCAGCTGATAGGAAGTCTCGTGGTCTTTGAATTGATCGACGATGTTGCCCAGGTTGTAGCGCGACACGGTGCGATCGAAACCCAGGCCGGACATGTTCACGGTCCAGGGCGTATCGAGCGAGTAGAACGGTTGACCTAGTTGCAGAGAACGGGTCCTGCCGTCGCTCGAATCCACGTCCGTCGCCGCCGAGGTCCAATGCGATCCAAGTACGTTGGGATCCGTCCATGCAACCGTGTTGCTGGTTCGGTCGACGGTGCTGCCGTGCGAGATCTGCAGGGATTTTCCCCAACCTAGAATGTTGGTGTCTTGGAGATTGAAACTCGTGGCGTTGGTCCCCCCGGCGCGTCCAAATGAAATGCCGGGACTCAAGGTCCATACGTCCTTCGTGATCACCTTGACGTCGACTTTGCCATCGGCGTAGTGCACCGGCACGATGTGGGCGTCATACACATATCTGAGCAGCCGGAGAGCGCGTTCGGTTTCGGCCAGCTTGCGGGCCCGGTATTTATCGCCGCTGGCGAACAGCAGCTGCGCCCGGATGGTCGCGCTCTTGGTCCGCAGGTGCAGAGCATTGGCCAGTCGAAACAACCCCGACCTTTCGCGCGGATCGCTTTGGTCGAAGATATTGCGAATATCGATATCAATATTGCCGATGACCGCCCCGGCAGCCTCCATCAACTCATCGGCGGGAACGTCCGCGGGCCGCGGTTCCTCGATCCGGGTGTGCTCGCGGTCGGTGAGTTTCGCCGCAAAGGCCGGGTGACCGACGGCCGCGGATAGGACCGTCAACGCCAGCAGGCGGCTGAGCGATCCTGAGCCGCTACAGGGCCGCGTTATCGCTCTCGCCGGTGCGAATACGCAGGACGCGCAGGATGTCGGTGACGAAAATCTTCCCGTCGCCGACTTTGCCGGTCTTGGAAGCTCCCACGATGGCTTCCATCACTTGGTCGACCAACTCATTCTTGACTGCCACCTCGATGCGTGTCTTCGGCACGAAATCGACGACATATTCCGCCCCGCGATACAGCTCCGTGTGGCCACGCTGACGACCGAAGCCCTTGACCTCGGTCACCGTCATGCCCGAGACCCCAATTTCGGAGAGCGCGGCGCGTACGTCGTCCAGCTTGAAGGGCTTGATAATGGCAGTGATCAATTTCATTCGGTAGCTCCGCGGAATCTTGGCCGTCAAACCAACTGATTACCATTCTACTACGCAACCGGCAAGAGCATGTGCGGTACTCGCCGTGGCGGGCTGCCCCCCCTGAACCTAAGGCTTGGCCCCTGCTAAGATGCGCTACCGCTACCAAAGGAGGCCCGATGATCGGCACGATCCTCATCATAGGCGGCGGCCAGGCCGGTGCGCAGGCCGTCGATACGCTGCGGCGCGAAGGTTTCACGGGTCGCCTCGTGTTGGTGAGCGACGAACCCTACTTGCCGTATCAGCGGCCGCCGCTGTCCAAGAAGTTCCTGTCCGGCGAGTTGGCGGCAGACCGTCTGCCGTTTCGGCATCAGTCGTTTTACGACGAGCACCGTGTCGAACTCAAGCTGGGTATCCGAGCCACCCGCCTCGATCCGGCCGCCCGCCGTGTCGCTCTGGCGAGCGGCGAGGAAGTCATCTACGACCGCCTGCTCCTGTGTCTCGGCGCCGCATCCCGCCAGTTGACGTGTCCCGGGACCGACTTGCCCGGAGTGCACTATCTGCGCGGCATTGCGGATGTGCCGACGATTCAAGCGGGCCTCAAGCAAGGGGCGCGCGCTGTCATCATCGGCGGCGGCTACATCGGTCTTGAAGCCGCCGCCACCGCCCGTCGCATGGGCTGCGCGGTCACCGTCTTGGAGATGGCGGACCGGGTAATGAACCGAGTCGTCGCAGCAAACGTGTCGGAGTATTTCGCACACGAGCACCGTACCCAGGGCGTGAAAATAGTCTGCAACACACGCGTCGTCCGGTTGGAAGGCGATACCCAGGTCGAACGTGTCGTTTGCGCCGACGGCAGCACTTATGACGCGGATTTGCTCATTGTCGGCGTCGGTGCGGTCGCCAACATGCAGCTTGCCGCCGATGCGGGCCTCGCCTGCGAGAACGGCATCGTCGTCGATGAATATTGCCGCACCAGCGATCCGGCAATCTATGCAGCCGGCGATTGTACCTATCACCCGTCGCTTCGATTCGACATGCGAGTCCGGCTGGAATCGGTCGACAACGCCTTCGAGCAAGCAAAAGCGGCGGCGCTCAACATTCTCGAGCGGCCGACGGTCCATGACCGCGTACCCTGGTTCTGGTCGGATCAATTTGACAATAAATTGCTGATCGTCGGCCTGTCTCAGGGCCATGATCAACAAGTAACGCGCGGCGATCCGGCCACGCGCAGCTTCACCGTATGCTACCTCAAGGGCGGCGAACTGCTGGCCGTCGAGGCTATCAATCATTCAAGGGACTACATGGCGGCGCGCAAACTCATCGCCGACCGCGCCCGCCCGGATGTCAATAAGCTGGCGGATCCGTTGGTAGCGCTGAAGGACGCCGTCTGATGCCGAAAGTCGCGTTCGTGCAGCCGGACGGCGTCGGACGTGAGATCGAAGCGCATATCGACTGCTACACTACCCTAGCGGAGGAACGACGCGGGACATGTTCGGCTTAGCATTGCATGGTGGCGCGGGTACCCTACCGCGCTCGGAAATGAGCGCAGAACAGGAGGCGCGGTATAGGTCAGGCCTCGCTCACGCATTAGCCGCCGGCTACACCGTGCTCGAGGGCGGCGGGACGAGCCTCGATGCGGTGACCAGCGCCATCGTGCTGCTCGAGAATGACCCGTTATTCAATGCAGGATGCGGCGCCGTGTTCACGCTCGATGGTCGCAACGAACTCGACGCCTCGATCATGGACGGAAGCACGCTCCGGGCAGGAGCGGTTTGCGGCTTGATGCACATCAAGAATCCCATCTCCCTGGCCCGCGCCGTCATGGAGCGTTCCGACTACGTGCTGCTCAACGGCGCCGGCGCAGAAGAGTTCGCATTGAGTCACGGCTTCGAATTCGTGCCGCGCAGCTACTTTTACACTAGCGCGCGCTGGCAACAGCTCGAGCGCATTCGCGGCGGCGACACTAGCCTTTCGGCGTTGACCATCTCCCATGTCGGCACGGTGGGCGCGGTGGCGCTCGATACCTACGGTGCGCTGGCGGCCGGCACGTCGACCGGCGGAATGACGGGCAAGCGTTACGGCCGCATCGGGGACTCGCCGATCATCGGTGCAGGAACCTACGCGGATGACCGCTCATGCGCGGTGTCTGCCACCGGCCATGGCGAGATATTCA
>Ga0181536_10005322_pt1 | contig 13247 bp, 12 predicted proteins | sample PEATcosm2014_Bin_41_FD_121105 | JGI IMG/M metagenome (GOLD analysis project Ga0181536, IMG submission 121105) | Peatland microbial communities from MTU Mesocosm Facility, Houghton, MI, USA - PEATcosm2014_Bin17_60_metaG | ecosystem: Environmental > Terrestrial > Soil > Wetlands > Peat | place...
AAAGAGGGACGCTGGGGCGTTGCGGTCATGAGGTCTTTACCTTGGGTATGAAAATCGTCGCCGGATGCTCGAGCAGGTCTTTCAATGCCTGAATCATCGCCGCAGCATCATAACCGTCCACGAAGCGATGATCGAATGACGATGATAAGTTCATGATTCGGCGCACCGCCACGGCCCCGTCACGCACCACCGGCCGTTCCACGGCTTTATTGAGTCCAATGATGGCAACTTCCGGCGCGTTGATCACCGGCGTGGAGGCGATGCCTCCGAGTTTGCCCAAACTCGTCACCGTGATCGTTGAACCGAGCAGTTCTTCGCGTGTAGCTTTGTTGGTGCGCGCCCGCTCGGCGGCGCTGCGGATGGCCGCGGCGAGGTCCCACAACGGCAAGGACTGTGCATGGCGGACCACCGGCACCTTGAGTCCGTCGGGCGTCTGAGTCGCTATGCCCACGTGGACCGCGCTGTGGCGCACGAGAACGCCGCGCGCAGCGTCATACAGCACGTTGCATTGCGGAAACGACTCGAGCGCCCGTGTCAGCGCCATGACGACCAGCGGCAAGTACGTCAGGCCCGGCCCGCCCGGGTTCTTGCCGTTCAGGTGCTGCCGCAGCGATTCGAGTTCCGTGATGTCGACTTCTTCTACATAGGCGAAATGCGGGATGGTGCGTTTGGCTTCGCTCATGCGCTCGGCGATGAGCCGACGTACCCCGATGACCTTGATTTCGGTGGTCTGCGCGACCGACGCTTCCGCAGAAGCAGGGCCGGCGACGGACACATCGGCGCCGGGCGCGCGGACCAGCCGCTGACTGCCTGAAGCGACCAAATCGCCGCTGAGAATGCGTCCACCGGGTCCTGACCCGACGATGGTGGACAAGTCGATGCCCGCCTCGCGGGCTCGACGGCGATTTGCCGGGGAGGCCTTCACCCGGCCGGAGCGGGACAGCTGGCCGTCATTCGCGGCGGCCGACACGCTGGGCACCACCGCCGCTGCGGCAGCGTTGGCTGGGGCTGCCGTACCGGGCTCCGGGCTCGCCGCAGGCACGCCGGGAGCGGCCAGTTCGAACACAATCAGCGGCGAACCCACGGCCACCTTGTCCCCCGGCTCGCCCGAGATCGACACCACGCGACCGCTGACCGGTGCGGGGACTTCCACCGCCGCCTTATCGGTCATGACTTCCACGATGAGTTGGTCTTCGTTCACCAGGTCGCCGGGTTTAGTGTGCCAGGCGACGATTTCCGCCTCGACCGTTCCCTCACCCAAATCGGGCATCTTGAAGATGAATTGATTCACGCCGCCTCCATCACCGCTTTGAGGGCCGTCGCGACGCGCGCCTGGCCGGGAAAATATTCCCATTCGAAGGCATGCGGATAAGGCGTGTCCCAACCGGCGACGCGCTGTATCGGCGCTTCCAGATCCCAGAAACATTCCTCCTGGATGACGGACAGAATTTCGGCGCCGAAGCCGGAGAACCGGGTGGCCTCATGCGCCACCACGCAGCGCCCGGTTTTTCTCACCGAACTGCAGATCGTGTCGACGTCCAGCGGCACCAGCGAGCGCAAATCGATGATCTCCGCATCGAGTCCCAACGTCGCGGCGGCGGCCTGGGCGACGAACACCATCGTTCCATACGTAATCACGGTGACATCGTTGCCGCTGCGCACGATGTCCGCCTTGCCGAGCGGCACCGTGTAATGACCTTCGTCGACCTGGCCCTTGGGATGAGAACTCCACGGCACGGCGGGCTTGGTCGGATCGCCGTCGAAGGGGCCGTTATACAGCCGTTTCGGCTCGAAGAAAATCACCGGGTCGTCATCCTCGATCGACGTGATCAACAATCCCTTGGCATCATAAGGGTTCGACGGCATGACGACCTTGATCCCGCAGACATGTGTGAAAATGCCTTCCGGACTCTGCGAATGCGTCTGCCCGCCGCGGATTCCGCCGCCGCACGGCGTGCGAATCGTCACCGGTGCGAAGAACTCGCCCGCACTGCGATAGCGGATGCGCGCCAATTCGCTGGTGATCTGATCGAAGCCCGGGTAGATGTAATCGGCGAACTGAATTTCCGCCACCGGCCGCAGGCCGTTGATACTCATGCCGATGGCCGCGGCGACGATGCCGCCCTCGGCGATCGGCGTGTCGAGGACGCGATGCTCGCCATATTTGCGTTGCAGCCCTTCGGTCACGCGAAAAACCCCGCCGAAATAGCCGATATCCTCGCCCAAGAGCACCACCGACGGATCGCGTCCCAGCATGATGTCCATGGCGGAATTCAGGGCCTGAATCATGTTCATGTTGGCCATGCCGTCACCCGCGCTCCGCGCGCATCGAGGCACGCTGCCGTAGGAGATTCTGCGGCATCTCCTTGAACACGTCCTCGAACATCAAATCGGCGTCGAGTTTGGGGCCGTCGGTCATCGTGCCGAAGGTCACCGCCTCCTTCCAGCTGGCGACCACCAGCGCGTCGAGTTCAGCGGTCAGCGCTTGATGACGTTCTTCGGACCATTCGCCCAACGCGATCAGGTGTTGCTTCAAGCGCTGCACCGGGTCGCCTAGCGGCCAATGCTCGTGATCGTCCTTGGCTCGATAGCGGGCCGGATCGTCGCTGGTCGAATGAGCGGCGGCGCGATAGGTCACCAGTTCGATCAGCGTCGGACCGGCGCCGGTGCGCGCGCGTTCCGCCGCCCACTGCGTTACGGCATAAACGGCGAGGAAATCATTGCCGTCGACGCGGATGCCGGCGATGCCGTAGCCCGGACCGCGCGCTGCGAAGGATCGCTGTTCGCCGCCGGCATATCCCTGGAACGTCGATATGGCCCACTGGTTGTTCACCACATTGAGGATGACCGGCGCCTGATACACCGAAGCGAACAACAGGGCATGATGGAAATCGGCCTCCGCACTGCTGCCTTCGCCGATCCAGCTTGCGGCGAGATGATCTTCGCCCTTGATCGCCGCCGCCATCGCCCAGCCCACGGCCTGCGGGAACTGGGTCGCCAAATTGCCGGAGATCGAAAAGATGTTGCCGGCTTTGGAGTGATAACACACGGGCAGCTGGCGCCCCTTGCACATGTCACGCGTATTCGACAACGTCTGGTTCATAAGATCGACCAACGGAATGCCGCGCGCAATCTGCAACCCTTGGTTGCGGTATGACGGAAACAGCATGTCGCCCGGCCGCAGCGCCATGCACTGCGCGACCGACACCGCCTCTTCGCCCAACGAACGCATGTAGAAGGAAATCTTGCCGGCGCGCTGATTGCGCTGCATGCGATCGTCGTAGATTCGCGTGAGCAACATGTGCCGCAAACCGATTTGCAGGTCGAAAGGATCCAGATGGGGATGCCACGGACCCACGGCCGTACCCGCATCGTCGAGAACGCGGACGAGCTCGGTGGATAGGAACGCAATATCCCGCGAGCGGGCGTTGATGTCAGGCCGCTGGATCGCACCTGCCGGCGAGAGATGCACATAGCTGAAATCGGGCGCTTCACCCGGACGCGCGGGTGCTTTTGGAACGTGCAAACGAGACCGGCTCTTCATGTTTTCCCCCCGTTGGTCGCCCGATCGTCAATTTACGTCCAGACGTCTCTCGATGTTGCATTCATCAGCACCTGACCGGATAATTCGGTGGCTTCATTCCGAAAAATCATCAAAAATGGAACATTTAAACCGTCCGCCGCTGGATCACCTGGATTTGAGGCTGCTGGACGTCCTGCAAAGGCGAGGCGCCCTGTCGGTTGCGGACGTCGCCTCGCAATTGCGGCTGTCGACCACGACTTGCTGGCGGCGCATTCAGCAGCTCGAACAGAACGGCGTCATCAAGGCGCGCGTGGCGCTTCTGGATCGAAATGCCTTGGGCCTCGACGTGACCATGTTCGCGCAGGTGAAACTCGCGACCACGGGCCGCGACGCGATTGCGAAATTCGAAGAGGCGATCCGCGATCGCGCCGAGGTCCTCGAGTGCTACACGCTGACGGGTGAATGGGATTTTCTGTTGAAGATCGTCACGCGCAACATCAAGGCCTACGAGGCGTTCTATCTGGATTACCTGTCGCGCATTCCCTACGTGCAGTCCGTGAACTCATCGGTGGCGGTAACCGTCATCAAGGAGTCGACCGCGCTGCCGCTGGGTGTGTGAGGCTCGATCCGGCCTAAATGGCGATGACCTCGCCTACGCCCGCATACATGTACGATTTCCCGTAGCGCTTGCGAAACGCAGCGAACGCCGCTTCGCCGGAACAATGTCCGAGCGCCACCGCGTCGACTTTGAATTGGTCCGCGACCGCGTGCACGGTTGCCTCGATCTCTGCCGGTTCGGCCAGCACTTCATGGATCCCACCGAAGATCGTCCGCACATGGGTGCCATCACTGGCGGCGTTCGCCAGAATTTTTTCAATTCCAGGATGCGAACATCCCACGATCAGCACCGCACCTACGGGCGTATCGAGAAGCAGCGATACCTCGTGCAACTCCTTCGTTCCCGGCCGGTCCGAAGTCGTCGTGATCAGACGAATCCCCGGTGCGATCTGCGTGGCCCCGGCGATGAGGATGAGGTTCGCCCCGGGCCATGCGCTGCCATGGGGAACATTCCCGGGAACCTTGCCTGCGAAATAACGCATCTCCTGCGGCAACTCAGGGTCGGCATTCTTACGGAAGTATAATGGCGGCGTCGGCGCTCCAAAGAACTCTTCCTCGGGCACATACACCGGCACTCTTGGATTGACCCGCAGCACGTACGCCAATCCGGCCGTATGGTCCCAATGGCGATGCGAGATCACCACCATGTCCAATCGCGCGAGGTCCACTCCCAATTGTTTGACGTTCTTCTCGAGGCGTACGGCATCGTTTCCCGTATCGAACAAGATTCGCTTGCCGTTCATTTCGACCAGTGCCGCATAGCCCCAATCCGTGTCGACGCCCGGTTTATTGGAAAACGCGTCGTACAAAATGGTCACTTGATTCTTGGTCGGCGCGCCATGGGACGGCCCAGCGGCGATCATGAGGAGACACCCTAGCCAAGACAACAGCATATTTTTAGCCATGGTTTTCCTCCCGCCGCGCCGTCTTCACGGCAGCAGCACCGTCGCTCCAATGGTCCGGCGGCTGGCGAGCGCACGGTGCGCGTCGCCTGCATTGCGCAACGACATTTGTTGTCCGACGTGGGCTCGGATTTCGCCGGCCGCAAGCCGCGCGAACAGGTCGTCGGCGCGCGCCTGCAGCTCGTCCCGAGTCTTGATGTAATCGAACAGCATGGGCCGGCAGGCGTACAAAGATCCACCCGCCGCCAGGTCCAATATCTTGAAGTCGGCGATGGGTCCGGAGGATTGTCCGAAGCAAACGAACATGCCGCGTAGCTTCAGGCATTTGAGCGAACCGCGCCACGTATCGTTGCCCACCGAATCGTAAACCACGTCGCAGCGTTTGCCGCCGGTGATCTCCTCGATGCGCGCCGCAAAATCTTCCGACTTATTGTTGATCACGTGCGCGTATCCATTGGCCTCGGCGATCGCCACTTTATCGGCGGAACCCACGGTGCCGATGGCGGTGGCGCCGAGCAGCTTCAACCATTGACCCAGCAGCAGGCCAACGCCGCCGGCGGCCGCGTGCACCAGCACGGTATGCCCCTGTTTGACCGCAAAGCATGAGGTCAGCAGAAATTGGGCGGTCAACCCCTTGAGCATCACGGATGCGGCCGTCTCGAAAGTAATCGATTCGGGCAATTTCACGAGCCGATCGGCCGGCACCACGCGTCGCGTACGATACGCTCCCAGCGGCATCGTATACGCGACCCGATCGCCGGCCTTGAGCCCCGTGACTCCAGAGCCCAAGTCTTCGACCACGCCAGCGGCTTCCGCGCCGGGAATCAAGGGTGTCGACGGCCACGGATAGAGGCCGCTGCGAAAGTAGGTATCGATGAAATTGACGCCGACGGCTCGCTGCGCAATCCGTACTTCGCCCGGACCCGGCGCCGCGGTGTCGAGTTCCGTCCACTCCAATGCCTCAGGCCCGCCGGCCGTGCGCACCACCACACCCATGTCAGCCATGTGTCACCCTCAAGTATTGTGCATCGATTGCACGAAGCGGCGGATGCGCCCGCAAGCCGCGCGTAATTGAGCCTCGTCCGCCGCGAAGCATACGCGAACGAAGCCGCTGGTTTCCTTACCGAATGCGCCGCCATCGATTACCGACACGCCTTCGGCGCGATACAGTTGAGTCATGAACTCGTGTCCCGTGAGCCCGGTGCCCTGCACATCGACCAACATGAACATGCCGGCATCCGGGACACAACAACGCAATTTGGGCGTGTCGGCGAGGCCCGCCAATAAGGTATCGCGACGCTGGGCACAAAAATCGCGAATGCGCGATTCCGCGGCGGGCGCTATGCCCAATGCGGCCAATGCCGCTTCTTGAACGAAGCCCGGTAACCCGTACAACATGCACATGGCCAAGGCTTCCACGTGCTTGACCAGGACCTTCGGCCCTACCAGCCAACCGGCTCGCCAACCGGGCATGGCATGGGACTTCGACAAACTACTGATGGTGACCACTTGGTCCGGCAAGCCGGCCGCGAGGCTCGGGACGTGGCCGTCCGGTGCAAGTCCTGCATACACTTCGTCGACAACCACCCACAGCGCGTGGCGGCGCGCCAACTCGCCGATGACCGCCAGATCCGCCTCACTCAGGATGACACCGCTGGGATTGTTCGGTGTGGCAAAAAACATCGCTCGCGTACGCGGCGTGATGCGCGCCTCGAGCGCCGCCAGATCGACGTGAAATCCCGACGCCGCCGGTGCGGGCGCCCGCACCATGCGCGCTCCCGACACCTCGATTGTCGCCGGATACGTAGGATATAGCGGCTCGAAGGCGATCACTTCGTCGCCCGGTCCAGCCACACACAGCGATGCGGCGAACAGCGCATTCTGTGCGCCGGCCAGAAAAACCACGTTGTCCGGGTCGACGGCCTGGCCGGTGCGTGCGCGGTGCTGCGCGGCAATTGCCGCGCGCAGCGGCTCTCGACCGGTTGCCGGCGTGTAGTGCGTGTCGCCCGACTGCAATGCTTGAATTGCGCGTTGGACCACCGATGCCGGGGTATCCAGATCAGGATCACCGACGCTGAGGAGAATGACGTCTTCGCCGTGCTCGAGCGCCCTCCGTGCCTGGTAGTGGACGTCCCAGGCATCGGCGCCATCACCCGAGATTCGTTCGACCAGACTGGAATATTTCATCGCGAAAACCCTTTGCTTCTTGCAACACCCCGGGGATGGCCCGCATACTTTTCATATGTCGCGAACCGTTGGCTGTTATCTCGTCGAATTGCTCGCAGCCAATGACATCGACACCGTGTTCGGTATTCCCGGTGTACATAATTTAGAATTGTATCGCGGATTGGCGGCCTGCCAGGTGCGACATGTACTGGTACGCCATGAACAGGGCGCCGGCTTTGCCGCGGACGGCTACGCGCGCTTGAGCGGCCGTCCCGCCGCTGCCTTCACCATCTCGGGTCCGGGACTGACCAATATATTGACGGCCGTGGCGCAGGCGTACTCCGATTCAGTGCCGCTCTTGGTGGTCGCGGCCACGCCGGTGCGGGCATCGCTCGGCAAGCAATGGGGTGTGCTGCATGAATTGCGCGACCAACGTGCGCTGGCCGCAGGCGTTTTCGGTGTCGCGCGAACCGCGGCGAGCGCCGAGGACGTGCGCGATCATTTGCGCGTTTGTCTCGCGTCGCTGCGCGCCGGACGTCCCAGGCCCGCCTATCTCGAAGTGCCGCTCGACGTGTTGGCCGAACTCACCACGCTGCCGGCGACCCGCTTTGCGGACGCGACGCCCTTGCCGCAGGCCCCGGACGCACAGATCGACGCGGCCGTACGACTCCTCGCCGTGGCAGAGCGACCCATCATCATCGCGGGCGGCGGCGCCCGCCATGCCGGCGCGGAACTTCACCGCCTGGTCGACACCCTGGATTGTCCGCTCGTGACGACGGCGGCGGGTAAGGGCATCCTCCTGGAAAACCATCCGGCAAATCTCGGCGCCTCGCTTCCCTACCGACCTATCCAGACCTTGATCGCCGATGCCGACGTGGTCGTGAGCGTAGGTACGGAACTGTCCGAAACGGACATCTACACGGCGCTGAAATTGACCTTGAGCGGACTGCTGATTCGTATCGATATCGATCCGGCCAAGTTCACCGATCACTATGGCGCCGACGTGCCCCTATGGGGCGACGCGCGCGCCAGGTTGCAGTCGATCCAAGAACGTCTCACCGCACGCACTGGCTGGAAAACTCAGTCAGGCGGTGCGGCCAGTTACCGAATGCAGATCCACGGCGCATTCGACCGGAATGCGCGTGCGCTATTGAATGCGCTCGGCGCCGTTCGCGCCGCCCTCCCCCGGGACGGCGTGGTGTTCAGCGACATGACCCAAATTGCCTACCTCGGCAACTACGCCTTCGCGACCGACGGCCCTGGGCAGTGGTTTCACCCATCGGGTTATGGCACGCTGGGATTCGCCCTGCCGGCGGCGGTGGGCGCAAAGATTTCGAGCCCGGCGCGCGCTGTCCTGGCGCTCGCCGGCGATTTCGGCCTGCAATTCACGGTGGGCGAACTCATGACCGCCGTCGAGGAGCGCTTGAGTCTGCCGATCGTCGTCTGGAACAATGCAGCGCTCGGTCAGATCCGCGACGACATGCAGGCATCGCACATTCCGCTGACCGGAGTGATCGCACGCAATCCGGATTTTTCGGCGCTTGCGCAGGCCCATGGCGCGGCCGCCGCGCGCGTCGGCGATGCGCACGCACTTGAGCAAGCTGTGCGCGAGGCGTTCAACCGATCCGGGCCGACGCTGATCGAAGTCGTGGCGGCGCAGTTCACGCCCGGATCGTAGGCGCCAACAGGGCTGCGATCGCCGGGGAAGGATTGCCGCCGCAGATCAACACTACGACCTTCTTGCTCGCATAGCGCGCTGATTCCTTGAAGTACGCCGCGAGCGCCACACCACTCGCGCCCTCCACCGACCAGCCCTGCGCGCGACCCCAGCGCATCGCGCGCAGGATTTCATCTTCGGTCACCAGCACGCCGCGATGCATGACCTCGCGGCACAGATCGAAGGTGATGGACCCGCTCTCCACGCCGCCGGCGGTACTTTCGCTCAAGGTCGCCGATTCCGGCGCGTCGAATATCCGGCCAGCCTTGATGCACTCATACAAAACCGGCGAGTTCTCCGGCCAGCACCCGATGATTTCGGCGTGCGGTGCCGCGCGCCGTAGATAAGTGCCGATCCCACTGATGAGCCCGCCCCCGCCGGTGGCGATGAATATGGCATCCAAATCCGGCGCCTGCCGCATCAACTCGACCGCGATGGTGCCCTGGCCTGCGATTACGTACGGATCATTGTAGGGAGAAATATAGGTGCGCCCCGATTCCAAAGCCGCGGCGCGCGCCGCAACTTCGGCGGCGAGCGGATCCTCGCCGACGATGCGGATCCTTGCGCCGCGTTCGCGAATTTTATCGCGCTTGAGGGGCGTGACTTGGGCGCTCAAGAAGACTTCCGCATCGATGCCCAACAGATGTGCTGCGGTCGCTACGCCCAGCCCATGATTGCCGGTGGATGATGTAATCACGCCGGCGGCAGCCTCAGTCTTGCTCAAACTCATGAGCTTGTTGGTCGCACCACGCAGCTTGAAGGATCCGGTGGTCTGCAATTGTTCGAGTTTGGCGAACGCGGCACCCTGGTGTGAGCCGGACCCAAGGGACATGGACACCAAGGGCGTCTCGGTGACGACCGAGTACACGCGCGCGGCGGCCTCATCGATCAACGGCAACACATCGCGGCTCAACATGGCGGCAGCTCGCTGAAGCCTCTCGGGCAAAATTCATGCATCTTGGTATTATTGCAGGGAAACGCGGCTAACGCGTGAACTCAAAGGGGATATTAAATGAAGACTTGCTTGACGATGGCGGCGCTGACCGCAGCGCTCGCGGCTGCTCCTGCTTTTGCCGCGCAACAGATCAAGGTCGTGGAAAGGCCGGTGGGTGAAACCACCGTCGACCTCGCCGCCAAGGGCGACTCGGTGGGAGACATGTTGGTGTTCGCCAATGGCGTGTTCGATGCCGAAAACAAGACGCAGGTCGGTACCGATCAGGGTTATTGCGTTCGTACCATCGTCGGCAAGAGCTGGGAATGTTTTTGGACGTTGACGTTGAAATCGGGTCAAATCACCGTCGAAGGACCGTTCTTCGATCAGGGCGATTCGCTGTTCGTCGTCACCGGCGGCACCGGTAAATATGCGGGTGCCAAGGGCAGTATGAAGCTGCATCCGCGGGACGCCACTCCCACCGGCTACGACTTCACGTACGATCTACTGTAGTGGCATTCACTACCCAAGACAGCGAACGTTGCCGCAGGGATTTCCCATCCTTGCAGCGCCTGCATGGCGGCCGTGAAGCCGTTTTTCTGGATGGCCCCGGCGGCAGTCAGGTGCCTGCCGTCGTCATTGAAACCATGGTGGATTTCTACCAGACCTGCAACGTGAACACGCACGGTAATTTCCCGCCTTCCCGTGAAGTCGACCGGCGTTTGGCCCTAGCCCGCGAAACGTTGGCCGCCTTCTTGGGCGCCGCCGGTCCGGACACTATATCGTTCGGCCAAAACATGACCACGCTGAACTTCGCACTGAGCGCCGCGATCGGCGGCACCTTGCAAGCGGGTGATGAGGTGGTCATTACGCAGCTCGATCATGAGGCGAATCGCGGCCCGTGGCTGCGCCTGCAGGATCGAGGCGCGATCATTCGAGAGGTCAAGCTCAAAGAGTCCGGTGAATTGGACACGTCCGACATGGCGTCGAAGATCACGTCCCGGACGAAGGTCTTCGCCATCGGTGCCTCGTCGAACGCGCTCGGCACGGTCAACGACATTGCACTGGCGCGGCGGTTGACCAGCGCGGTAGGCGCCCTCTTGGTGGTCGACGCGGTGCATTACGCACCGCATTTCCCCGTCGACGTGCAAGCGATGGCCGCCGACTTCCTACTGTGCTCCGGCTACAAGTTCTATGGGCCGCACGTGGGCGTCTTGTATTCGAAGCCCGGCGCGCTCGATCGGTTGCCGACCGAGCGATTGTGCGTCCAAGATCCGGCTGCACCCTATCGCATCGAGACGGGCACGCTCAATCACGCAGCGATCGACGGCATGCGCGCCGCGGTCGACTACTTGGCGAGTTGGGGTCAGGGCACGACGTTACGCGAGCGTATCGTCGACGCGATGAACGGTATCTCCGCCTACGAGCATCGATTGGCCAGCATCTACCATGACGGTGTGCGCCGCCTGCCGGGCGTTCGCGTATTCGGCCCGGACTTCACGTCGCGCTCGCGCGCGCCGACCGTCTCGATCACATTGGACAAGCATACGGCGGCCGAGGCGGCACGCGCGCTGGGCGCGCAAGGCGTCTACGTGTGGGATGGACATTTCTATGCGGCGCGAGCGGTGGAATGCTTGAGATTGGCCGAGCGCGGCGGGTTGCTGCGAACCGGTATCTCGATGTACAGCACCGACGGCGACGTGCGCCGCTTGTTGGACGGTATCGAGCAGCTAGCCTAAAGCTCACGGCGCGTGCTGGGCCAAGTATCGTGCGAGGGCCTCGGCATGATTGCGCAGCTCCGCCGCCGCGGTCGCTTCCCAATGTCCGGCACGGAGCATAGGGCCGAGATAGTACAGGCGTTCGCTGGCACGTCCGTCGGCGCCTATGCACGCTCCGTGGCTGGCCGTACGCAGCCCAAGATCGAGAGCATCTTCCGATACCAAGCCGTCGGTTCGCAACGCTTGCAGCAAAGGATTGCGCGACCGCTTGATCGCGTAGTCCGGGCCGGTGGCGTTGATGACGGCATCGACCACCAGCGTCTCCGTCGCCGCGCGGCCGCGGCGTCGCCATATCACGCGTACCTGATCGCCTTCGGGCGTCAATTGCTCGATCCGGCCGGCGTTGATTTCCAGCGACCCGCTGCGGCGCAGACGCTCGACGCGCGCCGCCAACTGTTCCGGCAGCCGGTGTCGGTGCACGTCCCAGTAACTTTGGAGGTGACGCAAGAAGCGCCGCCGCTCGGATTCGGGCAAGCGCTGCCAAAGTCTCGGCACCAAATTGCGAATGAAGGTGATGACCTCGCGCCAATCGCCGCCGTGATGTTCGACTTCACGCGCCAACGCCCGGCTTGCCGCCAGAATCTCGCGCACCGATGCGGCGCCGTCAAAAAATTCTGCGCCGCCCTGCACGGCCGATGCCCGAAAGACCGACTGCGGCAGCGGAATCAGGCCGCGCCGCGATACGGTCATCAGGCGCGGCGTGCGAGCGGCATCGCGAGCGAAATAAAACGCGACATCCACCATGGTGAGACCGTTTCCTATGATGAGCACGGAGTGTTCCGAGTTTAGGTTCGCCGGTAAGTCCAACGGATCGTCGCGATACGCCGGGTGGTGGCGCAGCGCTTCGGCCCACGGCGGCACTTGCGGCGGCGGATTGCCCAACGCCAAGATTGCGCGCTGCGCTTGAATGGGCTCGCGGCCGGCAAAACTCAATGTCAACGGTTCATCGCCCTCGCCGCCGGCGATGCCGGTCACCTCGCCGAACAGCCGCGAGAGACTGACGTGTCGCGACGACTCTTGCTCTGCCTTCAAGAGAAATTCTTGCAGATAATCGCCATACAGGCGCCGCGGCAGGAAATCTTCGGAGTCGGTATCCGGCATCGACCGCTGCGCGAAGCGCCAGAACTGCAGTGGATCTTGCGAATCTGCCGACAGCCGACCCGCCGGCACATTGAGCAGATACGGAAAGTCGTGCACCGCATACGCCATTCCGCGGCCCATCACGGAGCTGCGTTCGATAAGAACGATTTCCGTGATGTTCGGCGGCGGCCGGCGCAACAAGTTGGCCGCCGTCACGGTTCCGCAGAAGCCTGCGCCGACAATGGCGATGCGATTGGACATGGACACATTTTCCTTCAATTCGTGGTGAAATAGTGCACCAGAAGCGCCGCGGCGTGATTTGACGGGTGACTAGCCTAGCCGCACGTGCTGGCGGTGCGCGCACCGCTCCAGTGGGACCCGTTGAACTTCCCGGACTTGCCCATATCTAATGGCGTAACGGTCAAATTGACCATGTGGGGGCGTGTAATGAATAAGTTCCTGGTTGCATCCTTAGCCGCAACGACATTGACGTTGGCGGTGTCGTTCAGCGTACCGGTGCTCGCCGACGCTG
>Ga0181536_10005324_pt1 | contig 13245 bp, 14 predicted proteins | sample PEATcosm2014_Bin_41_FD_121105 | JGI IMG/M metagenome (GOLD analysis project Ga0181536, IMG submission 121105) | Peatland microbial communities from MTU Mesocosm Facility, Houghton, MI, USA - PEATcosm2014_Bin17_60_metaG | ecosystem: Environmental > Terrestrial > Soil > Wetlands > Peat | place...
GCGCGGCCGAGACGCTTCGGCAACACGTTATCCGGCATGAGCGAGTTTTCGCGGAACCGGCCGAGCTTGAGCCTGAGATGCCTATCGGCAGCGTACTCGGGGACATGGTGGGCATGTCGCCGGCGATGCAACAGATCTTCTCTACGATCCGGCAAGTGGCGCCTACTTCAGCACCGGTATTGATCTGCGGAGAGACTGGTACAGGGAAGGAGTTGGTCGCGAGGGAAATCCACAGGTTCAGTCCTCGCTGTGACTGCCCTTTCGTCGCGATCAATGCAGCAGCCTTGCCGGAGGCTTTAATTGAGAGCGAGTTGTTCGGCCATGAGAAGGGTGCGTTCACCGGAGCGATGGAGCGTCGTGCGGGGTGCTTTGAGCAGGCTCACGGCGGCACCCTGTTTCTTGACGAGATTGGCGAGATGCCAGTATCCATGCAACCAAAGCTTTTGCGTATTCTCGAGGACCTGCGGGTGCGAAGACTCGGCGGCAAGAGCGAGGTTCCTGTGAATGCGCGTGTGCTCGCCGCCACCAGCCACTCCACGGCAGCACGCCTGCGAGAAGAAATCTACTATCGATTAAGCGTGTTTCAAATCGTGCTGCCTCCGCTCCGCGAACGAAGGGAAGATATTCCGCTCATTGCGGAAGGCATGATCCCGATGCTGAACAAGAAGCACGGTACTCGTGTTACGGGTATCGATTCCGATGCGATGGACGTTTTCTGCGCGTATGATTGGCCCGGTAACGTCAGAGAGCTTCGCAACGTGATCGAGCGGGCGACAATTGTCGCAGGCGCTGGCACAATTCGGGTGGATCACCTGCCTTCAAGCCGCTTCGATATGAGATCCAATTGGAAAACCGCAAAATCGGCCCACATGAGCGATCAGTTGACCCTTCAGCCTGGCGAGCCGCTCTCTCGTGCCGAAGAAGCCTATATCAAACTTACCCTGGAGTATGTGAACAACAACCGGAAACAAGCCGCGGAAATTCTGGGGATCAGTCTTCGGACGCTGCAAAACCGTATCGCCGAATTCCACAGAGAGGCGCAGGCGGCGACGATCGACTCAAGATCAAACGGGCTCCCATTCCCACATTTCGGATGAAGGCGATACGACCCGAGCGACAGTTGGGTCATGCACATCGCCTATCCACTATCGGGGTGGTGGCCGCCTCTGGCGGCATTTCGATGCTCGCCGATTCTGCACGGCGAGTGAGGGTTGACCCAAACTATTTCACACAATTCGAAGATGTTGTAAGTCAGCACCGAAAAGTCTCAAAGCAGCGCCGACCTTCCACGGAAGTAGGTGGTTTGCCAATCGTTACATTCGACGTTCGGTTGGTGCTCTGCTTGCACGGATCCGATGCCTCGGCTATATATGCCACGGAGAACGAGGGGAAGAATGCGTCAATGGTCGCGAAGCTTAGTTCGGTTGACGATTGTTGCTCTTTGTCCTGCGAGTCTGCCACGGTGCGCAGGAGCTGCGACCGCGCTTGTTACAAATCAGTTTCAGGCGTATCGGGATGTCGCGCAAGTTGAGGTCCTTGACTTTGAGCCCTTCGGGGGTGGAGCCGGGATCGACAACCTAAGCTTCCTAGTGGCAAGTGCGTCCGTTCCCAGTTCACCTCCCTGGTGGCTATTCGTCACCGGCTTTTTTCTGCTTGCCATCGTCAAGTACGCGCGCCGCAAACGAGCAGACATCGACGCACGCGCGTGCCTTGCCGCGCGCACGTTGCATTTGCAGCAGCCCGATTCTTCCACCGCAAGAGGTTCGGAACAGCTTCAGCCGTCGACGAACGCGTCATAGGCGCTCATTTCCCCGCCCGATGTTTGAGGATAGATCATTCAGCTTCTCGGTCCGATACGTTAGCCGGATCAAGCTCACCCCACCAGATCCCCAATGTTGATGTTGCAACCCCTCCTTCGACTGCGCTGTTTTTTAGAAATTCGTCAATGTGTTGTTCCATCTCAGGGGGAAACTGAGGCACAGGCCCCACCAGCTTCTTGCTGTACGCCCTGAGCACTACTTCTTTGAACACCGGAAGCGCGAGTCTGCCGCCGGTCTCTCCTGACCCGAGCGAACGGTTGTCGTCAAAGCCGATTCGGACGGCCACGGTGACTCCTTCAGTGCCGTAAGTGGACCCCACGAAGAGGGCGTCCCTGAACTCGTTGGTAGTTCCCGTTTTTCCCATGACAGCGATCGGGAACCCGCGGGAATCAAGTGCATGAGCCGTGCCAGTGGGCAGCCGCACCACACTGCGCAGGCCCTCCTGAATGAGCGAGAGTGCACCACCTTCGACATGGACCGCAGATGACCGGTGTCCGCTACTGGATATTACTTCGCCCGAATCTCGTACGATCTTGCGGATTACATATGGCTGGGTAAGAATGCCCGATGCCATCGTGCGATACGCGTTGGCCAACTCTAGCAAGTTCACCTCGGAGGCGCCCAGGGCCGTCGTGGCGTATGGCTGCAATGGCGTCTGTATCCCAAGACTACGCGCCGTCTCTAGGACGCTGGCAACTCCGATCTGCTCCGTAATCCAAATTGCGACGGCATTCCTGGATTCCGCAAGTGCCATTCGGAGCGGGATCAGGCCCTTGAATTGGCCATCGTAGTTTGAGATCCATTTCACATCCTGCTCCCTGCCGTTCGCGACGCTGATGGGTTCGTCAGGCACTACGGTATTCAGATTGAAGGTTCCTTGCTGAAAAGCAGCGAGATAAGCAATAGGTTTCATGGCGGACCCAGGTTGCCGCTGGGACTTCGTGACGCGGTTGAAGTCAACATATGCGCTGGAGCGGTCTTTGTAGAACTGCCGGCCGCCCGTCTCGGCGAGGATGCTCGCATCGCTATTCCTCAGTACGACCACCGAGCCCTGGATCAGGCCGCGGGCGGCTGGGTGCCGCTTCTCGTACAGCAAAAGGCCGCGTTCCAATGCTTGGTTCGCAATTTGCTGCACCCCAGCGTCGACCGTCGAGTAGACCTGGATTCGCCCCTGCAGAAGGTCCTTTACGCCGAGGCCGGCTTGGCATCTAGGGAGTTCGCCAAGGACATTGTCAACAACGGCAGACGCCTCGACCACTTTATCCTTGTGCTGCCCCGCCAGCTCAATCGGGCGCTGCTCGGCTCTCCGAGCCTGGTCGGTCGAAATGAAGCCGCTGGCAGCCATTAGCGCCAGGGTTTGGTTTCTGCGCTGCAAGACTCTCTTCGTTTCACTCGCATCGGGTGCGTAGTAACGAGCCGACTTGGCGATGCCTGCCAGCAGTGCGGCCTTGTCCGCATCGTCTCCGGTGAACGTGCCGAGAGGCCGGCCAAAATAGTATTCTGCCCCTTTGGCAAACCCGTACTGACCGTTACCCATATAAACCAAGCTGGCGTACCGAGCCAGAATCTCTTCCTTCGCTCGACGCTTTGAACCGAAGTGTTCTTGCATCTGTTCTTCGACCCATAACGAGAGGCGGATCTCCTCCACCTTCCGAACCAGCATATTGACCATTCGCGCGCCGATCACGCTCGACAGCACCCGAGCCAGGAATTGAGGATGCCGGGGTTGGTCGCTGTTCTCTTGTGCCATCATGGCCTTGAGAAAATAACCGCGCACGAGCTGTTGGGTAATGGTCGATCCGCCTTGCGGGAAGATCGCGGAATTATTAGCCGCGTCTCGACTTCCCATCCTCGTAAAGCGGCCGATTAGATTGCCGAGCCTGATTTTGCACAGCACGCGAACAAATCCTGAGTAGTCAACTCCGGAATGTGAGAAGAAATGCTTGTCCTCGGCGGCGAGGATCGCTTCGCGAATAATGGTGGGGATTTCCTCGTATCGGGTGAGCTGGCGGGATTCTGATGCCATCTCCTTGAGTGGCCGCCCGTTGGCGTCGTAAATGCGTCCGATCGTAGGGAACTCAAAGCGGGTGAATCCTTCCAGATCAGGCAGATTGTTTCTATCAAAGTAGACGTGATAGAAACCGACGGCAGCGAGAGCGGCCGCAAAAGCCGTTGTGCAAAGGAGAAGGCGAACCATGCCCTTCGTCCAATCAAGTCTACCCAGCCGGCTCGTGCGTATTCTCCGAACCGCTGCCCCGGCGCGCGCTTGCATACGCGTGAACCCAGTTCGAACTGCCATCGCCCATCGTGGGGGTGGTCTAGCCACGCTCATGGGAAGGTGGCCTTCGCGAATTGGTTCAGCCCGGCGCCGCTGGCGTCTCGGACTTCTGACGGGTAGATGGTCCCGGCAACTTCTGGAACGCTGCTATACCTGCTGTAGTGGACTCTTTGCTCGATGCGCAGGGTTTGTAGCAATCCCAACCGGGCCGAGGCGAATACTTCCAGTTGATCGGGCACCCAAACTCCTTCGCTGACGCGCGCCAACTCCAGGGTCGCGCGTGATCCCTTCGCGACGCGGACCAGGAATAACCCAAACGAAAGGGTGTCGATGACTTCCGCTTCCATTTTCACGATCTGGTGGTCTTGTTGGTCAACCCAGAATCTGCCTTTGAGAGAGCGAAATAAATTGGCGGTGCGGGATCGGGCCTGGTATCCCTGGCGTGGCATTGCGTTGATTATGAAGACGCTATGACTATCCAGGATCGCTTCGCCGGCCACCCGAAACTCGAAAGCATCGGGCAACTCGTGCCACGCTTCGCGTTGCCAATCAGGACGCCTCTCGAATGCGGACAGACGCTTGGATCGCTCCGCCGCGGTCTCTTGCCGTCGCTCGGCGATACTTTTTTGTAGGCTCTCCTGCTCCCTCTTCTCTTCGGAGGGGGGCAGCGGGCGGTCGCCTCTCTGGACCAGTTGCCGGTAGGGCGTGCCTTCCTGCAAGGTGACGTCGTAGGTCTGCACCTCAGATAACTTCACCCTTCCCTGGGCGTCCAGACGCCGGAGTTCCGCCCGTTGAAGGAACGTGTAACTCCGGGCAATACTCCAGTTCCGCTCGTCGGCGGCAACGGCGCTGCGGATGATCGCGCGCGCATCTACCTGGCTGAGAAGAGCAATTGTGGAGGCCAAACCCACTAGGAGTACGCGCAAGCTGCCCAGGATTGTCATCTCCAGTTCTGAACAGTTGCAAGCCATACGCCAAACGGCACGTTGCTCCCTCCCGCCTGTTTCCCTGGTCGATAGTTTCCACTGGCCACCGGGAAGGCAGTTGTATGGCAATTCTTGCGTCTTTCGACCGCAACGCTTGCATGTGCTTGCCACACATCCGCTCCCAAGCTAACGGCGGAAAAGAGATCAGGACTGTCAGCTTTTCCGGACTTCGATCAGCGCTCCTCTGTCGAACCGATCACACTACAGAGAAACCGTTCCGTATCCTCGGCCGGAGCTTCCTTGCACAACGACTGCCGTGTGAAGGTCGTGATATTCGGTTTCGGGCTTCGGTCAGGAACTCTTGGCACATACCGCGCCCATGACGGTATCCTACAGCGCGTACAATGAAGTCCAGGATAGGCGGACGTCTCTGAAACGTTCGTGGTCGTGAAAAAACGCAGATTCTCCCGATACTTCAGGCGCTTGTGAGAAGGCGCAACCGCAGACAGAATTACAGTATTGAGCTCTGTTGGATCAGCAGGAACTATTATAGTCCTGCGCCGCAGGTTCGTTCGCGGGATTTGCAGTACCAGCGTGGGACGAGCGTAGCGTCAACCCCTGTCCACTACTCGTATTCGCTATTACTTCGCCCGAATAGCCGCGCTACTTGGCTCTGCGGGTCTGGTCGGCGGGAATAAAGCCATGCCGCATGCTGAGGCCGAGCGCTGGCTCTGATCACTTCTGGTCGCGCGAAATAGCGAGGAGCGAATTGCCGAACCGATAGCGCAGCAGCGCCTGCCCAGGCACAATGCGTCTTCCCGATCGGGCGGGTTCGAATTCCCAGTGCCGCGCGTCGAAGACGGCCAAGCTCGCAAAATCGTGGTTTGCTACCGTGATGTCCGATAGTAATTCCGCGAAATCCACTTTCCCCGATTTGTTGATGTAGACGCGTACATCGACTGGCACCTCGGTTCTCAAAGTACGGCGCAGCTTTTCGGGCACCGTTGGAGTGGTCTCTTGCACCGGCCTCGGCGGCACGAAGTCAGGCCCTCGGCGCAGCCTTCGGAGCAGTGGTATCTTGCCCATCACGCCCCCCGAATGCGGTTCCGTGACTGCTTCGAAGGTTACGGTGGAGAATGACTCGGCCGCAGACTTTGGGGCTGCATTTGTGGGGGCCGCTATTATCTGTTTTTCTATGAATCGCTGCACCGGCAAGGCAGCGACTGGTGGTGACTTAGGCACTTCTCTTGGAGTTGACACAGTCTGACGCGACTCAGATGACACAGGGTTTGCGTACTTGCTCGAGCGTTTTGGTCGACCGTCTGTAATCCTGTGTCGCCGGGCCTCGCGTTCTGTATTCCGCTGATATAGTGGATTCGCTATCTCCGCCCGCTGGAGAGGGCCAACCGAGCCTCCCGCAGGTTGCGGCACGTAGATAGCGTCACTAGTCGAAACCACCTCACCCAAACCTTTGTTCGCTTCAGACAAGTTCAGACTGACACTCACATCATTTGTGTGTGGCCAATAAAATGCTGTACCGGCTCGCAACAGGCTCGCATCCAGGATTACGCGCCTCTGGGTGCTACCGTCGGCAATCCAGAGCACGCCATACCGTCCGGGCTGGATCCCTGGCGCCGAGCCATCCCAAGTCAAACGTAGCCGGTCACCCTCTCCAGTCACAGTCAGCGCCACCGACTGGGAGGGTCCAACTCTGATCGGCGCAGGCACCTGGGCCCGGCGTGTTGATAACAGGAGCATAAAGACGACTACCGCCAAGGCCATTGTAATAGAGGACCACTTCAGTGCAGCTCGAACCGGTGCTGGCAGCGGCGCCACAGCGATCTCCAAGAACGAGCGAATCGGCATCGAGCTCCGCAGCAGTCGCGACGCCATGATCTTGTCGCGTATCTTTCCGGCCGAAGAGCTCCCACACGTACCATTGACCGACGCTGCCTTTTCCTTCGGGCCGTCGAGCAGTCTCGTGATCGTGTCAGCCAAGGCATCCACTCGAAACGGTGTTCTAAGAAACGCGCAGCCAGAGTTGGCGGCAGCCAATTCATTTGCCGGCTCGTCGGAGATAAGTACAACTCGTATCTGGGGATACAGGGATTCCAGTCGTGCTACAACTTCGCTGGCATCCCCATAGTCCACGATGGCTTTTGTCACGACTACGACGACATGAATCGGCCCGAGATGCTCTCGACAGTTACGCACCGCCTCATCTGGGCTATCGGCTTCCAATACACTGTAGCCGAAAGAACGCAGAATCAAAGCCAGCGCTATGAGATTAGCTGGTTCGCTTTCGATTAGGAGGACAGTGAGCATAGGCCCTTGACCTCTGCCAGCCTTCGCGCCGGCATGCATTACGAACAACTAGCCCACACCGCGCGTCGCTATCGTCTTTTAGCTCGGACAGCTCCGCCAAAAAAATGCACTCGATCATGCCAGCTGGCTTCGCATCGGAAGGGCGTATGACGCACCTTTCGCCCGCTGTATGAACCGAGCAGCGACGCGCTACATAGACTAAAATGTAACCTAACTTAACAGACACACCGCGGTTGATCTGTTCAAAAGTGCTCACAATTCTTGAATTTATCGGCGTACGCTACAGTTGAGAGGAGTTTCAGATTCTATCGCCTTGCGTCACTGTTGATGCCGCGAATTGAGATGACTACGGCGAAAGATGCGCACCGGGAAGCCGTTCAATACCAAGATTTTGCGACCCATCCCACCGTCGGTCACGGATCATCACGAAAGAGGGGATAGATCGACACGAGAGTGCGAGGCAAGCTCTGGAGCAGCGACTAACAAACCAGTTGAGCATAGCCCAGGCGTCTTTCCGGCCGATCAAACTCGGGGCCGCGCCGATTCAAACCAACACGTCGGGCTGTGGCGAATCTGGCAGCAGACCGCGGCCTTAGCATTCCGACCGGAAGTTTCTGGGGAAAGGACTACACTACTATGACGAATCTGATGGAAACGGCGTCGCAGCTTGGCGCAAAAGTCTCTGAAGCTAGAGAACAAGCGGAGGACCTGGGTAGGACCGCCGCCAAGAAGCTGGATGAAGTGCGAAACGAGACGGCAGGTGCGCTGCGTACGGCTGCCTCGTCCGTTCGGAACACGGGCCGCCAGAGTTCTGAAATAATCGACAACTGCGCTACCAACACGGCAGATAGACTGGACGCGACCGCATCATACGTCGAGCAGCATGACTTGAGGGGGGCTGCCATCGGCTTTCGGCGACTCGTTCGCCGGCATCCAGCGGGCTCCTTGTTGGTCGCAGCCGCGATCGGCTTCTTTGCTGGCTCCACCACCCGGCGAATGACACACTCGTGCGTAAAAGGAAGCGCCAAACAGAATCGCTTGGCGTGATACCGACGATTGTTGCTCGCCATGGTTTCCGCCAGGCTGGTAAACCTCCGAGTAGCACACGTTTCGGCGGCCGGAGTCCGAGGGCACGTTGCCCGTGCGGGGATCAAGGTACAGATCATGTACTCCAGGCACATGCGTGCTAAACTGCGCTCCGGAAGGCGCAAATCGGACTCCGGAAACGTTCTGTAACGTAGCCAACGCCTGTTCACCTTGCTCGACGGCCTCACCTCGATGCTCAAGACCTCGGCCCAGCTACGACTGGAAACCTCGCCTTACGGCAACAACTCATGGTCTTACGTCGGTCGGCTCCAAAACGCCTGAAGCTGACGCCAGCCGACCGCATCTTCTGGGTTTGGTTGCGACGCGTGTGGCGCGACTGGACTTCCGCCCTGATGATCGTCAAGGCGGAAACCGTTGTCGCCTGGCATCGTAAAGGTTTTCGCTTGTTCTGGACGTGGAAAATCCACCACGGCAAACCTGGTCGACCCAGCGTGCCGCGAGAGGTTCGGGATTTGATCCGGATGATGAGCCGAAACAACCCGCACTGGGGTGCACCACGCATTCACGGTGAGTTGCTGAAGCTGGGCATTGAGCTTACCGAACCCACCGTCGCCAAATACATGGTGCGGCATCGAAAACCGCCCTCACAGACGTGGCGGACGTTTCTGGACAATCACCTGCGCAGCTTGGTGTCAGTAGACTTCTTCACCGTGCCGACGGTCCGCTTCCAGGTCCTGTACGTGTTTCTGGTGCTGGCGCACGACCGGCGCCGCATTCTGCAGTTCGGCGTGACCGCTCATCCGACCGCGGAATGGACGGCCCAGCAACTTCGTGAGGCCTTTCCATGGGACAGTGCACCTCGTTATCTGCTGCGTGACCGTGACCAGATTTTCGGCAAGGAATTCGTCGACCAAGTGAAGGCGATGGGTATCAAACAAGTGCTATCGGCGCCGCGATCTCCATGGCAACGGGCCTACGTCGAACGGCTCATCGGGTCCATTCGGCGCGAGTGCCTGGATCATGTCATCGTACTCGGCGAGCGCTCTCTGCATCGGATACTCACAGCGTACTGCGCTTATTACCATAGGTGGAGAACTCACCTGTCGCTTAACAAAGACGCGCCGCAATCCCGAAGAATACAGCCTCCCGCAGAGGGTGCCGTGATCGAGATTGGTGAAGTGGGCGGTCTGCATCATCACTACGAACGCCGCGCCGCGTAACACGCATCCGATGAGACGCCAAGGCCGCATCGAGTGCCTGCAGGAGATCCGCAGGCTTCGCGAGGTAGTGCGCCGCCGCCGCGGTCTATGTAGCACTCGGCACTTTGTTCAGACTTCTCAATAGACAAGTCGACCGAGATGTTTCCGCCCTTGTCTCGTACTTTGGATTTTTTGTAGGCACAGGCATCTGCCGGGATTTTGAGGCCGCCGACCGCTATATCGAAACTTTTGTCGTGAGTTCCTGGTCGGAGCACCTTCGTCAGCATGACCGCTTTACCCGGGCGGATAGTCAACTTGAAGAACGGTTGCGTAGTTGCTTCCTCAGCGAACCCAATGTGCGACATCTCCTATATTTGTAAGAATCTCACGATGGGTCTTAACCACGATCAAATCGGCTCGCCTCTGTTTTTTTTCAGCGATTGAAATTGCAGTTCTCGCAAATATTCGCTTCTCTTGTCGGCGTGATGGAACTCCTGTGCACTCAACGTGACAAGCGCCTTGATGCCGATTGCGTCGAGAATCTCTTGCAGTCGGGCTATCGCGACGGTTTGGTATTCCGTCTCTTCGTACCGGCTGATGACCTGTTTACTGACGCCGAGCCTGCGCGCAAGTTCAGTTTGAGACACTCCCTTGGCAATTCGCATCTTCGCGACAAAGGGCGCGATCTGATCCAGTCGTTCGACGTTGGGCAAAGTTAAATCGCCGGACTTGAGCTCGTCGTATTCGCGCAGTTCGTCTTCAAGCTGCCGGATCATACCTTCGTAGCTGCCGCGAACCGCTATGGCGCGCTTGCCGGTCATCTCCCGGTCTACTTTGGTAAGTGCTTGCCGAAAGCCTTCAATCTGAGTCGCGGTACGTTCTCTCTGTGCATCGCTCTTGATCATGATGATTCCGACCTGACTACCTGAATTACGCCTCTGGGCGCACCGTTTCGGTCCTGCCGGAAAAACTCCGGAAACCCGACCGTCCCTCTCGCCTGCATGGCGGGATGGATAAAGAATTCGACACCGTGATCCACCCACATCCGCCACTTCCGCTTCCGCACATGCGGTACGAGAATCATTTCGAAGTCAATCCAATACGGATCGATCCGATCATAAACATCGTCGTCCGGCTCGACCCAATAACCGTCCACATCTCCCGGATCGGGCTTCTCCGTGCAGAAGCTCCCGTCGATGAATATGTCCTCAATACCGGCAAGCCAAAATGCTTTGACGGCAGCCCGCAAGCCTTTCAAGAGCCAACGCCGCCGCGGAGTGAACCCGAACCGGCTTCCTATTTCTTCCAGTGTTGCCCTATGATCACCGGGTGGCAACGCACCGGTGGTAGGGTCGAAAGCCGGAATCACACCACCCCCATGATGTCAGGGACAAGTCTGAATGTCAACATAATAGCTGTCATCATGAATTTCCCTCGATCGATTGCCTCCTTGTGCGGTTTCGAGAACTAGATTATTGACACCTGCCGCCGAAGCAGGCATCAAGCCGAGAGTGGCAAATGGCACCCCGCCCCGCACCCTCCAAAAACCCTCCATTAGCACACCAGCCGAAACGGACCCTTGTTTCATTGGCGTTCTCCATACCCTGAATCAACGCCATGCGCAGTTATATTACTGAAAACAAAACATTGCCCATTTTCCCAAGCTGGACGTCACGGGTTCGAGTCCCGTCTCCCGCTCCAGAATCAACAACTTACAAGTACTTCAAAAACGCAACCCTCCATTAAGAATCACGCGGACCTGTTTCGCGCCCGAGTAAGCCTTGGTAAGGACGGAATCCTCAAGCTGCTTCGGGTGCATCAGTTCCAGCCCGGCCTGCCGCAGCAAGTTGCCTACGCCCTGCCTGTAACAAGCCGACGATCTCGGCCAGCGGAAGGATCATCTGGATGTTGGGATTCTGTTCGGTGGCGATCCGGCGGAACTGCTGCACGGCTCGTTGCTGTTCGATTTGGTATCGTCTCTTCATAGCGACTCTCTCCTTTTTCTTGCCAGAAAAACTCACCCTCGGCCCATTATGGCCGCGGGTGTGAGAGTCGCTATTTTCTACAAACTACCGGGCATCCTCTATGATTATGCCGCGTGCGTCAACACGAGAAGGCCGATAGCAAGCGGCAGAAACCGGCTGACGCGGCTCGGCATAATCCGGGAGTCGGCACAACATCGTCGAAGGGGCATTGAAGCGGGCGGTTCTGCACCGCAAAAAAAATGCACTGTTCTTTCGCACTCTGAACGGCGCCCAGGTGGGCGATCTGTTCGTGAGCCTGATCCATACCTGCCAGCTGTGCGACGCCAACTCCTTCCACTACCTGACCGAGCTCCAACGTCATGCCCGGGAACTGGCGGCCCATCCTGCACAATGGATGCCGTGGAATTATCGCGAGACACTGGCGTGCACGGGAGTATGATGAATCCTGCCTGGCCCAAAAGGATAGCTTAAAGCCCCTGCGAGCCGGACATCGTGAAATGGCCGCCGGACGGGCATCGAAGACGATAAAATCGCAGGGGATTTTTGGCCAGCGACGGGAAGCGGCGAAAATGTTTCGCGCCGGCCTCGATGCGCGGGTCTCCACGCACGACCAGCAGACTCTGCCGTTGCAGATGCGCGCCATGCGCGAGTATGCGGCAAAACGCGGCTGGACGATCACGGTTCACGTCAAAGAAGTCGGTTCCGGCGCGGGGGCGCGTGAACTCCGCGAGAATCTGCTTGCAGCCGCGAAATCGATGTAGTGCTGGTCTGGCGGCTGGATCGATGGGGCCGGTCGCTCGTCGACCTTGTCGTCACATTGAAGGAACTCGCCGAACTGGGTGTCAGCTTCGTATCGCTCACCGAAGCGCTGGATCTGACAACGCCGACGGGGCGCGCCATGGCCGGGTTGCTCTCGGTGTTTGCGGAGTTCGAACATGAGATTCTCCGCGAGCGGATTCGCGCGGGCATCGCCGAAGCGCGGCTGAAGGGCAAGCGCTTCGGGCGGCCTCTGACCGCGGCGAAAAAGGCCGGCCAGATCCGCAAGCTATACCGTGCCGGTGTCAGTAAGGCCGAGATCGCGCGCCGGCTCGGCATCGGAAGAACCTCGGTGCGCCGCATCTTAAGATCGCAGAGGAGCTGATCATGCCAACCAACACGGTCGAAAAGCCGCAGGAGATCTACCAAATCAAAGTCACGCTGCTCGGTACAGATCCGCCGATCTGGCGCCGGCTGTTGATTCCCGCGGACCTGACGCTGGAGCAGTTGCATGATGTCCTGCAAGCGGCCATGGGTTGGGAAGACTGTCACATGCATGAGTTCCGTATCGGGAAGCAGAGGTTCGGCAAACCCGATCCGATGGAGCAAGCCTTTGGTGGGCCGTGCACGGCCAGCGAACGAACTGCGCGCCTGTTCACCGTGCTGGGCAGGGCGCGAGCAAAAGCGGTGTACACCTATGACTTCGGTGATAGCTGGGACCACGAAATCGTGGTCGAAAAATGCTTGGCACCCGAGCCCGGGCGCGCTTATCCTGTCTGCCTGGCGGGCGAAAGGCACGGACCGCCTGAGGACTGTGGCGGCCTACCCGGCTTCTACAATCTGCTGGAAGCCATCGGCGATTCCGAGCATGAACAGCACGAAGAACTCCTCGAGTGGCTGGGCGACGAC